>NHCFC00100__coassemble_1748_pt1 | contig 16657 bp, 15 predicted proteins | sample NHCFC00100__metabat2_high_PE_030 | metagenome-assembled genome bin NHCFC00100 | reverse complement strand
CTCCAAGCACTGTCATGCACAGACCAAGGATAATCGCGACAACTACGACCGCGATGATCTCATTGTTGGATGAAAACGCGGAGAAGATATTGGACGGCACTGCGTTTACAACCGTTACGAGAGGATTATATCCTTCCATGGTCACCGCTTCTGTCGCCATCTCACCCGGCAGGTTCACATCGAACCATCCCATGGACTTTACGAAATATGCCGCTGCACCTGCCAGAGCTGCCGCTACGACATAGAAACAGATGTATGTAATGAATGTCTTTCCCGCGATCTTGCCAAGCCGCTCCGGATTGGCAAGACTGCACATCGCAAGGCTTAATGACGTAAGCACCAGAGGCACGATCGCCAGCTGAAGCCCCCTCAGAAAGAGCTGGCCTATAATGTAAAAGAGACCAAGTCCTTCCAGACCGTTCGTTGTTGTAATATCCTGGAAGAAGATCGCCTCGATCACGTTCCAGACACTTTCATTTCCATTCCCGTTCAGATATTCTCTGAGAAACAGCGCGAGAAATCCCACGACAAACCCGGCGAGCACCGCCATGAACATCCGTTTGACAATTGTGTTCTTTTTTTCTTTCTTTTCCATTTTGTCACCTTCCTAATTTTCTTTGTTTGTTGCTTTAGGACTCTCATCCTGTTTTTGTTTAAAATCCCCTATTTATTATACTTATTCTACAATTTTGATAAAAAACTGTCAATATAATTTCTTTATTTCAAAGATTTTTATACGTTTTTACTATATTTTATAAAGTATTTTTGTTATATATTTTTTTGATTCATATATTTTTTCTGTGTTTCAAAACTCCGAACTAACACAAAGAAAGAATATCTCTTTGTATCTCTGCGTATGGGTCTTTATATCAATTAGGAAGGAATGTTTTGCGTCACGGATCATCCCGCAGGCTTTTCATGTATAAAAAGGAATCCTGCTACGCAGGATTCTCCGCCTGCGGCGGAGGCGCTCCGGCGCCATCTTCATCTCCGCCGCAGTGCGATCCACGCGGAGCGTTTTTATTTCATAGGAACAAAGTTTCCTATGAAATAAAAAACTGACGGAGAAAAGACTTCCTGCCAGATTGCTCTGCATTCTCTCTTTTCTCCGTCCATACTACATGGAATGGTTCTTAATTATATGTTCCTAATAAATGAGCTGTATCCCGTGTTCACCGCAATACTCGACCCATTCATCGGATGGTTTCCTGTCTGTGATGATATAATTCAGCTCTTTCACCTCAACCAGCGCGATAAACGCCGACTGATCGAACTTTGAATGATCCGCGAGGAGAGCTACCTCCTCAGCCTGTTCAAGCATTGCCTTTTTGATCTCAGCTTCACTTTCATTGGAATCAAGCACACCCTTTTCAATGCTCAGACCTTTGCAGCTGATCAGCGCAAGGTTCACATTGTATTTGGTGATGTTGGTTTTGGCGAGCTGTCCCTGAAGGGACAAAGATTTCTTATTGAACTCTCCGCCTGTGGATATGATATTGAACGCTGACTGCTGGAACTCCCGGAACACCTCCGTGGAATTCGTCACGATCGTAATATCCTGCGAATCCGGCAGAAGCTTCAGAGCCTCTACCACTGTTGTGCTGGAATCCGCACTGATCGTGTTCTTCCCTTCAAGCAGCGCTGCTGTCTTCCTGGCGATCTCCTGCTTCTCCCTCTGGTGAATGCTCAGACGCCTGTAGAAGTGAATCCCTTCCTTCTGGGCTCCCTCATTCCAGATCGCGCCGCCGTGTATCCTCGTCAGGACGCCGTCTGCCTCCAATTTATCCAAATCTCTGCGTATGGTCTCTTCCGTCACTCTGCATATTCTGCTCAGTTCTCCAACTGATACCTTCTTCTGCGTCTGAACAGTCTGACGGATCACCATCAATCGTTCTTTCCCCGCCATGCTCTCTTCCCTCACTTTTCCTGCATTTTCCGCGAACTCTTTATTAAATAATAAACCTTCCGGGTTGGTTTTTGCAAGACTTTTATCCTGTGAAAGCATGTTATCCTCCTTTGAAATACGCAGACTCGGTAATAAATCACCCTGAAACGGTCTTTAAAATACAGACCACCTGACTATTTATCAATTTCCTCCGCAAGCTCACGCATATAAGCCACATCATCCGCTTCCAGCTCAAGCTCGGCTGATTTGACGTTTTCCTTGATCTGGTCTACGGTTGTTGATCCGCTCAGCAGATTCAGGAAATCTCCCTGTGCAAGGATCCAGCCAAGCGCCAGGTTCGCGATCGTACAGTTGTATTTCTCACAAAGCGGTTTCCACTTGTCCATCATATCCATGGCTGCCTGCATGTTATCCGGCTGGAACCATTTCTTCGGGATCTGCGCGCCTACCGGCTTGTAGTCTCTCGGCATGGTTCCGGATAAGAGCCCCATCTCAAGGGGTGAGTATGCCTGGATCGTCACGCCGTTCTCACGGCAGAGCGGGATCAGCTCATCCTCAATTCCGCGGTCAAGGATCGAGTACTTCGCCTGTACGATGTCAAGCTGTCCCCATTTTAAATACTCTTCGACCTGACGGATATCTACGTTGGCAGCACCGATGGCACGGATCTTGCCCTGTGCCTTCAGGTCATTGAGTACGTCCATCGTCTTTTCGATGGGCACGTAGTACTCAGATCCTTCTATCGCCTGCCAGTGTGTCATGTATACATCTACATAATCTGTTCCGAGACGCTCCAGGGAACCTACGATCTCTCTCTTTACAGACTCGCTGTTCAGATTCTTATAGAGCTGGATGCCATTTACCTTATTAAAAAGGTCACCTTTCATCTCCTGGTCCCATGTGACGCCACATTTTGTGATGATGACGACATCCTCTCTGTTCATGCCTTCCAGCGCTTTTCCGAGGATCTTCTCACTGTTTCCGAAGTTGTATCCCGGTGCTGTATCGATCAGGTTTACCCCTGCTTTCGGGGCTTCTCTGATCGTATCGACTACGACCTGAAGATCGTGATCTCCGCCCCATGCGGAGCCGCCGCCGATGGACCATGTTCCAAGACCGATCCTTGAGATGTCGATTCCTGTTTTCCCTAACTTCATTGTTTTCATATCGTTTTTCTTCCTCCCGTTTGAATCCGGCTTCCGAATATTCCGGCAGGGAGCCCGCCGGCTCCCCACCTCTTCTTTGCCATTATTTATAATCTTCCCGGTATTTCGCTAGCATCTCATCTACGATCGCTTTGTCCGTCACTCCGCCGGTAGCCCCGACATACTGAACGGAAACCGCCGCCGTACAGTTGGCATACACCGCGCACTCACGGATATCTTTTCCTTCCAGCAGAGCAGTGATGAATCCGGAGGCGAAGTTGTCTCCCGCTCCGATCGTATCGATCGCCGTCACTCCCTTGCACGCAGGAACAATCATAGAACCTTCCGCATTGCGGATGTAGCATCCCCGCTTGCCGATCTTCATGATCACATTCTTCACGCCGCAGGCATACAGCTTATCCGCGACCTTCGCTTCATCTGTCTCACCTGTCATCCCGCTGGCTTCCTCGAAGTTCGGGAAGAAATAATCCACATAACTCAATGCCTCTGTGATATCATCCAGCGTTTCGTTTAAGCGCGGGGATACCATGTCCGCACAGATAATCATGCCCTCTTCCTTTGCCTTCTTAAACACGGAGACCATTGCCTTGTTGTCAAACAGCGGATTGTTGAAAATGCTGGCAAATGAAAGGATCTTCGCACCTTTTAAGGCGGTCATATCCAGATCATCGTATTTGAATTTCCACAGGCTGCCCTGACGGTTCGTGATGAATGTACGCTCCCCGTCCGCGGCTACCAGCCCTACATTGATCGATGTATCGATGGCCGGATCCTGTTTGATATATGTCGTATCGATTCCTGTCCGCTCACAGTGGCTCAGCACGAACGCTCCCGGCACATCTACGCCGATACAGCTCATCAGCGATACCTTATGCCCCAGTCTCGTGATGATCGTCGCCTCATTGATGGCGTCTCCGCCGATAGTCATCGCGATCCCGTCCACCGGATAAGAGACTACGTCAAACACCTCTTTGCTGACCGGGCGCAGCGGCAGATCCACGATGGCCGCTCCAATAATGATCACATCTATCTCTTTACTCACTTTATTCATCAGCCCTTCCATCATCACCGAATAACTTGATCTTGTACATTGCGCGTTCTTTTACCGCCTGTCTTACCGCACGCTCCACTGCCAGGAACGGCTCATCCTTATGCTCGTTGATCGCTTCCATCGCAGCCTGGCACAGCTCTGTATGGATATTGATCTTCGCGATTCCAAGAGAGATTGCTTTCTTGATATCCTCGTCGCCGATACCTGACGCGCCGTGCAGTACGAGCGGAACATCTACTGTATTGGCAACCTCTTCCAGGATGTCGAATGCCAGCTTCGGCTCAGAAGAATACACACCGTGTACATTGCCGATCGCTACAGCAAGAGAGTCACAGCCTGTCCTGTCAACGAAATCCTTCGCCTGCTTCGGATCTGTATAGTGATACTCTGACAGTGCCTCCTCGTAGATTGTCTCATTTCCTACGTGGCCAAGCTCTGCTTCCACCGGAATATTGTATGCGTGGAAATAATCAACACATCTCTTGATCTCCGCTACATTTTCCTCGTACGGAAGTGCGGAAGCGTCACGCATAACAGAGTTCATGCAGTGGTTCACAGCGTTCTGGAGGATCGTCATGTTGCGTCCGTGATCCCAGTGAAGGATGACCGGAACCGTTGCCTTCTTTGCCATAGACTCCATCATGTAGCAGTAATCTTCAAAGGACGTATTTCCTGTGAAGCCTGTGCCGAATGAGATGATGATCGGCGCTCTTAACTCTTCCGCCGCGTCAATCACTCCCATCAGCATCTCCGCGTTCCACACATTAAAGTGTGGAATCGCGTAATGTCCCTCGCTTGCTTTCTTTTCCCAATATCTGATATCTGAAATCATAACTTTGTCTCCTTTTCTTTTTTCTGTTCCGGTTTACTCCGCCACTTTAACGACACCTTTTACCATATCGTTCTTCTTCACCGGATCGATGGCGTCCTCAAATGCCTGCTGAACATCTTTGTAATCATAGATGTTTGTCACCATATCCTTTACATTGAACTTACCGGACGCGATCGCCTCGATGGTCTGCGGGAAGTTGTTGCAGTAACGGAAGGATGTCTGGATGGTCACCTCACGGTTGATCTTCAGGAAGTCGATCGGCACCGGCTTGGACTGTGTTCCTACCATCACGATCTTACCGCCGCGGGCTACGATCTGTACCGCCTGCTGCGCCGTGAACACCGCGCCTGCAGCCTCAAATACAAGATCCACGCCATGATCTCCGTACAGCTCTGGTGACCGTAAGACAGCAACTGTATCCTGCTCTTTTCCGTTGATCACTCTTGTAGCTCCCAGTTTCTTCGCAAGCTCGAGACGCTTCTCAATGACGTCTACTACCGTGATATCTGTCGCGCCCAGGCTTACGCAGGCCTGGAGTGTCATAAGACCGATCGTTCCGCCTCCGAGGATCACGATGCTCTTTCCAAGCTGCGCCCCGCCGAGGACCGCTGCGTGCATGCCGACTGCTGCCGGCTCTACCAGCGCGCCTTCCAGTGTTGTCATGCCTTCCGGAAGATGATAGGTCCATGCCTCCGGATGAGTCATATACTGAGTCAGCGCTCCTTTATAGTTCGGCTGTGTTGCCATAAAGTCCACTCCCGGACAGATGTTGTAACGTCCGGTACGGCAGTACTCGCATGTGTCATCCGGCACGCCCGGCTCGATGATCACTTTATCGCCGACTTTGAACTTTGTTACTTTGGAACCGATGGCTACGACCTCTCCTGCCACCTCATGGCCAAGCCCGATCTTCTGGTTCGGATCCTTCGGAGGGATGAAGGGGCCGAACTCAAAACCGTGGATGTCAGATCCGCACATCCCGACATACTCGACCTTCATAAGGATCTCATGATCCTTCGGTTCCGGCATCGGGCATTCCTGTATCTCAAACTGTTTTGGCGTTACTAAGATTGCTTCCGAATTTTTCATGGCAAATACTTCCTTTCCTGATTGAATATGATTGCTTAATCTACGTTACCGATATCCTCTACGGATTCTCCTCTTGTCTCAACACCGAATACGAGCACGCACACCGCGATGACCGCCGCTACGATGGAGATCAGGATGAACACTCCGCCGCTTCCCATAGAGCTTGCCGCAACAGATGTTACGAGGAACGGGAAGAAGATATTGCTGACACGTCCGATGGCGTTACAGAAGCCGGATCCGGACAGTTTCGCTGATGTCGGCCACATCTCCGGTACATACACTGCCGAAGCATAGCATACATACATGTAGATGACTGTATTTAAGAGGAATGTAGACACGATCAGAGCTGTCATCGTTGTCTGCTGGCCTGTGATGATACCAAGCACTGCCATTCCTACGAGGAGCAGCACGCCCATTACACGTCTCGGGATCTTATCCATGATCAGTGACGCGATGAAGATACCGAACGGAGCGCCGAAGAGTCCGAACATTGTCATAAACTGTGACTGTGATGTATCATAGCCCATTGATTTGAGCAGGGACGGCATCCATGTCATCAATGTATACTGGATCGTGTTCATACCGATCAGTACAAGAGAACCTACGATTGTTCTTCTTAAGAGTTTACCCTTGAACAGTGCAGAGTACGGAAGCTGCTTGACCGGCTTCGCCTCTTCTGTGATCGGCGGAAGCGGTTTCCCTGTGGATGCTTCGATCTCTTTCTCGATCTTTGTAAGGATCGCATCTGCCTCATCTACTCTTCCCTGTGCCTCCAGCCATCTCGGGGACTCCGGAAGCTTCTTCGCGATCAGGATCGTCGCGATGATGGAAAGGATGGACGGGATCATATACTGGATTCTCCAGTTCATGTTGTAGCTCACGCCTGTTGATACGATAAGGAAAGCAATACCGTTACAGATCGGGTGAGCCCAGTTTCCAATGAAGGAGTTACGGCTTGACCATGTACCACGGTTTCTTCCCGGAACATACTCTGTGAATCCTGCGAAGAGTACGACCAGAAGAGCGCCCAGACCAAAGCCCTGAAGCAGTCTGAATACATACAGTACATAGATGTTCGGTGATACGGCACCGCCGATCATAACCGCGATATGTATGATCTCGTAAAGAAGGATGCTCTTCTTTCTTCCGATCTTGTCACCGATCGGTCCGCCGACCAGCGCTCCGAAGAGCTGACCTGCCGTGTAAGCTGTTCCCCACATTGCAAGGAGTGAACTGCCCTCCTCTAACCAGTGCAGCTCATTCAGAAGAATGTTCTGCACAGCACCGCCGATACCGTTTGACCAGCATACAAGCAGTGCGAATGCTGTTACAAGCCACATCTTGATGTGCCAGCCTGAATTCGGGAGACGATCGAGTCTTGCCCCGATATTTGCGCCTGTTTTATTCGTTGTCATGATTTCTTCCTCTCTTTTCCTTGTTATCACTTGAATACAATTCTTTTGTTTCTTTCAATACTTATCTTGTTATGTCCTTAAGTTCCTCATCCACTTCGTTCTGCATGATCGCCCAGGCTTTCTCGATGTCTTCATCCTTATTCCAGAGCGCCGGCGGCCCGAGTACGACCATGTCCGCTCCCGCCTCATACAGAGGAGCGTAGACGCCTGCGTTCATGGAACCATCCGCTTCGATCAGGAAATCAAGTCCCATTTCCTCTCTCCACTGAACCAGCGTACGGATCTTGTCATACATCTGGGTGATCACTTTCTGTCCGGCATATCCCGCGTCCACGATCATGATCGTCACCTTGGAGAGAAGAGGCAGGTAGTAGCGGATCGCTTCCAGCGGCGCGGCGGGGTTCATGGCAATCCCCGCCTTGCAGCCAAGAGAAAGGATCTTATTGATCGTGACGAAAGCATCACTTTCAATACAGTCCGTGTGAGGCGTGATGTAAGCTGCCCCTGCCTCGGCACATGCCTCAATATAATCCTGAGGATGTTTTACCATCAGGTGGGCATCCATGGGCTTTTTCACTACTTTCTTCAGTGTAGTCATAAAGTCCGGCCCCACGCCGAAGGTCTTGACATAGTTTCCGTCCTTGATATCAATGTGGAGAAAATCAGCATGTTCATCGATATATCTCACCTGATGCTCAAAGTCGTACAGATCACAGCATCCCATTGAGGGAGCCAGTAAAAGCTTCTTTTCCATCTCGATCTCTCCGTCTCTTACTCTTCGTCGTCAAAGTCATATGTAAAGATTACTTTGATCGCTTCCTTCTTAGCCATTGCCTCGAATCCCTCTTCCCACTGGGAAAGTCCGAGTCTGTGTGTGATCATCGGCTGTACCTTGATCTGTCCGGAAGCAAGGAGGCGGATCGCGTTTCTCCAGGATGTGGAGTCATACGCCATATGTCCGATAATGCTCTTATTCCATGATGTGATGTCGTTGATGGAGAACTCAAGCGGCTTGAAGCCCATTCCCACACGTACGACCTCGCCGTTCGGGCGGAGCATCTCGATCGCCTGCTGTAACGCGATGTTCGCGCCGGAGCACTCTACAACAAGTCCAAGATTGTCTCTGCCGCAGATCTCTGTACATCTCTTAACAACGTCTTCCTTAGAACCGTTTACAACGTGTGTCGCGCCAAGCTCAAGAGCAACCGGGAAACGTGTCGGAACGTCCTCGTCAAGACCTACCATTACGATGTTGACCGCGCCCATGATACGAGCGACCTGTACTGCGAAAAGACCAAGCGGGCCTGTTCCGAATACAACAACATCCTGTCCCGGAAGCAGATGACTCTGCTGTGCGATCGCTTTGTAGGAATTACAGATCGGATCGAGCACTGCTGCTTCTTCGTATTTCACATTCTCAGGGATCTCCCAGATCGCATGTTTGTGGATTCTTAAGATTTCTCCCGGAACCTTGCAGTATTTGGAGAAGCCGCCGCCCCATGTGTTGTTGTCAAGTCCAAGGTTGACCTTCTCTTCACAGCAGAGGAAATCACCCTGCTCACATGCCGGGCAGACGCCGCATACATGAGCGCTGTTGTCAGATACGACTCTCTGTCCGACTTTCCAGTCTGTAACCTTCTCGCCTACTTCAACGATCTCTCCTGCGAACTCATGACCGCGTACAGAGTTGAATTCGTCAGAACCATTATCTACTTTATAGTGCTTCATGTCTGCTCCGCAGATTGCTGCAGCTTTGATCTCGATAATGATATCTTCCGGTCCACACTCCGGTTTGGGAACATCGATCATTCTGTATCCGCCAAATGCTTTTCCATATCTTGCTAATGCTTTCATCTTTTCCTTCTCCTCTTTTTTGAATTTTTCAGGGATTTGTCCCAGGGGGTCTAAAGCAACTTGTTTCCGGCCAGAAACTTTATTTGTTTATCTGTCTGTATTGTATTCCTTTTCTGTGTTTCAGTCAATGCATTTCTGTGTTTTAAAGATTTTTTGTCGTTTTACCCAAATTTTGCAAAGAAAAACCGCATTTTCACGTTTTTCCACTTGTTATTTTTTTGTCTATTTTGTATATTTTTTCTTTGTTTTGCCCGTTTCAAAGATTTTAAAAAGAAAAAACAAAGATTTTTTCAACAAAAAAAAACTGCATGCATACAACTTGAAAGAGCGTTCAGCCCTTCACTGTATACATACAGTCTTTGATTTGTTTTATTTTTATCAGATCAGAACTTCTCTGTTTTACGCCTGCTTTGTCTGCTTATTGGCAGCTGTCCAGAACCAGCTTCGCCGCGCCGCAGATGCCTGCGTCATTTCCCAGCTCTGCCAGGACAAACTTCACTTTCTTATCCGCGAAGAATGCCCTCTCCATATACGGTTCTCTTATGTACGGGATAAGTACCTCTCCCGCCTTGGATACACCGCCGCCGATGACGAATACCGCAGGATCCACAACTGCCGCAAGATTCGCAAGTCCGTATCCGAGATATCTTCCGAATACGACCGCGATCTCTTTCGCCACCTCGTCTCCCGCTTTCACAGCATCAAATACATCCTTCGCCGTGACATCTTCTTTATTAAGGATCGTAGGACGCATCTCTGTTCCCAGCTTCTGTTTTGCCAGACGGACAATACCTGTGGCGGAAGCGTACTGCTCAAGACATCCTCTGTTTCCGCATCCGCAGTGGTCTGTCTCTTCATAGTTGACGCAGATATGCCCGATCTCTCCACCGGCGCCATTCTGCCCTACGAGCATTTTCCCGTCGATGATCACGCCGCCGCCGACACCTGTGCCAAGTGTGACCATGATCATATTCTTCTCGCCTGCGCCGCCGCCTTTCCACATCTCACCGAGCGCGGCCACGTTGGCGTCATTCCCGATCTCCGCTCTTAACCCGGTCAGTTCTTCCAGCTCCTTTTTGACTTCTTTATACTTCCATCCCAGATTGGCGCTGCCGTTGACTACACCGTCTGATGTCACCGGGGCGGGCACTCCGACTCCGATTCCGGCGATGTCGCTCTTCTCGATCTTATACTCCTCGATCTTCATGCCGACAGAAGCCGCCACATTCGGAAGGATTGCCTTCCCTTCGTCAGATGTATCCGTAGTGATCTCCCACTTGTCAAGGATCGTTCCATCCTCCTCGAACAATCCCATCTTCACGGTCGTACCGCCGATGTCCACTCCAAAACAGTACTTCATAATTGACTCTCCTTCCTGATCTTACTGCATTTTCTTCGCAAGATTCTCCTGAACTCTCTTGTACAGCTCCTGAGCCGCATTGTATCCCATCTGTTTCTGTCTGTGGTTGACTGCTGCCGACTCTACGATGATCGCCAGGTTTCTTCCCGGACGGATCGGGATCCGGTGACAAACAACCTTGTTTCCGAGGAACTCTGTGTACTCCTCCTCAAGGCCGAGTCTGTCGTACTCCTTATCTCTGCTCCAGTCTTCCAGCGTAATGACAAGATCGATATTCTGCGTCTCTTTTACACTCTGTACACCGTACATGGACTTCACGTCCACGATGCCGATTCCTCTCAGCTCGATGAAATGCTTCGTAATATCCGGAGCGGAGCCTACCAGAGTCTCATCGCTCACCTTGCGGATCTCTACCACGTCATCCGTCACGAGACGGTGTCCTCTCTTAATGAGTTCCAGCGCGGCCTCGCTCTTACCGATCCCGCTCTCACCCATGATCAGCACACCCACGCCGTACACATCCACAAGAACACCATGGATCGAAATACAGGGCGCAAGCCTTACATTCATCCAGCGGATGATCTCCGCCGTAAAATCCGACGTGTACTTCTTCGTCGTATAAACGGGAACTCCCCGCTTTGTCGCCATCTCAAGGAACTCCTGCTCCGGCTCCAGACCGCGGCAGAATACAATACACGGAATCGGATGCTCCAGCAGTTTCCCGAAGATATCTGTCTGTTCCTCCTCTGTGAGCGTCTGCACATACCGGTACTCCACATTGCCTATGATCTGTACTCTGTTCGAGTCAAAATGATCAAAGAATCCTGTCAGCTGGAGCGCCGGCCGGTTGATATCCGGCATATTGACCTCTATATCCCCCGTCTCCACATCAGGAGTAAGATTCTTCAGATCCATTTTTTCAACAATTTCACTTAATCTGATCCCTTGTCCCATAACTTTCTCCTTTTCTTCACTTCGCGCCGGGCGCTGTCACTGCCACACACGGATTCTGTACCCGCCGCTTATACGCTTCCCTCATACCACAAGCGCAAATTGCGGTCTGGATTGCGCTCTGCGCAATCATTATACCACAAGCGTAGAGAAGGAAGCGCCCGCAGGGCATTTTCTTCTCAAGCAGTGGCTCCCGGTATAATCCCTGCGCAGCAGGGCTGACCGCAATCCGCGGTCTGGATTGCGCTCTGCGCAATCATTATACCACATTAATGTAGAAACTTGTATACTGATTCCGCCGCTTTTTCATTCATGGACGGAATTTTCGCCAGTTCTTCCACACTGGCCTCACGGATCGCGTCCAGACTCAGATAATGCCGCATGAGTGCTTTTCTCCTGGCGGGCCCGATGCCGTCAATATCATCAAGGATCGAATGTACCTGTCCTTTGCCTCTGAGCTGTCTGTGATACTCAATGGCGAACCGGTGGGCCTCATCCTGGATCCTTGTCACGAGACGGAAGGCCTCGGAGGACCGGTCGATGGGGATCTCCACATTATTATAATAGAGCCCTCTTGTCCGGTGGTGATCATCCTTCACCATACCGCACACCGGGATATTGAGCCGCAATTCATCAAGGACCTGAAGCGCCACATTGACCTGTCCTTTGCCTCCGTCCATCAGGATCAGATCCGGGAATACGGTAAATTTCCCCAGTTCCGCGTTCTCCTCCCGTTCCTTCAGCCCGTGGGTAAACCGCCTTGTCAGCACTTCCCGCATACTTCCGTAATCGTCGGCTCCCTTGATTCCCTTGATCTTAAACTTCCGGTAATCATTGCGTTTCGGCTTTCCTCTCTCATACACGACCATGGAGCCTACGGACTCGAAGCCGTTTGTATTGGAGATATCATAGGCCTCCATCCGGCTGATCCCGTCCAGATCCAGCAGGGCAGCGATCTCTTTCACCGCTCCGATCGTCCTGCCTTCCTCGCGCTTGAGCCGTTCCTTGTCCTTACTGAGGACAAGCCGCGCGTTCTCCGCTGCCAGCTCTACCAGCTTCTCCTTGCTGCCCTTCTTCGGGATCCTCAGCGTCACCTTCTGCCCTCTCTTGGCGGTGAGCCATGTCTCGATCAGTTCCCGGTCTTCCACCTCATCCTGAAGCATCAGTTCCCCCGGCACATACGGTGTTCCCGCGTAATACTGCTTGATAAAGCTGTCCAGTATATCCGAAGCGCTGTCTCCCTTTGTGATCCGCAGATAGAAGTGGTCCCGTCCGATCAGCCGCCCGCCGCGGATGAAGAACACCTGCACTACCGCGTCCTCTTCCTCCGACGCCACTGCCAGCACATCCCGGTCCTCTCCGCTGGAATCCGTGATCTTCTGCTTCTGCGCCACCTTCTTCACACTGTTCATCAGCTCCCGGTATTCGATCGCCCGCTCGAATTCCAGTGCTTCGGAAGCAGCGTTCATCTTCTCCTCCAGATCTTTTAAAATACTGTCGTAATTCCCGTTCAGAAACCGGATCACCTCATCGATGGATTTCCGGTACTCTTCCTGTGAAATGTACCCCTGACAGGGCGCGTCGCACTGCTTGATATGATAATTCAGACAGGGGCGTTCCTTCCCGATATCTCTGGGAAGACTGCGGTTGCAGCTCCTCACATGATAGAGCTTATGGATCAGATCGATGGTATCACGTACCGCCTGGGCGCTCGTATACGGCCCGAAATATCTCGCCTTGTCCTTGAGCATCTTTCTCGACAGCAGCACCCTGGGATACGCCTCATTCGTCGTCACCTTGATGAACGGATACGTCTTGTCATCCATCAGCATCGTATTGTACTTGGGACGGTATTCCTTGATGAGATTACACTCCAGCACAAGCGCCTCAAGCTCTGAGTCCGTTACGATATACTCGAACCTGCGGATGTGCGTGACCATCTGCTCAATCTTGATGCCTTTGTTCCTGCTCGTCTGGAAATACTGGCGCACACGGTTCTTCAGGCTGATCGCCTTGCCCACGTAGATGATACGGTCCTTCTCATCGTGCATGATATAGACCCCCGGCCTGCCGGGGAGCTTTTTTAATTCTTCCTGTATGTCAAAATGATTCGTTTCCATGCTGATAATTATACTGTTTTCATCCTGAAAAATCAACGCATTGTATTCTGCCATTTTATTCAGGAACATTTCTTTATAATAACGTCCGGAAGCGGAGAAATTTTAAAATGCAGTCAGCGGCGGGGAGGAGCTTCACTGTTCCGTTCCGGAATCCGGGAATATCTAACGAGCTGAGGAGCTGTTTAAAAACAAAGCAGTGTAAGGGACAACTCGGCTTCGCCTCAGACAATTCCCTCACACTGCTTAACAACATCGCCTCACCCCGGCAAGATATTCCGTCAGATTCCCTCAAAGTCACAGCTCTGCCTCTCCCCGCCGCTGACTGCTCCTTCCAACCCCCTGACCGCTTCCTGCGTTATACAAAGCAGAAATATCACTGAATAAAACAGGCGTGCCAAGACCGGTGCGGCAGGAAAAGATGTCCATAAAATGGAAGCCTTCAAAGCCGCGCCCTTTTTGATTATCATCTGTTTATTCAGGAAGTTCCCACTCGCAAGCATTGAAACGAAAAATTGGGAAAAGCCTTTCGGAGAGGGTGAAGGAACTGTCCGGGTGACTTCGAAAGAAGAGTAGAAAAACTTAAGGCTCCGGATATGTCCCTTAGGGCTGCCGGTGGGATTGTTTGAGTGAAACGAGTTGCCCACCGGCAGTCCTTGCTTTTCGGACATAGCCGGAACCTTTTAGTTTTTCTATCTTCTGGAGCGGAATCCCGGCAGACCTTCATCCTCTCCAAAGACGTTTTACAATCGTTCTGTTTTTTGTCAATACAAGATGGGGTTCCTGAATCAAACAGCTGAATTATCCGGCAGCTCCGCGGGCTTCATGGCGATGCGTTCTTGTTTCTCTTCGTCCTGCTCCTCGCCATCCTCCGGCTCGGGGATACCTTTCACCTCGCGGAAGATCTTCATGAATTCTTTTCCGGTGATGGTCTCTTTCTCGATCAGGAAATCAGCGATCTTATCAAGAGCCTCTCTGTTCTCGGCAAGAAGCTTCTTCGCCTCTGCGTAAGCGCTCTTTAACATCTTCATGACTTCCTCGTCGATCTCTCCTGCCGTGGCATCGCCGCAGTTTAATACAGCCCTTCCGTCCAGATAACGGTTCTGGATGGATTCAAGTCCCATCAGACCGAACCGTTCGGACATTCCGTACTGTGTGATCATCGCGCGGGCGATCTTTGTCGCCTGCTCGATGTCATTTGCCGCGCCGGTCGTTACTGTTTCAAATACAAGCTCCTCCGCCGCGCGGCCGCCGAGAGCAACCACGATCATAGCTTCAAGCTCTTTCTTTGTATTCAGGAACTTCTCTTCCTCCGGCGTCTGCATCACATATCCCAGCGCGCCCATGGTCCTGGGGACGATGGTGATCTTCTGCACCGGCTCTGTATTCTTCTGGAGCGCCGTTACAAGCGCATGGCCGACCTCATGGTAGGACACGATCCTTCTCTCTTCCTTGCTCATGATGCGGTCCTTCTTCTCTTTGCCGACAAGCACCACTTCAACTGCCTCAAAGAGATCCTTCTGGCTGACCACCTGCCTGCCGTGTTTGACCGCGTTGATGGCTGCTTCATTGATCATATTGGCAAGGTCAGATCCTACCGCGCCTGATGTAGCAAGAGCGATGGCTTCCAGATCCACGCTCTCATCCATCCTTACATCTTTGGAATGTACTTTCAGGATATCGATACGTCCCTTCAGATCCGGCTTATCCACAATGATACGGCGGTCGAAACGTCCCGGACGCAAAAGCGCCGGATCAAGGATCTCCGGTCGGTTTGTCGCTGCCAGGATCAGCAGACCCTTGTTGGTATCAAATCCGTCCATCTCCGCGAGAAGCTGGTTCAGTGTCTGCTCACGCTCATCGTTTCCGCCCATTACAGTATCACGGGTCTTTCCGATGGCGTCGATCTCATCGATAAATACGATGCAGGGCGCCTGCTGCTGTGCCTGCTTAAAGAGGTCACGCACACGGGACGCGCCTACGCCCACATACATTTCCACGAACGCAGAACCCGACAGTGAGAAGAACGGTACCTTCGCCTCTCCTGCCACCGCCTTGGCGAGCAGGGTCTTACCGGTTCCCGGAGGTCCCACGAGAAGCGCTCCTTTCGGGAGCTTCGCGCCGATGCCGCTGTATTTCCCGGGATTGTGCAGGAAGTCAACGACTTCCTGGAGAGATTCTTTTGCCTCATCCTCACCTGCCACATCCTGGAAGGTCACACCTGTTTCCTTCTCCATATACATCTTGGCATTGCTCTTTCCGATGCCCATCATACCTCCGCCTTTTGACATCTTGCGGATAAAGTACGACAACAGGATCGCCATCAGTCCAATCGGTAAGATAAGTGTGATAAACAGCTCGAAGAACATCTGTCCCATGGTATCCGGGACCTCGCCTTTGAACTCTGCTCCTGATTCATCGAGCTTCTCCACCAGGGAATCATCATTCACTATATACGCGGTATAGTAATCCGGATCACGCTCTTCGTTCTCACTTGTGCCGGTCTGAGCCCACATCTGGTTAAAAATATTCTTCCCGCCGTTGGCACCGTTCTCCTTTGCTTCTTCCTCGCGCGCCTTGTCTGTCAGCGTAATATAGATACGGTTGCTGCCTAAGCTGACCTCAGCCACCTTCTTATGATCCAGCATATCCAGGAATTTATCATAACTGATCTCCTCCGGGCCTGCCCCCCTCATCAGAGAATAAAAACCCATCACCATAAAAGTGACCAGCAGGGTTGTGACGAGGATGATCCCCCAGCCCTGCCGGTTGTTATTGGGATTATTCTTATTGTTCTGGTTATCCATGTGTTTCCTCCTAAAATCAACTATTTCCATTATAAGTACAGGTTTTGCATAAATCAATAAAAAGATTATGAAAATATTGTAAAACCATGACTTTTTATAGTATACTGGG
>NHCFC00100__coassemble_1745_pt1 | contig 16735 bp, 14 predicted proteins | sample NHCFC00100__metabat2_high_PE_030 | metagenome-assembled genome bin NHCFC00100 | reverse complement strand
ATATAATAATTGCATATAACGCAATTTGGACCGCGCCCGTGGTCTGTTCCGTGCTGCCTGTCAGGCGGAGAGTAAGTATGAGTAGGTGACAGTTTTGAAAAATAAGATCAAACGTTTTGCCAAAGGGGATTTTCATATTCCTCAGCCGGAGATCATCTTTCCGGAGACGCATATTACTATGCGTGTTGGAGAAGGAGAAAAATACAGAGGAAGCTTCTCGCTTAAAAACCAGGGGGAGGGGACTATACGTGGTCTCGTATATCCCTCTTCTTATCGTATTCACTGTGATGAGCAGGGCTTTGACGGCAATCCGGTGAATATCTATTACACATATGACGGAAGCGGACTGCTTCCCGGACATGTAGAACACGGAAAGTTCACCATCGTCTGCAACGGCGGAGAGTACGACGTGGAATTTACGGCCATCATCGAGAAGCCGTACGTGATGACAAGCTACGGTAAGATCCAGAGCCTTGATGATTTTAAAAAGCTCTCCTTCCGCGACGCGGCTGAGGCGGTGAAACTGTTCCGATCCAGAGATTTCTATGAGATTTTAAAATATGAAGACAAACGGATCCAGGCGCTCTATGACAATATGCGCCGGTGGGAACTCGACCAGCAGGCGCTTGAGGAGTTCCTCGTAGGCTGTAAGCAGAAGGAGAAGATTTTCCTGACTTTAGAGGAAGAGAGCAGGGCATTTATCTCTCTTGAGGAAGCGCGCAAGGAGACATTTACAATCAAGAAGAACACGTGGGGATATCTGGAGATGGATGTGCGCACGGAAGGAAGTTTTCTCACTGTGGAGCATACAAGAGTGACTACGGAGGAATTTATCGGCAATTCCTATCGACTGGAGTATTTTCTTCATGTGGACAAGCTCCATAAAGGAAGTAATTTCGGCCGTATCATCATAGAGTCCCCGTATGAAACGCTGAGTTATGAGGTGGTAGTCGAGAAGGATATAAAAAGAGATGAGGACAGGCGCGCGAATGACAGAGAGTTTGCGGGTATCATCCGCAACTACCTGAAATACGAAAGCGGTAAGATGGAGCTTACCGACTGGGTGGATGAGGCTGCCCGCAGGATCAGCCATCTAAGAGATATGGATCCGTCCAATGAGTTCTATCTGCTGTTCCATGCCCATATCTGTCTGATCGGGAAGCGGATGGACGAGGCAAAATGGCTTCTCGAATCTTACAATTATAATCGGTTCGCGATAGGGAAGGATGTAGAGCTTAGTTCCTATTATCTTTATCTGACGACATTGTTATCCAGTGATACGATCGGGCAGAGGAAGGTCGCGGAAGAATTATCGAAGACATTCATGAAGCATCCTGACAGTTGGAAGGTGCTCTGCATGCTGGTTGAGGTGGATTCTGAATACAAGATATACAGCGAGAGACTGCGTGTGTTGGAAAAACAGTTTTATGAGGAGAAGTCCCACAGTATCTGGTTTTATTTTCAGGCGTTCAGGTGCTTCCGCGATAAGAGCTCATCCTTAAAGAAGTTAGGCGAGTTCGAAGTAAGAGTGCTGCTTTTCGCGGTAAAACATAAGCTTATGACAAGGGAACTCGCTCTTTATACGGCGAATCTGGCGAGCCAGATGAAAACATATGACAGACATCTTTATGATGTTCTCGTCCTGTCCTATAAGATGTATAACGAGTCTATGATACTTACATCTATCTGTACGCTCCTCATCAAAGGGAATTGTATGGATAACTGTTATTTCAGATGGTATGAAAAAGCAGTGGAATCTGAGCTTAAGATCGCCCAGTTATATGAGTATTATATGGCGGCACTGCGGCCTGAACAGTTCCATAAGCCTCTGCCAAGATCTGTATACCTGTATTTTATGCACGGCAACTCTCTTGATTACCGGAAGTGTGCGTTCTTATACGCGAACCTGATCACATACGAGGATGAGGCGAGTGAGATCTATGCGCACTACAGGGATGAGATGGAGGCGTTCGCGTGGAACCAGCTTGACCGGAGAAATGTGGATGAACAGCTTCGTATTGTGTATAAGCGTTTTGTCACGGAGTCTTCCATGAATCCGGAGCGTGTAAAGGCGCTTTACGATGTGTGCCATGCTTATTGGATCACGACTAAGGTTCCGAATATGAAGTTCATCCATGTGATCGCGGATGACGGGATGATCACCCAGAAGGCCGCTTACATGGAAGGCGGCGCCCGTGTATTCCTGTACGCGAAGACGGACCGGCTCGTGTGGGAGTCGAAGGATGGGCGGCATTATACAGATTCGATCCCATATGAGAGCAAACGGCTTTTCTATGAGCTGCGCTACATGGATATGTGCAGAAAATATATCAACGGCCTTCGCCAAAACCGCAGGGAAGAGGCGGCGGAAGAACTGACTCTGGAAGTCGTCCACGAGAGAGGTCTGGAGAATTATACAGAGGAAGAGATGCTTGGCCTTTGCAGCAGGACGATCCGTGAGAATAATTACGAGAATGATGATTTTCTGACATATGTTTGTTTTGAACTGTTTAAAAAGCAGCAGTATGACAAGGTTATCCTGACATATCTTGCCAATTATTACTGCGGAGCGACACCGGATATGAAATATCTCTGGAGAGAGGCAAGGGATTATGAGATCCATACCCACAAGCTGGCGGAACGGATCATCACCCAGATGCTTTTTTCAGAGGAACTGTTTCAGGAGGCCCAGATCTTTGAGCAGTATTACGCGGAGGGGGCATATTTCCGTCTGCAGCAGGCATACCTTGCCTATGTGTCAAGAGAGTATGTGGTGGAGGAAAGAAGGATCACCCGCAGTGTGATCGATATCATCTGCAGGGAGTATGAAAAGGGTGAGGAGACCATTGACATCTGCAAGATCGCCGTATTGAAATACTATTCCGGCAGAGAGTATAACGCGCAGACCCGCAGGACACTGAAAAAATTCCTTCAGGAGCTGTGCGGCAAGCAGATCTATTTCCCGTTTTTCCTTTCCTATGAAAAAGACTGGCTCATTGAGCTTCAGCTCTGGGATAAGACACTTGTTGAATATAAAGGTCAGAAAGGCAGCAGGGTCATGCTCTATTACCAGCTTCAGAAAGGCGGGCAGGAGCAGGCGGATTACTCGACAGAGGTTCTGACTCCGATGTACGAGAACCTCTATGTAAAGAAATTCGTGCTTTTTGCAAATGAGAAACTGAAATATTACTTTAAAGAGACCATTGACGGCAATTCGTACCGCAGTGATAAAGAGACATGCGTTCGTGAGACAGAGTCCGGCGAGCAGGGCAGATATGGAAGGATTAACGATATACTAAAAGAAGGAAACGAGAAAAAACGCAGGCAGATGATGCAGGGATACGCGTTGGAGGATGCGGTGGCAACCCATATGTTCACACAGGAATAAGGAGGGCGTCTTTCCATGGGACAAGGCAGTATTATAGGTTATGAAATAAATGAAAAGACATGTCAGATCAGCTTCTATAATGAACAGCTGATGGAACCCGACACATTGGAGGTAGATACGGACAATTATCAGATTCCGCTGATCATCGGAAAGCTGAGGGATACATGGGCATACGGAAAAGAAGCGAAACGTCTTGTCACGATCAAGGAGGGCTTCACAGTCACAAGGCTTTTGAGCAAGAGTCTTGCAGGAGATAAGATCGAGTTCGGAGAAGAGACTTATGACGCGGTATGGCTTCTGTCCCAGTTTATCCAGATGTCCCTGCAGTCTTTTCCGGAGATTGAGGGGATCGTGTTCACGGTTCCTTCACTGACTGAGGAACTGGCACAGATGCTGCGCGGCATCGCGGTGCGCATGAAGATTGACAAGAGACACATTTTTATACAGGATTATAAGGAAAGCTTCTGTAATTACCTGTTCTATCAGCCAAAAGAGCTGTGGCAGTATGACGCGGCATTGTTCTGCTGCGACAGAAATGAGATCAAGGCTTATATGCTCCGGCGGCTGCGTCCGGGCTTAGGCGGAGGGAAGACGACGTTCGTGACTGTTGATGAAGTCGCCAGCGCCCATATGAGAGAACTGGCGATGGTATATCCGGTGCTCAACGAGGATAAGGCAAAAGAAGCAGACGCGATGTTCTGCAAATTCATTGAGAGTGTGTTCGATAAGCGGATCGTATCTTCGGTATTTCTTACCGGAGAGGGTTTTGAAAATGAGTGGTATCCGAAAGCGCTCCGTGTGCTCTGCAACGGGCGGCGTGCTTTTATCGGTAACAATCTGTACAGTAAAGGCGCATGCTACACTGCCTACAGAAAGCTCTATATGCACATAGAGAATCCGGTCTACCTGTCTGAGACGAAGCTCACCGATCAGATCACGGTAAATATGCGGGTGGGCGGCCAGGAGATGTGGTACCCTATCGTTTCGTGGGGAGCCCATTGGTACGAGTCCAACAATCAGTGGGAAGTTCTTATGGAAGATGTAAAAGACGTTGAATTTCACATTGAATCACTCATTCAGGGCAATGTGAGGACGGAGAAGATCTCTCTGGCGAAATTCCCCAGACGTGCGGAATATTCCATGCGTCTTCAGCTTGAGACACTTTTTCTTGATGAGAAGACATGTAAGATCACGGTGAGGGATGTGGGATTTGGGGACTTTTTCCCGCCCACGGATTTCCATGAGGAGAAGATCATACATTTAGGAGGCAATGATGGGAAATTTAATTCTTTGTCATGACAGACATGCGGCACATCCGTATGAGATCACCAGAATACACAGCAGGATCTTTACGATCGAGGAACTGTGCTATTATCTGTGCAACAATCTCTATCTGATCGACTATACGATCATGAATGAACAACTCTGTGACTGGCTTGATGAGGAACTGGGAATGGAAACTCTGGCGTCGGAGCTAAGAGATGTGATGCGCCTGCGGGGTTCTGTGGAGAAGTTTGTCCTTACGATACTGAAATCCTCCAAGATCTACAGAGAACCGGAGATGATCCGCATCCAGAACGTGCTGGAGCATCTTAAGAATCAAAAGGATATAGAACGCCAGAAATTCAAGGGTGACAACCTGTTGGAAAGCGGAGAGCTGGAAGAAGCTATCCTTGTGTATCAGGCCATCTTAAACGGAGAAAAAGACGAGACGGTGGACGATAAGTTCTATGGCAGGATCTACGCCGGACTGGGAGCCGCATACGGCCGGCTGTTCCTTTATCAGGAGTCAGCGCGCATGTATGACAGAGCTTATCAGATGTGCGCAGACAAAGCACTGCTTAAGCCGTATCTCTATGCCTCCTATAAATATATGTCGCTGGAGGAGTATCATATCCTCATCACGAAAAATGAAGAATATATGGAAATCAACGCGCAGATGCGCCGCGAGATCGACGAGATAAGGAAAAACATGCCGGAGGAGGTTGATCCCGGCGCGCTGGAGAAGTGGAAGAGGCAGCACAGAAGAAGCCATACATAAGAAGTGGCTTCTTCTCTTACGTATAAGCGTTTGTATGCGGTTTGTATGCAGTGTCAATTCTTGTTTGACAGGGTACGCTGCGTGTGATAGAATACAGTGGTAACTTTACCGTGGTACAGTGACTCATCGGTAGAGAAAAAAAGTAAAGCCGGGTATCCGGCGATGGAGGGTATTATGAAGAAAAAAATATTAAGTATCCTGCTCTGTACAGGGCTTGCAGTTTCTATGCTGGCCGGCTGTGGTTCTGATAAAGATACAGGATCAGGCAGTGATGCCGGTGACGCGGCTGAAGCAAGTGATATGGATTATGTAAAAGAAAAAGGTACGCTTGTCGTAGGCATCACGAATTTCGAGCCTATGGACTACAAGGACGAGAGCGGCGAGTGGGTTGGATTTGACGCGGATCTTTCCACCGCATTTGCGGAGGAGTTAGGCGTTGATGTAGAATTCGTGGAGATTGACTGGGACAATAAGATATTAGAGCTGGAAGGAAAGACCATTGACTGTGTATGGAACGGTATGACGCTTACTCCCGAGGTTACAAGCTCTATGGAGTGTACAGACGCTTATCTTGAGAACGCGCAGGTTGTAGTCGTACCTTCTGATAAGGCTGATAAGTATCAGGATGAGGACAGTCTTACTGACTTAAGCTTTGCGGCAGAGGCCGGAAGCGCCGGAGAGGAAGAACTGGAGGCGAGAGAATTGAATGTTACACCGGTTACCGCTCAGGCGGACGCTCTGATGGAAGTTGCGGCAGGTACATCAGACGCGGCAGTGATCGATTTGCTTATGGCAGCGGCTATGATCGGAGACGGCACAAGCTATTCTGACCTTACATATACAGTTCACCTGAACAGCGAGGAGTACGGAGTGGGCTTCCGAAAAGGCTCTGATCTTGCGGATGAACTGAACAGCTTCTTCGCGAAATGCTATGAAGACGGAACGATCCAGGAGCTGGCTGAGAAATACGGAGTGCAGGCAGCGCTGATCCAGCAGTAAGATGGCAGATCAAGAATGAATTTACAGACGGAGTTATGACATGAGCTTTTCAGAACAGTTTCCAATCGTTTTTCAGGCGCTGAACGTGGGATTTCTGCAGACCCTGAAGTTGTTTTTCGTGACACTTCTCGGAGCGATCCCGCTGGGACTTATCATTTCCTTCGGATCCATGTCCCGGTTTGCGCCGCTTAAATATCTTACGAAGATCATTGTGTGGATCATCAGGGGGACGCCTCTGATGATCCAGCTTCTGATCATCTATTTCCTTCCTGGTCTGATGGGATATAATATCTGGGGCGGCGGAGAGACCGGCAGGTTTCTCGCGGCTTCCGTAGCGTTTGTCTTCAACTATTCCTGCTATTTCTCTGAGATCTACCGGGGAGGTATCCAGGGGGTGCCTAAGGGGCAGGAAGAGGCAGGACTTGTGCTCGGCATGACGAGAAAACAGATCTTCTTTAAGATTACACTCATGCAGATGATCAAGCGTATTGTCCCGCCAATGTCAAACGAGATCATCACACTGGTGAAGGATACGTCTCTTTCCCGCATCATCGCCCTTCAGGAGATCATTTGGGCGGGTCAGTCTTTCCTGAAAGGCAATCAGGGAATCGCGGGCGTGATCTGGCCGCTGTTCTTTACAGCAGTGTACTATCTGATCTTTAATGGCATCCTGACTGTCCTTCTGGGACGTCTGGAGAAAAAACTGGATTACTTCAGATAGGAGGTGGAGCAGATGGCAATATTAGAAGTACAGCATATAGGGAAAAGCTTCGGAGCTACTGAAGTATTAAAGGATATCAGCTTTTCTTTGGAAAAAGGGCAGGTACTGTCCATGATCGGTTCTTCAGGAAGCGGTAAGACGACATTGCTCCGATGCCTGAATTTTCTTGAACGTCCCGACAGCGGTGTGATCCGGGTGAATGGGGAAACTCTTTTTGATGGAAACAATCCTGAGACGAAACAAGAGAGTGAGATCCGGAAGAAGCGGCTTCATTTTGGTCTGGTGTTCCAGTCTTTTAATCTGTTTCCTCAGTATACGGCTCTGGAAAATGTAATGCTGGCAAAGGAACTTCTGGAAAAAGAAAAACCGGATTATAAATCCCGCAAAAAGGAGATACATGCGCAGATCGAGGCGGAGGCGAAGATGCTGCTCGGTCAGATGGGGTTATCTGACCGGATGAATAATTATCCTCACCAGCTCTCGGGCGGGCAGTGCCAGAGAGTGGCGATCGCCAGAGCGCTGGCATTAAAGCCGGATATCCTTTGCTTTGACGAGCCGACATCCGCGCTTGACCCGGAACTGACCGGTGAAGTACTCAAAGTTATCAAAGGGCTTGCGGATCAGGAGACAACAATGATCATCGTTACCCACGAGATGGCGTTCGCAAAGGATGTGTCCAGTCAGGTCATCTTCATGGATGACGGATGCATCACAGAGAAGGGAACCCCGGAAGAGGTATTTGGCAATCCGAAGGAAGAGAGAACAAGACAGTTTTTGTCAAGATATACAAATGGATAGGCGACTTCAAGGCAGAAGAAAGGAAAGAGTCTTTTCTTCTGCCTTTTTCAGTATAAAAACACAGAAAACAGCATGAAAAAAGGAGTGGGATAAAATGTCGGATTTTGAGAGGATAGCAACAGGACTCGGAGAGGAATGCGGGGTGTTCGGAGCGTATGATCTGGCGGGAGATAACGTGGCGGCTTCCGTGTATTACGGATTGTTTGCTTTACAGCACAGAGGGCAGGAGAGCTGTGGCATCGCGGTGACAGATACTTCCGGAGAGAGAAAGTTCTTGTCCAGAAAAGGACTGGGGCATGTGGATGATGTATTTAATGAGGAGACTCTTTCACAATTGAAAGGAAATCTTGGAGTAGGGCATGTACGCTACTCCACAGCGGGAGGTACGCGGGTGGAAAATGCCCAGCCTCTTGTCATCAATTATGTGAAGGGTGTGCTCTCTATCGCCCACAACGGAAATCTTGTCAATGCGGTGGAACTGCGAAAGGAATTGGAATATACAGGGGCGATTTTCCAGACTACCATTGATTCGGAAGTCATTGCCTACCATGTGGCAAGGGAGCGGCTGAATACGAGGAATGCCGAGGAAGCAGTGAAAAATGCCATGAAGAAGATCAAAGGGGCGTATGCTCTTGTTGTGTGCAGTCCCCGCAAGATGATCGGAGCAAGGGATCCGTTCGGATTAAAGCCTCTTTGTATCGGTAAGAGGGAAAATACTTATTTCCTGGCGTCGGAAAGCTGTGCCATCGCCGCGGTTGATGCTGAGTTTGTCAGAGATGTGCTTCCGGGGGAAGTTGTGACCATCACAAAGGAAGGGATTGCTTCTGACATGAGCATGGCGATCGATGATAAGAAGCAGGCAAGATGCATATTTGAGTATATTTATTTCGCCCGAACGGACAGTACGATTGATGGGGTAAATGTCTATCATTCTCGGATTCTGGCCGGTAAGGCGCTGGCACAGTCTTATCCTGTAGAGGCGGACCTCGTGGTAGGTGTGCCGGATTCGGGACTCGTGGCGGCAAAGGGGTATTCCGAACAGTCAGGCATCCCTTATGGCATGGCGTTTCACAAGAACAGTTATGTGGGCAGGACCTTTATTAAACCGAAGCAAAGCGAGAGAGAGTCAGGTGTGAAAATCAAGCTTAATGTCATACCGGAGGTGGTAAAAGGGAAAAGAGTCGTTATGGTGGATGATTCAATCGTGCGGGGAACGACCTGCGCGAACATCATTAAGATGCTTAAGCATGCTGGAGCAAAAGAGGTCCATGTAAGGATCAGTTCCCCGCCGTTTCTGTATCCGTGCTATTTCGGGACAGATGTGCCCTCCGATGATCAGCTTATCGCGCATACCCACACAACGGAACAGATCAGGGAGATGATCGGGGCGGATTCGCTGGGGTATATGGAGATCAGTAAATTAAAGAATATGGTGGAAGGGTTATCGTACTGTGATGCGTGCTTTACCGGAAAATATCCTATGGAAGTTCCGAAAGAAGATATCAGTCATGCTTTCGAGTGAACGGGTACCTGAATTTAATGCTTGCCTCAGATACCTTACTAATGGTAGTATAATAGATGTGTGTATAATACAGATAAGGAGATAAGAACATGTCAAATGACCGTTATGTAAGTCCTCTTTCAGAGCGCTACGCAAGCAAGGAAATGCAGTATATCTTTTCCCCGGACAAGAAGTTCCGGACATGGAGAAGACTCTGGATCGCTCTTGCGGAGACAGAGAAAGAGCTGGGCTTAAATATCACTGATGAGCAGATCGAGGAACTGAAAAGCCATGCGGACGATATCAACTATGATGTGGCCAGGGAACGTGAGCGCGTTGTGCGCCATGATGTAATGTCTCATGTGTATGCTTACGGTGTCCAGTGCCCGAAGGCAAAAGGAATCATCCATCTGGGAGCAACCTCCTGCTATGTGGGGGACAATACGGATATCATCGTGATGTCCGAGGCGCTGAAGCTTGTACGCAGAAAACTGATCAATGTTATTGCAAAGCTCGCGAAGTTCGCGGATGAGCAGAAAAGTCAGCCTACACTTGCTTTTACGCATTTCCAGCCCGCACAGCCGACTACAGTGGGTAAGAGGGCAACACTTTGGATGCAGGAGTTTGCCATGGATCTTGAGGATCTGGATTACGTGCTGGGAAGTTTAAAACTTCTCGGATCAAAGGGAACCACAGGAACACAGGCAAGCTTTCTGGAGCTGTTTGACGGGGATCAGGAGACGATCGATAAGATCGATCCCATGATCGCCAGGAAGATGGGATTCAAGGCTTGTTATCCAGTGTCCGGACAGACCTATTCAAGAAAGGTGGATACAAGAGTGATCAACGTTCTGGCAGGAATTGCGGCCAGCGCGCATAAGTTTTCGAATGATATCCGTCTTCTTCAGCATTTAAAAGAGATCGAAGAGCCGTTTGAGAAGACACAGATCGGTTCTTCCGCCATGGCATATAAGAGAAATCCCATGAGAAGTGAAAGGATCGCATCCCTTTCCCGCTATGTGATGGTGGACGCGTTGAATCCGGCGATCACTTCCGCGACACAGTGGTTTGAGCGCACGCTGGACGACTCTGCGAATAAGCGTCTGAGTGTTCCGGAAGGATTCCTTGCCGTTGACGGTATCCTTGATCTTTGCCTGAATGTAGTGGACGGACTTGTGGTATATCCGAAGGTTATCGAGAAACGCCTTCTGTCAGAGCTGCCGTTCATGGCCACGGAGAATATCATGATGGATGCCGTGAAAGCCGGCGGAGACAGACAGGAACTTCATGAGCGGATCAGGGAGCTTTCCATGGAAGCAGGCAAGAACGTAAAAGAAAAGGGACTTGACAACAATCTTCTGGAACTGATCGCGGAGGATCCGGTCTTTAACCTGAGTCTGGAAGATCTGAAGAAGACCATGGATCCGTCGAAATACGTGGGACGCGCGAAAGAACAGGTGGAAGCATACTTAAATAATGTGATCCGTCCTCTTCTGAAGGAAAATGAGGACATACTGGGAATCACCGCGGAGATCAACGTATAGACTGCATCTTAAAACAATAAAAACTGTAACAGTTCAGCACGCGCCATCATGGGCATGGCTGAACTGATACAAAAAACTTGCAAAGGAATGTTGCAAAGGATTGCGGCATTCCTTTTTCTCTGATACCTTATCCTGTGGAAGAAATATGGAAAATATTTCCTCGGATATTGTGGTGAAGAAAGGAAAGGTATTTTCAAATGGAATGGTGTGCGACACTTTGTGGGGAATTTGGATTAACGGAGAGATTTGCAAGAATCGGGAGGACAGGGATTGTTTTGCTTATGTTTGGAATGATCATGGCAAAATGCTATGATGCCGGACAGTCAGGACTTAACATGAACGCTGCCTTTCCGGCGGAAGAGAATGTGACTGTAAGAAGTACAACAATAGAGCGTGCGACTGTCGGGAGTGTGACGGTGGAACCAGCTGTGAAAGTGAAAGAGTGTTTGGAAGAGTTTACTTCAGCGGTATCGCTTTCAGAAGTGACAGCAGCAGTACCGATGATTCCGGACATCTTGGTTCCCGTTGTGCCTGATGAGCCGAAGGCAATGCGTCCTTCTGTACCGGATGAACCGGAAGTGATCATTCCTTCCATACCAGACGTCCCGGATGTATCAGTTCCGCCGGTTTCAGATTCGACAGAAGAACAAGGAGACACGGTTTTGCCGGCGACAGAAGGATTCCTTATTGATGAGTCCGGGATGATCTGCAAAGTTACGGACACGCTTGTCATAACAGACGGCTGTCTGGCCCTGCCGTCAGAAGGGTGTACAGGTGTCGCTCCGGGTGCGTTTGCGGATGCTCCGGGCGGGATCTGTGAGATTTACATTCCGTCAAATATTACATATATCGCTGAAGGCGCGTTTAGCGGACTTTACGAACTGGAATGGTTTGAGACTGACGGATCAGGCGCATATTATACAGAGGACGGCGTGCTTTTATCAGACGGCGGGACCTGCATCCTCAGTTTCCCATCAGGAAGGATCGGAAGCTATAAAGTTCCGGCAGATGTAACCAGATTCGCGTATGGAGCGTTTGCGGACGCTCATATTGATACATTGGATGCGACTGAGTGTGTGATAACCGATGCAGGGGATCTTCCCGGAACGATTCTGCTTATGCAGAAATGATGGCGCCGCGCATGCAGGAAGGCGTGCAAAAGGGACAGGTGTTTATTGAAGAATCCTCCGATATGTTCTATAATATCTCTATATATCAGCGAACAACTGCAAAATATGGCAGGAGGGAGGGGACTTTATGGGAGAGAGAAATATACTCCAGATATTAAAAGACAGCAGGTATACGGTTGTGTTAAGCGGCTCAGGACTGATGAGGGAGAGTGGGTATCCTCTTTTGCGGGACGGAACGGAATCTTATGAGATCGAACAAAAGTACGGATATTCTTATGAGGAGATGCTAAACAGCAGCTTTTATTCCGCGAGAAAAGAATTGTTCTTCCGTTTCTACAAGGATGTTATTTTAAAGGCGGCTGAGATACCCCCTGGAAAGGGATTCCACATGTTAAAGCAGCTTCAGGACTACAACCTTATCAATTCAGTGATCACACGGCGCATCGCGGGCCTTGAGGACAGAGTGGGATGTACGAATGTAGTGAACCTTAAAGGAACTGTCTTTGATAATTTCTGTCCGAACTGCGGAAGACACTATCCGATCGAATACATGAGAGAGGCAAAAGGCGTGCCCTTATGCGAGCAGTGCCTTGTTGCCATACGACCGAAGGTATGTCTTTTCGGGGAGATGATAGACAACGGCCTTATGACCAGGGCTGCCCAGGAGGTTGAAAAAGCGGATGTGCTCCTTGTGCTGGGAGCGAACCTGGCCACGCCGCTGTGCGGTCAGATGCTGCAGTATTACACAGGCACAAAACTGATCCTTGTGACCGGATCAGAGCATTACTCGGACCAGAGGGCAGACATTATTGTGCGTGGACGCTGTGATGACTTTCTGGAGAAACTTGTCATGGAGTGTGAAGGATAGAACGGTCCGATGCTGATGCAGGCATCGCTCGGTCCCGTCCGTACCTGATGGCTGAACTGTTTACAAAATAAAACTGGAATTGGAGAGAGAAAATGAGCAACAAAGTAAGAACAAGATTTGCTCCGAGCCCGACTGGCCGGATGCATGTGGGAAATTTAAGGACAGCGCTTTACGCGTACCTGATCGCGAAGCATGAGGGAGGAGATTTTATCCTCCGTGTGGAAGATACAGATCAGGAGCGTTTCGTGGAAGGAGCGCTTGACATCATCTATCGTACATTGGAGAAAACAGGGCTGATCCATGATGAAGGACCGGATCAGGACAAAGGATACGGACCTTATGTACAGAGTGAGAGACAGGCATCGGGTCTTTATCTGAAATACGCGAAGCAGCTTGTAGAGCAGGGGGACGCGTATTATTGCTTCTGTGACAAGGAGCGTCTGGAGTCACTGAAAACATCGGTTTCTGACGACGGGACTGACATCGTGGTCTATGACAAGCATTGTCTGGGGCTTAGTAAGGAAGAAGTGGAGGCCAATCTTGCGGCGGGGAAACCGTGGGTTATCCGTCTGAATGTGCCGAATGAAGGAGAGACTACGTTCCACGATGAGATCTACGGAGATATCACAGTGCCGAACAGTGAGCTGGATGATATGATCCTCATTAAGTCGGACGGGTTCCCGACGTATAATTTCGCGAATGTCATAGATGATCATCTTATGGAGATCACACATGTAGTCAGAGGAAATGAATACCTCTCATCAGCGCCGAAATATAATCGTCTCTATGAGGCGTTTGGCTGGGATATCCCGGTGTATGTGCACTGTCCGCTGATCACGGATGAGAACCACAAAAAGCTGAGTAAGCGCTGCGGGCACTCTTCCTATGAAGATCTGATCGATCAGGGCTTCGTGTCTGAGGCAGTGGTGAATTATGTGGCGCTCCTTGGATGGTGCCCGACGGATAACAGAGAGATATTCTCCCTTGAGGAACTGGTAGAGGCATTTGATTACCGTCATATGAGCAAGTCTCCGGCTGTATTTGACACTGTGAAATTAAAATGGATGAACGGGGAATACTTAAAGGCGATGGACTTTGAACGCTTCTATGAGCTGGCAGAGCCATATATCAAAGAGACGGTGACAAAGGACTATGATCTGAAAAAGATCGCGGCGCTTGTCAAGACCAGGATTGAGATTCTCCCGGATATCGCGGATCAGATTGATTTCTTTGAGGAACTGCCGGAATATGACAACGAGCTGTACAGACATAAAAAGATGAAGACAGATCCTGAGAAAGGCCTCGCTCTCCTCCAGGAGGTGCTTCCGAATCTTGAGGCACAGGAAGATTACAGCAATGACGCTCTTTTTGAGATGCTGAAAGGATTCGCGGAAGAAAAAGGATATAAGATCGGTTATGTGATGTGGCCCCTTCGCACCGCAGTATCAGGAAAGCAGAACACGCCGGGCGGCGCGACAGAACTGATGGAAGTATTCGGAAAAGAAGAGTCTCTGCGCAGGATCCGCGCGGGAATCGGGAAATTAAGTTAAGATATGGGGTTTAATCAGTCACAAAAAAAGGCTGTCTGTCACATGGAAGGGCCCTGCCAGGTACTGGCGGGGCCCGGTTCAGGAAAGACACTGACAATCGTGAACAGGGTGAGATATCTGATTGAAGAGTGTCATGTAAAACCGGAAGAAATCCTGGTCATTACATTTACACGCTACGCGGCGGCAGAAATGAAGACAAGACTGTGCGCCCTTATGGGAAGACAGGATATTCCCGTGACAACAGGTACTTTTCATGGGATTTATTATGGCATATTAAAATGGGCATACCGGTTCGGCCCCCAGAACATTCTTTCAGAAGAGGAAAAATATCAGATCCTGCGTTCTGTCGTGGGAAGACAGGAGATGGAAGTATTCGATGAAGAGGATTTTCTGCGGGACATTGCCGAAGAGATCGGAAAAGTAAAGAATAACCGGACAGATATCGAAGAATTTGTATCTGCAAAATGCAGTGCGCAAAGCTTCCGGGATATCTATAAAGAGTATGAAAAGCAGAGAAAATCACTGCGGAAGATCGATTTTGACGATATGCTTGTCGTCTGTTATGAATTGTTCGCCTCGCGTCCGGATGTTCTTGCCCAGTGGCAGAAAAAGTTCAAATATATTCTTGTAGACGAATTTCAGGATATCAACCGTGTGCAGTATGATGTGATCCGCATGCTCGCCCTCCCAGAGAACAACCTCTTTGTAGTGGGGGATGACGATCAGGCAATCTACGGCTTCCGGGGAGCTGACCCGGAGATCATGTTTCAGTTCAGAGAAGATTATCCCGACGCAAAGCAGATCCTTCTTGACGTGAATTATCGTTCCACGTCCAATATCGTGAACAATGCCCTGAAGGTGATCGGAAACAATGAAAGGCGTTTTGATAAGAAGATATCACCGGCAAGGGGAAGCGGAGCCTTTCTTCATGTCCAGGAGCTGAAGGATCCGAACGAAGAGGCACAGTATGTGGTTGATGAGATCGGGAAACGCATCGAAAGCGGCGTGCCAAAGGAAGAGATCGCGGTTCTGTTCCGTATTCATACAGACGCGCGGCCTGTCGTGGAGGAACTGATCGCAAGAAAGATCCCCTTCCAGATGAGGGAGCATCTGCCCAATATTTACGACCATTTTATCGCAAAGGATATACAGGCGTATTTCCGACTGGGGATGGGAAAGATAAGCCGTAAAGATCTGCTTTTGATCATGAACCGCCCCAAAAGGTATATCGGACGGGACAGCTTATCGGACGGAGCTTCTTTTGAAAACATGAGAAAGTTTTACTGTGACAAAGACTGGATGATGGACCGTGTTGATCAGTTTGAGTGGGATGTGAAAATGCTCTCCCGCATGGCGCCGTACGCGGCGATCCAGTATATCCGCAAGCGGATCGGGTACGACGATTATCTTAAGGACTATGCGTACACACATAAAGTGGAGCGGGCGGATCTGAATGAAGTGCTCGCGGAGATTGAGGAAGCATCAAGACCGCTTCCCACTCTGGAAGAATGGTTCCGGCATGTGGAGGAATACAGCGAAGCTCTTAAGAAAAAAGAACAACGTAAGGAACAGGCAGGAGAAGGTGTGCGGCTGATGACACTGCATGCCGCGAAGGGACTGGAATTCGACACGGTGCTCCTGCTGGAAGCGAATGAGGGGCGTATGCCCTATAAAAAGGCAAAGACAGACAGAGAGGAAGAAGAGGAGAGAAGGCTTTTTTACGTGGGTATGACCCGCGCGAAGGAAGTGCTTAAGATCTGTTATGTGAAGGAAAAAAACGGGAAAGAGAGCTCTCCTTCCCGCTTTGTAGATGAACTTCTTGATGAGTAAGGAGTTATTCGATATCGTCAAGATCAATATCGCCGAAATCCTGCTCCTCCATCCATTCGTTGAACGCTTCTGAGACATGTTCAAACTCGTCGTCGTCCAGAATGTTTTCCAGGCCGGGCTCCTCGTCCTCCCCTTTGTCAATAAAACGGTAGAGATAAACCTGACCGTCGTCATTGTCTCCATCCTCGTCAAGAGGGAGAAGAGCGATGTACTCTCTGCCGTCTGTCTCAAAGATCGTGAGCACAGCACATTCTAATTCTTCGTCGTTTTCAAGTGTAAGTGTTACAGTGAGTGATTCATTTTCATTCATATGGATTTCTCCTTTTCATCTGTATTTATGTACCATGATGGTATCAGAAAGAAAG
>NHCFC00100__coassemble_1727_pt1 | contig 17172 bp, 10 predicted proteins | sample NHCFC00100__metabat2_high_PE_030 | metagenome-assembled genome bin NHCFC00100 | reverse complement strand
AAACAAGATATATGATATTTTCGGAATATATAGCGAATTATTATAACGGCATAGTTGAGGGGGTTCGGCTCAATACCCAGAATGTGGACACCGGGCATGTGATTGAGCAATATATCAAGGAGGATCCTGACCCTGCAAAAGTCTTTTTCTGCTATAATGAGAAGACTGCAATAAATGTGGTGCGGGGAATCTTGAACCTGGGTTGCCGGATCCCGGAAGATTTCGGTGTCGTCAGCTATAATGATACGGTTCTTGCGACACTGACGCAGCCGAACCTTACCGGAATAAAGATCCCGATTAAAGAGATGGCCGCGATTGCTGTCAGGATGTTTAAAGACGCAGTAGGGGAAAAGGAATGGCTCCCTGTAAAAATCCAGGTCCCTTCGAAATTGGTGATACGCGAGAGCCTGAAAGTACCGAAGTCTTCTTAGGCATAAGATTGCCGTCCGGGCTGGACAGGCAATCATGGGGTTGACAAAAAGAAAACATATGATAGAATAAAAAAGTAATTTTGCAAAAAGCTTTGACCGTGTAAAGTAGAGACCCATTTTCTATCAGAGAGAGAGGATCACCGGCTGAAAGTCTTCTTTAGTTCAGATGGCAATCGAATTTCGCATGTGAGCCGCGCTTTTGAAATCACAGTAGGAAGCGCCGTATACTGTACGTTACACAGATGAGAGTGCCCGCGGAATATCTGCGGGAATCAGGGTGGTACCACGGAGTTTATGACCTCGTCCCTTTTGGGACGGGGTTTTTTTGCGCGATACGCCCGGAGGGCGACCGCCGTGCTTGCACGAGCGGGCATCCGACGGGCAATGGACATCGAGCGGCTAAGCCGCGAGATGCCCGGGGTATCGCGGGGACGGATAGGGGAAGTCCATTCCCCTATCCGATTACCATGCGATGCGGGTGTCAAAAGACTTCTTTAACAGCTTTGGCGAAATACACAAAAACATCTGTCAGCGCTCCGACGCGCTACCCAGTTGTCTTTGTGTGTTTCGCCGAACGCCAGAAAAATTTGACACTCCGCCCTACGGTACAAAAAACGCTCCGCGCAAAATCATCCGTGTACGTGAAAGACTTTACACAGAGAGTAAAGGAAGGAGTCAGGAAAGATGAAAGAAAGACTGGAACAGATCAAAGCGGAAGCGACCGCGCTCATTCAGGCGGCGGATGTGCCGGAGAAATTAAATGACGTGCGTGTCCGTTTCCTGGGAAAGAAAGGCGAGCTGACCGCAGTTTTAAAAGGGATGAAGGATGTCGCGCCGGAGGACAGACCGAAGGTGGGACAGCTTGTCAATGACGCGAGGGCAGCCATCGAAGAACTGATCGACGAGTACAAGACAAAGATGGAGAAAACCATCCGCGAGCAGAAGATGAAGGAAGAGGTGATCGATGTCACCCTGCCGTCTAAGAAAAATATTATGGGACACAGACACCCGAACAACATCGTGCTGGAAGAGGTGGAGCGCATCTTTGTTGGCATGGGCTATGAGGTTGTGGAAGGTCCGGAAGTTGAGTACGATGAGTATAACTTCACGAAGCTGAACATCCCGGCAGACCATCCGGCAAAGGATGAGCAGGATACATTCTATATCAATAAGGATATCGTGCTGCGTACCCAGACATCACCTGTCCAGGCGCGTGTGATGGAGCAGGGAAAACTTCCGATCCGTATGATCGCTCCGGGAAGAGTGTTCCGCTCTGACGAAGTGGATGCTACACATTCTCCGTCCTTCCACCAGATCGAGGGACTTGTGATCGACAAGAACATTTCCTTCGCGGACCTGAAAGGAACGCTGGAGGTGTTTGCCAAAGAACTGTTCGGACCGGAGACAAAGACAAAATTCCGTCCCCATCACTTCCCGTTCACGGAGCCAAGCGCAGAGGTGGACGTAAGCTGCTTCAAGTGCGGCGGCAAGGGATGCCGTTTCTGCAAGGGATCCGGCTGGATCGAGATCCTCGGATGCGGTATGGTACACCCGCATGTGCTTGAGATGTGCGGCATTGATCCGGAAGAGTATAACGGGTTCGCGTTCGGCGTGGGTCTGGAGCGTATCACGCTTCTCAAATACGAGATCGATGACATGCGACTTCTGTATGAGAACGACGACAGATTCTTAAAACAGTTCTAGTCATCTCCGCGCAGGGTGCGGAGATGACGGGCTTCTTGATCCGCGAAGAGGATCAAGAAGATGCCGGATGGAAGACAGTAGCAAAATTGGAAAGGAAAGCAAAGAAATGAATACTTCATTATCATGGATAAAAGCATATGTTCCGGATCTTGATGTGACTCCCCAGGAGTACACGGACGCGATGACGTTGTCCGGAACAAAGGTAGAAGGTTATGAGAGGATGGATCAGGATCTTGACAAGATCGTGATCGGGCAGATCGACAAGATCGAGAAGCATCCGGACGCGGATAAGCTCATCATCTGCCAGGTGAATATCGGCACAGAGAGCGTGCAGATCGTGACAGGCGCTCCCAACGTAAAAGAAGGAGACAAGGTTCCGGTGGTCTTAGACGGCGGACGTGTGGCCGGCGGTCATGAGCCGGGGCAGAAGGTAGAAGGCGGCATTAAGATCAAGAAGGGCAAGCTGCGCGGAGTGGAGAGCTGCGGTATGATGTGCTCCATCGAAGAACTGGGCTCCACAAGAGACATGTACCCGGAAGCACCGGAGTACGGTATCTACATCTTCCCGGAGGACGCGGAAGTAGGAGTAAGCGCCGTTGAAGCGCTGGGCTTAAATGATGCGGTCTTCGAGTACGAAGTGACTTCCAACCGTGTGGACTGCTTCAGCGTCATCGGGATCGCCAGAGAGGCAGCGGCGACATTCCGCAAGGAGTTCCGGCCTTCGGTGGTGACGCCGACAGGAAATGACGAGGATGTCAATGACTATGTGAAGGTAACTGTGGAGAATACAGATCTCTGCCCGCGTTACTGCGCGAGAGTCGTGAAGAATATCAAGATCGGGCCGTCCCCGAAGTGGATGCAGAGAAGACTGGCTTCTGTGGGGATCCGTCCCATCAACAACCTGGTGGACATCACAAACTATGTGATGGAAGAGTACGGTCAGCCCATGCACGCGTATGACCTGGATACCATCGCAGATCACCATATCGTTGTCAAGACAGCGGAAAACGGCGAGAAGTTCGTTACACTGGACGGTCAGGAGCGCACCATGGACGAGGATGTGCTCATGATCTGTGACGGTGAGAAGGCGATCGGACTTGCCGGTATCATGGGAGGCGAGAACTCCATGATCACAGACAATGTACAGACCATGCTGTTCGAGGCGGCATGCTTCGACGGCGTGAACATCCGCAAGTCCTCAAAGCGTGTGGGCTTAAGGACAGACGCTTCTGCCAAGTTCGAGAAGGGGCTGGATCCGAACAATGCGCAGGCAGCTATTGACCGTGCGTGCCAGCTTGTAGAAGAGATGGGAGCCGGCGAAGTGGTCGGCGGTATGGTAGACGTATACGGCAAGAAGAAAAAGCCGGTGAGAGTGCCATTTGACGCGGAGAAGATCAACGCCATGCTGGGCACAGACATCTCTGAGGAAGAGATGCTCGGTTACTTTAAGATGCTGGATCTGGAGTATGACGCTGAGGCGAAAGAGGTGATCGCGCCGACATTCCGCCACGATCTGTTCCGCCTTGCGGACCTTGCGGAGGAAGTGGCGAGATTCTACGGATATGACAACATCCCGACCACCCTCCCGACCGGAGAGGCGACCACAGGAAAGCTGTCCTTTAAGCTGCGCGTGGAGCAGGTGGCAAGGGATATCGCGGAGTTCTGCGGTTTCAGCCAGGGTATGACGTATTCCTTCGAAAGCCCGAAGGTATTTGACAAGCTGCTCATCCCGGAGGATTCCCCGCTTCGCAATGCAGTGGAGATCATGAACCCGCTGGGCGAGGATTACAGCATCATGAGGACGACTTCCTTAAACGGTATGCTCACGTCACTTGCGACAAACTACAACCGAAGAAATAAAAACGTGCGCCTGTACGAGCAGGGCAACATTTATCTGCCGAAATCACTGCCGTTGACAGAGCTTCCAGAGGAGCGGATGCAGTTTACGCTCGGAATGTACGGAGAGGGAGACTTCTTCACATTAAAAGGCGTGGTAGAGGAGTTCTTTGAGAAGATCGGCATGAAGGAAAGAGAGAAATACGACCCCAATGCCGGAAAGACGTATCTCCATCCGGGACGCCAGGCAAATATCATCTACGACGGCAAGGTTGTAGGATATTTAGGCGAGGTGCACCCGGAGGTGGCAGATACTTACGGCATCGGCGACCGTGCGTACATCGCGGTCATCGACATGCCGGAGATCCTGCCCTACGCGACATTTGACAGGAAGTACACAGGCATCGCCAAGTATCCGTCTGTGACAAGAGATATCAGTATGGTCGTTCCGAAGAGCGTTCTTGTGGGACAGATCGAGGATGTCATCGAGAAGAAAGGCGGCGCGCATCTGGAGAGCTTCCGTCTGTTCGACCTGTACGAGGGCGCGCAGATCAGGGAAGGCTTCAAGTCTGTGGCGTACTCCATCGTATTCCGCGCGCAGGACCGCACCCTCGAGGAGGCGGACGTGACCGCGGCGATGCAGAAGATCTTAAAAGGGCTCGAGGAACTGGGAATCGAACTGAGACAGTAAGCTGCTTTGCGGGAAAGTGAAGAAAGGATTATATCTGTGAAGACAAGTGACTTTTATTATGACCTTCCGGAGGAACTGATCGCTCAGGATCCTCTGGAGGACCGTTCTTCCTCACGCCTTCTTGTGCTGGATAAAGAGACCGGGAAGACGGAGCATCATATATTCCGGGATATCGTGGGTTATCTGAACCCCGGGGACTGCCTGGTCATCAATGATACCAAGGTGATCCCCGCCCGCCTCATCGGCGCGAAGGAAGAGACCGGAGCCAAGATCGAGGTGCTGCTCTTAAAGCGCGGCGCGGACGATGTGTGGGAGACCCTGGTAAAGCCGGGACGCAAGGCGAAGCCCGGCGCCAGGATCAGCTTCGGGGACGGGCTCCTTGTGGGCGAAGTTGTGGATATCGTGGACGAAGGAAACCGTCTGATCCGCTTTGAGTATGAGGGAATCTTCGAGGAGATCCTGGATCGGCTGGGACAGATGCCCCTTCCGCCGTACATCACGCACCAGTTAAAGGATAAAGACCGGTATAACACCGTATACGCGAAAAACTCCGGGTCTGCCGCGGCTCCCACGGCGGGACTTCATTTCACGCCGGAATTGCTGGAGGAGATCCGAAAGAAGGGCGTGGACATTGCCCGGGTCACACTCCATGTAGGGCTTGGGACATTCCGTCCGGTGAAGGTGGACGATGTGGAGAACCACCACATGCATTCCGAGTTTTACATGGTCAGCGAGGAGGCGGCGCAGAAGATCAACCGCACAAAAGAAAACGGAGGGCGCGTCATCTGTGTGGGGACCACGAGCTGCCGTACCATCGAATCCGCGGCGGATGAGAACGGACATCTGGAAGCGTGCAGCGGATGGACGGAGATCTTTATCTATCCGGGCTATCGGTTCAAGATCCTGGACGCTCTGATCACCAATTTCCATCTGCCGGAATCCACACTGGTCATGCTTGTATCCGCGTTGGCGGGAAAAGAGCATGTACTCTCGGCGTATGAGGAAGCAGTGAAGGAGAGATACCGGTTTTTCTCATTCGGAGATGCTATGTTTATTAAATAAACTTTTTTGTAACCCCTGTGCAGGAGTACCGGATTCTGTATGGGGGATTTTTGTGTGAAAAAAATCTGGCGTATATAATAAATTTCAGGTAAAATGTATGATATAAGGTCGAAAGGAGGAAGATCAGGGTCATGTTGCGTGTAGCAGTAGTTGAGGATGAGAACGATTGCAGCGAACTTATCCAGGAAATGGTACATAGATATGCCGGCGAGCATAATAAACAGATCCGGGTCAGCGCTTTTTCAGACGGAAGGGAACTGGTAGAAGCTCATGAGAAATACGACATCCTTCTCCTTGATATCGAGATGCCGCATCTTAACGGCATGGAAGCAGCTGAGAAGATAAGAGAGACGGACAGTGATGTGGTCATTGTCTTTATCACAAATATGGCGCAGTATGCCATAAAAGGATATGAAGTGGACGCGCTTGATTTTATCCTGAAGCCAATTAATTACTATACATTTTCCATGCGTTTTACCAGAGCGCTGGGGCGGGTCAGGAGCAGGGAAGGCAAACGAATCTGCGTGGCAGCATCCGGCGGGGTAAAATGGCTTGACAGCCGTGATATCTATTATGTGGAAATTCAGAACAGGATGCTCCACTATCATACAGCGCAGGGAGAGCTGGTCGTCAGAGGAGCGCTGAAAGATGTGCAGGAGGAATTAGAAGACTGGCATTTTATAAAATGCAATCAGTGCTATCTGGTCAATTTAAGACATGTTTCGGAGATCCGCAAAAGTATCGCTGTGGTAGCGGGAGATGAGCTGGAGATCAGCAGGCGTAACAGAAACGCTTTCCTTGCGGCAATGACAGATTATCTGGGAGCGCAATAGGGACGGCACGCAATGGTTCGGCGCTGTTCGTGGGACATCGTTGGTGAAGGGAAAGGAATGTAAGGAAAATGGACTGGAATATAGCAGGTGTAGGAGAGAGTATTTTGTGCGGAATCAGTCTGTGTATATCCTGCCTGATCTTTGCTCTTCCTCTGAAACACCGCAAACTGTTCCTGCCGCGTTTCGGACTGTGTGCGGCAGTACTTATTGTGTCAGTATCATGGCTGTATTATATATCGGTTTCACCGGAATATAAAAGCATTGGCCTGCTTGCGGCTTTTGTCATATTGAGCTATGCTGTGTCGGTATTGGTATTTTTTACATGTACGGCCCCCCGGGGGTTTGAGATGTGGTACTGTGGCGCGTGGGCTCTCATGGCTTTTCTGTTTATCGGATCCGTGAGTTATGTGCTGGCGGGAATCATCGTAAGGGATGGGGGATCCTGGCGGTACTGGGGGCTGAGGTTATTTTTTCTGGCTTGTTTTTATATAACGGCAGGACTGACCGTTGCGCGGTGGATGCCGGAAAAGGGACATTATCAGGTCGGCCCCAGGCAGATGCTGTCGGCATGGGTCCTGTGTATTATGTCAGGCACCGTGTACATTTATCCTTATCTTTCGGAAGGGGATATACAGCTTAATATCATGCTCCAGTTTTACTGTATTACTATTTTATACTTGCAAAGCGCTTTGTTTAAGAAGAGCAGTATGAAAAAGGAACTGGATACGATACAGGCTCTCTGGCACCAACGCAAGGAACAATATCAGTTTTCTAAAGAGACCATTGAGCTGATCGATCATAAGTGCCATGATCTCAAGCACCAGGTGCGGGCGATCCGGGCCATGGAGGATGAGCAGGAGAGAGAAAAACGGCTCAGGGAGATCGAGGACGCGGTGCAGATATACAGCGCTACGGTCAGGACGGGAAATGAGATACTTGACACGATCCTCACGGAAAAAAGTCTGGTCTGCGTGAATAACGGTATCCATATCAACTGTGTGGCGGACAAGTCGCCGCTTGATTTTATGGATGTGGTGGATGTGTATACATTTTTCGGAAACGCGCTCGACAATGCGATCCGGGCAGTGAAATCGATTGCCAATGAAGAAGAAAGAGTGATTGATATCATGATCTGTGAAAGACAGAGCTGTCTGATGGTTCAGATCATTAATCCGCTTCGCGGCGAACTGAGGTTTGAGGATGGTCTTCCGCTTACAACAAAGGCGAAAAACGGATATCACGGATATGGAATGAAAAGCATGCGTCATACAATACAAAAGTACGGAGGATATCTTTCGGCGGAGGTAAAAGACGGATGTTTCTATCTGAAAGTAATGGTACCGCTGGAGGATAAAAAAAGGAGCCTGTGAGGCTTCTTTTTTTGTGGGGATAACCACTTAGGCACAGTATATAACCAGTTGTGTCAAAAGGATTGTATTTGTGCAAAATTACTAATATAATTATAAGGAGTATGAAAAACGTGACAACAATTAACAAGAAAAGAGGGATGATGGAGTAATTATTATGAAAAAACAGGAATTAAGAACGAATATCAAACTGATGAAAGGGTGGTATTTCACAGGACGCGACGGCGCCGAAGTACAAGTGGATCTGCCGCATACGTGGAATGCGGTCGATGGTCAGGATGGGGGAAACGATTATTACAGGGGAACGTGCAGTTACCGGACAACGTTTCCGGCGCCGGAGTTTGACCGGGAGGCGCAGAGAGTTTATCTGGAGTTCCAGGGAGTGAACGCCTCCGCCCATGTAAAGCTCAACGGGCAGGACGTCATGAGCCATGACGGCGGATATTCCACATTCCGCGCGGATGTTACGGACATGCTTCAGAATGAAAACTCGCTTGAAGTGTCAGTGGACAACAGCGTGAACGACAGAGTCTATCCGCAGAAAGCAGATTTTACGTTTTACGGCGGGATCTATCGTGATGTCCTTTTAAGGATCGTGTCAAAAGAACATTTTGATATGGATTACTTTGGCGGGAATGGAGTAAAGATCACGCCCACAGTAGACGGGAAAGCCGGAAAGATCCATGCCGAGTGCTTTCACAGCGTGCAGGGCGCCCAGGTGGAGGTTACGCTTTATGACGCGGCAGGACAGGCTGTGGCAGCGGGAGCAGGCAAAGATATCACGCTTACGATTCCGGAAGTACATCTCTGGGACGGAGTTGAAGATCCTTATATGTATACTGCGGCAGCAGTTTTGACAGTTGACGGAGAAGCAAAGGACAGGGTGGAAGTTCCATTCGGAGTGCGTACCTTTAAAGTGGATCCGAAGAAGGGATTCTTTTTAAACGGACGTCCTTATCCGCTTCACGGCGTTTCCAGACATCAGGACAGAAGAGGCATCGGAAACGCTCTTACAAAAGAACACCACAGGGAAGATATGGAAATGATACGCGAGATCGGCGCGAACACCGTGCGTCTCGCCCACTACCAGCACGATCAGTATTTCTACGATCTGTGTGATCAGTACGGAATGATCGTCTGGGCAGAGATTCCATATATTTCTGAACATATGCCCGGCGGCCGGGAGAATACGATCAGTCAGATGAAGGAGTTGATTGTGCAGAACTACAATCATCCGAGTATCGTGACATGGGGCGTATCCAATGAGATCACGATATCCACAAAGGATAAGAAGGATATGTTGGATAACCATCACGTACTGAATGATCTGTGTCACAAGATGGACCCGACACGTCCTACAACGCTGGCGTGTTATGCCATGTGCGGTCCGTTCAACAAGGTGGCGCATATCACGGATCTGGTGAGCTGGAATCTCTATCTGGGCTGGTATGTACCGGGATTGTTCTTAAATGACTGGTGGATCAGTTTCTTCCACAAAGTCTATCCCAACAGGTGTTTAGGGTATTCTGAGTATGGATGCGAGGGAATGCCGAACCTGCATTCCTCGAGCCCGAGAAGGGGAGACCATACGGAAGAATATCAGAGCATTTACCATGAGTTCATGCTGGAATGTTTCAAACGCCATCCCTATATGTGGAGCACACATGTATGGAACATGTTCGACTTCGCGGCGGATGCCCGTGATCAGGGCGGCGAGCCCGGAATGAACCATAAGGGTCTGGTGACATTTGACAGAAAGACAAAGAAGGACAGCTTCTACATCTACAAAGCATACTGGAGCAATGAACCGTTTGTTCATCTGTGCAGTAAGCGGTATGTTGACAGAGCAGAGGCGGTAACTTCCGTAAAGGTCTATACAAACCAGAAACATGTGGCGCTCTATGTAAACGGAAAGCTGGCGGAAGAAAAGGACGGTGACAAGGTCTTTGAATTTAAGATCCCTCTTGAGGGCGAGGTGAAGATCGAGGCCGTGGCAGGAGAACTGAAAGATTCATGTACGCTCCGCCGCGTCAGCGCTCCGAATCCGGATTATACTCTGAAGAAGAGTAAAGGCAAGAGCCAGAACTGGGTATAAGGAAGTTTTTCCGGCAGCAGATCCGATCTGCGTGAAAATGGTAAGAAAGGCTGAAGATGCGTTTGACGCATTTCGGCTGTATGTAACCCGCAGGCGTATCAGGACCGGTACATGGCACGGGAAATGATACAGTTTCAGGGGCATGAAGATTTAAGCCCCATCTTATAGTACCAGAGGAGGATATGAGTATGGAAAAGAAAAAGGGTACTGGCGTCAAAAAGTGGGGGATCCTGACCGCCATATCCGCTATACTGATGGTTGCTCTTATCGTGGGTACGTCAATTGCCTTTCGATATACGACAACGATCAACGTAGCGCTTGACGTCGAGACGTACAAGATCGTGAAAGGAGATTCCGACGCTGATACGGAATATTTCAAGAGCGATTTCGCGTCCGATGAAGAGAGGGAAACATATGAAGAGGAGCTCTGCGCGAGACTGGAAGAAGAAGGAGCAGCTCTTCTTAAAAACGATAACGAGGCACTGCCTCTTGCGTCAGGAGCAAAAGTCAGCCTGTTCGCGCACGGCTCAGTTGATCTGATGTACGGCGGTACAGGTTCAGGAGCGGTGGACACAGCGAGCGCGCCATCATTTAAAGATGCTCTTTCAAGCGTGGGCATCGAAGTGAATGAGACACTCTGGGATCTGTATTCATCTGAGGACATGATGGAGAAATACAGCCGTAAGACTCCGGACGCGATCTCAGATACACTTGAGGCAAACACACAGTACGGTGTAAACGAGGCTCCGTGGAGCGAGATCGAAGGCGGCGCGTCTGACAGCTTCGCTGACTACGGCGACGCGGCGATCGTAGTTCTGGCACGTTCCGGCGGTGAGGGCGCTGACCTTCCCAGCGGTGCGAACGGAACAGATGACGACTGGATCGCAGGAACAGAAGGCGACGGAAACTATCTGGCGCTTTCACAGGAAGAGAAAGACCTTCTCGCAGGATTAAAGGCATTAAAAGATGACGGAACATTCAAGAGCATCATCGTGCTTCTGAATTCCTCCAATGCCATTGAGCTTGACTTCCTTAATCCGGATATCTGCGGCGTTGACTATGGCATCGATTCCTGCATGTGGATCGGCGATGTAGGACAGACAGGTATCAACGGTGTGGCACGTCTCATCGCAGGCGAAGTAAGCCCGTCAGGAAGTATCGTGGATACATTCACATACGACAATATGACAAACCCGGCGATGTACAACTTCTATACACAGGCGTATCCGAACGCGGCAGATTATGATCTGATGGTTGACGGACCGGATGTACAGGGTATGTACAGCGTATATCAGGAGGGTATCTACCTCGGATACCGTTACTATGAGACACGCTATGAAGACGCGGTCATGGGAACGGCGAACGTAGGTGATTATGATTATACTTCACAGGTTGCTTATTCCTTCGGATATGGCACAAGCTATACTGATTTCGAATACAGTGACTACAGCGTAACAGAGAGCGATGACGGATTCGACGTGAATGTTACAGTGACAAACGCAGGCGACACATACACAGGAAAGAAGACCGTACAGGTTTACTTCCAGTCACCGTACACAGATTATGACAAAGAGAACGGCATCGAGAAAGCATCCATCGAGCTTTGCGGATTCGCGAAGACAGATGAGCTCGCTCCGGGCGAATCAGAGGATGTAACGATCCATGTAGATAAGGATGAGCTCCGCACATATGATTCCAACAATGCGAAGACATACATCCTTGACGCAGGCGACTACTACTTCACAGTAGCGAACGGCGCTCATGAGGCGGTCAATAACGTGCTGGCGGCAAAAGGCTACACAACGGCAGACGGTATGGACGCTGAAGGAAATGCGGCAGTTACATACAAGTGGACGAACGACGCACTGGATACAGAGATCTTCTCTACATCTGAGGCGACAGGCGTAAAGATCACGAACCTGTTCGACGAGTCTGACCCGAACAAGAGCAGCGATGCTCCGGGAGAAGTAACATGGCTTTCACGTTCTGACTGGGAGGGAACATTCCCGACAGCTCCGGCAGAACTGGCGGCAAACGATACACTTGCGGCATCACTTGCGATCACGCAGTATGACGGATCTCAGGCTGATTCTGTAGAGATGCCGACGCTGGGCGCTGACGGAGATCTCGCTCTGGCGTCACTGATCGGCGCGGATTATGACGATCCGCTGTGGGAGGATCTTCTTGACCAGCTTACATATGAAGATATGGTAAATACCATCACACTCGGATTCCACAACACAGCAGCGATCCCGAATATCGGCAAAGCAGCTACAAAAGATGAGAACGGCCCGCAGGGTCTTACAGCAGCCCTGACAGGCGGCGATTCCGCGATGTGCTACACATCTGAGGACGTTATGGCAGCTACATTCAACACAGAACTTATGGAAGATGTAGGACGCTGCATCGGTGAGGACTGCCTGGCGATGGGTTACTCCGGTCTGTACGGACCTGGTGTGAACATGCACCGTACTGCTTACTCAGGAAGAAACTTTGAGTATTATTCAGAAGACCCGCATATCTCCGGCGCGATCTGTACTGCAGAGGTACAGGGCATCCAGTCCAAGGGTGTCTATGTATATCTGAAACACGTTGCTCTTAATGACTCTGAGTCCAGCCGCCGTGGTGTAAATACATGGCTGAACGAGCAGACAGCAAGAGAGATCTACCTTGAAGTTGCAGATAAGGCAGTGATCGACGGCGGAGCATGGTGTACAATGAGCGGCTTCAACCGTTGGGGCGCTACATGGTGTGGAGCGAACGAAGCTCTTCAGACAGATTATCTCCGCGGAGAACTGGGCATGAGAGGTATGAGCATCACAGACTACTCAGGTTCAAGTAAGTACATGGATCTGTGCGACGCTCTGATCGCAGGCACAGACATCTACGACAGCCCGGATCCGACGATCCATACAGCAAACGCTGCAAACTACGAGAACGACGCATACATCGTGACACAGATGCGCGAGGCAATGCACAACATCCTCTACACCGTAGTGAACAGCAACGCTATGAACGGTCTGTCAGAGGCAGATACCATGAAACAGGTTACACCGTGGTGGCAGACAGCTCTGATCGCACTGATCGTAGTATTCGGTGTATTGACGGTTGTATGCGCAGTGATGACAGGACGCGCGGTTAAGCGTAAAAAAGCTGATACAGCACCTGCATCCAAGCAGAAATAGAACCGCGGACCGGCGAAGACACAGCCGGAAAACAACAGAATTAGAATAAGCAGATAAAACGGCTCCTCCGGTTATGCGGGGGAGCCCTGCTTAAAAAGAGCATGCCGCCGGGCAAAGGCGGCAGAATGGAGAGACTTATGAGTGAAAAAACAAATCAGGCTGCATCGCCCAACGCTCTGAACCGGGCGAAGACATATCAGCTTGTACTTTTCCCCATGAATAACGGGGCGACGAATGTTTATTACATTCTTACGATGAACTTTATCGCGTACTACGCGAACGGAGTCCTCGGATTATTGCTGGCCTTTGCGACGACGATGGTAACGGTCATGCGTGTATTCGACGCGATCACAGACCCGATCATCGGGGCGCTTATGGACAGGACCTCCACAAAGTGGGGCAAATTCAGACCATTTATGGTGATCGGTAATGTTATCATGATCATTTCCTCCCTGCTGCTGTATTTCGGTACCAGAGTGATCGGGGACGACATGATGTGGCTGCGTTATGTAGCATTTATCCTGTTCTATGCACTGTATGTCATTGGATATACATTCCAGACATCTGTTACCCGCTCGGGACAGACATGTCTTACGAACGATCCGAAGCAGAGACCTCTGTTCACGATCTTCAATACAGTTGCCAGCCTGATCGGTATGGGACTTGTACAGTTCCTTGCTCCGCTGGTAACAGGAGGAAATTATACGACAGAAACATTTTTTAATATCATGATCCCACTGGCAATGATCGTCTCAGCCATCATGACCGTGCTTGCGATCATTGGTATCGCGGGCAAAGACCGTCCGGAATACTTCGGTATCGGCGGTGACAGCGGCAAAGAGAAAGTGAAGGTAAAAGAGTATGTGGCGATCCTCAAAGCAAACAAGGAGCTGCAGCGTCTGATGGTAGCCGGCGCGGGATGTAAGCTGGCATTCTCCATCGCTACGAATATGACGGTGCTTGCCATGCTTTATGGCTCCATGATGGGAGACTACGGTGGATTGTATCTGCCTATGATGATCGTGGGATATGTGTTCTCAGTTCCGTTCTTCCTGCTCACAGTGCGGACATCACAGAAGAAAGGGCAGAAGGCGTCGCTTGTATTCTATGTCAGACTGGCGCTCATCATGTATGTCGGCGTGCTGGCGCTGCTCATCATGTGGAAGCAGGGCGTGCCCGGAGTAAACCTGAGCCTGTCACATATCAACATCTATACGATCCTGTTCATCTTGTTCTTTGGCGTCGGCTACGGCGCGTATTACGCGACGGCGGATATGCCGATCCCCATGGTGGCAGACTGTTCCGATTACGAGACATTCCGTTCCGGACGTTACATCCCGGGAATCATGGGAACACTGTTCTCACTTGTTGACAAGCTGGTGAGCTCACTGGGCTCTACCGTCGTAGGTCTTGCGGTGACAGCCATAGGTCTTGCGAACCTGCCGGACGGCACGACACCCTATTCCGAAGGGATGCATGTGGTCGTTATCATCCTGTTCTGCGTTGTTCCGATGGTAGCATGGATCGCGACACTCATTGCGATGAAAGGCTATAAGCTGACAGGACAAAGGATGAAAGAGATCCAGGCAATCAACGCAGTCAGAAAAGACGCCATCAGTAAGGGCATGAATGTGAAGGAAGCTATGACAAAGTGGACTACCATTGACCAGGTGCCGGATGAATTCAAAGAGATATAAATAAAAAGTATATCGTTCATTTACAACATAAATGATCATAAACCCCCGTGCAGGAGCATAGACTTTTGCGCGGGGGTGATTTTTTTGATCTATGTAGCAAAAAGAGGCGACACGCTGGAAGGAATTTCCCGTCAGACGGGGATTCCTGTCTGGAAGATCGTCTATGATAATCAGATATCAGATAAAAACAGGATCGTTCCGGGGCAGGCACTACTTCTTCTCGCGCCTGGTGAAGAATATGATCTGGCAAAGGGGAGAACAGTGGGCGGATATGCTTACCCGTTTATTGAACCGGAGATTCTGGGGCAGACATTTCCGGCGCTTAAGGAGCTTCTTGTATTTTCGTATGGATTTACATTTGAGGGGGAACTTGTTCCGCCACTTCAGAATGAACTGTGGATGATCGAGACCGCCTGGAACCGGGGCGCAGAACCTCTTATGGTCCTGACACCATTTTCTGAAGGCGCATTTAACAATCAGCTTGTGAAAGTTCTGGTGGAAAATGAGGCGGTGCAGGAGAAGCTGATCGGACAGATCCTGGATACAGTAAGCGACAGAGGATATGCCGGCGTGGATGTTGATTTTGAGTATGTCCTGCCCGAGAATCGGGTTCAGTACGCTGATTTTGTCGGGAGGCTGCGCGCGAGGATGAATGAGAACGGATACCGCGTGTCTGTCGCGGTGGCGCCTAAGATATCAGACGATCAGAAGGGGCTTCTCGTAGAAGGGGAAGATTATGCCCTGCTCGGAGAAAATGCGGATACCGTGTTCCTGATGACGTATGAATGGGGATATACTTACGGTCCGCCTATGGCTGTAGCGCCCCTTGATAAAGTGCGGCAGGTGGTGGAGTATGCGCTGACCCGGATTCCGGCTAAGAAGCTGGTCATGGGAATTCCTAATTATGGGTATGACTGGCAGCTCCCCTATGAAAGAGGTGTGACAAGGGCGCGGACTGTCGGAAACGTAGAGGCTGCGGACATCGCGGCAGAGAACGGAGCTGTTATCGAGTATGCTTCAGTGGCGCAAAGTCCGTGGTTCACTTACAGGAAAAACGGGATGGAGCATGTGGTCTGGTTTGAGGATGTGAGGAGTATTGAAGCAAAATGGAATCTGATAGAGGAGTACGGCCTCATGGGCGGCTGGTACTGGAATCTGATGCGGCCGTTTAGGGCAAACTGGATGATGTTGCAATAAAATAGAGAGTTCAATAAGGCGGAAATACAGCGGTTTATAAAATCATAAGATTTTCTTCATCCCGCAGAAATATTTACGTGATATAATAATCAAACGATGTGCGATCCATGCCGTGTCCGCGGCATACCCTGCTGCTCGGGGATTATACCGTAAGCCAGCGCTTGAGAAGTAAATGCGCTGTGCACGATTCCTTCGCTGGGCTTGTGGTGTAAAGGACGCAAAGTGACGAGTGACGAAGCGGATATGACACGGTTCGTCGCGTATATAAGTACAATCAGACAGCGAGGCGTACAGATGAACTCATACAGAGGGGACAAAAGAAGAAATACATATAAAAAGAAGACAGGAAGAAAAAAAGCAGGGAACAAAAACGGGCTGAAAAGATGGAGCGGGAAGGGGCTGTTCAAAAACCGCTATATCCTTATCGGCATTGTACTGCTTCTTATACTGACCATAGTGCTCGGTATGCGTTCCTGTATGACAGACGGGGCATACCATGTGGACGTGGATGCTTCCGAACCGCAGCTTGATGTCCAGCTCCTTGATGTGAATCCCTATTCCAGACCGGGAATCCAGAGCGACGGCATCACCGGAGTGGTCATCCATTATACTGCCAATCCGGGCAGTTCAGCCCAGGAGAACAGGGATTATTTTAACGGGCTTAAGGATTCCCACGAGACAGAAGCCAGCAGCAATTTTATCGTGGGACTCGAAGGCGAGATTATCCAATGTGTCCCGACATGGGAGGTGGCGTACGCCTCCAATGAGAGAAACAGTGATACCGTGTCTGTTGAAGTCTGTCATCCTGATGAGAGCGGGAAGTTCACGCAGGAATCATACAGCTCTCTTGTGCAGCTCACGGCATGGCTGTGCGTGAAGTTTAATCTGACCGAGGATGATGTAATCCGGCACTATGATGTGACAGGGAAGATCTGTCCGAAATATTTCGTGGAAGATGAGGACGCATGGGCGGAGTTTAAAAAGAATGTCAGAGAAGCGATTGATAAGACATAATGAATCGGCCATTTAATTCAGGAACATTTCTTTGTGAAAGCGTCCGGAAGCGGAGATGAA
>NHCFC00100__coassemble_1721_pt1 | contig 17424 bp, 13 predicted proteins | sample NHCFC00100__metabat2_high_PE_030 | metagenome-assembled genome bin NHCFC00100 | reverse complement strand
TTCTGGATGGATTTGTAAAAGTATACAAAAAGTGTCGAATCCTTGTAATCATGTGCAGAGACGGATAAAATAAAAACGAAAGTATGGGAAAAACAGTACGGTCATAGTGGACATTATAGAAGAAAAGAGGAAAACTATGAAAATATCTACCAAAGGGAAATACGCGCTGGAGATCGTGGCAGACCTTGCGCTGCATTCAGACAGTGAACATCCGGAAAGTTTAAAAAATATTGCTCTTCGAAGAGGTCTTTCAGAGAAATATCTGGAGAGGATCATAAAAGCATTGAAGGTTTCCGGGATTGTCCGGAGTGAGCGCGGAGCATGCGGGGGGTATTGTCTTGCGCTGCCCGTCGGGGATCTGACCGCATATGATGTACTTAAGGCATCGGAAGGAGAGCTTGCTCCGGTGGAATGTCTGACGAAAAACACCGACTGCGGGATCGATTGTGCGAAATGTCCGACTCAGGAAGTGTGGAGGAGTATGTGGGAGGTTATAAAAGAGGTTTCTGCGGGCGTTACCATAGAAGATATTATACAGGCAGCAGAACAGGATAAAAATGTGTTGACATCGTCTGGATTCAGTGCTATAACATAAAAAACATAATATATATTAAAAAGGTAGGAATTAGAGAAAGGAGGAGCCATGAAGCTATCGACCAGAGGAAGATACGGGCTTAGAGCGCTGGTTGATCTGGCAGCTAACGCGGGTGAGGGTACTGCTTCGCTTGTTCAGACCGCGCGACGTCAGAAGCTCTCTGTTAATTATCTGGAGCAGGTGTTCGCGTCTCTGAGAAGGGCAGGGATTGTGACAACTGTCAAAGGAGCCGGCGGCGGGTATGCACTGGCACGCGATATGGATGAGATCACGGTAAAAGAAGTGATAGAAGCGCTTGAGGGAGAGATCTCCATCGCCGATGAGGCTGCCGGAGTACGGGAAGATGAAGTTCAGTCAGCGATCAGGAGCCTGCTCTGGGACGAGATCGACAGACAGGTGGAGAAACTGCTTGCGGGCAGGACCCTTGGCAGTCTTGTCAGAGAATATGAATACAAAAGAAAGAAGGATGATGCAGGATGAGAAAAGATTGGAGATTTGAGACAATACAGTTACACGCAGGACAGGAGACGCCCGATCCGGCTACGGATGCAAGGGCAGTTCCGATCTATCAGACGACCTCTTATGTATTTAAGGACTGTCAGCACGCGGCGGACCGTTTCAGTCTGGCTGACGCGGGCAATATCTACGGCAGGCTGACCAATCCGACCCAGCAGATCTTCGAGGAGAGGATCGCGGCGTTAGAGGGAGGCAGCGCCGCTCTGGCAGTGGCTTCCGGGGCAGCGGCCATCACATACACCTTCCAGAATCTGGCGAAGGCGGGCGATCATATCGTGGCTTCCAGGTACATTTACGGAGGCAGTTATAACCTTCTGGAGCACACCCTGCCCACCCAGGGGATCACCACCACGTTTGTGGATCCGGACGAGGAGGGAAGCTTTGAAGCGGCGATACAGGAGAATACGAAAGCGATCTTTATCGAGAGTATCGGCAATCCCAACGCCAATCTCGTGGATATCCGGAAGGTTGCGGATATCGCGCACGCGCACGGGATCGTGCTGGTGGTGGACAGCACGTTTGCCACGCCGTATCTCTTAAGACCTTTTGAATACGGGGCGGACATCGTCGTACATTCTGCGACCAAGTTTATCGGAGGGCACGGGACGGCGCTGGGAGGAGTGATCATAGAGAGCGGTACGTTCGACTGGGCAGCGTCCGGAAAGTATCCGCAGATCACGGAGCCGGACCCGAGCTATCACGGAGTGAGTTTTCTGAAGGCGGCAGGCGCGGCTGCCTTTGTCACAAGGATCCGTGCAGTGCTGTTAAGAGACATGGGTGCGTCCGTGGCGCCTCTTCACGCATTTCTGTTCCTCCAGGGACTCGAGACACTCTCCCTCCGGGTAGAACGTCATGTAGAGAATACGTTAAAGGTTGTGGACTATTTGAACAATCATCCCAAGGTGGCAAAAGTAAATCATCCGTCTCTTAAGGACAGTCCCTACCATGAACTTTACAAAAAGTATTTCCCTCGGGGAGGGGCATCCATCTTCACGTTTGAGATCAACGGGACGGAAGAGGATACGAAACGGTTTATCGACCGGCTGGAGGTCTTCTCCCTGCTGGCGAATGTGGCGGATGTGAAATCCCTTGTCATCCATCCGGCCAGCACCACACATTCCCAGATGACGGCGGAAGAACTGGAGAACTCGGGAATACGGCCGAATTCCGTAAGAGTATCCATCGGAACGGAACATATTGATGATATATTGGCTGATCTTGAACAGGCTCTTGAGGAGGTATAGAAATGAAGGTATATAAAAGTGTTACAGAACTTGTAGGAAGAACCCCCATTCTGGAAGTGGAAAATATAGAAAAAGAAATGGACTTAAAGGCGCGGGTGCTTGTAAAGCTGGAGTATTTCAATCCGGCGGGGAGCGTGAAGGACCGTGTGGCGCTGAATATGATCACAGAAGCGGAAAAAGCAGGGAAGATCAAAGCGGGCGCCACTATCATTGAGCCGACCAGCGGCAATACCGGGATCGGTCTTGCGTCCATCGCGGCGGCAAGAGGGTATAAAGCTATCTTTGTGATGCCGGAGACGATGAGTATCGAGAGGCGGAAACTCCTTCTCGGGTACGGGGCGCAGATCGTTCTTACAGAAGGGGCGAAAGGGATGAAAGGCGCTATCGAGAGAGCGGCGGAGCTGGAAAAAGAGATCGACAATGCCATCGTACTCGGACAGTTTGTAAACGAGGCGAATCCGGCTGCCCACTATCAGACGACCGGACCGGAGATCTGGGAGGATACAGACGGTACAGTGGACATCTTTATCGCAGGGGCAGGGACCGGCGGGACAGTCACCGGAACCGGCAGATATCTGAAGGAGAAAAAGCCTTCCGTGAAGGTGATCGCAGTGGAACCTGCCGGCTCGCCGGTACTCTCGGGCGGACAGCCCGGACCACACGGTCTGCAGGGGATCGGGGCGGGATTTATCCCGGAGATCCTGGATACAGAGATCTATGACAGGGTAGCGCAGGTGACAGAGAAAGAAGCATATGCGGCAGCAAGATCACTGGCAGCGAAAGAGGGCATCTTAGCAGGGATCACGTCCGGCGCGGCGCTCCATACAGCGATTGAAGAAGCGAAAAAACCAGAGAATGAAGGCAGGACGATCGTGGCGCTGTTGCCGGATACGGGAGAGAGATACCTTTCGACTCCTCTTTTTGATGAGTGAAACGATGTTTTTATTTGGGTAACAGTTCAGCCCGCGCCATTCGTAAAACCGCACTGCGTGCTTATTGTGGCTGCCGCCACAGTTTTACTCATGAAATGGCGCTCAGCTCATCAGGAATGGTGCGGGGCGGTTCCTATGCAAGCATAAATCACCCCGCCCATCCCTGATGGCTGAACTGTTCCACATTTGGTAAAGATGCTGAAAACAGCGATTGAAAAATCAATGAATCTGGTATATACTGATAGAAGAATCACGAAATTAAAGGAGGACATGCAGTTATGAAGGAATTCAAATATGTGATTACTGATCCGGAAGGAATCCACGCAAGACCGGCTGGAATCCTTGTAAAACAGGCGGCAGGATATCAGTCAGCTGTCAAGATCGCAAAGGGTGAGAAATCAGCCGACGCGAAGAGAATCTTCGGAGTTATGGGTCTTGGTGTTAAGACTGGCGAGGAAGTTACCATCACAGTCGAGGGCGCTGACGAAGATACAGCAATCGCGGAATTAGAGGCATTCTTCAAGGAGAATTTATAAAACAGGTAAGGAGATTAAGCCATGATCACGATAAGCGGTAAAAGTGTATTTGGCGGTGTGTCCATCGGAAAACTTCTGTTTTATAAGAGAAACGACAAAGTGATCAAGAGGACACATGTCGATGATACAGACGCTGAGTGGAAGAGATTCCAGGAAGCGAAAGATACGGCAGTATCCCAGCTTAAGGGTCTGTATGATAAGGCGATCGCAGACGTTGGTGAGGCGAACGCGATGATTTTTGAGATCCATCAGATGATGCTGGAGGATCTGGATTACCTTGAGTCGATCGAGAACATCATCCGCACGCAGGAGGTCAACGCAGAGTTCGCTGTTGCCACTACAGCGGATAACTTTGCCCAGATGTTTGCGGCCATGGATGATGCTTACATGCAGGGCCGCGCCGCGGACGTAAAGGATGTGTCCGAGCGCGTGCTGGATATTTTATGCGGTGTGGACGGCGGCATAAAAGAGATGAGTGAACCGTGTATCATCGCCGCAGACGATCTCGCGCCCAGTGAGACCGTGCAGCTTGACAAGAGCAAAGTGCTCGGATTCGCTACGATGTATGGATCATCCAACTCCCATACTGCAATCCTGGCACGTACAATGAATATACCGGCAGTGATCGGTCTCGGAGAGGATCTTCTTGCGCAATACGACGGGAAGATGGCGATCATTGACGGTTTTACAGGGACGCTTTATATCGAACCGGATGAAGAGACCATGAAAGTGATGCAGGAGAAGCGTCAGAAGGATCTGGAGCAGAAAGCGCTTTTGGAGCAGCTCAAAGGCAAGGAGAATGTTACAAAGAGCGGTCAGAAGATCAATGTGTACGCGAACATCGGAAATGTATCTGATGTTGGAGCAGTGCTCAAGAATGACGCAGGCGGAATCGGTCTGTTCCGCAGTGAGTTCCTGTATCTGGAGAATACAGATTTCCCGACAGAGGAGCAGCAGTTCTCTGTTTACAAGCAGGTAGCGGAGAATATGGCAGGCAAGAAGGTTATCATCCGTACGCTTGACATTGGTGCTGACAAGCAGGTGGATTACTTCGGACTTGACAAAGAGGAGAACCCGGCGCTTGGTTACCGTGCGATCCGTATCTGCCTGACAAGACCGGAGATCTTCAAGACACAGCTTCGCGCACTGTACCGCGCGGCGGTGTATGGTAATATATCCATCATGTTCCCGATGATCATTTCTATAGATGAGATCCACAAGATCAAAGCGATCATCGCGGAAGTAAAGGAAGAACTGAAGAGTGAGGGAATCCCGTTCAGAGATCAGGTTGAGCTCGGCGTTATGATCGAGACACCGGCTTCTGTCATGATCAGCCGTGAGCTGGCGAAGGAAGTGGATTTCTTCAGTGTGGGAACGAATGACCTGACCCAGTACACTCTGGCGATTGACCGTCAGAACTCCAAGCTGGATCCGTTCTATGACCCGCATCATCCGGCAGTGCTCGCCATGATCAGGATGGCAGCAGAAAACGCGCATGCCGAGGGCAAATGGATCGGTATCTGCGGTGAGCTGGGAGCCGATCTGGAACTGACAGAAGAGTTCCTGAAGATGGGACTGGACGAGCTGTCCGTATCACCGGCGATGGTGCTTCCGCTGAGAAAACGGATCAGAGACTGCGAATAGAATTAAAGTAAGAAGAACAGCCGGAAGGCACTTCCCTTTGCAGATATATCTGCAGGGGCAGATGCTTCCGGCTGATTTTTTATGTCAAAATCCATTGACAGGGCGCACTTTTTCAGGAGAGGATTTCCTTTCGTTTCCACCTTGACAAAATCGAACATGCGTTCTATAATTTGATAAAGAACGAATGTTCGATTTTGCGGGAGGCAAAGAGATGAATCACAGAATACAGACAGAGATGTCACTGTACGAAAAACTGAATATTTTATCTGACGCGGCGAAGTATGATGTCTCATGCACGTCCAGCGGTGTGGACAGGAAGAATGACGGGACGGGTATGGGAAACTGCCGGAAAGCGGGAATATGCCACAGTTTCTCCGCAGACGGCAGATGCATCTCGCTCCTTAAGATATTGTTCACGAATGAATGTATCTTCGATTGTAAATACTGCATCAACCGTTCGTCCAACGATGTGGTGAGAGCATCATTCACACCAGAGGAAGTATGTACTCTGACGATGGAGTTCTACAGGCGGAATTATATCGAGGGGCTGTTTTTGAGCTCCGGGATACTGAAAAGTCCGGATTATACAATGGAACTGATCTACGCTACACTGTATAAACTGCGCCGCGAATATAACTTCCAGGGCTATATCCATGTAAAAGCAATTCCGGGAGCGGATCAGCGCCTGATCCGGATGACAGGGTATCTGGCAGACAGGATGAGTGTGAATATGGAGCTTCCAACAGCAGAGAGCCTCCGCCTTCTGGCGCCTCACAAATCACGGAAGAATATCCTGACACCTATGAGGCTTGTCCAGGAGAAGGCAAAGGAGAATAAGCAGGAGATCACACTGTACCGGAACGCGCCCAGATTTGTCCCTGCCGGGCAGAGCACGCAGATGATCATAGGCGCCACGCCGGAGACAGACCATCAGATCCTTCAGGTGACGGAAGCACTGTATAAAAAGTTCGATCTCAAGAGAGTCTTTTTCTCCGCTTTTGTGCCTGTCAATGAGGATAAGGCGCTGCCCTCTATCCGTGACCAGGGGCCGCCGCTTCTGCGGGAGCACCGCCTCTACCAGGCGGACTGGCTGCTGCGGTTCTATCATTTTGAGGCAGGCGAACTCCTCGATGAGGAGAATCCGAATTTTAATGTGTTCCTTGACCCCAAGTGCTGCTGGGCGCTGAAGCACCTGGAGGCTTTCCCTGTGGAGATCAACGCGGCGGACTACCGTATGCTGCTGCGGGTGCCGGGGATCGGATATAAGTCCGCAGGCCGGATCGTGAAAGCACGCCGCCTTGGGACTCTTCGGTTCGAGGACCTCAGAAAGATGGGCGTGGTGTTAAAAAGAGCTCTGTATTTCATTACCTGCAGCGGAAGGATGATGTATCCGACCCGTCTTGACGAGGACTATATCACCAGGAACCTGCTGAATACGAAGGAAAAACTGCCGGAGGGCGCGGACGGCATGACCTACCGCCAGATGTCGCTTTTTGATGATGTGAACTTTAACAGCAATACAGTTGTGTTCTAAAAGGAGGGAGTGTGTGTCATGAGACAGATCTATATATGTACGGATACGATGACAGGCCTTTTCTCTGCCCTGCATGACGCGTGGAAGGAGAACCGGGATAAAGACGCGGGGATCGAGGTGAAGGGGAAGACACAGCAGCAGTTATTCTGTGAGTACAGGACAGTGACAGAGTGTGAACAGAAGGCAGTCCGGCTGGAGCGGATGATCAAGCGCTATCTGGGATACAACACATATTGGGATATCTATCATGCTTTGCTCTCCAATGACGAAGAGAAAGGAACGGCAGTGTTCCGCATGATGCAAAAGTCGCGCGATATCCGGGATAGTCATAAGATCATGGAGCATCTCAGCCACCCGGATGTGGCGAAGGTGTTTGCTTTAAGCAGGAGCGTGTCCAACGAGGCGCATATGTATGAGGAATTTATCCGTTTCCGTGAGTTGGAGAATGGCATCCTCTTTTCGGAGATCACACCGAAGGCACAGATACTGACCTGTGTTGCGGATCACTTCACAGACCGTTTTCCGCTTGAGAACTGGATGATCTACGATCGCACCCATGAGGTCTTCCTTGTACACAAAGCCCGGCAGGCGTGGGGGCTTGTATGGGGAGAAACGCTGGATGATGAGGCAGCAGGGAGAGTGTCAGAGAAAGAACAGGAATATGAACGGCTGTGGAGCGGATTCTTTGAATCAATTTCCATCAAAGAACGCGAGAATCCAAGATGTCAGAAGACCCATCTCCCCTTGCGGTACAGGCCGCATATGGCAGAATTCGCGCAAAACTTCACAGATGCTTTGTGAGACATACACCGGGACAAGGATGCAGGCTTGCATAAAGCCAGAAATCAGATTATGATAGAAGCATCATTATGTAAAAGGCGGAATCATACAGTTGTTGGAACAAGAGAAAAATATTGTCAGGATCTCGGTCCGTAATCTGGTGGAGTTCATCCTGCGGGAAGGGGATATCGATAACCGGCGCTCAGGCGGCATGGACAAAGATGCCATGCTCATGGGCGGCCGTCTGCACCGTAAGATCCAGCGCCGCATGGGACCGGAGTATCATGCGGAGGTGGGACTTAAGACACTGGTTGACTGTGGGGACTTTTTCATACAGGTGGAAGGCCGGGCGGACGGCATCATTATAAAGGAAGGGGAAACGAAACCCCGCGTTACGATAGATGAGATCAAAGGGATCCTGAGGGATCTCTCGCATATTGAACAGCCGGTGAATGTCCATCTGGCACAGGCAAAATGCTATGCGCACATCTATGCGCAGCAGCAGGGACTTGAACAGATCGGCGTGCAGATGACTTACTGTCATCTGGATACGGAGGAGCTCCGGCGCTTTCAGTTTGAATACGGGAAAGGTGAACTGGAGGAATGGTTCTGTGATCTTGTCGCCAGGTATGAGAAGTGGGCGAGGTTTCAGATCGAGTGGAAGCGGGAACGGAATGCGTCTATACAGAAGCTGGAATTTCCTTTCCCTTACCGGAAGGGACAGAGGGATGTGGCAGCGGCTGTCTACCGGACGATCCTGCGTAAAAAGAAACTTTTTATCCAGGCGCCCACTGGGGTGGGCAAGACCATATCCACTGTATTCCCGGCAGTTAAGGCTGTGGGAGAGGGATTGGGAGAGAAGATATTCTATCTGACTGCGAAGACGATCACACGGACTGTGGCGGAGAATGCCTTTTGCACACTCAGTGAAAAGGGACTTCGAATGAAAACCATCACCCTGACTGCAAAGGAGAAGATCTGCTTTTGCGAAGAGACAGCCTGCAATCCGGAGGCATGTCCGTATGCGAAAGGTCATTTTGACCGTGTGAATGACGCAGTATTTGATATGATCACAGGCGGAAACGAGATCGACAGGGCATCGATTGAAAAGCAGGCACAAAAATACCGGGTCTGTCCGTTTGAGTTGTCTTTGGATATTTCCACATGGACAGATGCCGTAATCTGCGATTACAATTATGCATTCGATCCGACTGCGCATCTGAAACGGTTCTTTTCAGAAGGCGGCAGCGGAAACTATATCTTTCTCATTGACGAGGCACACAATCTCGTAGAGCGGGGGCGGGAGATGTACAGTGCCCAGCTGTACAAAGAGGATCTGTTGGAGATAAAACGCCTGATAAAGAATGATTCTCCCGCACTGGCAAAGAAGCTGGAAGAAGCGAACCGGCTTTTCCTTGCGCTGAAGCGGGAATGTGAGAACTATGTCATCCTGGACAGCGTCTCCCATATCGCGCTGAAGCTGATGAATGTTCTGACAGAGATGGAGAAATTCCTTGAAGAGCCGGTTGACGAGAAGAAGAGAGAACAGGTGCTGGACCTGTATTTCCAGATACGCTCTTTTATCAATATCCATGATATCCTGGATGAGAATTATGTGACCTACAGTGAACTGGAAACGGACGGAAGATTCAAGGTGCGCCTGTTCTGTGTCAATCCCGCGGAGAATCTGAGTGCCTTCCTGGAATATGGGGCGGGAACCGTCTTTTTTTCCGCTACGTTGCTGCCGATCCATTACTACAAAGAACTTCTCTCTGTGGAAGAAGACGATTATGCCATCTACGCGGAGACTTCTTTTCCGAGAGAGAACCGTCTCCTGCTGATGGGACGGGATGTGAGCACAAAGTATACGATGCGGGGCGCCGGGATGTATGAGCGGATTGCCGGTTATATTGTCGCGGCAGTGAGAGGGAAGCAGGGGAATTATATGGCTTTCTTTCCGTCGTACAAGGTGATGGAACAGGTGTATGGATTTTTCATGGAACAGTCCGGGGATATTGATTCCGTGATCCAGTCTCAGAGTATGAGAGAAGAGGAGCGGGAAGAGTTTCTCGCGATGTTTGAGACAAGGCGGGAGAAGAGTCTGGTCGGATTCTGTGTGATGGGAGGAATATTTTCGGAAGGGATCGATCTGACGGAAGACCGGCTGATCGGGGCGATCATTGTAGGAACAGGCCTGCCGCAGGTATGTAATGACCGTGAGATCGTAAAGAGATATTTTGATGAGAAAGGCGAACGGGGATTTGATTATGCCTATCTCTATCCGGGGATGAATAAAGTGCTCCAGTCTGCGGGGCGGGTCATCCGGACAGAGACGGACAGAGGAATGATCCTGCTTTTAGATGACCGCTTTTCGCAGAGACAGTACCGTGAGATATTCCCAAGAGAGTGGGAAGGGTACCGGATATGCAGAGCTGACACCCTTACTGATCTGGCAGGGGAGTTCTGGGATAAAGCCTCTCCGGATGGATCTTAAACCTGATCATCCCGGAAATAGCTTAGGAATTCCATGGCAGCTCTGGAGAGAGGAAGTTGTTCATTGTAAGCGATGGCAAGCTCACGTTCGGGCAGTTCTTCCTTTGTCTTAAGAACAAAAATATCCTTTTCACTATCCGGTATGCAGTAGTCCGGCACGAAAGCGATGCCGAGCCCGATCCTTGCGAGATCGATCAGAAGGTCATTGCTTGTAAGCTCAATTTCAGGGACAAGATCAAGCTGGTGCTGCTGGAATACCTGATGGAGAAATTCATTCGTAGTACTGTTCTTGTCAAGCATAAGGATCGGATAGTGCAAAAGCTGCGAGAAAGAAAGTGTTTCTCCTTTAAGGTCAAGGAACGGATCACCTGCGATAAATACATCGCGGAATTTTTTGATCCGCATTGTGGAAGATGAAGTACCGAGATAATTGTTCGGATAGTTTACTACGATCAGATCTACAAGTCCGTTCTGGAGAAGTTGCGCACATTTCATGGAAGTCTGGTTGACGACTTTGATGTGCGCGCCGGGAAAAGCTCTGTGAAAACGCTCCAGGTAAGGAATGAGAAAGTAGCGGCAGATCGTGTCACTGGCTCCGATCCTGATCTGACCTCCGGTGGAAGCTGCATCAAGAAGCTGAGTCTCTCCTTTTTGTATGAGATTCATGGCAGGTTCGATGTGGCGCATCAGGATCTCTCCCTCAGGAGTGAGCCGTACTTTTTTTGTACTGCGGATGAACAGAGTCTGATCCAGTTTGCGTTCCAGTGTCTTTATGGACTGGCTGACTGCGGACTGAGAGATGAAGAGCCGTTTGGACGCCTCAGAAAAATTAAGGGTTGAAGCTACATGGTAAAAAACTTTATATAATTCATAATTGATATCGATCATTATAATAAGACCTCCTAATAAATGCTAATTGCATTATAAGCTATATAAAATAAAAACACAATAAGGAGAAGAGAAACAGCAATGGAAACAGCAAAAAGAATCGTGAAAAACGGGATCATATCAAAAATACACTGGACAGCGGGGATCATCTTCGCCTTCGCGCTCATCGCCGCGGCGCTTATCTCAAGTTTTGAGATCGCGATGTATTCAGACTTTGATTTTTACGAGAAAGAATATGAGAAATACGATGTCCTGTCAGAACTGGATATGACAATGGAAGACACCATGCATGTGACCCGTGAGATGATGTCGTATCTGCGGGGGAATAAAGAGGAATTATCTGTAATGACAACAGTAGAAGGAAAATATCAGGATTTTTTCAACGAACAGGACCGTTTTCACATGGGCGAGGTTCAGGCGCTGTTTGTCGGAGGGCTGAATATCCGGACCGGTGCGTGCGTGGCAGGACTCTTATGTCTGATCTTTCTTTTTATATCCCGTGCGGATATAAAAAGAATTCTTGCAAGATCCTACTGGATAGCGCTGGGGATATCGGCAGGAGCTGTGGCAGTCATCGGAATTGCCTCACTGGCGGATTTCAATTCAGTATTTGTGCGTTTCCACCATATCTTTTTTGACAATGATCTGTGGATATTCGATCCGGCGACAGACTATATGATCCGCATGTTGCCGGAGGGGCTGTTCTATGATTTCGTCATGAGGATCGGCGGAATGTTTATTGTGATGCTGGCTGTGGTGTTTCTGCTGAGCATCTTGCCGGCGGTAGTCTCAAAAATACGAAAAGAATAATGTGATTAGCAATGCTTATCACAAGACTTTAATTATATTAATTGTACTAATGAAGTGAACTGTGGTACGATACAGACAGATAGTTTCAGTATAATATGCATGTAAAATGTAAAGGAGACTGTATATGAGTAATGTAAGACGAGTTTTTGTAGAGAAAAAACCGGAATTTGCCGTGGAAGCCAAGGAACTGCGCCATGAGATCCGTCACTATCTCGGAATTCAGGATGTAACAGGGGTGCGTGTGTTGATCCGCTATGACGTGGAGAATATTTCTGATGAGACATTCGAGAAGTCATGCAGCGGAGTGTTCGCTGAACCTCCGGTGGATGTCCTGTATAAAGAGGAGTTTTCACTCAATGAGGGGGACCGCAGCTTTTCCGTGGAATATCTTCCCGGACAGTTTGACCAGAGGGCAGATTCTGCCGAGCAGTGCATCCGTTTCATCAATGAGGATGAGAATCCTGTGATCCGTACGGCCACAACCTATGTGATCGAAGGAGGCATTTCTGATGAAGAGCTTTCGGCTGTCCGTAACCACTGTATCAACCCGGTGGATTCCAGAGAGGCGCAGGCAGAAAAGCCGGAAACGCTGGTCACGGTATTTGATGAGCCGGAGGATATTAAAATATTTGACGGGTTCTGCGGGATGCCGGAGGCGGAATTAAAAGAACTCTATGATTCTCTGGGACTTGCCATGACTTTTAAGGATTTCCTTCATATCCAGAAGTATTATAAAGGTGAGGAGCAAAGAGACCCGTCTATGACAGAGATCCGTGTTCTTGACACATATTGGTCGGATCACTGCCGTCACACGACATTTTCCACAGAGCTTACGGATGTGGTATTTGATGACGGTGATTACAGGGAGCCGATCGAGGATACATATAAGCAGTATTTAAAAGACCACAGTGAGATCTTCGCAGGCAGAGAGGACAAGTTTGTGTGCCTGATGGATCTTGCGCTTATGGCAATGCGCAGACTGAAAAGAGAAGGAAAGCTTGCGGATCAGGAGGAATCTGATGAGATCAATGCCTGCAGTATCGTTGTCCCGATCAAGGTGGACGGTGTGGAGGAAGAGTGGCTCATCAATTTTAAAAATGAGACGCACAACCATCCGACAGAGATTGAACCGTTCGGCGGCGCGGCGACCTGCCTTGGCGGCGCGATCCGTGATCCGCTTTCGGGACGCACGTATGTATATCAGGCGATGCGTGTGACCGGAGCGGCAGATCCAACGGTATCTGTACAGGATACACTCAAAGGAAAGCTGCCCCAGAAGAAGCTTGTACGCGGAGCTGCCCACGGATACAGTTCTTACGGTAATCAGATCGGACTTGCTACGGGGCTTGTAAAAGAAATCTATCATCCGGACTATGTCGCGAAACGTATGGAGATCGGCGCGGTGCTAGGCGCGGCGCCCAGACGTGCGGTGATCCGCGAGACCTCCGATCCGGGCGATATCATTATCCTGCTCGGGGGCCGTACAGGACGTGACGGCTGCGGCGGAGCCACAGGTTCTTCCAAGGTTCATACAGAAGAATCAATAGAGACATGCGGCGCAGAAGTTCAGAAAGGAAATCCTCCCACAGAGCGTAAGATCCAGAGACTGTTCCGCCGTGAGGAAGTGAGCAGACTGATCAAGAAGTGTAATGATTTCGGTGCGGGCGGTGTTTCCGTGGCTATCGGTGAGCTGGCGGACGGCCTGAGAGTCGAGCTTGATAAGGTTCCGAAGAAGTACGCAGGACTGGACGGCACAGAGATTGCTATCTCTGAGTCCCAGGAGCGTATGGCTGTGGTAGTAGATCCGAAGGATGTGGCAGAGTTCATGTCCTATGCAAAGGAAGAAAACCTTGAGGCTACAGAGGTTGCTGTCGTGACAGAAGAGCCGAGACTTGTACTTGTGTGGAGAGGAAAAGAGATCGTGAATCTTTCACGTGCTTTCCTTGATACGAACGGAGCTCACCAGGAAACTTCCGTTGAAGTGGAGATGCCAAAACGTGAAGACAGCATGTTTGAGCGCAGGGAGATCGGGGATGTGAAAGCAGCCTGGCTCAATACGCTCAGCGATCTGAATGTATGCTCACAGAAGGGGCTGGTGGAGATGTTCGACGGTTCCATCGGAGCAGGTTCTGTGTTTATGCCGCATGGCGGAAAATATCAGATGACAGAGACACAGGCAATGGTAGCCAAGGTGCCGGTTCTTACGGGGAAGACAGACAGCGTATCTATGATGAGTTATGGCTTCGATCCGTATCTGTCAAGCTGGAGTCCGTATCATGGAGCGGTCTATGCTGTTGTGGAATCGGTAGCAAAGATCGTGGCCGCAGGCGGCGACTATAAGAAGATCCGCTTTACATTCCAGGAATACTTCCGCAGGATGAGTGAAGACCCGAAGAGATGGAGCCAGCCTTTTGCAGCTCTTCTCGGAGCGTACGCGGCTCAGATCGGATTCGGACTGCCGTCTATCGGTGGAAAAGACAGTATGTCCGGAACCTTCCAGGACATTGATGTTCCACCGACTCTTGTATCTTTCGCAGTCGATATGGCTACAGAGAAGGAGATCATTACCCCGGAGCTTAAAAGAGCCGGCAACAAACTGGTATGGCTGCGCATCGAGAAAGACGGATATGACCTTCCGGTATATGACCAGATCATGGATCAGTACGGGAAGTTTGCGGAGGATATCAAAGCGGGCAGGATCGTGTCCGCATATGCCCTTGACCGCCACGGAGTGATTGCGGCTGTGAGCAAGATGGCATTTGGTAATAAAAAGGGTGTGAAGATCGAGCATAATATGGATCCGAGAGATCTGTTTGCTCCGGCGTTCGGAGACATCGTTGCCGAGGTAGAAGACGGACAGGTCGGAAACTTGCAGATCAGCTACACAGTGATCGGTGAAGTGACAGACAGTGATGCATTTGAATACAGCAATACGCGGATCAGCATGGACGAAGCGCTTGAGGCGTGGACAGGCACTCTGGAGAAGGTTTTTGCCACAAAGTCCACGGAGAGCTCAGACCAGCCTGTGCAAGAGAAGCTCTATGATACTTCGGACATCTATATCTGCAGCCATAAGATTGCTCAGCCTACAGTATTCATACCGGTATTCCCGGGAACGAACTGTGAGTATGACAGCGCAAGGGCGTTTGAGAGAGCAGGCGCGAAGGTCGTTACAAAGGTATTCCGCAATCTGGACGCAGAGGATATCCGTTCTTCAGTGGAAGAGTTTGAAAAGACGATTGCACAGGCGCAGATGATCATGTTCCCGGGCGGATTCAGTGCGGGAGATGAGCCGGATGGTTCCGCGAAGTTCTTTGCGACTGCTTTCCAGAACGCGAAGATCAAAGAAGCGGTAGAGAGGCTGTTAAATGAAAGAGACGGACTTGCCCTTGGTATCTGTAACGGCTTCCAGGCACTCATCAAGCTGGGACTGGTGCCCTACGGAAAGATCGTGGGCCAGACAGAAGACTCACCGACGCTGACATACAATACGATCGGACGTCATATCTCTAAAATGGTATATACGAAGGTTGTGACTAATAAGTCTCCATGGCTTCAGGAGGCAGAGTTAGGAGGCGTGTATACTAATCCGGCATCCCACGGAGAGGGGCGTTTTGTCGCGAATGAAGAGTGGATTGAGCGTCTGTTTGCTAATGGACAGGTCGCGACACAGTACTGTGACCCGGATGGAAAGATCAGTATGAACGAAGAGTGGAATGTAAACGGATCCTACTGTGCGATCGAGGGTATCACAAGTCCGGACGGACGTGTGCTGGGCAAGATGGCGCATTCTGAGCGCCGAGATGCTTCTGTAGCAGTCAATATTTACGGAGAGCAGGATCTTAAGATCTTTGAATCCGGAGTGAAGTATTTTAAATGATAAGAAAAGGACCAAGTTTTTAATATCATAAACTAAGAAATAAAAAGAACCCGCATTGGCAGGTTCCGGGAAGTGAGATGCTTCCGGACCCGCCACTGCGGGTTCTTGTGACGGTGACAAGCCAAAATCCGGGTTTGCCCGACACCTTGGCGACCGTCCACAACCACGGAATGTGCCTTTTGGCACTTCCGGCGATTGTAAAATACGATTATGAGAATACAGAGATTAATTGCCCTCTGTAGTCTGGCTATATACCTTTTTTACCTGATCCAGTCTGGAAGTCATGTTTCTTAGTAACAGATCAGCGAGGGTAAGCGCTGCCATAGATTCTACAACGACAACAGCACGGGGAACGATGACAGGGTCATGCCGTCCGTGGACAGTGATGTCGGCGTCTTCTCCGCTTATGTTAACAGTCTGCTGAGCTTTGGCGATAGAAGGCGTAGGCTTAACGGCGGCACGGAGAATCAGCTTTGCACCGTCACTCATGCCGCCCAGTGTTCCACCGGAGTGATTGGTTACTTTACGGACATGACGGCCGGAAGCGCTGCGGCAGGAGGCAGTTTCGACACAGCAGGTACCATCGGCATTTGCACTTCGGAAAGCGTCGTTATTTTTGCTTCCCACCGAAGCAGCAGCCGCGAATCCGTCTCCGATCTCCACACCTTTTACCGCGCCAATGGACATAACCGCCTGTGCGAGCAGAGCATCAAGTTTGTCAAAGACAGGCTCACCAAGGCCTGCGGGAAGCCCCTCGGCAATACATTCGATGATACCGCCGCAGGAATCTGTTTCTGCCATAAGGGAAGAGATATATTCTCCGGCCTGCTCTGCCACGGAATTATTCGGCATGTACAGACTGTTTTCCAGTATTTCCGCCATATGATAATTTTCTTCCGATACAGTAAAAGGACCGATGGATTTTGTGTAAGCGGAGACGGTGATTCCAAGTTCATTTAAAAGACGCGAGGCAACAGCGCCGGCAGCTACACGTCCGATGGTCTCACGGCCGGAAGAACGTCCGCCACCCCGGTAGTCACGGAATCCGTATTTTTCGGTAAACGGATAATCTGCATGTCCCGGACGGAAAAGAGAGACGATACTTCCATAGTCTCTGGACCTCTGATCCTGATTGCGGACAAGGAGTGAGAGGGGAGTGCCTGTTGTCTTCCCCTCAAATACGCCGGAGAGGATCTCAACGGTATCAGACTCATTTCGTTTTGTCGTATATTTACTCTGACCGGGTTTGCGCCTGTTAAGCTGCTTTTGGATGTCTTCTTCTGACAGGGAAAGACCTGCCGGGCAGCCGTCGATCACCACACCAATCCCCGGTCCGTGTGATTCTCCCCATGTTGTGACGCGAAATATTGTTCCAAATGATGAACCACTCATAGATGAGCTCCTTTCTGATATGAAGCCCCCTGATATCTGTGTGGGGCCTGCGGAATATAGAAATCATTATATAAGATAGAAATATATCTGGCAAGCGCAAAGAACAAGGGCTAACAGCAAAAAAGAATAATTCAGCCATTTAATTCAGGAGCATTTCTTTGTGAAAGCGTCCGGAAGCGG
>NHCFC00100__coassemble_1719_pt1 | contig 17483 bp, 14 predicted proteins | sample NHCFC00100__metabat2_high_PE_030 | metagenome-assembled genome bin NHCFC00100 | reverse complement strand
TAGTGCAATAAAAATACCCGAACAGTCGTATTATGCACAATACAAGGCTGGAGGGGAGGTAAGGTGTGAGACTATGTCAAATGTAATCGTTAAAGAAAACGAGACGTTAGACAGCGCTTTACGCAGATTTAAAAGAAACTGCGCTAAGGCTGGCATTCAGCAGGAGATCCGCAAAAGGGAGCACTATGAGAAGCCGAGCGTAAGACGTAAGAAAAAATCTGAAGCTGCTAGAAAACGTAAATATAATTAATAAGTGCACTTTAAGCAGGACGCCATGTATGGCGTCCTGTTCTTGTATTACCAGATCCTCCATGCATGATGGGAACACCGTTCCTGCAAATTTATTGGAATAAAGCGTTAAAACTGTAAAATAATGAAATTCCCCATTGACAATTATTCACATTCCTTATAAAATGGACGAGTAGGCAAAGGCGCCCAAATCCCCAAGGGGTATTTGCGCGCCCATATTTATTTTAGGAGGTAGTTTAAGATGTCATACGTTGATGAAGTGATCGATCTGGTCGTAAAGAAAAACCCGGCGGAGCCGGAGTTCCATCAGGCAGTAAAAGAGGTTCTTGAGTCTCTTCGTGTTGTGATCGAGGCGAATGAGGAGAAGTTCCGCAAGGAAGCTCTTCTTGAGAGACTGACAGAGCCGGAGAGACAGTTTAAGTTCCGCGTACCGTGGGTTGATGACAACGGACAGGTACATGTAAACACAGGATACCGCGTACAGTTCAACAGCGCGATCGGACCGTACAAAGGAGGTCTTCGCCTTCATCCGTCCGTAAATCTTGGTATCATCAAGTTCCTCGGATTTGAGCAGATCTTCAAGAACTCACTTACAGGACTTCCGATCGGCGGAGGCAAAGGTGGTTCTGACTTTGACCCGAAGGGCAAATCCGACAGAGAGGTTATGGCATTCTGCCAGAGCTTTATGACAGAGCTCTGCAAATATATCGGCGCTGATACAGATGTTCCGGCAGGAGATATCGGAACAGGAGCAAGAGAGATCGGATATATGTTCGGACAGTATAAGAGAATCCGCGGTCTCTATGAAGGTGTGCTGACAGGAAAAGGGTTAAGCTACGGCGGATCACTCGTTCGTACAGAGGCTACAGGATATGGCCTTCTCTATCTGACACAGGAGATGTTAAAGCTTAACGGACAGGACATCGCGGGTAAGACAGTCGCTGTATCCGGTTCCGGTAATGTTGCGATCTACGCGACACAGAAGGCACAGCAGCTCGGAGCGAAAGTCGTTACAGTAAGTGATTCCAACGGATGGGTATATGATCCGGACGGAATCGATGTTGCGGCACTCAAGGAGATCAAGGAAGTAAACCGCGCAAGACTGACAGAGTACAAGAAGTATCGCCCGAATTCAGAGTATCATGAGGGAAGAGGCGTATGGTCCGTGAAGGTTGATATTGCTCTTCCGTGCGCGACTCAGAATGAGCTTCATCTCGAAGATGCCAAGATGCTCGTAGAGAATGGATGTATCGCAGTGGCAGAGGGCGCGAACATGCCGACAACAATGGAGGCTACAGAGTACCTTCAGGAGAACGGCGTACTGTTTGCACCGGGTAAAGCTGCCAACGCAGGCGGTGTTGCTACATCCGCGCTTGAGATGTCCCAGAACAGCGAGCGCTTAAGCTGGTCCTTTGAGGAAGTAGACGAGAAACTTCAGGGTATCATGGTAAATATCTGCCACAATATGGCTGATGCTGCCGAAAGATACGGCTTCAAAGGCAACTACGTGGTAGGAGCGAATATCGCGGGATTTGAGAAAGTTGTTGACGCGATGACAGCACAGGGCATCGTATAATATTGTAACAGTTCAGCCCGTGCCATTAGTAAAAAGTATGAAAAAATAGTTAAAAGCGTTGACACATCCACAAAATTCCAGTATAGTTATTTCGGTAAAAGGGAGTAACTGGCGCTTGTATAAGCGTTTGCGATGTCGTCAGTACGATGGGGAGACCCATCCGTATCGCGATTAAATGGTGAGACTTTTATTGCATTACATAGTAAAGGTATGCAATAGGAGTCTCATTTTTGTATACCGATACAGATAGGAGGATCAGATGAAGAATTTTTATCAATTATCTGCGCAAGAGGCAATGAGAGAGATCAATGGGTCCGCAGAACCTCTCACAGAAGAGCAGGTCAGGGCAAATCAGGAGAAGTACGGACCGAATGAATTGGTGGAAGGAAAGAAAAAGACAACGCTGCAGATATTTTTAGAGCAGTACAAGGATTTCCTGGTCATCATCCTTATCATTGCGGCGATCGCGTCCGGATTTATGGGCGATATCTAAAGCATGATCGTTATCCTGGTGGTAATTACGATGAACGCGATTCTGGGAACTGTTCAGACGATCAAAGCGGAGCAGTCTCTTGCCAGTCTTAAAAAGCTCTCAGGACCGGAGGCGAAAGTACTTCGTGGAGGGAATGTGGTACAGATCCCCTCATCAGAGGTGACAGTTGGAGATATCGTAATGCTGGATGCGGGAGACTATATTCCGGCAGACGGACGTCTCATCGAATGTGCCAGCTTAAAAGTAGATGAGAGCGCGCTGACAGGAGAGAGCTTAGGGGTTGAGAAAAATATCGAGCCAATCTCAGCGGAGGAAGTACCGCTGGGCGATCGGCTGAACATGGTTTATTCAGGAAGTTTTGTCACATACGGAAGAGGCGCTTTCGTAGTGACGGGCATCGGTATGGAAACAGAGGTAGGAAAGATTGCCAGCCTTTTAAAGACAACGTCTGAGAAGAGAACGCCGCTTCAGGTGAACCTGGATCAGTTCGGGCAGAAGCTGTCCATCCTGATTCTCGTATTCTGCGGGATCCTTTTCGGAATCAGTATCTTCCGGGGGGATGATATTGGAGATGCTTTCCTCTTCGCGGTAGCTCTGGCAGTGGCAGCCATCCCTGAGGCGTTAAGTTCTATCGTGACGATTGTATTGTCTTTCGGCACACAGAAGATGGCGAGAGAACACGCCATCATGCGTAAACTTCAGGCGGTGGAAGGACTTGGAAGTGTATCGGTTATCTGTTCCGATAAGACGGGAACACTGACGCAGAATAAGATGACAGTAGAAGACTATTATGTGGATGAAGTCTGTGTCAAAGCGGATGATATTGACCTGAAGGATCCGTCCCAGAGCCGTTTGTTGATCGGAAGCATGCTTTGCAATGATTCAAAGATTACAGACGGAGTGGAGATCGGTGATCCCACAGAGACGGCGCTGATCAATCTTGGAAGCCGGCTTGGACTTGACCCGGAGGCAGTAAGAGCAAAATATCCGCGCGAGAGTGAGAATCCCTTTGACAGTGACCGTAAGCTGATGTCCACCAAGCATACAATGGAGGGAATTCCGACTATGATCGTGAAAGGCGCGGTGGATGTTCTTTTAGACCGTATGGATCAGATCCAGATCGGATCAGAGATCCGGCCCATCACAGTAGCGGATAAAGAGCGGATCGAGGCGCAGAACCAGGCATTTTCAAGAGAAGGATTAAGAGTGCTTGCTTTTGCGTACAAGGTTGTATCTGACGAATTAGAGCTGACTCTGGAGGATGAGCAGGAACTGATCTTCCTCGGCCTTGTGGCAATGATGGATCCGCCGAGGGAAGAATCAAAAGCAGCTGTCGCAGAGTGTAAGAGCGCGGGAATCCGTCCTATTATGATCACAGGCGATCATAAGGTGACCGCGGCGGCGATCGCTAAGAGGATCGGAATCCTGGAAGATGAATCCGAGGCGTGTGAAGGCGCTGTGATCGATAAAATGTCCGATGAGGAGTTGAAGGACTTTGTTGAAGGGATTTCTGTCTATGCCCGTGTGTCACCGGAGCATAAGATCCGGATCGTGCGTGCATGGCAGGAAAAGGGCAATATCGTGTCCATGACAGGAGACGGTGTTAATGACGCTCCGGCTCTGAAACAGGCAGATATCGGTGTCGCGATGGGAATTACCGGAAGTGAGGTGTCTAAGGACGCTGCGGCGATGGTGCTGACGGATGATAACTTCGCGACGATTGTTAAGGCCGTGGAGAACGGAAGGAATATCTATCGCAACATTAAGAGCGCGATACAGTTCCTTCTTTCGGGAAATTTCGGCGCGATTCTTGCTGTGCTTTATGCGTCGGTAATGGCGCTTCCGGTGCCGTTTGCGCCGGTACATCTTCTCTTTATTAACCTGCTGACAGACAGCCTTCCGGCAATCGCGCTGGGACTGGAACCGAACTCAGAAGATGTGATGAAAGAGAAACCAAGACCGATGAATGAGTCTATCCTGACAAGGGATTTCCTGATCAAGATCGGAACAGAGGGGCTTTCTATTGCCGTGACGACAATGATCGCGTTTATGATCGGATATCACGGGGAAAACGAACTGCTAGGCAGTACAATGGCGTTTGCCACGCTGTGTTCCGCAAGGCTGTTCCATGGATTTAACTGTAAGTCCGACCGTCCGGTGGTGTTTACAAGGAAGGTATTTAACAATATTTTCCTTATCGGCGCCTTCGTGCTTGGAATCGCACTGATCACGGCAGTTGTTATGATACCGGGGCTGCACAGCGTCTTCAAAGTGCAGACATTGGATGTAAACCAGCTCCTCATCGTGTATGGACTTGCCGCGGTGAATGTTCCGATCATCCAGCTTTTGAAGGGAATACGTATGTTGCTACGTAAAAAATAAGCAGAAAGCATTCCACAAAAGGAGCAGGAATCATTTCATAAAACAGTAAACAGAAACAACATGACAGCGTCAATTTACAGTGGGGGAGTATATGATTCTGCCTGTATTTTGGCGCTGTATGTTATATCATCGGATTCGGGTGTCAAAAGACGCTCTAATACAAAAAGGAGGATATATATGAAACAAGTACAAAAACCAAAAAAACCTCTCATATTTTATTATCTGATCGCGATGGTAGTCATTATGCTGCTCAATTTTCTTCTGTTTCCTAAAATTTCCGGAAGAAATATTACAGAAGTGGACTACAGCACATTTCTTCAGATGGTAGAGCAGAAACAGGTCGCCACGGTAGAGGTAGACGGGAACAGCATCTATTTTACAGACAAAGAGGAAAGGGCAAATTATTACGAAACGACGACATTTGATGATCCGGATCTTGTGAACCGCCTGGATGAGGCGGGTTGCAAGTTCGGCAGAGTGGTTGAGGAACCGATGAATCCGATCCTGAGTTTCTTGCTGTCATGGGTCGTGCCGATCCTGATCTTCGTTGGTTTAGGGCAGCTGCTGTCGAGACAGATGATGAAAAAGATGGGCGGAGGCACAGGCGGGAATCCGTTCATGCAGTTCGGTAAGAGCAATGCCAAAGTGTATGTGCAGTCTACGACAGGGATTACGTTTAATGACGTGGCAGGGGAGGATGAAGCCAAGGAGTTGCTCACAGAGATTGTTGATTTCCTGCACAATCCTCAGAAATATCAGGAGATCGGAGCAGTCTGCCCGAAAGGAGCACTTCTTGTGGGACCTCCGGGAACCGGAAAAACACTTCTGGCAAAAGCAGTGGCAGGAGAAGCGCACGTGCCGTTTTTCTCTATATCAGGATCTGAGTTCGTAGAGATGTTCGTCGGCATGGGCGCGTCCAAGGTGCGTGATCTCTTTAAGCAGGCGAATGAGAAAGCGCCGTGCATCGTATTTATCGATGAGATCGATACCATCGGAAAGAAGAGGGACGGACAGGGATTCTCCGGAAATGATGAGCGCGAGCAGACACTGAACCAGCTGCTGACAGAGATGGACGGATTCGACGCATCCAAGGGCGTTGTCATCCTTGCGGCAACAAACCGTCCGGACAGCCTTGATCCGGCTCTGCTGCGTCCGGGAAGATTCGACCGCAGGATTCCGGTGGAACTGCCCGACCTGAAGGGAAGAGAAGAGATTTTAAAGGTTCATGGAAAGAAAGTCCGTTTAAGCGACAATGTAGACTTTAACGCTATCGCCAGGGCGGCATCCGGAGCGTCAGGAGCTGAGCTTGCCAATATGGTCAATGAAGCAGCCTTAAAGGCAGTGAGAGAAAACCGGAAGTTTGTCACACAAGCCGACCTGGAAGAGAGTATCGAGACGGTGATCGCCGGATATCAGAAGAAGAATCAGGTTCTCTCTACAAAAGAGAAATTGATCGTATCCTATCATGAGATCGGGCACGCTCTTGTGGCGGCACTACAGACGAATTCGGCTCCGGTTACGAAGATCACCATCATTCCCCGTACATCAGGGGCATTAGGCTACACCATGCAGGTTGATGAGGAAGAACGCAACCTGATGAGTCAGGAAGAACTGACGAATAAGATTGCTACATTGACTGGAGGAAGATGCGCGGAGAAGCTGATATTTAATTCGGTCACTACCTGAGCATCCAATGATATCGAGCAGGCGACGAAACTGGCAAGAGCTATGATCACCCGCTTCGGAATGAGTGAGAAATTCGGCATGGTGGCACTGGAGACACAGTCCAATGCATATCTTGGCGGAGACAGCAGTCTTGCCTGTTCGCCGGAGACCGCTACCGTGATCGACAGTATGGTCGTTGAAACAGTGAAAGAAGGATATAACAAAGCGATGCGGCTTCTGGAGGAAAATAAAGGAAAGCTTCACGAGCTGGCGAAATACCTCTATGAGAAGGAGACGATCACAGGGGAAGAGTTCATGCTGATACTAAGCAGAAGAGAATGTTTGCCGGATAACAGTGCCCGCACAGTGGAACAGGAAGACAATTAGACTGCCAAAGTGACTGAAAAACTGTGGGCAAATAGCAGTGGCAAACAACAGCGGACAAGTAAAGAGAAAAGTGTGGATGTCACTGAGCAAATCATATATAATAAAAATGTATGTGAAAAGCTAAGGCATATTAAGCTATGCCAGAAGAATACAAATGATAATATTGCAGATATACGGAAGAAGGGACTTAAGCAGAAATGCCAGGGAGAAGAGCACAGCAGACTGAACAGAGAAAAGACAGGAGGCTTCCGACTACGCGGTATGAGCCGGATCACAGGCAGGGGCTTACAAGCCGGCAGGTGCAGGAGCATCGGCTCCACGGCTGGACAAACCGGGCGGTGGAACCTCCGTCAAAGACGACAAAAGAGATCGTACATGAGAATGTATTTACATATTTTAACCTGATCTTTGTCATACTGGCGGTCTTGCTTTGTCTGGTGGGATCATTCCGTGACCTGACATTTCTGCCGGTTATCATCGCGAATACGCTCATCGGTATCGTGCAGGAGATACGGGCAAAGCAGGTGTTGGATAAACTGACGATGCTCAATGCTCCCCATGCCACGGTAGTCCGGGACGGCAAACGCTCTGTTATCGATGCTGAGAATTTAGTGATCGATGATATCGTGATCTTTAAGGCTGGTAATCAGGTCTGTGCAGACGCAGTTGTATCCGCAGGAGAGGTGCAGGTAAACGAATCCCTGCTGACAGGTGAAGCTGATGAAATCACGAAGCGCAAAGGGGACAGGCTTATGTCCGGCAGCTTCATTGTTTCCGGGCAATGTCATGCAAGGCTGGATAAGGTGGGAGCGGATTCTTATATCTCTAAGCTGACGCTTCAGGCAAAAGAGATGCAGGACGGGGAGCAGTCAGAGATGATCCGCTCTCTTGATAAATTAGTAAAATGTGTGGGCGTTGCCATTATTCCCATCGGGCTGGTGTTGTTCTCCCAGGCATTTTTCTTCCAGCATGACGGATTCCGGGAAAGTGTGACTTCTATGATCGCCGCAGTCATCGGCATGATCCCGGAGGGACTGTATCTTCTTGCCAGCGTGGCACTCGCTGTAAGTTCTGTACGTCTTGCGCAGAAAAAAGTACTCCTGCACGACATGAAATGTATTGAAACTCTTGCCCAGGTAGATGTGCTCTGCGTGGACAAGACCGGAACCATCACGGAAAATACCATGAAGGTCATGGATGTGATCGAGACGGATGAATATGACAAGGATGAGATGGAACCGCTGCCTACGATGATCGGTGATTTCGCGGCGGCTATGACAAAGGATAATATCACGATGGCCGCGGTGAAGGAGTATTTTACGACAACATCAGGTAAAAAAGCCCTGGCCAGGACAGGGTTCTCCTCAGCGACCAAGTACAGCAGTGTTACTTTTGAAGACGGTGCATATGTGCTGGGCGCGCCGGAGTTTGTCCTGAAAGAGAAATACGGCGATTATGCGGAGGAAATCACTGAGCATGCATCCACAGGAGCGCGCGTGCTTGTGTTCGGGACTTACGACGGAGAGATTGACGGGAATCCTCTGGATCGCGCTGTCACACCGCTTGGTTTTGTTCTGCTTGCCAATCCGATCCGTGAGGCGGCGAAGGAAACCTTTGAGTACTTTGCCGAGCAGGGAGTAGAGGTAAAAGTGATCTCGGGTGACAATCCGATCACCGTGTCAAATGTGGCAAAGCAGGCGGGGATCAAAAACGCAGAAAAGTATGTGGATGCCTCCATGCTTGAGAATGAAGGTGAGCTTAGAAAAGCAGTGCTCAGAAATACAGTATTCGGCAGGGTTACGCCTGCTCAGAAGCGGAAATTCGTACGTATTTTAAAGGAAGCCGGGCATACCGTCGCAATGACCGGAGACGGTGTCAACGATGTGCTGGCACTTAAAGACGCCGACTGTAGTATCGCGATGGCATCCGGCAGTGACGCGGCGGCGCAGGCTTCCCAGCTGGTATTGCTGGAATCTGATTTTTCTTGTATGCCGCAGGTGGTGCTGGAGGGAAGAAGAGTGGTCAACAATATCCAGCGCTCTGCCAGTCTCTTCCTTGTGAAGAATATTTTCTCCTTCCTGCTCAGTCTGATTTCAGTTGTATTTATGTTTACATATCCACTGGAACCGTCACAGGTATCGCTTATCAGTATGTTTACCATTGGTGTACCTGCGTTCTTCCTTGCGCTTGAGCCGAACAAAAATATCATTAAGGGGCACTTCCTGACAAATGTGTTCCTAAAAGCCCTCCCCGCAGCGCTGACAGATGCGCTCGCTGTGGGAGCACTGGTCATCTTCGGACGGACATTCGGCGTAGATTCGACGGATATCTCCACCGCGGCGACCATGCTGCTGGCAATCGTAGGATTCATGATCCTCTACAAGATCAGCGCGCCGATGAACAAGATACGCGCAGGGATCCTCGGCGGATGCATCGCAGGTCTTTTGTTCTGCAGCATCTTCCTGAAGGATTTATTTGCCATCACGGGCATGACAACGGAATGCGTGATGCTTTTTGTGGTGTTTGCCATCGCGACTGAACCGGTGCTGAGATATCTGACTGTACTCATCGGCAAGATGAGATTCCACTATCAGAGACTGAGGGGAAGAACTCCGCAGGAAAGCTGAAAGGCAGGGAGGTCTTCCTAAAATGCAGATAGCATATATCGAAAAATTATAATAAGACAGAAGGGAAAGAAGGAATGAGTATTTTAAATGTTGAACATCTCTCACACGGGTTCGGGGACCGGGCGATCTTTGATGATGTGTCCTTCCGCCTGCTGCGCGGGGAGCACATCGGTCTGGTCGGGGCCAACGGTGAGGGAAAGTCCACATTTTTCAATATTGTGACGGGCAAAATGCAGCCTGATGAAGGGAAGATCGAGTGGGCGAAAAATGTCCGCGTTGGTTATCTGGACCAGCACACGGTGCTTGAAAAGGGGATGACCGTGCGGGATGTGCTCAAGTCTGCGTTCTCCTATCTGTTCGAGATGGAAGAGCGGATGAATGAGATCTGTGATCAGCTGGGAGAAGCGGATCCCGACGCCATGGAAAGCATGATGGAAGAGCTGGGGACCATCCAGGATATGCTGACCATGCATGATTTCTATGTGATCGACTCGAAAGTGGAAGAGGTAGCCGCCGCGCTCGGCCTTGCCGATCTTGGTCTGGAGCGGGATGTGACGGATTTAAGCGGCGGGCAGAGGACGAGGATCCTGCTTGGGAAACTGCTTCTTGAGAAGCCGGATATCCTGCTTCTTGACGAGCCCACCAACTATCTGGATGAAGAACATATCAACTGGCTGAAACGGTATCTGACAGAGTATGAGAGCGCGTTTGTCCTTATCTCACACGACATCCCGTTTCTGAACGAAGTGGTGAACCTGATCTATCATATGGAGAACCAGAAGCTGGACCGCTACGTAGGGAATTACGATGATTTTATGCGGGTGTACGAGGTGAAAAAGGCGCAGCTTGAGGCAGCGTACAAGAGACAGCAGCAGGAGATCAGTCAGTTAAAGGATTTTGTTGCCCGCAATAAAGCAAGAGTATCCACGCGAAATATGGCGATGTCCAGGCAGAAAAAGCTGGATAAGATGGACGTGATCGAACTGGCGGCAGAGCGGCCGAAGCCGGAGTTCCACTTCAAGACAGCGCAGACACCGGGGAAATATATCTTTGAGACGAAGGATTTCGTGATCGGGTATGACGAGCCATTGTCAAAGCCGTTGAATCTCTCTGTAGAGAGAGGACAGAAGATCGCACTTACCGGGGCGAACGGGATCGGGAAGACAACGCTCATCCGCAGTATCCTCGGTCTTGTAAAGCCGATATCAGGAACCTGTGAACTGGGACAGAATATCGCGGTGGGATATTTTGAACAGGAGGGGGACGGGAAGAATATCTCCACCTGTATCGAGGAGATCTGGAGTGAGTTCCCGTCCTTTACGCAGTATGAAGTGCGCTCTGCCCTGGCAAAATGCGGACTTACGACGAAGCATATCGAGAGCCAGGTAAGAGTGTTGAGCGGAGGCGAACAGGCAAAGGTGCGTCTCTGTAAGCTGATCAACAAAGAGACAAACGTACTGATGCTGGACGAGCCGACGAACCATCTGGATGTGGACGCCAAAGAGGCACTGAAGAAGGCAATCGACGAGTACAGGGGAACCGTGCTGCTTATCTGCCATGAACCGGAGTTCTATCGGGACGTGGTGCAGGATGTGTGGGACTGCTCCAAGTGGACGACAAGAGTTGTGTAAAAGAGAGACGCGGCGGATACGGCGCAATCTGTGAGAAGAGAGTGTGGGGGAATTGAAACAGACACAGAAGGATCAGGCACAAAAAGATCAGACGCAAAAGGATCATAAAGGCAATGACGTGTTTGAAAATATGCCCATAGGTTCCGCTCTGAGGGCGATGATCGTGCCGACGATCATCAGTCAGATCATCGTACTGATCTATAATATGGCGGATACATTTTATGTGGGCAGGACGAATAATCCTTACATGGTGGCAGGAGCTTCTTTGATCCTGCCCGTATTTAATATTACCCTCTGCCTTGCCGGTCTTGCGGGGATCGGCGGAGGCGCGCTCGTCTCCAGGCTTCTCGGGCAGAAGCGGGTAGATGAGGCGAGAAGAACAGGCACGTTTTCTCTGTACCTTGCCATCGGGGTCTCGGCGGTGTTTGCACTCATCATGGGCGTGTTCATGGATCCCATCCTGATGCTGCTCGGGGCAGGAGAACATACACTTGTCTTCGCCCGGCAATATTCCTTCTTTGTCATCGTGTTAGGCGGGATACCGACCGTACTGTCCAATGTGATGTCCAACCTCATCCGCAGTGTCGGGTACTCCAGGGAGGCGGGGATCGGCATCACGCTTGGCGGACTTCTCAACATCGCGCTGGATCCGCTGTTTATGTTTGTGATCCTTCCCAAAGGATACGAAGTGATGGGTGTGGGCATCGCCACCTTCCTGTCCAATTGTATCGCATGCGTTTATTTCTTTATCGTAACAGCAAGGATGGGAAAGGAATCTGTCATCACCTTCAGTTTAAAGAACGGACTGCCGAAGAAGGAGAGCATGCTCGCGGTCTTCACAGTGGGAATCCCGTCGGCAGTGTCTACATTTCTCTTTGATCTGGACTATATCGTGATTGATAAGCTGATGGTATCCTATAATGATTTCGCCCTGGCAGCTGTGGGGATCGTCCTCAAGGTGGAACGTCTGCCACTGAATGTCGGCATCGGTATCTGTCAGGGGATGATGCCGCTTGTGGCATATAACTTCGCGGCAAACAATAAAAAGAGAATGAACGATACCATCCGTCTGTCGCGCAGGCTTGGCCTGATCATCGCAGGAGTGAGCATTATCCTCTATGAGATCTTCGCGGTGTACCTGATCCGGTTCTTTATTGAAGAACCACAGACTGTGGCCATGGCGACGGATTTCTTAAGGATACGTGTGCTCGCCACGCCGCTGATGTTCTTAAGTTTCTTCACGGTCTATCTCTTCCAGGCGTTCGGAAAGGGAGAAAAAGCGCTGTTCCTCGGCATGATGCGCTGGCTGGTGTTCAACATCCCCATGCTCTTTATCCTGAATGGGATCTTCGGGATGTACGGGATCGTCTGGTCACAGGTCACGGCAGATATACTGACCGTGCTCCTGTCATTCTATGTATATCGGAAATACCGGCCGTAGGAGGAAATAGCATGAAGCAAACTAAGAGAAAGCAATCCGGGTTGAGACAATCGCAGATCACATACTGGTGTCATTCCATTATGAAATCCCAGGCGGCTTCCGGCGGTGTCTATGTTGACGCCACCATGGGAAACGGGAATGACACCCTGTTCCTTTGCCAAATGGCAGGAAAGAGCGGCACGGTATGGGCGTTCGATATCCAGGAACAGGCGCTTGATTCTACCCGGAGTCTGCTCGCGGAGCATGGATTTGAAAACGGTCTGCAGGAAGGGAGGATCCACCTGATTCAGGACGGGCATGAAAATGTGGACCAGTATCTGGAGGCAGAGTCGGCAGACGCGGTGTGTTTTAACTTCGGGTATCTGCCTGGAGGGGATCACGGGGTTGCCACAAGGCCGGACACAAGTGTCACGGCAGTGAGGAAAGCACTGGATATCCTGAAAAGCGGCGGCATGATGAGCCTGTGTATCTACAGTGGCGGGGATACGGGGTTCGAAGAAAAAGAAGCGGTACTAGGCTTTGTGAAGGAACTTCCGGCAAGAGAATATACGGTGATCGTCAATGAATATTATAACCGGGGGAATCATCCGCCTATGCCGGTATTTATTTTTAAGCGATAAAGAGTGATAATATTTTCGCTATAATCTTGAAAAACAGACACAGGAAAGGACAGGAGTGTATATGGAAGACAGATATGCAAAAGAATTAGAATGGTCGATCTATAACTGGTATTACGGAGGGGACGATGCTCTGCCCGAGGCGATGTTCCGCGCGATTGCCGATGGGATGAAGAACGGCATGAAGGTCCTTGCGCCTGCGGATCTGTCAGAGGAACCGCATTTCGTTCCTGTATTCACAAGCAGGGAAGAACTTGAAAAAGGAGTGGCATTTCCGGCAGAGGAACAGGAGTTCCGGACATTGGCAGAGACGGTATGCTCATGGACACAGTGCATGGGGATCGTGGTCAACCAGTGGGACAGAAAGCTGATCCTCTCGCAGAACAGATTAAGGCAGCTTCTTGCGTATGAGCTGAAGTCCCATATCACGTTCGTGAAAGGCAGTGTGGTGGAGATGCATGTTGGCGCCATCGTAAACGCCGCCAACGAAAGTCTGCTCGGAGGCGGAGGCGTGGACGGCGCGATCCACCGGGCGGCCGGGCATAAGCTTCTTGAGGAATGCCGGATGCTGGGCGGCTGTAAGACCGGAGACGCTAAGATCACGAAGGCATATGATATCACTTGGGCGGATCATATCATCCACACGGTAGGACCTGTATACAGCGGAAACGACAGCGATGTGGAGCTTCTTGGCTCATGCTACCGGCAATCCCTTGATCTCGCGGCAGAAAACGGCTGCTTAAGCATTGCCTTCCCGTGCATCTCCACAGGGGTATACGGATACCCCATCGAGAAAGCGGCGAAGGTCGCGCTGCTGGCGGTATCCATGTGGATGAACGAACATCCGGAGACGATGATCGAGGTGTATTTCTGCTGTTATCGGGATGAGGAGATGGAAGCATACAAGAGGCTGCTTGGTGTAAATTAAGAGCAGACAGTTAAGGGAGAAGTAAGTGGAAATGTTTGAACGAATTGACTACTATGTAAAACGGATTGACGGAGATTACGCGTACCTGCAGAGATTGGATGATGAAACGGCAGAAGAGAAATGCGTGGCAATGGCACTGCTCCCGCCACAGATTGTGGAAGGAAGCTACCTTGCCTATGAAATGATGCAGTATGAGCTTATCAGTGACCGGTAAAGCACAGGAAAATCGGAAGACGGCAGTTTCTTCCGGAAGAGTAGAGAACGGATCGTGATTTTTAAAGTGTCAATGGAAGAGGAAGCGTAAAGTGTCAAATATTATAAGAATTACAGATTTTAACGCGGCAGAGCTGGACATCTATGCAAGGATGACAGAAGCACAGCTGCTGAACAAGGACAGACCGGAGGACGGACTTTTTATCGCGGAAAGCCCTAAAGTAGTGAGCCGCGCGCTGGACGCCGGATATGAGCCGGTCTCCATGCTGGCGGAAGAACGGCATGTTGAAGGGGAAGCACGGGAGATCATCAAAAGATGTGAGAATATCCCTGTGTATACCGCACCATTTGATGTGCTGACACGGCTGACCGGATATCAGCTGACCCGGGGTGTACTCTGCGCAATGCGTCGTAAACCCCTGTCGGACGTAAGGTGTCTTGTTGACGGGATGAAGCGGATCGCAGTATTGGAAAATGTGATGAATCCGACCAATGTAGGCGCTATCATCCGTTCCGCGGCAGCGCTGAACATGGACGCGGTCCTGCTTACGCCCGGATGCAGTAATCCGCTGTACCGCCGCGCAATCCGCGTCAGCATGGGGACGGTGTTCCAGATCCCGTGGACATTCATTGACGAGAAAGAAGCGGGAGTGTGGCCCCAGGATGGGATGAGATATCTGAAATCACTGGGATACAGCATCGCTTCCATGGCGCTCCACGATGAGTCCGTGGATATTGATGACGAGCGTCTGCAAAGAGAAGAGAAGCTGGCGGTCATTCTCGGGACAGAAGGAGAGGGACTGTCAGATGAGACCATCGTGGCATCGGATTATACGATCAAGATCCCTATGGGGCATGGAGTAGATTCTCTGAATGTGGCAGCGGCAAGCGCGGTCGCGTTCTGGGAACTGGGTAGACATACCGGGCGGACTGTATTATGATAGAATAAGCATGCGGCAGATCTTATTAGGAATAAAGTCTGTTCTGGCATACGAATCAGAATTATGAAAGATGAGGGTGAAACAATGAGAATTGCAGTAACATATGATAACGGGAATGTATTCCAGCATTTTGGAAAGACAGAATCTTTCAAGATCTATGAGGTGGAAGATAACAAGGTGGTTTCCAGCGAGGTGATCGGTTCCAACGGAACAGGACATGGCGCGCTGGCAGGACTCCTTGTTGACCATGCGGTCGATGTGCTGATCTGCGGCGGCATCGGAGGAGGAGCACAGACAGCGCTCGCGGAGGCGGGGGTTGAATTATGCGCCGGCGCCGAGGGAGATACCGATCAGGCTGTGGAGGCCTATTTAAAAGGCGAGCTGGTATCAACGGGAGCAAACTGCGACCATCATCATGAGGATGGGCACTCCTGCGGAGATCACGAAGACGGGCATTCCTGCGGAGGCCATGAGGAGGGACATTCCTGCAGCGGGGGCTGCGGCGGATGCGGCGGACACTCCGCGCTGACCGGACGTAATGTAGGTAAGACATGCCGTACACATTATAAAGGAACATTCAATGACGGGACACAGTTCGATTCTTCTTATGACCGTGGTGAGCCACTTGAGTTTGTCTGCGGCGCGGGTCAGATGATCCGTGGATTTGACGCGGCGGTTGCCGATATGGAGGTCGGACAGATCATAGATGTACATCTGATGCCGGAAGAAGCCTACGGCATGCCGGATCTGGGCGCGGTGTTTACCGTTGAGATCGCGCAGCTTCCGGGCTCAGAAGAACTGGAGGCCGGGCAGCAGGTGTATCTGACCAATCAGTTCGGCCAGCCGTTCCCGGTCAAGGTAGCGGCAAAAGATGAGACGACGATCACATTTGACGCTAATCACGAGATGGCAGGGAAAGAACTGAACTTCCGCATTGAACTGGTTGAAGTGAAATAATCGGGTTGTGAAAGAAAGGTATATGAGAGAAAAAGTAATTCATTTTTTGAAAGGGGATATCGTGCTGGTGGTATCCATCTGCCTTGCCGTCTGCTCGTGCGTGGTGGTGCCGCCCAGTATAGAGTATCTTGATTATATTGATTTCCGGACGCTGATCCTCCTGTTCTGTCTGATGCTGATCATCGGCGGACTCAGAGAACTTAACTTCTTTGAGTATATCGGAAAATGGATTCTTGATCATGCAAAATCGCGCCGGGGGATTCTGGTGACACTTGTGTTTTTATGTTTTGTCAGCAGTATGTTTATTACAAATGACGTGGCGCTGATCACATTTGTCCCATTTGGCATCATGATCCTGAGAAATGCAGGCATGACTTTTATTACATGCCGTGTTGTTACACTGATGACCATTGCGGCAAATCTGGGGAGCATGTTCACGCCGATCGGCAATCCGCAGAACCTGTATCTGTTTTCCCTGTCCGGATTCAGCATAACAGAATTTCTGATGCTGATGCTGCCGTATACTGCGGTATCCGCGGGTGTGCTGCTCCTCTTTATCCTGGCAGGGGGCTATAAGAGAAAGTTCACCATTCAGGTTGAAACACCGGAGCTGTCCCGCAAAGCAGTGATCGGATTCTATTTATTGCTATTCATCCTCTGCCTTTTTACGGTCGGAGGAATACTGGCGCCGTGGCTCTTGTTCGTGCTGGTCTCTCTGGGAATCCTTCTGACAGACCGGCAGCTGTTTAAGAAGATCGACTACTCGCTTTTGCTGACGTTTTTCTTTCTCTTTATTTTCGTGGGGAATATCAACGGATTCCAGGCACTGAGGGATATGATCCTTGCAGTATTCGACGGACATGAGCGTCTGGCCGCGATCGGAGCCAGCCAGGTTATCAGTAACGTACCGGCAGCCATGCTTTTGTCCAATTATACGGATAATATAAAAGAGCTCATCGTGGGAACCAATATCGGTGGACTTGGAACACTGATCGCTTCCATGGCAAGCCTGATCTCCTACAGACAGATCGCGTCGGTTTACCCAAGGTTTAAGAAGAAGTATCTGATTACGTTTACCGTTTATAATCTGATCTTTCTGGCAGTCCTGTGGTGGATATGAGAGAGGGAACAGCCAGAAAATCAATCGTAAAAATTTGCAATTGATTTTCTGCGCTTTTTTGCGTATAAGGCAATTGGGTCTTGTCTTGGATCGGTTTGTTTGTAGTTCAATCCCATCCCGATTACTCGGGGTAAAGGTTTAGGAGATAATGATAGTTGTAAAGCGGAATGTTTTAAGAGGAATTCCGCTTAAATTTTGTCCTGAAACGGCAAAAAAATAAAATTATAAAACGATTTTGTGCATCAAAATTGCCGAT
>NHCFC00100__coassemble_1716_pt1 | contig 17533 bp, 13 predicted proteins | sample NHCFC00100__metabat2_high_PE_030 | metagenome-assembled genome bin NHCFC00100 | reverse complement strand
TGGCTACCTAACCCCACCGTCTAAAGTCAGTGGGATTGCGGTAGCCTTATTTCAATTCCACTTCTATAGTCTGTTTTGTATGTAGCTTTGCCTCCTCGATGGTAATCTCACCCTCGATATTGCGGACGGCGGTATGAAGCAGGTATTCCGACGTCTTCAGGCCGTCAACCGCTTGCAGTCCAATAGCCGTGTGCCAGGCATAGCTCTTATCGCGCTTATCCGGCTCGGATTCACGCTATTCCGAAGTGCCACTTGGCGTTTTGATATTTTGATATGGCTTTTTGATTTTCCGCACTAATTTCACAATACTTTCTACGTGCACCGTCATCGGGAACTGATCTACCGCCCTCACCTTCTCCAACTCATACCCGTTCCCGCACAGTACTTTCAGATCTCTTGCCAGTGTCGCGGAATCGCAGCTTACATACACGAGCTTCTCCGGCGCCATCCTGATGATCGTCTCAAGCAGTGCCTCATCACAGCCTTTCCTCGGCGGATCCACCACGATCACATCCGCCCGCACCGCTGCCTGAGCCTGGCGATTCTCCTCGTCCCCGCCCGTACCGCTTTTCGCTTGCGCCCCAGCGCTGTTCATCCCATTCTTCGCTCCCGCTTCGCACTCATAATATTCCGGCAGTACTTCTTCCGCCTTCCCCACGAAGAACTCTGCATTTGTAATCCCGTTGAGCTTCGCGTTCTCTCTCGCGTCATCGATCGCCTGGGGCACGATCTCCACGCCGTACACCTGCCCCGCCTTCTGCGCGAGGAAGAGTGAGATCGTCCCGATGCCGCAGTACAGATCCCACACGGTCTCTCCGCCTTTTAAGTCTGCGTATTCCAGAGCAAGGGAATACAGCTTCTGCGTCTGCACCGGATTGACCTGATAGAACGAAAGAGGGGAGATCTGATACTTGATATCTCCGATGTAATCCGTGATATAGCCCTGCCCCCAGAGCACTTCGAAGGAATCCCCCATGATGACATTGGTCTGCTTTGTATTCACACTCATGGTGATGCTTGTCATGCCGGGGATCGCTGTCAGTTTCTCGATCAGCTTCTCGATATGGGGGATCTTATGACCATTCACCACAAGGCAGACCATGATCTCTTTTGTCGTGAACCCATAACGTATCAGGACATGACGCACCAGCCCTCTGCCTGTTTTTTCATCGTAGGCGGGCACATCATTTTCTTTCATATAATCAAGGATGATCTCTAATATCTCCTTGTTGACCGGCACACCGAGGGCACAGTCTGTATTGGCGATGATGTCATGGGTACGCCCCGCGTAGAATCCGGTCACAGGAGTCCCTGCTTTATCTCTCCCGAAGGGGAACTGTGCCTTATTGCGATAGAAGAACGGCTCGTCCATACCGACGATGGGCTCTGTCACCTGATCTAAAAGCTCCGGGGAGAACCCGCCGATGCGTTCCAGGTTGCCTCGTACTTTCTGCTCTTTGAAGACAAGCTGTCTTTCATAAGACATCTCCTGGATCTGACAGCCGCCGCATCTGCGGGCAAACGGGCACTTCGGCTCCACACGGTCTGGTGATGGTTCGATGATCTCCATAAGCCTTGCGTAGCCATAGTTTTTCTTTGCCTTCATAACCTTTGCTTCCACGGTATCCCCGATGACGGCGTCCTTGATGAACAGGGTATACCCGTCCACCTTCCCGATGCCCTCTCCGTTCACTCCGATGTCCGTGATCTTCACGACTGCTGTATCATTCTTTTTCATTCTTTTCTCCTCTTAGAAAATAAGGGACATATCCCGCGGTATTTTTGCCCGCGTTTTACGTCCCCTAAGATTTTCTCTGCGCTTTTTCTCTGCATCTCCGGCAAGATAATCTCTGCGTTTTACGCCCCAGACGTCCTACGCAGGTTAGATTCAAATAACTTATTATATCCCAGCCAGTCTGTTCCCTGCTTCCCTTTGAAAACTTCTGTCAAAGTCTGCAGCTTCGCGTCCGCGTTGTCTGCCAGATTGAGTGCCAGCGCCTCAGCAAGAGCCGGCTTTTTTGGTGAGCCGTACTCCAGTTCTCCGTGATGGGCGATGATGCAGTGCTTCAGCTCATTGGCAAGCTTCTCCGGAAAATCCGGGATCGCGCGCACTGCGTCTCCGATCATCTCCACTCCGATCACGATGTGACCGATGAGCTGCCCTTCATCTGTATAGTCATTATCAGGAAATGAAGAAAGTTCCCTTGTCTTTCCGATATCATGACACATGGCTGCCGTAAAGAGCAGGTCTCTGTTCAGGATGGAATATGCTCCCGCAAAATACTCGCACAGATGAAGCACGCTCAGTGTATGTTCCAGAAGTCCTCCCGCGAAACCGTGATGCACGGTCTTGGCCGCGGAATGTGCTTTAAAACGCTTGATAAATGTGCTGTCATTTACAAAAAAATACTCTAAAAGCTGCTTAAGGAAGGGGTTCCCGATCTGACGGATATAAGCTGTCAGTTCTTCATACATCCCGTCCACGCTTTTCTCTGTGGTCGGCATATAGTCCGCGGGTTCATACTCTCCTTCTTCTACTCTTCGAAGCTGTTTGATATTCATCTGAAGATTGCCGTTATAGCTGATAATCTCGCCGTACACCTCGATGAAATCCTTCTCATCATAATCCGCGATGCCCTGCGAGTTGGGATCCCACACTTTTCCATCCAGTATTCCCGTTTTATCCTGTAAGAGCACATTGTCATACGGTTTTCCGTTCCTCGTCTCCGCAGAGCGTTTCCCCTTACATAAGTATACATTCCTGATCGTCTCGCCTTCATGCAGCCCATTGATATATCTCATGTCATTCCTCTTTCTATATTTAATACGCGCCTTTTTTACGGACGCCCCGTTTCTTTATTCTTTGCTTCCGACTGTCACGGTAAAGTCTACGTCCACATAACCTTCCGCCCCTAAGCGTTTTCCTTTGAACTTGACTTGTTCTCCGGCTTTTGTCTCAAGGACAGCCCTCTGGTAAGCCACAATATTTCCAGTGTCGTTACCGGACACGCCGCAGATCACATCGCCAATCTGGATACCTGCCGCCATGGCCGGAGAATCGGGATCAACATCCACGACATAGACTCCTGACGGTATCCCCTGCTCCTCTGTAAGCTGTGATGTGACTGTAGTGCCGTACACTCCTATATAAGGCACGCTCTGTCCGTTGGCAAGAAGCTCGATGATCGGTTTCATATCTGAGACGGCATATGCGTTTACCATAGAGTTCTCGCTCTCGGTCCAGATTGATGAAGAGATCATTCCGATCACTTCACCGTCCATATTAAACAGGACGCCGGTCCCCTCGCTCTCAGTTGAAATATCCGTGGCAAGGATATCACACTCACCGTCAAAAAACGCGGTCTTATATTCTGTTGAACTGATCACGCCGTACGCCATCCCGTCAGCATAGCCGAACATGTTACCCAGCGCGATCACTACATCGCCCTGCTTTACCAGATTAGAATTGCCAAGGGTAGATACCTTGACCGCAGCCCATGTGGAGTCTGATATATTCCCCCGCGGCACGCTGAATACAGCCATGTGCGTATTTTTATCCTGCTTTTTCAAAGCAGCATTGTATGTCTTCCCGTCCCGGAACGTGGCCGTCCACTTAGACGCCAGTTCACAGACAGAACTGTCCGCAAGGATCAACAGCTCCTGACCGTTGTCCGCGGTGATAACTCCTGTAACTGCGGCGGATATTCCTGTTATATCCGCCCCCCAGTCCTCTTCTTCTAAGACCGGTTTCACTGAGACGATTCCTTTTCCGGCTTCCTCGGCGCGCTCTTTCATACTTGCAAGCATTTCTTCATACGTCTGGGCATCCGCCACAGGCGCAGACGTTTCTTCCGCTTCTTGATCCCCCGTATCCTCCTCAGACGGATCCTCGTCCTCAGGGATGGTCACTGTCTCCAGTTCACCCCTGAACCAGTTCTGTGCCAGCGGTTTAAGCGCAAAAAAACCAAGGCAGGCGAACACTCCCAGGATCACTCCGTATATCGCGATCCTCACGAGCTGTTTTGCGAGCTGTTCCCTGCTGATCGGTTTTGGTTTTATCGTCTCCCTTAAGAAGGAGTATTTCTTTTCTTCTGAGCCCTCTTCCTGACTCAGATCGTGATCTTTGTCGTTCGGCATGGCCTTCCTTCTCCTTCGGATTCTAGTATAACCGATTCAGTCCGATTGTTCAATTCCTTTTGGAAAAGCCTTTTCTTTATCCCCGGAATAATGTAAACTATCTTCAGACAGACGCTGTATGATGCAAAAAAAGTACTAGACAGTTAAAAAATATAAATCTATATCATAAGGAAATATCATGAACCAGAAAACATTGACCAAACTTGAATTTGACAAGATCATTACTCTTCTCGGTGAAGAGGCAGGTTCTTTTCGCGGCAGACAGCTCTGCCAGCGTTTAAAACCTATGACAGACCTTGAGAAGATCAACACATTTCAGGAACAGACTGCAGCCGCATTTACAAGGATCGTAAGAAAGGGACGTGTCTCCTTCGGGGACGCGGCGCCTGTGGAAGAATCCATGAAGCGGCTGGAGATCGGAGGTGCCTTAAACAGCGCGGAGCTCCTGCGCATCTGCCGGCTCCTCGCCAACGCTGCCCGCGTGAAATCCTACGGACGGCACGATACACAGGAAGATTCCGCGGATTGTCTGGACGCCTATTTTGATCAGCTGGAACCGCTCACAATGCTTTCTTCGGAGATTGAAAGATGCATCATCTCTGAGGATGAGATCAGCGATGACGCCAGCAGTACACTGAAGCATATCCGCAGGAGCATTCACAGTATCAACGACAAGGTCCACACCACATTGAACGGGCTTGTGAACGGATCCCTGCGCACGTATCTCCAGGATCCGATCATCACGATGAGGGGCGACCGCTACTGCGTCCCTGTAAAGGCAGAGTACCGCGGACAGGTACAGGGGCTGATCCACGACCAGTCCTCCACCGGCTCCACTCTTTTCATCGAGCCGATGGCTGTGGTCAGGCTCAACAATGACTTAAAAGAACTTTATGCCAAGGAGCAGGAAGAGATCCAGGCGATCCTTGCCCGCTTAAGCGAGGATACCGCACAATATATCGAAGAGATCCGCGCGGATTACCGGGCGCTCACTGACCTGGACTTTATCTTTGCCAGAGGCGCGCTTGCGCTCTCCATGCGCGCAAGCCGTCCTGTCTTCAATGAAGAAGGACGGATCCGTATCCGGGAGGGACGCCATCCCCTGTTAGACCAAAGGAACGTAGTACCCATCACGGTTTCTCTGGGAGAAGATTTCACGCTGCTTATCATCACCGGGCCAAATACCGGAGGCAAGACCGTCTCATTAAAAACAGTCGGGCTGTTCACCCTGATGGGACAGGCCGGGCTCCACATTCCTGCCGGTGATCGTTCTGAGCTCGCCGTGTTCCACCAGGTATACGCGGATATTGGAGACGAACAGAGTATTGAACAGAGCTTAAGTACATTCTCTTCCCACATGACAAATATTGTCTCTTTTTTAAAGAAAGTAGACGAGCGGTCTCTCGTACTTTTTGACGAGCTGGGAGCCGGAACAGATCCCACAGAAGGCGCCGCCCTTGCCATCGCCATTCTCTCTTATCTGCACAAGAGAGGCATCCGTACAATGGCGACCACTCATTACAGCGAGCTGAAAGTATACGCGCTCTCAACACCCGGTGTGGAAAACGCCTGCTGTGAATTCGATGTAGAAAGCCTGCGGCCGACTTACCGACTGCTCATCGGTATCCCCGGAAAGAGTAATGCCTTTGCCATATCCGGCAAACTGGGACTTCCGGAGCATATCATCGAGGACGCGAGAAAACGCTTAAGCGAACAGGATGTATCTTTTGAAGATCTGCTTGCGGATCTTGAGACAAGCAGACGGACCATCGAGAAGGAGCGGGAAGAGATTGCTTCTTATAAACGAGAAGCGGAACGATTAAAAGAACAGGCGGCAAAGCAGCAGGAAAAATTGGACGAGCAGCGCGACCGTATCATCCGTGAGGCCAATGAGAAGGCGAACGCCATCCTGCGTGAGGCAAAGGAAGTGGCCGACGAGACGATCCGCAATTTCCACAAGTTCGGGAAGGAGAATATCTCCGCGGCTGAGATGGAAAAGGAAAGAGAGCGCCTCCGCAAAAAGATCAAGGATACTTCATCTTCTTCTGATCTGGGCGCAAAGAAATCCAAAAAGCAGCACAAGCCTTCTGATTTTAAACTGGGTGAATCTGTCAAGGTGCTGAGCATGAACCTGACCGGAACCGTCAGCTCCCTGCCTGACGCCCGCGGCAATGTCACGGTACAGATGGGAATTCTCCGCTCACAGGTCAACATCTCCGACCTGGAGATCATAGAAGAGCCCACCCCGTACACACCGAAGAAATTCTCCCGCACATCAAAAGGCAGGATCGGCATGAGCAAATCCATGTCCGTAAGCACGGAGATCAACCTGCTGGGCAAGACGGTAGATGAAGCTGTGGCAGAACTGGATAAGTATCTTGATGATGCCCTTCTCTCGCATTTAAGCACTGTCCGGGTAGTACACGGCAAAGGTACCGGGGCCTTAAGAAAAGGAATTCACGAATATTTAAGGCGGCAGAAACATGTAAAGTCCTACCATCTGGCTGAATTCGGAGAGGGTGACGCCGGTGTCACGATCGTAGAATTGGGATAAAAAAACAGAAACTGCAACTATGGGGGAACCGCCCCGCTCACACTTACAACTTACAAGGAGGTACTGAAAATGATCGGGAAACAGAAGATCCTTATCGTAGACGATGATGAAAATATCGCAGAACTCATCTCTCTTTATCTTTCGAAGGAATGTTTTGATACAAAAATCGTATATAACGGCGAGGACGCGCTGGCTGCTTTTGACACGTACCAGCCAAGCCTCATCCTCCTGGACCTGATGCTCCCGGGTATTGACGGATATCAGGTATGCCGCGAGATCCGGGCAAAATCGCCCACTCCCATCATCATGCTCTCCGCCAAGGGGGAGGTATTCGACAAAGTACTCGGACTGGAGCTGGGAGCTGACGATTATATCATGAAGCCCTTTGATTCGAAAGAGATGGTGGCCCGGGTACGCGCCGTGCTGCGGCGGTATCAGCCTTCCAGGTCCGATACGTCAGGAAAAGAAAAGACAAAATGTGTAGAATACGACGGCATTACCATCAATCTGACCAACTACTCCGTGGTATGCGACGGACAGAATGTGGAGATGCCACCCAAAGAACTGGAGCTGCTTTATTGTCTCGCCGCTTCTCCGAACCAGGTCTTCACGAGGGAGCAGCTGCTTGACCGTATCTGGGGCTATGAATACATCGGTGACACAAGGACCGTTGATGTCCACATCAAACGTCTGAGAGAAAAGATAAAAGATCATCCGCACTGGAGCCTGAGTACAGTCTGGGGCATCGGATATAAATTTGAGACCAAATAGTAATTTCGCGGCAAGGATAAGGAAAGCCGTCTAAGGAGCTGATACCACATATGAAAAGCATACTGCACTTAAAATTTATTGCCTTATACATTATATTCGGCTTTCTTTGTCTGTTCACGACCGCAACGCTGACGACTCAGCTTGTGGAGGACCGCCTCATGGAGGATACCTCCCGCACACTCTATAAAGAGGCTGCCCTGATCGCCAGTGACTATCTGCCTTCTTATTTCAGCGAGGATTCTCCGCTCTACGCGGTCCAGTCTCAGCTCGCCGCCATGCGCCTGTATCTGGAATCCTCTCTCTGGTTCGTAGACAACACCGGAACTTTGATCACTGCGTCCAACATTGAAGGAACGTCTGCTCCGGAGATGATTGAGGATTTCGATCCCGCTGAGATCGGTGGGAGCCAATATATTTCCGGCACTTACCACGGTTATTTTAACGAGGATGTCATCACCGTAATGGCGCCGGTAACACAGGGATTTTACACAAAAGGCTATCTGCTGATCCACAGCCCGGTGACAAATATAAACGAGCGCTGTAATTCTATCATGATACCGGTCTATATCACTATGGCCGTGATTTTTGCGCTCTCTTTTATATTCCTGCTGGGTATTCATTTTATCGTGTACCGCCCCATAAAGCAGATATCAGAAGCTGCCAAGCAGTATGCTCTGGGCAATCTGGAATATGAAATTCCTGTCACAACACACGATGAAGTAGGCTATCTCTCTGCTTCCCTGAATTACATGGCAGCACAGCTTAAAGATATGGATGACTATCAGAAGAAGATCGTGGCCAATGTGTCCCACGATTTCCGTTCTCCTCTCACCTCGATAAAAGGATATATCGAAGCCATGGCTGACGGAACGATTCCGCCGGAACTATACGGAAAATACTTGGGCATCATTCTCTTTGAGACTGAACGCCTGACTGACCTTACCCGGGATCTTCTGACACTGAATGAATTTGACACAAAGAATCTCCTTCTGGACAAAGTGGAATTCGATATCCAGGAAGTCATAAAGAGCACGGCAGAATCCTTCGAGGGCGTGTGTACCCCGAAGCACATCTCTATCGAACTGCTCCTTATGCCTGACATCATCCTCGTATTTGCCGATAAACGCAAAATCCAGCAGGTACTTTACAACCTGCTGGACAATGCCGTCAAATTCAGCGAAAATGAATCCACTGTCACAGTGGAAGTAACCGTAAAGAACGATAAGGCATTTATCTCGGTAAAGGATCATGGCATCGGTATCCCCCGAAAAGAGCTGAACAAGATCTGGGAGCGGTTCTACAAATCAGATCTCTCCCGCGGCAAAGACAAGAAAGGGACCGGCCTTGGTCTGTCCATCGTGAAAGAAGTCATCCAGGCACACGATGAACACATCAACGTCATCAGCACAGAGGGTGTGGGAACCGAGTTTATCTTCTCCTTAAGCCGCGCGAACTAAAGTCATTTCACTTATTCGTACAGCATCGCCTGCACGGCTGTATCTTCCATATTATCGCGGTCTACCCATGTATAACCGGTATCAACGACAGCTTCATTACCGATCTCAAGCACTGTACGGGCCGCGGCGACAACCGTCGCATACCCCATGCCGAACGGATTCTGTACGATAAGGCCATCGATGGTTCCCTTCTCAAGAGCAGTGATCTGGTCCGCTCCCGCGTCGAATCCCATCAGAACGATCTCCTCTGTCTTTTCCATGTTTTCAAGCGCATCTGCGCCCAGCATGACCGCGTCCGCATTGGTACCGAAGCATCCCGCCAGATCTGGATGCTTCTCCAGATAATAACTAACGACATCTTCATCACTCATCCCGTTCGCGATCGAATCGATATCCTCAAGCTTTGTACGGGCCACCTCTGAGATATCCTCCCCCTCACTGCCTGTATCGGCGTTATCCTCACCGACCGCGTCTTCAAGCCCCGCGGCTGCTTCTGTCCATGCGGCAAGATCCTCTGCTGTTACACCGAGTTCTTCCGCGGCAGCCTGGCGCTTCAGTTCATCAAGCCGGTCCATGTATATTGTCTCAACAACAGTCACTCCCGGATGGTCTGCTTCTATGGCGTTCACAAATGCTTCAGAGCGCTCTCTGGCAGTGGCGGAAACCGAATCCTGAACGATCAGCGCCACCTCTCCGCTGTCCTCAATAGCGGTACAGAGTTTCTGTGCTCCCATCCCTGAAGCTTCAGTATTATCAGTCATACAAGTACACTGAATCCCCTGATAGCTGTTGCCCGAATCAAACGCCACAATGTCGATCCCATTTTCAATGGCGAGGTCGAACTGGACTGCAGACGCGTCCTCATCAATACTCGCGATGGCGATCACATCCGGATAGCGCGCCATCTCCTCATCCAGGATATTCACCTGCTCATCAATGTCCTCATTGTCCGCGGGAGCGTTAAACAGGACCTTTACTTCATCCTCTCCGGTATAGCCGAGCTTTTCATTGATATCGTCCGCCGCCTGCAAAACCCCTTCCTTCACCTGCTGCCAATAAGGGGAATTCGCCATTTTCCCGATGACCGAGATATATGTCCCCGGCTCTAAAGTAAGATCTTCGATATCCCCGTACACTGCCGGAGCGATTACGTCAAGGTTCGCCTGCCATGCCGGCTCCTCTACAGTTTCCCCTGTAAATACATTCTCTTCTTTATTGCTGCACGCACAGACACCCACAGCCGCGCACAGTGCCAGCGATACAGCCGCTAATGATCTCTTTCGCATAATTTCCCTCCATAATATATCAAAAACCTTTTTCTATCATACACCAAAGCCGAAGAAAAAAAAGTGAATTTTTTATTAAACTTGAAGAATTTCCCCCTCTATGATACAATTTTACAATATATTGCGAAAGGAATGAGTAACAAATGACAACTGAACACATCTGTATCATGATAGCCATTATTGTCTATCTCGGCGCCATGCTCTATGTGGGCTACCGCTGTTCAAAAAATAACCATGATACCGCCGATTTCTATCTGGGCGGAAGAAAACTCGGGCCGCTCGTAACAGCTATGAGCGCGGAGGCCTCTGACATGAGCAGCTGGCTTCTTATGGGACTCCCGGGTCTCGCGTACCTGACCGGTATCGCGGACGCAGGATGGACCGCTATCGGCCTTGCCATCGGAACTTACGTCAACTGGAAGATCGTGGCAAAAAGGATCCGCCGCTACACCCATGTGGCAGGCAATTCCATCACTCTGCCTTCATTTTTCAGCAACCGCTACCGCGACAGCCGGAAGATCCTTCAATCCATCGGAGCGATCTTCATTGTCATCTTCTTCATCCCGTACACAGCGTCCGGATTCGCGGCATGCGGCAAGCTCTTTTCCAGCCTGTTCGGCGTGAACTATGTCGCGGCAATGCTTATCAGCGCTGTGGTCATTGTAGGCTATACAACGTTAGGAGGCTTCCTCGCGGCGTCTACGACCGACTTTATCCAGAGCATCATCATGTCCGTTGCCCTGATCATTGTGTTCATCTTCGGCATCAACATTGCCGGCGGTGTTCCGGCTGTTATCGAGAACGCACAGTCCCTGCCGGGATATCTGACCATGACGACTACATATGATCCGGTAGCCGGCATCGAGCAGCCTTATCCACTCATCAATATTGTATCCATGATCGCATGGGGACTGGGATACTTCGGTATGCCTCATATCCTTCTTCGTTTCATGGCGATCGAAGATGAAAACAAGCTCTCTCTTTCCAGAAGAGTAGCTACCACATGGGTCGTGATCTCACTTGCAGTAGCCGTGTTGATCGGTGTGATCGGTCTTGCCATGAGCGACGCCGGAGCACTGGCTGTGCTTTCCGGTTCTGATTCTGAGACGATCATCGTACAGATCTCTGATCTGTTAAGTACATACGGGATCCTCCCGGCATTCCTCGCGGGAACAATCCTTGCCGGAATTCTTGCCTCCACGATGTCAACAGCGGACTCGCAGCTCCTTGCCGCTTCCTCCGCTGTATCCTCTGACCTTCTCGGAAGCGTGCTTGCCAAAGCTTCTTCCAGAAAGAACAGCATGTTCGCGGACCGCATCACTCTGGTGCTTATCTCCGTGATCGCGGCGTTCCTCGCAAGCGATCCGGACAGCTCCGTATTTAACATCGTATCCTTTGCATGGGCCGGCTTCGGTGCCGTGTTCGGCCCGGTTGTCCTCTTTGCTCTGTTCTGGAGACGCTCCAACTGGCAGGGCGCCCTTGCCGGCATGGTAAGCGGCGGCGCGATGGTATTCATCTGGAAATACCTCGTTCGCCCCTTGGGCGGCGCATGGGATATCTACGAGCTGCTTCCCGCGTTCCTCGTATCCAGCGCGATGATCGTGATCGTAAGCCTTGTCACAAAGGCACCGTCGCAGGAGATCACGGAAGAATTTGACAAAGTGTAAGTAAACTCGTACTCGATTTAATACATGCAAATCTCTTGTATATTTATTGCCAATGTATTAAAATAGGGATATCGAAAGGGTCAGTTCCTTTTCTGAAATCCAAAGAAGGAGGATACATACTATGGCACACGTAATCAGTGATGAATGTGTAAGCTGTGGTACTTGCGAAGGCGAATGCCCAGTAGGCGCTATCTCCGAAGGCGATGGCAAATACGTTATCGACGCTGATGCCTGCGTTGATTGTGGAGCATGCGAAGCTGCATGTCCGACAGGCGCTATTTCAGCAGAGTAAGGATATAAAATCGCAAAGTGATCACAAGCACAAAAGCGGTGCCCCGAAGTCCTGTAGTGACTTTGGGGCACCGCTTTTGTGTACTGCTTCCTGCCTGAATCTGTCGGAACTTCTTGTCGGAACTTCACGAACGATTCTCCCGCCTGCACAGTACACCCTATGCTATAATACCTATAGAGTCAGAACAGCCTTGTTACGGTTCAACTGCAAGGCTTTCTGCTTGGTCAACAGATCAGAATAGGAGGTATAAATATTAATGGGTGAAGTCAGATTCATGATCTCCGAAGCCGCGAAGCAGGTCGATGTGGAATCGCATGTGCTCAGATACTGGGAAGAAGAACTCGGCCTGACGATCGGCAGAACGGAGATGGGACACCGATACTATACCAAAGATGATATCCGGCTTTTCTGCTGTATCAAGAAACTAAAAGATGAAGGGATGCTTTTAAGAGATCTCAAGCCTCTCATTCCAGAATTAAAGGAAACCCGCCTGAAGCTTAAGACGCCTGAACCGGACAGCGGACAAGTCCCGGCTGCATCCCCTCTCATGTCCCCGTCCGCGTCCGCCGACACTGTGGATGTCGTGATCCCTATCGATAAAGTCGAACAGATGCGGGCTCTTGTAGGCGATGTCTTCCGTGAAGCATTGGCGGAAAATAACACCGTATTAAAAAATGACATCAGCAGTACAGTGACCACTGATGTCATCCATGAGATGGATTTTCTCTTTCAGGCAAAGGAGCGCCAGCAGGAGGAGCATTTCCGCAAATTGGACACGCTCATCCGCCAGCAGCAGACTGCCCGCAGGGAATCCGCAAAAGGAAGCCCTATCATGAAGCTGCGCAGACTTTTTACATAAATTCCCGCCTCATTCATCGCGCACAGCAGGTTTTGCCTACTGCTGCCGCAGTTCATTCCCGAAACGTGTGTACTGCGGCATCCATGCAAGGCGGACGGTCCCGATCGGGCCGTTTCTCTGCTTCGCGATGATGATCTCCGCGATGTTTTTATCCTCTGTATCCGGGTTGTAATAATCATCACGGTAAATGAACATACAGACGTCCGCGTCCTGCTCGATGGCTCCGGATTCACGGAGGTCTGAAAGCATAGGCCGCTTGTCCGTCCTCTGCTCTACTGCACGGGAAAGCTGGGAGAGGGCGATGACCGGAACGTTCAGCTCACGGGCAAGGCCTTTGAGCGAACGTGAGATCTCCGAAATTTCCTGCTGGCGACTCTCATTCTTTCTGCCTCCGCTTCCACTCATGAGCTGCAGATAGTCGATGATAATGAGATCCAGCCCTTGTTCAAGCTTGTATTTTCTGCACTTAGAACGCATCTCCGATATGGATATGCCGGAAGTATCATCTATGATCATCCTCGAGTTTCCGATGGTTCCCGCTCCCTCGATCAACTTTTCCCAATCTGTATCTGACAGATTTCCCGTACGGAGCACCTGTGCATCAACATGGGACTCCAGAGAAAACAGACGGTTTACGAGCTGCTCCTTCGACATCTCAAGACTGAAGATCGCCACCGCCAGATTCTGTCTGAAAGCTACGTGTTGCGCGATATTGAGCACGAACGCCGTCTTACCCATGGACGGACGGGCCGCGATAAGCACAAGGTCTGAGCGCTGAAGACCGGAAAGCTTATAGTCAAGATCTATGAACCCTGTGGGAATACCGGTGACAGTCCCTTTTGTCTTAGACGCGCGCTCGATGACATCCAGCGCATTTAACACGACCTGTCTGATCGGCACATACTCCTGGGAGTTTCCATGCTCTACAAGCTCGAACACCTGCTTCTCCGTCTGTTCCAGTATCTCTTCCAGCGGTTTGTTTTCCAGATAACAGGTATTCGCGGTTTCCTCATTAATCTTGATCAGTCTTCTCAGGATCGCCTTATCCTTAACGATCTCCGCATAGTATTTGACATTCGCTGATGTCTGTGTTCCCGCCAGCAGTTCACGGGCATACTCCATGCTGCTGATCTCCGGCGGAACATTCTTTTCTTTTAAATGCTCCTGAAGTGTGATCAGATCCACCGGACGCCCTTCTTTAAAAAGCTCCACCACCGCGTCAAAAAGAATCCCGTACGCAGACTGATAAAAATCATCTCCTGTCAGTATCTCCGAAGCTACCATGACAGCATCTTTATTCATAAGCATCGCCCCCAGCACTGCCTGCTCTGCTTCGATGCTGTGGGGCGGTATACGTTTCATTGCTGCTTCTATATCCATGAAGAATATCTCCTTATGCTTCTTCCTTTACGACTACCTTAAGCTCCGCTGTCACTTCCGGGTGAAGCCTGACGCTGACAATATGTGTCCCCAGAGACTTGATCGCCTCCTTTAACTGGATCTTCTTTTTGTCGATATCAAGCCCCATCTGCTCCTTCACAGCCGCAGCGATCTCCTTGCTGGAAACAGAACCGAATGTCCTGCCGCCCTCTCCCACTTTGATAGAGAGTTCTACCTTTCCCGCTTTGATCTCCCCGCCTAATTTCTTTGCCGCTTCAAGATTCTCCAAAGCCACCTTTTTCTCATTATTCTTCTGTAGCTTTAAGTCGTTTAAATTCTTGCCGGTCGCCTCTACTCCCAGCTTCTTCGGCAGGATAAAGTTCCTCGCGTAGCCGTCATTTACATTAACGATCTCTCCTTTTTTCCCAAGAGATTTCACATTTTCCAATAAAATTATTTTCATTTTCTAAATATCTCCTTCCTCGATCATCTGATCTATTGTCTCTTTGAGCATACTGATCGCTTCCTGAACATTCGTATGATCAAACTGCGCTCCCGCGGAATTGATATGTCCGCCTCCGCCCAGTTTTTCCGCGATGATCTGTACATTTACTTCGTCGATAGAGCGTGCGCTTAAGTAGATCTTCCCTTCGTATACCGTCAGAACGAAAGATGCCTTAATGCCGCTGATATCAAGCAGCTCGTTCGCAGTCTGCGCTGCCAGAACGGTCGGGCTGTCGATATCGCTTGGGCACTCCGCAATGGCATATTCCTTGCGGTAAACCTCTGCCATCCGCACTGCCTCCGCTTTCGCGCGGTAGGATTCCATATCATCCCGGAACATCTTGCGGACCCGGGTGATGTCAGCGCCGCATCTCCTTAAGAATGCCGCCGCCTCAAATGTACGCACTCCGGTGCGGTTCATGAAGTTCCTTGTATCGATCATGATACCCGCATACAGACACTCCGCCTCCACTGACGGGATCTTAATATCATCGGCAATATACTGCAGCACCTCAGCCACCATCTCACATGTAGACGAAGAATACGGCTCCACATAAGAAAGTACGGCATTTTCGATGACATTGCTGCTCTGCCGGTGGTGATCCAGCACTGCCGTCATACGCGAGCGCCTGAGAAGCTCCGGGCACTCTGTCATCTGCGGCTTATTCGTGTCTACAACGATGACCATTGTATTATCTGTAATATAATCAAGCGCCTGATCTGAAGTCAGGAATATATCATCCTCATACGCCGGACTCTCCGCGATCTCATCATAAAGAGGATGAACGGATTCGGTCACGGTATTTATGACGATATGCGCTTTTTTCTCAAGGCTGACTGCCGCCCTGTAAAGGCCCATACATGCTCCGAAGGAATCCGGATCGGCAATCTTATGTCCCATGATCATGACCTGGTCCTTCGTGACAATGAACTCTCGGAGTGCCTCTGCCTTGACACGGGCTTTCACGCGGGTATTCTTGGCGGTCTGCTCCTTCTTTCCGCCGAAATATGTGATACCGTTGCAGTCCTTGATAACTGCCTGGTCGCCCCCTCTTGCCAGCGCCAGATCGATCGCCACACGTGCATACTGATAGCTCAGCGCATAGGTCGCCGTGTTCAGTCCGAGACCGATACTAAGTGTAGCGGACCGGGCATTTCCGATATTGACCTGCTTAACCTCCTCAAGAAGAGAAAACTTATCTTCAGCGATTTTCTTGTAACTCTCTTTTCTCAGTACGATGAAGTATTTGTCCTTCTCCATCTTCTTAACGATGCCGTCCACATCGTTGATGTATTTATTGATCTTCCTGTCGATCAGCGCGACGAGAAGTGACTGACGGACCTCCTCCACACTTTCCATAACCTCATCGTAATTGTCAATATAGATGAGGCCGGAGATCATCCGCTGTTCCTCGTTCTCCTTAATGTACGCATTCAGCTCTGTGACATCCTGCATGGATACCGCGACAAAGAACTCTTCCTCCTCGGGAATCTGCAGCAGCTCTTCCTTCTGGCTGAAGCCCTCAAATGAAACGCGCCGCATCTCTACCTTATAATCTCTGTCATTGTAGGTCACTTCTAATTCTGTATGACTGATATCCCCGCGCGGAAACACACCGGTATGCAGTTCCGGTATCATCTTACTTAAATATTTCTCCTTCCTTGGCCCTGCCATCAAGGCAGTGAAGGCATCATTTCCCCAGAGGATGCGTCCGTCTTCCATCGTGATCGCATACGGCACAGCCAGTTCTTTGAGCAATATATGCTCAACCCCCTTATACTGGGCTGAGAACTGTATCAGATCCGCCATGATCAGTGAGCGGTTATAAAAATACAGGCCGCCCGCGATCGCCAGATAGACCAGTATAAACACGGTCATGATAAAACCGGCCTTCCTGTCCACGATATAGACCCAGATGTCCATCGCCACAAGCAGGACCGTCATGATCAGCGGCCAGTTCATATACATCCTGAGCTGCCCCTTTAAACGCGTTTTGTTTTTCTTCTTCATAATGATAGCACCTCATCCACGCCCCGTAAAAAGAGACGCGCATAACGCATGTCATAAAAGATTTTTAAGCCTTTTCGTTACAATATGTTATTATACCATCTTTTCCGGTTTTGTTCCACTGTTGTTTAATGACATAGTCGTTTATTAACTGTTATTAACTGTTTAATGACATGGTGGCTTATTAACCAGCAAACGTGAAGGCCTGAAAAACCATTCATGCCAAAAGCAATTATATTTGTTTCATATAGTATCGGAATTATTTATATTTTTTTCTTGAACGCAATCCCTAATGATAGTATACTGACACTAAAGCAATACATTGAGGTGAAGAATAGTGAATAATTACGAAAGATTTAAAAAGGGAACCATGGAAATGCTCCTTTTAAAACTGTTGTCGCAAAAGGATATGTACGGATATGAGATCGCCCAGCTTTTTAAAGAGCTCTCAGACGATGTGATACATATTTCTGTGGGAAATATGTATCCGATGCTTTATAAACTGGATGAGAAAGGCTGGATCACAAGTTACAAAAGAAGCGCCGGCAAACGGCTGGAACGCATTTACTATCATCTGACAGAACAGGGGCAGAAAGAACTCGGACAGATGATCGAGGA
>NHCFC00100__coassemble_1715_pt1 | contig 17550 bp, 15 predicted proteins | sample NHCFC00100__metabat2_high_PE_030 | metagenome-assembled genome bin NHCFC00100 | reverse complement strand
AGACAAGGAGATCAGACATGAGTATACATGACCTTACAGCATACGAAGTGATACAGGAGAAAGACCTCTCGGATCTAAGATCCGAAGGTGTCCTTCTGCGGCATAAAAAGACCGGGGCAAGGGTGCTCCTTATGGAGAATGATGATGAGAATAAGGTGTTCGCTATCGGCTTTAGGACACCGCCGTCAGACAGCACGGGAGTACCTCATATCATGGAGCACTCTGTTCTCTGTGGTTCCCGGGAGTTCCCGGTAAAGGATCCCTTTGTGGAACTGGTAAAGGGGTCTCTCAACACATTTCTAAACGCGATGACTTACCCGGATAAGACGGTGTATCCTGTGGCGAGCTGCAATGACAAGGACTTCCAGAACCTGATGCACGTCTACATGGACGCGGTATTTTATCCGAATATCTACCAGCACGACAAGACATTCCGTCAGGAAGGATGGTGCTATAAGCTGGATGAGCCGGACGGGGAACTGACGCTTTCCGGTGTCGTATATAATGAGATGAAAGGCGCGTTTTCATCCCCGGAGGGCGTGCTGGACCGTGTGATCTTAAATTCGCTCTTCCCGGACACATCCTATGCCAATGAGTCCGGAGGTGACCCGGAGGTAATCCCGGAGCTGACTTATGAGCAGTTCCTTGATTTCCACAGAAAATATTATCATCCGTCCAACAGTTACATCTATCTGTACGGTGATATGGATATGGAGGAGAAGCTGAGATGGCTGGATGAAAAATACCTTTCAGACTTTGACAGGATCGAGGCAGACTCTGCCATCCTATATCAGCAGCCGTTCTCTGAGATGAAGGAGATCGTGCGGGAATATTCTATAGCAAGCGATGAAAATGAAGCAGATAATACCTACCTTTCTTACAATAAGGTGATCGGGACTTCTCTGGACGAGAAGCTTTATCTCGCGTTCCAGATCCTGGATTACGCACTTTTGTCAGCACCGGGCGCTCCTCTTAAGAAAGCGCTCCTTGACGCAGGCATAGGAAAGGATATCATGGGTTCTTATGATAATGGTGTGTACCAGCCTATTTTCTCTGTGATATCGAAGAATGCGAACATGGAGCAAAAGGAAGAGTTTATCCGTGTGATCGAGGATACGCTCACTGAGATTGCCGGGAACGGTGTGGATAAGAAAGCGCTCCGTGCAGGAATTAACTATCACGAATTCCGCTTCAGGGAGGCGGACTTCGGAAATTATCCGAGGGGATTGATGTACGGCCTTCAGTTGTTCGACAGCTGGCTTTACGATGAGGAGAAGCCGTTTATCCATATGGAGGCGATCCCCACATTTGAGTTCCTGAAAAGTCAGGTGGAGACAGGGTATTTTGAGGAACTGATCCGGAAATATCTGTTGGATAATACCCATGGGGCTATCGTTATCATTAAGCCGGAGAAGGGGCGTACCGCGCGGATGGACAGAGAACTGGCAGAGAAACTCAAGGCTTACAAAGAGAGCCTTTCCGCTGAGGAGATCGAGACCCTTGTCCGTTCCACAAAAGAACTGGAAGAGTACCAGGAAGAAGAATCCGCTCCGGAGGATCTGGCCAAGATACCTGTGTTAAAGAGAGAGGATATCTCCCGCGAGACAGCGCCGGTCTATAATCAAGAGATGGATGCAAACGGCGTGAAAGTGGTACACCACAATGTGGAGACAAATGGTATCGGCTACGTGACACTGATGTTCGATCTGTCCGGCATCCGAGAGGAACTGCTTCCCTATGTGGGAATCCTGCAGAGCGTCCTTGGTATCATTGATACGACAAACTATGATTACGGCGGCCTGTTCAATGAGATCAATGTCCACACGGGCGGTATCGGCACATCTTTAGAGCTTTACGCCGATGTGACGAAAGTAAAGGAAAAAGAGTTCTGCGCGACATTCGAGATGAAGGGAAAGGCGCTCTACCCGAAGATGGATGTACTCTTCTCTATGATGCGCGAGATCCTTATGGAGTCAAAGCTGGATGATGAGAAGCGCTTAAAGGAGATCCTTGCGATGCTGCGTTCCCGCCTGCAGATGTCCTTTTTGTCCTCCGGACATACAACAGCCGCGCTTCGAGCATTGTCATACACATCGCCGATCGCCAAGTTCAAGGATGATACGGATGGCATCGGATTCTATGAGGTGGTCAAAGCTATCGAGGAAGACTTTGAAGGACATAAGGAAGAACTGATCCGCAATCTGAAGTGGATCGCGAAGAAGATCTTCCGCGCTGATAACCTGATGGTAAGCTACACATCGTCAGAAGAAGGAATCGTACCGATGATGGAAGCATTTGCTGTTGTAAGAAACGGGCTCAATGGCAGCAGTGCATCCGGCGGAATCGCTGGTGCACAGAGCGCAGGCGGCGGATGCGACGTGCAGGCGGCGGAAGATGCCTGCATTATCCACTGTACGAAGCGCAACGAAGGCTTTAAAACGTCTTCCAAAGTGCAGTATGTGGCAAGGACAGGGAACTTCATTGACGGTGGTGCGGATTATACGGGAGCACTTCAGATACTGAAAGTTATCCTAAGCTATGACTACCTGTGGCAGAACGTCCGCGTAAAAGGCGGAGCATATGGATGCATGAGTAATTTTAACCGCATCGGTGAAGGGTATCTTATTTCTTATCGTGACCCGAATCTTGAGAAAACGATCAAGGTCTATGAGGGAGTTGTGGACTATCTGGAGAACTTCGATGTGGATGACCGCGACATGAACAAGTTCATCATCGGAACGATCAGTAATATTGACCGCCCCATGAACCCGGCGGCAAAAGGAAGCCGCTCCATGAACCTGTATATGAACCATGTCTCGGAAGAGATGCTGCGAAGAGAAAGAGATGAGATCCTGGACGCGGATCAGAGCGATATCCGCGCACTCTCGAAGATTGTGCGCGCCGTGCTGGACGCAGATCTCTTATGCGTGATCGGAAGCGAAGAGAAGATCGAGGAGCAAAAGAGTCTGTTCATGGAAGTGAAGACATTGAGCTGATGCTCTGTATGCGGAGGACCCTTAAGACAGTTTAAGAAGTTTGTAGTTGAAACAAGATCAAATGAGGAAGAAGATATGAGAGAAGATTTTAAATCCGGATTTGCCACGCTGATCGGCAGACCAAACGTAGGAAAATCCACACTGATGAACCATCTGATCGGGCAGAAGATCGCTATCACGTCTAACAAGCCGCAGACGACAAGGAACCGGATCCAGACGGTCCTTACGACAGAGGAAGGGCAGATTGTGTTCGTGGATACGCCGGGGATCCATAAGGCGAAGAACAAGTTGGGCGAATATATGGTAAATATCGCGGAGCGCTCTTTAAATGAAGTGGACGTGGTGCTCTGGCTTGTTGAGCCATCCACATTCATTGGGGCAGGCGAGCGGCATATCATTGACCAGCTCAAGAAAGTGCGGACGCCGGTTATTCTTGTGATTAATAAAATCGATATGGTAAAAAAGGAAGACCTGCTTCCTGCCATTGATCTGTATCGTAAGGAATATGATTTTGCGGAGATCGTGCCCGTATCCGCTCGCAGCGGCGACAATACGGACGAACTGGTGAAGGTGATATTGAAGTACCTTCCGTACGGACCGCAGTTCTATGATGAGGAGACCGTGACTGACCAGCCGGAGCGTCAGATCGTGGCGGAACTGATCCGCGAGAAAGCGCTCCACAGCTTAAATGAAGAGATCCCTCACGGTATCGCCGTTGCCATTGACCGCATGAAGATGGAGCGCAAGGTCATGCATATCGACGCGACCATCATCTGCGAGCGGGATTCGCATAAGGGCATCATCATCGGAAAGCAGGGCGCCATGCTCAAGAAGATCGGAAGCACGGCGCGCTATGAGATCGAGCGCCTTCTGGACTGCAAAGTGAACTTAAAGCTGTGGGTCAAGGTGCAGAAGAACTGGAGAGACAGCGATTATCTGATGAAGAACTTCGGGTATCGGGAAGATGAGATGTGAGACTTGTAAGAATGAACAGAAGATGAAAGAAAAGCATAATAAATATAAAAGAAAAGTGTGCAGGGTATGCCCCTGCGCATTTCTTTATGGAAAATACTGGGAACTGTCTATGTTTTTTCTCTGGCTGGGGTGCAGTGAAAAGACCAGGACGGGTCCTTTTTTTTCACAGATCCGCGGGAAAATGCGTGCCAATATATGCTATATTTCGGATTCCGCAAAGGTGTTATAGTGATTTTAACAAACAATAATCTATGTACAGGAGGGAAACTACATATGTACGAAAAGGTATTAGAGGTAAAAAACAAAACAGGTCTCCACGCAAGACCTGCCTCCGATCTGACTGTCTTATGCCAGAAGTTTGACAGCAAGATCATGATCATAACACCGGACGCTCAGGTGAATCCGAAGAGCATTATCAGTATCCTGGCAGGAGGTATCGGCCAGGGAACGTCGATCAGACTGCAGGTTGAAGGGGCGGACGAAGAAGAGGCGGGGGAACAGATCAGCAAATTTATTGAAGAGTTAAGAGAATAGCGTTTGACATCAAAGACAAGGGGACGGTAAGTGTGGAGTTAAAAAGTAGATCGGCATATATATTAAAACTTATATCAGAAAATCCGGAAGGCACTTCTGTCAGGCAGATCATAAGCAGATTAAGTATTACGCGCCGGACGTTTTATTATGACGTGGAACAGATCAATGAATGGCTTAAGAGTGAAGGTCTGGGGAAACTTGTCATAAAGTCCCAGATCGTTACCGTGGATTCGGATAAAACGGATGAGCTGGCGAAAAAAATCAAAAAGAACGAGAGCTATTTCTATTCCATAGAAGAGAGAAGGATTCTGGAACTGATGTTCATCTCTCTGTCTCCGGAGATCGTGACTATCGAAAAGATGCAGAACCTCTTTGACGTGAGTAAGAATACGATACTGACGGATATCAAAGAGTGGAAATCAATCCTGAATAAGCAGGATATTTCGATCGTAAGTACTATAAAAGTAGGTTATGTCCTTCAGGGCGAAGAATTTACGATAAGGAAAATGATCGGAAAACAGATAAAGAAACTGGAGAATTTCCAGCCCAAAGATACGCTTCGCAAATGGATCCAGAGCTCCCTCACAAAGCTGACCGGCGAAGAATACGATTACAGAGAGATCGCGCGCTGTCTCATCAAACAATATGAGCAGGATGAAAAGATCAAGCTGGTATCGGAAAACGAAGAGTTTGAGTGCAGTATGATCCTTGTCTCCTGGATCCGCAGCATGGCCGGGTATACGGTGGTCCTCAACGCGGAAGAGCGGTCGGCGCTTGTGGTGACATACCCGTATCAGTCGCTGCGGAAAAGTTTTCAGAAACTGAAAGAATATAACCTGGAAATCCCCAATTCAGAGATTTATTACATCGCCACGCTCCTGCTGGGGATCAAGATCGCGCAGTTCGCTTCACAGGATCAGGAAAATCTGTATATCTACCGGTTTACAGCTTCCCTGCTGAAAAATTTTGAGCGGATCGCCTGTATCACGTTTGAGAACAGGGAGCGGCTGGGGGACAGGCTGAGAGGGCATATCCGTCCCTTATATTACCGGATGAAATATGGGATGCAGTCCGCCAATCCTCTGATCAAAGATGTGATGCGGATGTATCCTGAAGTTTATGATTTTACGGAGCGGGCCGTGCGGGCCATGCCGGATGAACTGGCGCGGATACTGACAGACGATGAGATCGCTTACCTCACAGTGTATTTTATCAGCGACGAGAGAAGGCAGGTGGCGGCGGACACAAGCGACGACAGGTCGAAGATCCTTGTGCTGTGCGCTGCGGGGATGGCGACGTCCACCCTTGTAAAAGAACAGTTAAAAGAATTGCTGGGAGATATCGCTGATATCGAAGTGGGAAATGTGGCGGACGCCGGCAGGTATAAGCTGGATAACTATACGCTTGTCGTATCCACAAGTTATTCCGATATACTGAGCGGACGGCGGAATACCATTTTTACAGAAGTGGTCCTGCAGGACAAGGACAAGATAAAGATCATCCAGCTGCTGAACCAATATGGGATCGTCGGCAGGTATGACAGGGTCATCCGAAGGATCCTGGCCAGTGTGGAAGACAATCTGACCGGACAGATCGCGAAAAATGAGCTCTATTTTGATATCCTGAGGATACTGTATGAAGACGGAAGGCACGGAGTGAGCAGAGAACATGTGTCGTTTCAAGACTACATGGAGAGCAAAGGGTATGAGAGGATACCTGAAAACAGCGGGCTCTCCGAACTTCTGGCCAGAGGATGCCGCGCAGTGGCCCATGAGAAATCATGGAAGCGGCTCTATGACAGACTGTACAATATGATCCGCCGCCATAAGTTGAAGTATTACGAGATCAGAAAAAATGTCATACTCATTCACTGCCCTATGCAGGGCGATATCCACCGCTCCATCACATTTTCTGTCATTGTCTCGGAATCTGTTATTCCGGTTACAGAGTATATTGAGGGAAAGATATTTATTTTCTTTACAACCATCGATCAGAGCACACATTTTTCAATGCTCAAAGAAATATATGACTATTGCGACAGTGAGGAAGGAAGCAGCCTTCTGGAAAATATCATGAAAGAGAACACGGAGGGATAATATGGCTGAGATCAGAGGAATAGGAGGAGCCTCCGGGCAGGCCGTCGGGAGGATCGTTGTATTAAAAGAGCAGGAGTATACAGTGGAATGTGAACAGATCCAAAACCCCGGCGCTGAGGTGGAAAAGCTGGAGGAAGCCAGGGACGAGTATCGGCGGGAGATGGCAAAGCTCTATGAAGAAACCAGAGCCGCCGAAGGAGAGGAAGCGGCGGCCATCTTCCAGGCTTATAAAGAGATGGCGGACGACGATATCTTTTTTCAGCAGCCGGTCAGCCGCGTGCGGGAAGAGTCCATTAATATGGAGTTCGCGCTGGAAGAAGAAAAGAAGAAAGTGGCGTCTGTATTTCTGAGTATGGAAGACCCCTATATGAAAGAGCGGGGAACAGATATTGAGAACGTATGCAATGCTCTGATCAAGAAAATGAAAGGGATCCCATCCCCCATAGAGAAGATCAGAAAGATAAAAGAAGATTTCATCGTGGCCGCGGAAGACCTCACCCCTGCCGATACAGTACGTCTGGACAAACGCTATCTGAGAGGGTTTGTGACAGAGAGAGGCGGACGTACTTCCCACACGGTCATTCTCGCCAAGACCCTGGGGATCCCTGCGGTCGTGGGAGCGGCAGGCATCATGGAGTCGGCCCGGGACGGAGAAATGATCTGGATCGACGGAGGTGCGGGCAGGGCCATACTGGACCCGTCGGAAGAGACTATGCGCCAGTACGAGTGTGAACGGCAGCAGGCCGCGCACCGGAAAGAGATGTATGATCAGGTGAAGAAAGAGCCGGCGGTCACCACAGACGGACACAGGCTTCAGATCTGCGTTAACTCGGGAGACAGAGAGAGCCTTCGCTCGCTGGCGATAGATGAGTGCGACGGGGTAGGGCTCTTCCGCACAGAATTTTTGTATATGTCCGGCAGCGAGGCGCCCACGGAAGAGTTTCAGTATGAAGTGTACCGGGAACTGGCGGAAAAGGCCGGTGGCAAAGAAGTGATCATACGCACGCTGGACATCGGCGGGGACAAACAGATCGACTACATGGATCTGCCGAAAGAGCAGAATCCGTTTCTCGGGTATCGCGCCATCCGGATATGCCTGGATAAGACAGAACTGTTTAAGACACAGCTGCGCGCCATTCTCAGGGCGTCGGCTCACGGGAAAGTGTCGGTCATGTTTCCTATGATCGTCAATCTGGAAGAACTCTGGCAGGCAAGATCATTTGTCCGGGAATGCCAAGAAGAACTGGACGCGCAGGGTTATGCTTATGATAAAGAGATCAGGATCGGGATCATGATCGAGACTCCGGCAGCGGTTCTTTTGAGCGACAAGCTAGCGGCGGAAGCAGACTTTTTCAGTATCGGGACAAACGACCTGATCCAGTATATTACCGCCACGGACCGCATGAACGAGCGTACGCAGTATCTGTACCGGATCTGCAATCTGTCCGTCCTGCGGGCGGTGAAAACGGTGGCGGACAATGCCCACAGAGCGGGAATCCCGGTGGGAATCTGCGGGGAGTCTGCATCCGACGAGAGGATGACCTGCGTGTGGCTGGGGCTTGGGATCGATGAACTGAGCATGGTCTCCGGGCAGACGTCCCACATCAAATATATCATACGGCACACATCAAAAAAGGAAGCGCAGGAGATCGCGGAAAATGTTCTGGATATGGATACTGCCGGAGAGGTGGAGCAGTATCTGGACAGGCTGGCAGAGGAGCAGATCCGGTAGAAGGAGGATTCGTATGGGTACGACTTGTATTTACTGCGGAAAACCGATCGGGGGGAAACCGCACACCGTGTGGGCGGGTAGAGACAGAGAAGAAGAGCTTTCGTGCTGCAGTGCGCAGTGTTATAACGATACGAAGCGCTTTATCGAGTGGGACAGAAAAGCGCGCATAAAGTCCTATATCATTATCGCGGCATGTATTGTGGCAAATCTGATTTTCATAGGGAATGAAATCAATCGGTGGTGGACATATATTCCGATCATGATCATCGGAGTCTGCCTGGCCATCTGGCCGCTTGTGTTCGTGCATTATCACACATATGAGCGGTACGGGATCGTGAAGACGCTGAAGTATGTGAGGTGCGCGGGCGTCCTGATCGCTCTTGCGGGCGTGATATTTACCCTGTTTTCCTGAGTGAAAAAGAGGTATGAAAAATGCATAAATTATCTGAAAATCTGTGAAAAAATCTGTTCTTTTTCGGTAAAAAACAGGATGATATCATAAGATTACAGATCAAGTTATCGATAACAATTATGATCCAAAAAAAGGAAAGAGGTGATGTATCGTGAAACTGCTGGATGAAGAATTAGTGATCCTGGATGCGGATGTCAGAACGGCAGAAGAGTGTATCCGCCTTGCAGGAGAGACGTTTCTTCAGAAGGGATATGTAAAAGAGCCTTATATACAGGCGGTCGTGGAACGTGAGAAAGTATATCCGACAGGGCTTTCCGGCAAGGGGATCGCGATCGCGATCCCGCACACAAATAGCACTTATGTGAATAAGCCGGCCGTGGGAGTCGTCATCCCCAAACAGCCCGTACAGTTCTGCACAATGGGTACCAAAGAGCAGTGGCTGGACTGTGAGGTCATCATCCCGCTCGTCATCAAAGATCCAGACATGCAGATCAATATGCTCAGGCAGATGATGAAAATTATCCAGAATGGAGAACTGCTGAAAAAGATCAGAGATTCAAAAGATAAGAAAACGATACTGGAGTGTCTGAGATCTTTGGAAGGATAAAAAAGAAAAGGAGACAGAATCATGAGAGCAATTAAGGTATTGTCAGTATGTGGGTCAGGTACGGTGAGCTCCGCGATGCTTTCCGCAAAACTCGCAGATATATTTGAAGAAAAAGGATACGATATGGAAGCGACAGAAGTCAGTCCGGGAGGCGTTCCCGGAGCCATGCAGGGTGGCGGATACGATATGATCGTGTATACGAGCCCGGTAGAAGGAGATTACGGCGTCCCGATCCTGAACGCCACAGGTTTTCTCGTAGGGATCAATGAAGATGAGTTCATAGAAGAACTGATGCAGGCTGTGGAGAGATTACAACTGTAACAGGTGCAGACTTAAAATGAGATACGCAAGAGGAAGGAGATTGTTATGTGGGATGTATTAAAATTATTTTTTGATACTTTTGAGAACTATATCACAGTCCCGATCATCATCTTTATCATCTGTCTGATATTTAAAGCACCGGTGAAAAAAGCGTTTATGTCGGCAGTGCTGATCGGGGTGGGATTAAAAGGAATGGCATTTATCACAAGTGCCTTCGGAACCGTGCTGTCTACACTTGTAAATCAGTTGATCGAAAATACAGGGCTGAATCTTCCGGCTCTGGACGTTGGCTGGCAGGCGGTGGCGTCGGTGGCCTATTCGACAGATATCGGAATGATGTTTATCGGAGTGGGACTGATTTTCCAGATCGTGATCTTTCTCGTTAAGATTACGGATATCTTCCAGCCCTCCGATTTGTGGAATAATTACTCCATCATTGTATGGGGCTCCATGTTCTATCAGCTCAAGAACAATATCGTGATCGCGTTTGTCCTAATGCTCTTTATCAATCTTGTGACATTGCTGATCGCGGAAGTTGTCCAGAAGAGATGGTCAACCTACTATAAATATCCGGGGTGTGCGATGATCGCGCCCCATCATATGGGAGACGCGCCGATGTATCTTGTGTTGGATATCGTGCTTGGCAAGCTGGGCGCGGACAAAGTTAATTTAAGACCTGAGACGATCAAGAAGAGACTCGGCTTCCTGGGCGAACCTATGTATGTCGGTCTGATCGTAGGTGTGATACTTGGCGTTGTCGGGAACCTTGCGACGCTGAACACAATGGCTTCCTGGGGACAGATCGCAAACGTAGCGGTGACCTGTTCCGCGGTTATGGCGATTTTCCCGAAGATCGCGGGTCTGTTTGCATCAGGATTTACCGTGATCACAGACTACTCGAGAAAGGCGCTGAACAGATCCAAATACGGAAAAGACAGAGAGTTTATCATCGCTGTCAACGACGCCCTCGGATACGGCGAGACGGCGACTCTGACAACCGGTCTGCTTGTGATCCCGGTGGCAGTGCTCCTGGCGTTTATTCTTCCGGGCAATATCGTCCTCCCGGTGATGGTGCTTCCTTCTCTGCCATACATGGTTGAGATTCCGGTTTCACTGTCCAACGGAAATATCTTTAAATCCTGGCTGGCAGCCTGCATCGTATTCTGTGCGAAACTTCTGATGGCTTCGTCCTGGGCAGCGGTATTTACAGAGATTGCCGTGAATGTAGGATTTGAAGTAACAGAGGGCGCTGTCATGATCATTGGATTCGTTATGTCGAACTGTACGGCAGGACTGATCACATATGCGTTCCTCACAATGAACCCTGTCATCATTATCGCGGTCGTGGCTCTGTATCTCTTATGCTTTGTATTATTCAAGAAGAATAAGACAAAAGTATGGGATTATCTTGAGAACAACGCGCTGGGACGACAGAAAGCGATTGAGCCGGCAGCGGGCGGAGGAACAGCCTGAAGGAAATCAAATAACAGCATTATCATCGTCCTGCTGATCTCGGTCAGTAGGACGAATTCATAAAAGAGAGGAAACATTATGAAAATTGTAGTAGTAGGAGACATTATCGTAAGCTGCCGGCTTCTTGCGGAAGCAGCGTCGCAGTTAGACACCGGAGAAAAGGCAGACGTCAAAGAAGTATTCTGGCCGGCAGCGGACAGGAAAGAGTTCCAGAAAAAAGCGCTGAATCTGGAGACAAACGGGCCGGAGGCAGAGGAAGTTCCGGAAGAGTTGTACGAAGAGATAAAAGACGCGGATATTCTGCTCGTTCATTTCTGCCCGGTGTCAGAACGTCTGATCGGGGCCGGGAAGAACCTGAAACTCATCGGAACATGCCGGGGCGGTATGGAACACATCGACGTTCAGGCAGCCACAAAGAGAAACGTACCGGTGATCCATGTGATCCGAAACGCCGAGGCCACTTCTGATTTCGCGGTGGGACTGATGTTTGCGGAGACAAGGAATATTGCCAGAGCTCACGCGGCATTGAAAGAAGGTATGTGGAGAAAGGATTATGTCAACTCAGGGTATACCACAGCCATGCGTGAAATGACTGTGGGAATCGTAGGGCTGGGACATATCGGCCGCCTGGTCGCTGAGAAGACGGTGGGGATCGGGATGAAAGTGATCGCCTATGATCCCTATGTGACGCAGGAGGCCGTGGATGAGAAAGGACTGCCCGTGACGATGAAGAGCAGGGAAGAAGTGTTCCGGGAGGCGGATATCATATCCCTTCATCTGCGCGCTACACCGGAGACAGAGAACAGTATCAACCGGGAAGTGATCGCCATGATGAAGCCCACGGCGTACCTGATCAATACTTCCAGGGCAAAGGTGCTGGATAAAGAGGCTCTGGTGGACGCCCTTGAGAGAAAAGCCATCGGAGGCGCGGCTCTGGACGTATACTGGAACGAGCCGCTGGATAAGGACGATCCGATCCTGAAACTGGACAATATCACGCTGACACCCCACAATGCCGGCAATGTGGTAGACGCTCTTCCGAAATCACCCAGGCTTCTCGTGGGAACGATCAATGATTTCTGGAAGACAAAAAAGAGCGATATGGTCGTTAATCTGAAGCAGATCACACTGGATTAATCAATAAGAGAAAAGGAGACTTCAAGATGTTATTACAGAAAGAAAGAGAATTAGTCGTTGAATATGGAAAACAGATGAGCTCATCAGGGCTGAGCAAAGGGACAAGCGGAAATATCAGTATCTATAACGCCGAGGAAAAACTGATGGCTATCAGCCCGTCAGGAATCGGATATTTTGAGACAACCCCGGAAGACGTCGTTGTCATGGATCTCCACGGCAATATCGTGGAGGGCGATAAAAAGCCGTCCAGCGAATGGGGACTTCACACAGTGTTCTATGTGAATAAGCCGGACGCAAGGGCAGTGGTGCACGCTCACTCTACATACTGTACCACATTTGCCTGCCTGAATCAGCCCATCCGCGCGCTTCATTATGTGATCGGCGGGGCCGGAACAGCGATGGTTCCCTGCGCGCCATACCGCACGTTCGGCACGCCGGAGCTGGCTGAAGTCGCGATCGAGGCGTGCGGCGAGGGTAAAGCGGTTCTCCTGGCTAACCACGGACTGCTGACATGCGGACCGAATATCGGCAAAGCATTCGGCCTGGCGGTGAATATGGAGTTCTGCGCAGAGATGCAGTATCGCACGATGTGCGTGGGCGAGCCGGTGATCCTCAGCGATGAAGAGATGGCCAATGTCATGGAGAGATTCAAAACATACGGACAGCCGAAAAAAGACGGTGAGAAAAAAGAAGCAGGCTGCTATTGATCGAAGCGGGGCGAAGACAGATGAAGATGAGAAGAGCAGTTTTATACGAACAGGAAGACCTGCGGATTGAAGAGTGTCCGGTTCCGGAGATCGGGGACGGTGAAGTCCTGGTCAAAAACAAGATATCTACAACCTGCGGAACAGACGTCAAGATCTACAAAAGGGGGTATCCCCTGCTCACTCCGCCCCATCCCTTTGGGCACGAATATTCGGGCGTGATCGCCGCGGTGGGGAAAAACGTGAAAGTCTTCCGGGAAGGAGACCGGGTAGCTGTACATAATACGGCTCCCTGCAACGAGTGTTATTACTGTAAGAAAGGGCTTCCATCCATGTGCGAAGACATGCTGTTTAACCGGGGGGCATACGCGGAATATGTGAAAGTTCCGGAAAGGATCGTAAGGCAGAACATGTTTGTCCTTGACGACAGTGTCTCACATAAGACAGCGTCCCTTATGGAGCCGTTTTCCTGCGCGGTGTACGGGATCGAAGAGAGTCCCATTCATCTGGGAGATACTGTGGTTGTAAACGGAGCCGGACCCATCGGATTGATGTTCGCGAGACTTGCGGTTCTCAGAGGCGCCAGAGTCATTGTGACAGATATGGCAGAAAACAGACTGGAAACAGCAAAAAAGATGGGCGTCCACAAAACAGTCAATATGACAGGAGTGGAAGACAGCGTGCAGACTGTGCGGGATCTGACAGACAGCGAAAGAGGAGCGGACGTGGTCATAGAGGCGACCGGTCTGGTGGGCGTGTGGGAGACGAGCGTCCACATGGCGAGAAAAGGAGGATTCGTGCTCTTGTTCGGAGGAACAAAGTCCGGCAGCGTCCTCCATGTAGACGCCACCCTCCTTCATTATTCCCAGGTGACGATAAAAGGCGTATTCCACACCACGCCCCAGCATGTGCAGACAGCGCTGGAATTACTGAAGCTGGGCGTTATATCCAGCGAAGATTTTATCCAACATGAATATCCGCTGGAGCGGCTGGAGGAAGCGATCCTGGAGCACGCGGCACAGAAAGTGATCAAAAACTGTATTGTATATCAGTGAGAAAGAAGGAAAGTTATGTATTCTATCAAACTAGGATGTGAGAAGATGCATTGCGGTGAGGATGCAGTGCAGGCATTGAAGACATTGGACGGGGCAAAAAAGAGGGCATTCATCGTGATGAGCGGAGACATACTGATTCAGGTAGGATCTTACAGAAAAATCACAGACGTGCTCGACGAGGCGGGATTTACTTACGAAGCCTACACGGATGTTGAGCCGGAGCCGAGTTTTCAGACAGTCCTCAGAGGTGCGGAAAAGATGAAAGAGTTTGAGCCGGACTGGGTGATCGGCTTCGGCGGGGGCTCGGCAATGGATGCGGCAAAGGCGATGTGGGTATTTTATGAGAACCCAGGTTATACCACTTTGGAAGAGACGATGCCGCCGAATACGATCGAACATCTGCGGGAGAAAGCGAGAGTGTGCTGTATCCCCACATCGGCCGGAACAGGGAGTGAAGCGACCCGGGCCGCGCTGATCAAGGATACGGTCCAGAAGAGAAAATATTCCGTGCGGGATATGAACGGACGGCTGGTTCCGGATGTGGCGATCCTGGATCCCGTGTTTACCGTTTCCATGCCCCAGAGTCTGACGGCGGCTTCTGGTATGGACGCGCTGACACATGCCATCGAGTCTTATGTGACGCCGACGTCAAATCCGTTTTCCAGAGCAATGGCTCTTGCCTCATTCTTATATGGATATCAGAATCTCGCGCGTACATATGAGCGCGGGGACGACCTGAAAGCGAGGGCGGACATGCTGGCAGCGTCCTGTATGGGAGGGATCGCCTTTTCTAATTCGGGGCTGGGGATCGTGCATGGCATCGCTCATTCTTTCGGGGCAGAATACGGGGTGCCCCACGGACTGGCAAACGCCATTGTCCTTCCTTACGGGCTGGAGTTCAACAGCAGCAAGGCAGAGATAAAGCAGATGTATGACGAACTGGCGTATTACGTCAGACAGACATCACTGGTAAATGCGGTAAGTCAGCTAAATGAACAGATCCGGATTCCAGCTTGCATGAAAAGAGTAGTGGAGGATGAACGGATTTTTATAGAGAATCTGGAAAAACTGACAGATAAGGCAATGAATGACGTGGCGACTCCGTTTAATCCGATCCAGGTCACACGTCCGGAGATGAAGCAACTAATATTGAAAGTTTATTATGGAGAGTAGCCCACTGCCATAAACGGGAAAATGCGGAGGGCTTACAGGTAAGGACATGGCGGTATCGTTGAGGTGTCGCCATGTTCCTTTTTGCGTTCGAATACAGTACGTTAAAATTTATTGCCGGACAGACATGTCTGTGCTATTCTATTCCTACTGGGGCGGCTTTCTGGTCGTCCCTTGCATCCATCAACACAGCCGTGAAAATTTTGGTCGGAGGAAAACGCGGATCTGGCTGGATTCTCTATGGAGGAGATTGAGGAAGCTAAGCAGGAGCCCAAGATCAGATAACAAGCTTTGTCAAGGCGTGCCCCTGTAAAAATCTATGGTATTTTTTGCGGGGTATAGTACTTTTGAAATCGGAAAACCTAAATTTATAAATAAGAGGGATGCGGTAGCAGACCTGAACACGGAAGAAGAGGTGGACCGATGAGTGAAATGTACTGGGAGCAATTTATGACAACAGGAAGCGTGGCGGATTATCTGAACTATAAGATGGAGCAGGAACATACCGCCGCGGAGAAAAACAAGGCGGATGTCAGCAGACAGAACAGCCGTGAGATCATCTGCGGCAGAAAGGAACAACGTGAATCAGATCGTACTGACGGGCATGGTGCTTTCCACGATGCCGGTAGGGGAATATGACCGACGTGTGGTCATACTGACAAAAGAACATGGGAAAATATCGGCGTTTGCAAAGGGTTCCAGGCGTCCCAACAGTCCGCTGGTGGGCGCGGTGAATCCCTTTTCTTTCGGAGAATTTACGATGTTTGAAGGGCGGACTTCGTATACAATCCAGTCCGCCAGCATTTCTAATTATTTTGCGGAACTAAGGGAGGACATGGTCGGAGCATACTACGGTTTTTATTTTCTGGAGTTTGCCGATTATTATACGAAAGAATTTAACGATGAGCGGGAAATGTTAAAGCTTCTCTATCAGACCCTCCGGGCACTGATCAATCCGCATATCCCGAACCTGCTCATCCGTTACATATTTGAACTGAAAGCGCTGACCATCAACGGTCAGGCGCCCCAGGTCTTTCAGTGCATCACCTGCGGGGACAAGGACAGACCGGCAGTATTCAGTGCAGTAAAAGGCGGTCTGGTGTGCAGTGAGTGCAGCGGGGGCGTGATAGACGGCATGGTGCTGGACAACTCGACTTTATATAGCATGCAATATATAGAATCCAGCAGTATCGAGAAGCTGTATACATTTAATGTCACGGAAAAAGTGCTCGGGGAACTGGGAAAAGTCATGGGGAGGCTCATGGAGGTTTATGTAGGGAAGAAATTTAAATCCTTGGAGATCCTGGAGACACTGATGTAAATCCCTTGAAAAATATGGTTACACCCGTTATAATAAGTACCGATTGAGTAAAAGAATGTGAGGAACATATACTATGGTTGAAAAGACAATGGATAAGATCGTAGCTCTGGCGAAGTCAAGAGGATTCGTATACCCGGGTTCCGAGATCTACGGCGGACTTGCGAACACATGGGATTATGGCAATCTCGGTGTAGAGTTAAAGAACAATGTAAAGAAAGCATGGTGGAAGAAATTCGTGCAGGAGAACCCGTACAATGTTGGTGTGGACTGCGCGATCCTGATGAACCCGCAGACATGGGTAGCATCCGGACATCTCGGCGGATTCAGCGATCCGTTGATGGACTGCAAGGAGTGTCACGAGCGTTTTCGCGCGGATAAGATCATTGAAGATTACTGCGAGGAGAAAGGTATCACACTGGAAGGATCTGTGGACGGCTGGTCTCAGGAAGAGATGAGCGCGTTTATCGAGGAACACCAGATCCCGTGCCCGACCTGCGGCAAGCATAATTTCACAGATATCCGTCAGTTCAACCTGATGTTCAAGACATTCCAGGGCGTAACAGAGGACGCGAAGAATACGGTATACCTTCGTCCGGAGACCGCGCAGGGTATCTTCGTAAACTTCAAGAATGTACAGCGTACCTCCAGGAAGAAGCTGCCCTTCGGTATCGCTCAGATCGGAAAATCCTTCCGAAACGAGATCACGCCGGGTAACTTTACCTTCCGTACAAGAGAGTTCGAGCAGATGGAGCTTGAGTTCTTCTGCAAGCCGGATACAGACCTTGAGTGGTTCGACTACTGGAAGAGCTTCTGCCTGAACTGGCTGTCTTCTCTGGGACTTAAGGACGACGAGGTCCGCTACCGCGACCACGACAAAGAAGAACTGTCTTTCTACAGCAAGGCAACGACTGACGTGGAATTCCTCTTCCCGTTCGGCTGGGGCGAGCTGTGGGGCATCGCGGACCGTACAGATTATGACCTGACACAGCATCAGAATGTATCCGGTCAGGATCTGAC
>NHCFC00100__coassemble_1696_pt1 | contig 17978 bp, 12 predicted proteins | sample NHCFC00100__metabat2_high_PE_030 | metagenome-assembled genome bin NHCFC00100 | reverse complement strand
AAGTACACAATGAAAATATTTGATTACGCGAAAGTGAAGGATCCACAGTATTTTTGCGACGGACGCATGGAAGCACATTCCGATCATGTATATTATAAATCCGCGGCGGAAGCGGATGCGGGATGTTCTTCATATACGGAAAGCCTGAACGGACTTTGGAAGTTTCATTATGCGAAAAATTATCATTCTATCGTACAGGGATTTGAGTTGGAGGAGTACTGCTGTAACCACTGGGATGATATCCATGTGCCGGCGCATATCCAGATGGAGGGCTATGACGCGCCGCAGTACACAAACACTCAGTATCCGTGGGAAGGAAGAGAGGACATCCGGCCGGGAGAGATACCGGAGTATTTTAATCCGGTAGGAAGCTATGTGAAATACTTTACTGTCCCGGAAAGAATGAAGGGACAGCGGTTATTTATTTCATTCCAGGGAGCGGAGAGCGGCCTGGCGCTCTGGCTGAACGGACAGTTTGTGGGATATAGTGAGGATTCCTTTACCCCGTCAGAGTTCGAACTGACAGAGTATGTAAAAGAAGGCGAGAATAAGCTGGCCGCGCAGGTGTTCAAGTGGACATCCAGCAGCTGGTGCGAGGATCAGGATTTCTATCGGTTCTCAGGCATATTCAGGGATGTGTACCTCTATACAGTTCCTCAGGTACATATCCGCGATCTTAAGATCAGCGCTGTGCCGGATGAAACTCTGACAAAAGGAACGCTTGAGGTCTCTGCGAAGACGTGGGGAGAAGGAAAAGCGAAGTTCACACTCTCTTATAAAGGGGAAGTCTGCTTCGAGGATGAGAAGGAACTGACAGGCGGGGATGCTTATACATGGGAGATTGATAAACCGGCGCTGTGGAGCGCGGAAGAGCCGAATCTCTATGATCTTACGATAGAGGTGTCCGCGGCAGATGGGTCACTTTGTGAGGTGATCCCGCAGAGAGCAGGTTTCCGCCGTTTTGAGATGAAAGGCAACATCATGACGCTCAACGGAAAGCGCATCGTGTTCAAGGGCGCGAACCGTCATGAGTTCAGTTCTGTGACAGGCCGTGTGGTATCCGGCGAAGAGCTTCTTAAAGATATCGTGACTATGAAGCAGAACAATATCAATGCCATCCGTACAAGCCATTATCCGAACGGCTCTGAGATATACAGACTCTGTGACGAGTACGGGCTGTATATGATCGATGAGACGAATCTGGAATCCCACGGATCATGGGACACAGTAAATGATACGAAAGACTATGACTATGTGGTGCCGTACAACAAGCCGGAGTGGCTGGATATGATGCTGGACCGCGCCAACTCCATGTACCAGAGAGATAAGAATCATCCTTCGATCCTCATCTGGTCCTGCGGAAATGAGTCTTTCGGCGGGAAAGATATCTACGAGATGTCGGAGTTCTTCCGAAGAGAGGACCCGACCCGTCTTGTACATTATGAAGGGCTTTTCTGGGATCGTACCTACAATGACACGAGCGATATGGAAAGCCAGATGTATCCGTCCGTGGCTGCGATCAAGGAATTCCTGGCGAAAGACAGGAGCAAGCCGTTCATCTGCTGCGAGTATACCCATGCTATGGGAAATTCCTGCGGAGGGATGCACAAGTACACGGATCTGACAGATACAGAGCCGCTTTATCAGGGCGGATTCGTCTGGGACTACATTGACCAGACGATCGGAACAAAAGACCGGTACGGCAGAGAATATCAGGCGTTTGGCGGAGACTACGGTGAAAGACCGACCGATTATAACTTCAGCGCCAACGGTATCGCCTACGGCGGCGACAGAGAGCCGTCCCCGAAGATGCAGGATGTGAAGTTCAATTATCAGAACATCACCGCGGAGGTAACGGCGGATGAGGTGAAGGTGATCAATAAGAATCTGTTCATCTCCACAGCTGCTTATGACTGCGTGGTGACAGTGGAAAGAAACGGTCATTTCGTGCGCAAGGCAGCGCTTGCCACAGATGTAGAGCCGCTGAGCGAGAAAGTATATGCGCTCCCGATTCCGAAAGAGACCGTTCCCGGAGAATATGCGGTGACCGTATCCTTCCGACTGAAAGAAGATACACTCTGGGCGTCCGCAGGACATGAGGTGGCGTTCGGACAGGGTGTCTACAAGATCGAAGCAGAAAATGACAACGGCAAAGCTGACAGCGCATATGGAGCACTGCCTTCTGTGCAGCCGGGCCGCGGGCTGAAGGTTATTCAGAGCAAGCACAATATCGGTGTGCGCGGCGAACACTTTGAGGCGATGTTCTCTGTACTGGAGGGCGGTCTTGTGTCTTACCGCTGGGCAGGCAGAGAGATGATCGATGAAGTGCCCAGGCCGAACTTCTGGAGAGCTCCTGTTGACAATGATCAGGGCAATCAGATGCCGAAGCGATACGCGCAGTGGAAGATCGCCAGCATGTACGTGGGTCATAAGGATTTCCGGGAGGGTGTCTGCTGTAAAGTGTTCGTGCCGGAGACGGAAGTAAAAGAAGAGTCGGTTAAAGTGACTTATACATATATCATGCCTACAGTGCCGGTGAGCGAATGTAAGCTTGCATATGAGGTGTTCGCGGACGGACGTATCAAAACGACACTGTCCTATGATCCGGTCAGAGAGCTGGGCGATATGCCGGAATTCGGTGTGATGTTCAAGATCAGCGCGGACTATGACCATGTGAAATGGTACGGCTTAGGACCGGAAGAGACATATGCGGACCGCAAACGCGGCGCAAAGCTGGGCATCTATCAGAATCAGGTGGAAGACAATATGGCAAAATACATTGTTCCGCAGGAGTGCGGCGCAAAGGAAGAGGTGCGTTACGCTGCCGTGACAGATAAAAAGGGCAGAGGCTTCCTCTTTGAGATGGATGAGAAGAGCGGACCGATGATGTTCTCAGCCCTGCCTTATACACCTCATGAGATGGAAAACGCAAGGCATCCCTATGATCTGCCGCAGATCCACCATACAGTCGTACGCGTGGCTCTGGGACAGATGGGAGTTGCCGGAGACGACAGCTGGGGAGCGCTTACACATCCGGAGTATCTCCTGGATGCGTCGAAGAAGATGGAATTTGGATTCAGCTTCCGCGGAATCTGAAGATGAAGAAAAGATTGATATTCGGAGGTAAAAGATGTTAGGAGGAAGACTGCTCCACGGAGGAGACTATAATCCGGAACAATGGCTTGACTGTCCGGAGGTACTTGAAGAAGATATCAGACTGATGAAAGAGGCGGGCGTAAACTGCGTGACAATGGGAGTGTTTTCCTGGTCAGTGCTGGAGCCCGAAGAAGGAGTCTATGATTTTGACTGGCTGGAAGAGCGTATAGACAGTCTCGGCAAGGAAGGCATCCAGGTCGTTCTTGCCACTCCTTCGGGTGCGATGCCGCACTGGCTGACGCAGAAATACCCGGAAGTACGGCAGGTGTTTGCTGACGGCAAGCGGAATCTTCCGGGCAAGCGCCATAACTTCTGTTATACGTCTCCTGTGATGAGAGAGAAGATCACGGCGCTGGACCGCGCGTTGTCAGAGCGGTTCGGCAGAAAGGAAAATGTAATACTCTGGCATATCTCGAATGAGCTGGGCGGGAACTTCGGAGATTCCACCTGCCACTGTGAGCTTTGCCAGGAAGCGTTCCGGGAATGGCTGAAGAAAAAATATGGCACGCTTGATAATTTAAACCATGCATGGTGGAGCAGATTCTGGAGCCATGTATATACAGACTGGAGCCAGATCCACAGCCCGGCGCCCCACGGCGAGTGTGGGATGACAGGGCTTGAAATTGACTGGAAGCGCTTCAGCACGGAGCAGATCAGTGATTTCTGCGCGGTGGAGATCCAAGCGGTGCGGACTCATTCAAAGCTTCCCGCTACGACGAATTTCATGGACTTCTTCAAGGGATTTGACTATCAGAGAATGGAGAAGGAGTTAGATATCATATCCTGGGACAGCTATCCGTTCTGGCATGAGACGCAGGACGAGGTGAAGCCGGCGGTACGCGCGGCTGCAAACCACAATGTGATGAGAGCACTTAAGAAACAGCCGTTTCTCCTTATGGAGAGCACTCCGTCCCAGATCAGCTGGAGAAGCTATAATCCATTGAAACGACCGGGGATGCACATGCTTTCTTCAATACAGGCGGTAGCCCATGGCTCGGATTCTGTGCAGTATTTTCAGTGGAGAAAGGGACGAGGCTCTTTTGAAAAGTTCCACGGAGCCGTGGTGGACCATTTAAACGGAAGTGACACAAGGACATTCCGTGAGGTAGCGGAAGTCGGGGAACGGCTGCCGGGTCTGGAAGAATATCTGCAGGGAACGATCAACGCGCCGAAAGCGGCGATCATCTTCGACTGGGAAAACTGGTGGGCTGTAGAAGACACACAGGGTCCTCGTCTGGATCTTGATTATGTGGAATGTGTGCTCAGCCACTACCAGGCTTTCTGGGAAGCGGGGATCGAAGCGGATCTTCTGGGGATGGATGCGGATCTCGACGGATATAAGCTGGTGAGCGCGCCTCTGAACTATATGTATAAGGATGGCTATGCGGAGAAGGTCAGACGCTTCGTTGAAGGCGGAGGACTCTATGTGACGACGTATTTCAGCGGTATTGTGGATGGAACGGATCTGTGCTTTACAGGCCGTCATCCACTGGAGGATGTGCTGGGCATCGTGCCGGAAGAGATTGACGCGCCGTCAGAAGAATTCGCGAACAGCTTTTCCTATCAGGGGAGAACGTATCCGGCGATGAATATGTGCGCAGTCGTACACCCAAAAGAAGGTACAGAAGTGCTCTCTGTGTATGACAAAGATTTTTACGCGGGATGCCCGATGATCACGAGGAACAGATTCGGCGGCGGAAATGCGTTTTTCATAGCGGCCGAGTCGGATGGCAACTTCTTAAGGGCGTTTTACCATGATGTGTTCCGAAGCGCGGGACTTAAAAACGCTCTTGGCATTGAGCTTCCTTACGGAGTCACAGTAACAGTTCGATCACCGAGGGGCGAACGCGCAGGGCAGAATGAGGAAGGCAGACAAGCGCAGGAGCACTGTCCGGAGGGAAGCGTGGTCTTTGTCATGAACTTCCGTCATGAACCTGTGGAACTTCGAGGGATCGGCGAGTGGACAGACGCGGAGACACAAGAAAAAGTCAGCAATGTCCTTAAAATGGAAAAGCTGTCCTGCAGGATATTAAAGCAGGATTAACAATCCGGTTCGCGCCCATCTATGATGGCTGAACTGTTTGGAATTAAAATAGTGGTTGATGAATCCGCCTGTTGAGCGTACAATAACGCTTGAGGCGGATTCTTTTTCTTCAGGAAAATCCGCTGTCCTCAACAAGGAAGGAGGCAGACAGATGCCTTTACATACGATACTGATCAAGCCTGTATCGGGGCTTTGCAATATGCGGTGTGATTACTGCTTTTATTGTGATGAGATGGCAAAAAGGGAAGTGTCTTCCTATGGGATGATGTCGGAAGATACATTGAAAAATATCATAAAAAAGGCGATGCGCCAGGCGCGGGGAGAGATCTGCTTTGCCTTTCAGGGCGGAGAGCCTACGCTCCGGGGGATAGAGTTTTTCCAAAAGGCGACAGAACTCGAAGAGCGATTTAACAGGGGGCATATCCGTGTCATCAATACGATCCAGACGAACGGGCTGGGGCTTGATGAAGAATGGTGCCGCTTCTTCCATGAGAATGACTTTCTTGTGGGCGTATCCGTGGACGGAACGGCAGTAATCCACGATACATACCGTCATGATGCGTCGGGGAATCCGACGTATGAACGGATAAAGAAGAACATCGATATGCTGGAAGCCCACAAGGTGGAATACAACATCCTGACTGTGGTGACAGGTCCTGTGGCGGAACATATCAGGGAAATCTACGGTGAATATAAGAAAAACGGATGGAACTACCAGCAGTATATTGCCTGTCTTGATCCTATAGATGAAGAACCGGGGGGGAGACCGTACTCGCTGACCCCGGAGACTTACGGAAGATTCCTGGCAGAACTTTTCCGGATGTGGGACAAGGACTGGAAGCGTGGAAAAGCGCCGTACATCCGCCAGTTTGAAAACTATATCGGGATACTCATGGGATATGCGCCGGAGGCCTGCGAGCAGAGAGGCGTGTGCAGTGTGCAGTGCGTAGCAGAGGCGGACGGCAGCGCCTATCCCTGCGACTTTTATGCACTGGATAAATACCGGCTGGGGGATTATAATAGAGAAAGTATACAGGAACTGCTGGATACACAGACCGCGGCTGATTTTGTGAAAGAATCACGGAAGCTTCATGCGGACTGTGGGAAGTGCGAATGGTATTCCCTGTGCAGAGGAGGATGCCGCAGGCACCGTGTAAAGGTCGGGGAGAATGGTCTGTATAAGAATTATTTCTGCGAAGGTTATAAATCGTTTTTCGAGCGGTGCGGCGGACGCATGAAAGAGATCGCCGATTTTATGATAAGCAAAAAGAGATGAGAGACAGGGTACAGTGACAGAACGCCGGGAGTTGGTTTTGCTTGCGCGTAATGCCGTGTACGGGAAAGGGGATCAGGTTATGTTGATGGTATTTGTATTTTTTACGGTAAGTATTTTGTCCTGTATGGCAGGATCGATCTGCGGGATTGGCGGCGGAGTCATCATCAAGCCCGTGCTGGACGCAACGGGGATCATGAGTGTGAGCTGTATCAGCTTCCTGTCGGGATGCACGGTGCTGGCAATGTCTGTTGTGTCTGTTTATAAAAATCTCAAGGCAAAATCAGCCAGGCTGGATGTGAAGATCGCCACCGCGCTTGCCATCGGAGCGGCAGCAGGCGGGGTCATCGGGAAAGTCATGTTCCAGTCGCTGAAAGACGCTGTGGGAGATGAGAACCTGGTTGGCCTTGTGCAGGCTGTTGTGCTTATTATCATTACACTTGGTACACTGATCTATACGATTTATAAAGCGAGGATCCAGACAAAAGAGTACCGGCAGATATGGCTTTGTGTTGTGATCGGCATTATCCTTGGCGTTATGTCAAGTTTCCTCGGCATCGGAGGCGGGCCGATCAATCTGGTGGTTCTCGCATACTTTTTCTCCATGGGGACGAAAGAAGCGGCGCTTAGTTCCATCTACATCATTATGTTCTCGCAGATCACAAGTCTTGTGCAGACAGTTGCCACAGGAAGTATTCCGGATGTGGAAATCTATTATCTTGTATTTATGGTGATCGGCGGCATCGCGGGCGGCACGATCGGCAGCAGGATCAATAAGAAGATCAAAGAAGAAGATGTGGACAAGCTGTTTATGTTCCTGATGGTCGTGATCGTGCTGATTAATGTGTATAATGTGGTGCGGTTCGGAAGAGCATTGTAAATCGTTGGTATGCGAATTGATGCAATAAAATACATGTATTCGTTCGAAAGAGTGTAAAATCTTACATTAATACGGACGAAAGGATTTCTTGTTGGAGAGGAGACAGAAAAATGCAGTCATCGACAGAGTTAAGGAGTTTGCTGAACAGGATCGACCACAGAGGTTATCCTGCCTATAAAGACACAAAGGGAATGTACCAGTTCCCGGGATATGTTCTGTCCATCGACCATGTGCAGGGAGACCCTTTCGCGTCGCCGTCTAAGGTGAGCGTTCGCGTGAGCGGAAAAGCGGCGGGATTCCCGCAGGAATTATATAAGGACAGGCACCAGCGTGTTGCTCTTCAGGATGAGCTGACAAGACAGTTCGGCAGAAGAGCGGAGCAGTTCGCGTTCAAGGCAAAGGGCTCGGGCAAGAGCGGTCTGATCTCGGTGAGCCGCTGTTATCAGGAGATTCTTGAGCGGACGGCGTGCCGCCTGGATTCGAAGAGTGGGGACATCATCCTGCGTATGGAGATCGGCTTCCCGGCGAATGGAAGGACCATCAACGCAAGAGAATTAGAAAAGATCCTTTTTGACTTTGTGCCCGAGTGCGTGAAGGCATCTTTGTTTTATAAAAACATGGATGCGAAAAGGCTGCGCGCCATCATCGATCTGGCGGAGGATCAGCACTATATCAGAGAACAGCTTCCGAAGATGGGGCTGTGCGCTTTCGTGGCGGACGGCAGTATCCTGCCCCGGGAGAGCGGGATCTCCCCGCGCCCGATGAAGGGCGGCGTGAAGTTCCAGTCTCCGAAGGAACTGGAAGTGACCATGGAGCTTCCCCATAAAGGCAGGATCACGGGCATGGGTATCCGCAAGGGGATCACCCTCATCGTGGGCGGCGGTTACCACGGGAAATCTACGCTCTTAAAAGCGCTTGAACTTGGTGTGTATGACCATATCGCGGGAGACGGCCGCGAGTATGTGATCACAGACGATACCGCCGTAAAACTCCGTGCCGAGGACGGAAGGAGTATCCAGAAGACAGATATCTCCATGTTCATCAACGATCTGCCAAACGGTAAGGACACTGTTGGATTCTGTACAGAGGATGCCAGCGGCAGTACCTCACAGGCAGCGAATGTGGTAGAGAGCATCGAGGCGGGAACCTCTCTGCTCCTCATTGACGAAGATACAAGCGCGACGAACTTCATGATCCGCGATGAGCTGATGCAGAGAGTCATCCACAGGGACATGGAGCCCATCACTCCGTTTATCGAGCGCATCCGGGAACTGTACGATGATTACGGCATATCCACGGTCATCGTTGCCGGAAGTTCTGGCGCGTATTTCCACATTGCGGACAGCATCATCCAGATGGACCGCTATGTACCGAAGGATATCACGGAATACGCGAAGAAAGAGGCGCAGAGCTTCCCCATGATCAGCGGGCCGGAAGCGGCGGCGAAGAAGCCGGACTTCAGACGTTGCCCGCGGGCGGGGCAGGCATTCAAAGGAAATGACCGCATCAAGATGAAGACCATGGGAAGAGAAGCCGTGATGATCAATAAAGAGACTATTGATCTGCGCTATGTGGAACAGATCACCGACAGCGAACAGGTGACAGCGCTCGGATACTGTATGCGCTATGCGCAGAAACATATCCTCGACGGCAGGAAAGATCTGCAATCGGTGGTGGATGAACTGGAAAAAGTGATCGAGAAAGGCACGCTCGCCGCGCTGTGCGAGAGCAGCTCCAGCGTATCGTGCATGGCGATGCCGAGAAGACAGGAGATATTCGCATGCTTCAACAGGTATCGGGGGCTGAAGCTGTAAAAAATTATCTCATCTTTCGATTGCCTTCCAGGCGCAGATGTATCAATCGCGGACGCGCTCCCGATCGGGCCACAACGCAGCGGTACATAGGACCGCAGAAGACGCGGCCCAAGTACCGGCGTTGTTCTACGGTCCTTGATCGATACATCTGCGCCGGGAGGCATTTCAAAAGGTGATAGTCTTTTTTAAGACTGCCTGCGCCTGAATCTATATTGTCTGCGGACGCAGGCAGCTAAAAGGGAACGGATATGTGCCGAAAAGTATTGGAGAAATAAGAGGGAGAATGGTGGCTATGGAATTAGTAAAAGGACGACCGGCGGATGTGACGGGAAGGCTGGATAAGGAGATACGGGTCTATGATCTTCTGGATTCGCTGGGAGTGGATTACGAGCGGATCGACCATGAGGCGGCGATGACCATGGAGGCGTGTGAGGAGATAGACCGCGCTCTGAGCGAGGACGTGGAGGAAGGCGTGACGATCTGCAAGAACCTTTTCCTGTGCAATCGGCAGGAGACGGACTTTTATCTTCTGCTCATCCCGGGGGAGAAGCCCTTCAAGACAAAATATCTGTCCGCTCAGATCGGCTCTTCTCGGTTATCCTTCGCGAAGCCGGAATATATGGAGAAATATCTGGATATCACTCCTGGGTCCGTGAGCGTCATGGGGCTGATGAATGACAGTGAGAAGAAAGTGCAGCTCCTGATCGATGAGGATGTGCTGGCGAATGAATACTTCGCGTGTCATCCGTGCATCAACACGTCCAGTCTGCGGTTTTTGACAAAGGAGCTTATGGGAAAGGTCATTCCGGCGATGGGACACGAGCCAGTGATGGTGAGGCTGTAAGCCTGTAAAAAGAAGCTAATGAGGCGGGGCAATGGCCCTGCCATTTTAATACAGTATCTTGAAATGTAACGACAAAAGCGTTACAATATCAAAAAGGAGATGATCTATATGGAAAAAACCGCAACATTAAATTTACGAGTGAATCCGAAAGTAAAGGCACGGGCGGAAGAAGTGCTTTCCCGGCTGGGGATTCCTATGTCAACAGCGGTAGATATGTATTTGAACCAGATTTCCCTGACAGGAGGGATTCCTTTTAATGTAACACTGCCGAAAGCGCCAGTGTCTGTTAACGCAGATCTGATGAGTGTTCAGGAAATCCATGACATACTACGGGAAGGATATGAAGATGTACGGGAGGGAAAAGTGCAGGATGCTGCTTCAGTCACCCGAAAATGCAATGAACCAGTATAACCGCATTGCAAAAGGAATCGAAGGATTAGATATCTTCCCGGAGCGTGTGCATGTAATGGAATCAGAGCCGGAACACAGCATGAGACTAAGACAATTCCCAATCGATAATTTTTCTGCATTTTATATAATTGAAGGTGACAGTGTGATCGTGACGAGAGTGCTTTACAGCGCATCAGATATCAGCAGAAGATTAATGGAGACATAAAAGGAGACATATCCATGAAATTTTTCCACTTATCAGACCTCCATATCGGCAAACAACTGCATCATTACAACCTCCGCGCGGATCAGGAGCATATCCTCTCGGAGGTTCTTTCCTATGCGGAGACTATCCATCCTGACGCGATCCTCATCGCGGGGGATATTTACGATAAATCCGTTCCCTCCGGGGAGGCGGTCAGCCTGTTTGATGACTTCCTGACCAGAATTTCGAAGATCGAGCCGGCGATCCCAGTGCTCATCATCGCGGGAAACCATGACTCCGCCCAGCGGCTTGATTATGCCAGCCGTCTGCTGGGAAGCCATCACATCCACATCTCAGGGAAGGCGCCGGAGACGGAAGATGAGCATCTGAAAAAAATTACGCTGACAGATGAGCACGGACCGGTGAACTTCTATCTGCTTCCGTTCTTAAAGCCGGGATATGTGCGGGGCTTATGCGGCAGGGAACTGCCGGAGAGTTATACAGACGCGGTGAAAGCGGTGCTTGAGCGAGAGGATATTGACTTTACAGAGCGCAATGTGCTCCTGTCCCATCAGTTTTATACAGGAAACGGGGAGGCGCCGGAAACTTGTGATTCTGAGCTTCTGAGTGTAGGAGGCATCGACAACGTGGATATCTCAGCGGTCAGGGACTTTGATTATGTGGCGCTGGGGCATCTGCACGGGGCGCAGAGAGTGGGCATGGATCACATCCGCTACTGTGGCACGCTTCTGAAATACTCAGTCAGTGAGGCGGGACAGGAGAAGTCTTTGCATGTAGTTGAACTTGGCGCAAAGGGAGAGCCGGTTCACGTTGAGAAACTCCCGCTTCATCCGCTTCGGGATGTGAGGAAACTAAGAGGAAACCTTGCGGACATCATCGCGCAGGCGGCTGAAACACGACAGGCGGATATCTCACAGCGGGAGAGAGCGCTGCAGCAGACAGATATCTCACGGCGGGAGAGCGTGCTGCAGCAGACAGACGTGCCGCGGCAGAACGACTATGTGAGTGTCACGCTGACGGACGAGATCGATCCGTACAAGCCGAAAGAACAGCTTGAGAAAGTGTACAGCCACATCCTGGAAGTGCGCACGGATAATGAGCGTACGCGAAAGAAGCTGGAATTCTCAGAGGAAGAGATCCGCATCGAGGATCCTCTGTCCGTGTTTGCTGATTTCTACCGTGAGATGCAGGGACGGGAAATGACGGAGGAAGAGCAGGGGATCCTGGACTGGGTATTTGACACAGTAAAGGGGGATGCGCCATGAGACCGGTGAAGCTTACGATGTCCGCCTTCGGATCTTATTCCGGGGTGGAAGTGATTGATTTTACAGAAGTGCAGGGCGGTCTGTTCCTCATCACCGGCGATACGGGGGCAGGGAAGACCACGATCTTCGATGCTATCACCTACGCCCTTTACGACAAGACCAGCGGCGGCAGGCGTGACGGAAATATGATGCGCAGCCAGTACGCGGCGGAGGATACGGACACGTATGTGGAATATACATTTTCCTACAGAGGCGAGGAGTACACCGTACGCAGGAATCCGGAGTACATGCGCGTAGGGAAACGCAAGAACGCTGATGGCACCCTCCGCCTGGTAAAAGAGACGGCAAAGGTCAGCCTGCTCCTTCCCGACGGGAGAGAATATCAGGGGAAGAAGCGGGAGACGGACCAGAAGATCGAGGAGATCATCGGTCTGGACGCCGGGCAGTTTACCCAGATCGCGATGATCGCACAGGGCGATTTCTTAAAGCTGCTCCACGCGGAATCCAGAGAACGGAAGAAGATCTTCTCCAGGATCTTCCAGACGCAGATCTACTGGCGGATGCAGGAAGAACTGAAAGAGCAGGGCAAGCAGCTGTATATCCGACTGAAGGAAAATGAGACGGATATACAGAGGGAAATGTTGCGGGTGGATATCAGCGTCGTGGATACGCCGGATGTGGCTGTGGGAGAAGAAGCGGAGCAGAATATCTCCGGATGCTGGGAGGAGCTTAGCAGCGTTTCCATGCCGCCTGCCGAAGAGGTGCTTGTTCTCTTAAAGGAAATACTGGATGAAGGAAAGCAATACGCGAAGTCTTTGGAAAGAGAAGAAAAAGAACTTCGGAAAGAAGCGGAGGAGCTGCGTGTAAGTATTGAGAAAAAGCAGGAGACGAACCGCGTATTTGATCTTCTGGAGCAATCGCAGATGCGTCTTGCGCAGCTTGAGAGTGAACAGGATGCGAAGGATGAGCTGAAGCGGCAATCGCTTCTCGGAGAGCGGGCGGAACGTGCCCGCAGTCTGGAAGTGCAGGCAATCCGCACGAAAAAGCAGCTGGAAAAGACAGCGGAGGAGACAGAGGCACTTCTGGCATGGAAGAAAGCCCATGAGGTGGATGAGGAAACGTTAAGAGAGCGGGTATCTGCCCTGGAGAAGGATCTGGCGCAGACAGAACCGGGCATACAGGAGATGATCGTCCGGCTGAGAGAACTTCTGCCGCGGTTTGAGAGTGTGCGCAAGTTTCAGTCAGACCATGCAAAGAGGACAGAAGAACTGTCCCGGTGTATGGATGCATGTCAGACGGCATCGCAGAGATACGAGCAGACTTATGAGATGTTTTTCCGGGAACAGGCAGGACTCATGGCGAAAGATCTGGAAGAGGGGAAGCCCTGTCCGGTATGCGGTTCTGTTCATCATCCGTCGAAAGCGTCCCTGTCCGGAAATGCGCCGGATCAGGAAGCGGTAGAGCAGGCAAAGAGAAGGCGGGATGAAGCGGAACAAAAACGCTCACAGGCACAGGCGGATTTCCAGAGGGTCCACGCTGCTCTTGAGGTGGAAGAAGCTGCCCTGAGAGAAGCTGTTGCCGTGGCAGGTGATATGGCGTCGGAGAAAAAGGCGGCGTCAGCGTTTGGCGAGGACGGCGAGGCAGAGGCAAAAGCCCGGCTGAAAGAGGCGGAGGCGGAATTAAAAGGGAAAAAGGATGCGCTTGCAAAAGCGCAGAAGGACTATCAGAAGAGTACAGAAGAGAACCGCCGCCGGAGCGGCCAGCTTGAAAGTCTCGCCGGGCAGAAGGAGAGCCTGGAGAAGCGCTTTGCGGAAGAGCAGGAGGATTTCCGTGAGGAGATCCGAAGGCAGCAGTTTGCCGGTCAGGAGGAGTACCGCGAAGCAAAACGATGGATCGAGGGCTGGCAGGACAAAGCAGCTCAGGTCAAAGCGTATGAAGAAGCGGTCCTAAAGGCGCGTGCTCAGACAGAAGCGCTGAAGGAACAGACCAAGGGGAAAAAGCGGGAAGATGTAGAGGCTGACAAAGAACAGCAGAAAGAGCTTTCCCGGCGGATCAAAGAGAAGGAAAAGACACGCATGGATATCCACGGGAAAAATGTGGGTAATCAGGGGGCGTATGATGCCCTTGTGAGATGCTTTGGCTCTCAGGAGGAACTGCGGAAGGAATATGAGGTGATCGGCAACTTAAGCCGTACAGCCAATGGCAACTTAAGCGGAAGTGTGAAGCTGGACTTTGAGACCTATGTGCAGAGGAAGTATTTCCGGCAGATCATACAGGCGGCAAACCGGAGGCTGGCACGGATGACGTCCAATGAATTCATCCTTCAGTGCCGGGAGATCAGGGATCTGAGCAGTCAGGGGCAGGCCGGGCTCGACCTGGACGTGTACGATCTGGTGACGGATTCCGTGCGTGATGTGAAGTCCTTATCCGGCGGCGAATCCTTCATGGCGGCGCTTTCCATGGCGCTGGGGCTGGCGGACATCGTACAGAACACAGCGGGAGCAGTGAGCCTGGAGACCATGTTCGTGGATGAGGGATTCGGTTCTCTTGACGATGCGTCAAGAGAACGGGCCATCCAGATATTGAAAGAGCTGGCGGGAGAAAAAGGACTGGTGGGGATCATTTCCCATGTGAATGAACTGAAAGAGCAGATCGACTGGAAGCTGAACGTGAGGAAAAGTGAGCACGGAAGCCATGCGCAGTGGACCTGCTGATGAGTTGACACACCGATAAAAAGAGAGAGGACCACGGGAAATTCATTCCGTGGAACCTCTCTCTTTAAAATGTTCACATCGGGCGATTATATCATTTTCAGATACTGTACGCTGTAAGCGGGCATCTCAAGCTGCCCCTGGAGCGTAACGGCACATTCTTCACTGTCTTCTTCAAGCACCGCGCGAAAATCACCTTGAAGCTCCTGGTGATTTGCCGTAAAGTCGGCATCCGAAGCGTTGATCGCTACGAGCATACGCTCCTTGTCAGTCTTGCGCTCAAAGACAAGCTGATGATTCGTAAGGACGACATTTTTATAAGAACCATTACACAGAGCGTCACTTTCGCGGCGCGCGGCGATCAGCTTCCGGATAAAGTCTGTCAGATCGTTGGGCTTCGGCTCTTCAAAGCAGGGCCTCAGCGCATAGTCATTGTCCGGGGCTTTCGCACCTTCCTCGCCCCACTCACTTCCGTAGTAGAGGCAGGGGATACCCGGCATGCCGAAGAGAAGCCCATACGCCAGCGGGATATGCTCCTTGTTGGTCAGGATCGTGGCGAGCCTTGACACATCGTGATTGTCCACGAAAGACATCAGGTGCTTCCCGCGGTAGATGCACCAGGGATCGGCTCCGTACTGGCGGTGCAGGGAGTGCGCGATCTCGAACATATTCATGCTGTTGAAGCTGGAAAAAATGCCCTTGTAGCACTCGTAGTTTGTGCAGCTGTGGAGCATTTCATCGTTGACGATGAGATTGTAATCCCCGAAGAGAACCTCACCGATGAGAGCGAAGCCGGGTTTGAGTTCCTCACAGTAAGCGCGGAGCCTGCGCATGAAATTATGATCCAGACAGTACGCCACATCCAGTCGGAGTCCGTCGATACCAAACTCTTCGATCCACATCTTCACACAGCTTAACAGATAGTCAACGACCGCCGGGTTCTGGAGGTTTAACTTGACCAGTTCATAGTGACCTTCCCATCCTTCGTACCAGAATCCGTCGTTGTACGCGCTGTTTCCGTCAAAGCTGATATGGAACCAGTCTTTATACGGGGAATCCCATTTCTTCTCCTGCACGTCTTTGAACGCCCAGAAGCCTCTTCCCACATGATTGAACACGCCGTCCAGCATGATCTTGACATCATGCTCGTGGAGCATATCGCAGACCTTCTGAAAGTCCTCGTTCGTCCCGAGACGGCAGTCGATCTTCAGGAAATCTCTCGTGTCATATCCATGGTTGTCAGATTCGAAGATCGGATTGAGAAGGATCGAGCCGACGCCCAGTTCCTGGAAATACTCTGCCCATTCCGCGATCTTTAAGATACGGTGCTCTGTCACACCGTCATTGTGTACCGGCGCCCCGCAGAATCCGATCGGGTATATCTGATAAAAAGTTTCATTGTAAGCCCACATAATTAAGCCCCTTTCCATTTGATGTCTGAATACATTTGTGCGATCATTATACCACAAGCGCAGGAAAGGAAGCGCCCGAAGGGCATTTACTTTCCAAGCAGTGGCTCCCAGGTATAAACCCTGCGCAGCAGGGCAGAGCGTGGAAACGGTCTGGGTCGCACATCGTGCGATCATTATACCACAAGCGGGCATAAAAAAGGAAGAACGGACTGCTCTTATTCAGCAGTCTGTTCTTCCTTCTTGCCGCGAAGGACCCGCACGTTGCGTTTCCCGTAGACAACCAGTGTAAACAACATTGACACAAGACAGATCACGATCGTTGTCGCAGAGACGGCCGGAGTGATACCGATCCAGAAGATGTGGAGGATCATCATGGCGTAGAGCAGTGTGGTGGCAACTTTCCCATGAAAATCCGCTCCCACTACCTTGCCTGTTTTACGGATCATCAAAAGTCCGGTCGTTCCGATGAAGATTTCCTTTAGTACAAGCACGCCGAAAGGCGCTGCCATTAGCGGGAACCGTGTGATAAGACAGAACAGCATGGCTGCCTGTGTCAGCTTATCCGCGATGGGATCCAGTATTTTTCCCACATTGCTGACCGCATTAAAATGTCGTGCGATAAATCCGTCCGCCAGGTCGGTGAGACCGGAGAGGATGAGCAGCGCGCCAGCCGGAAAATAGTCCTTCCTGACTGTATACAGCCAGATGATGACCGGAATCAGCAGCAGGCGGAATAAAGAGAGCAGATTAGGTATGGTTAATATTTTGTTCTGGGTGTTGTTTGTTGCATTCATTTGTAACTTCCTTTTATATCCTCATTACCTCAGTGTTAAGTCTGCTGTCGCGAAGACAGCCGATAGAAAGAAGTATATAAGGCTTCAGGAGCTATGTCAATGCGTCAGATAAAAGAAACAGTTCTTATCTGAAGCGTTGATTGACACTAAAACCGGCAGAATATATACTTAATGTTATACAGCGGACTTGTTGGGAAGTTTTGTCGGGAGGGATTTATTTTGAAGAAGGTACAGCACGTAAAAAAGAAAGTGTCCATATTCTTTCTGGCAGCATCCATATCAATATTGATGCTTTCCGGTACTGTGTGGGCGGAAGAATCTGAGAAGACGGCAGATCCGGCCGACACGGAAAACATTGCGGTTGTCGACGGATCCGAAGAGGCGTTGAGACAACCGGACACTGCGGATACGCAGGAGACGGGGACGGACGCTTCTGGCAATGTTGACACTGGAAGCGCCGGAATGAATGGTGATGCCGAAGTGACGGGACAAAATGACTCTGAGAATGGTGATTCCGGCGGAACAGGTCTTCCGTCACATCTGGAACCAACACAGAAAATCGATAAGCTGGAGCTTACAAAACACGAACCGGTAACGTTATCAAAAGTGAGTGTGAAGTCTGTTTCATTCACTCCGCAGACCGGGGATGACTCACAGGTCATGATCTGGGTGGGAGTCATGACCGTCGCAGTTGCGGCGGCTGCAATCATTATTATATGGAAGAAGCGAAAATAAGTTTTCAGACGTCCGATGCCAGGCGGCGCAAAGATATCCGGTAAACAGCCAGGGCGGGGCAGCAACAGACTTCGTATCAGTTCTAGTAACAGTTAGCCCGCGCCATTCGTAAAACCGCACTGCGTGCTTATTGTGGCTTCCGCCACTGTTTTACTCATAAAATGGCGCTCAGTTCATCAGGAATAGTGCGGGTCGATTCTTATGCAAGCATAAATCGCCCCACTCATCCCTGATGGCTGAACTGTTACGTTCTAAGATAATATAGAAAAAATATCTTGACACAGGGTGGTCGTGGGACTATAATATTACAGCATGACTAAAGGAGAAACAGTATACGCCATAGCCCCGGAGTGTGCTGATTTCACATATACAAGTAAATGTTATCTGATGATTTTATAGGAGGAACACCCATGAAAACTTATATGGCTAACCCT
>NHCFC00100__coassemble_1687_pt1 | contig 18214 bp, 17 predicted proteins | sample NHCFC00100__metabat2_high_PE_030 | metagenome-assembled genome bin NHCFC00100 | reverse complement strand
GCCAGGTATACGTTCTGACAAAGGACGAGGGTGGACGTCATACTCCGTTCTTCAACAACTACCGTCCGCAGTTCTACTTCAGAACAACAGACGTTACAGGTGTTTGCGAGCTTCCGGCTGGTACAGAGATGTGCATGCCTGGAGATCACGTAGAGATGACAGTTGAACTGATTCATCCGGTTGCTATGGAGGAAGGTCTGAGATTCGCTATCCGTGAGGGTGGACGTACAGTAGGATCAGGTACAGTAGCATCTATCATCGAGTAATTCCGCGAAGGCTACAAGCCGTGCAAATGCGTAAATAAAATCAGGGAAGAGTGCTTGCATTCTTCCCTGTATTTTTTTGCGCATTTATAGGGCGCCAGCCCGCGAGCGAGATGAAGCGAAGCGGAATCGAGCTGCGCACGGCTTTGTTGTGCTTATTTATGCGGCGCCAGCCCGCGACCTCATAACAAGTCAAAAATTCTCTCTGGAAGGTATTGACAAAAATATACAGGGGGGGGGTAAAATAATTTTTGGATATATTTATGTCAAAATATTTTAAGAGAGGAAATTGGGTTATGAGAAGAGTAAATAAAGTGATCGCTTCGATCTGTTCTCTGGCATTGGTCATGGGGATGCCTGTGTCAGCAGCAGGTGCGGAGCAGGAAACCCGGGAGCTGCCATGGTATGCCAGCCTGAGTGTTGGCGATGTATATCTCGTTGATTATGGCGAGATTACGGGGGAAGAAGTAGAAGGGGTTTCCTATGATGTGGAAACAAATACACTGAAATTGGAGAATTATGATCAGCAGGGATTCATTTCTGCAAGCCAGTTGGGCAGTGACTTTACGATAAGCCTGCAGGGAGATAACGATATCAGTGGCATCGGTATCAGTGGCGGCGGTTATGATTACATCCCGCTGGATGGAAGAATTGTTGGACCAGGCACGTTAAATATTAATAGAGAGGGCGGCATAGGAATTTCATATAGTGATAATCTTGTGATAGAAGACTGTACAGTCAATATCGAAGCAGAAGGTGCAGGCATGTTCTATGGAATTACGGGTTCAACAGAGTGGTATAGTGAACTGGTGATTGATAATTCCAATATTAATATTAAAGGGACTGAGATGGAGGGAGCAAATGCAGGTATTGATGCACAGAGCGGTGATCTGACAGTCCGGAATTCGAATATTGATATCGAATTAACAGGTGGAAACATATTTGGTGTCGCGGCAGGTTTTATAGACAAGTCATATAACATTAATGGCGGCAGATTCACCGTGGAGAATTCTACGATCAGTTGTCTGACATCAACAGGTCGGGGCGATGATTATAACCATAACATGTATTTCTATGAGATGCCGAATCGGGATGAGCTATACTTTTACGCAGGAGAAGAGGGAGCCTATACAGAGAAAGACTTTGACGAAGCATTTGAATTAGGAAAGTACTATGATGAGCGCTATGATACAAACTACAATCATACGATCATTTCTTCATCTGCGATTCCGGCATACTGTGACCATGTATGGGACGATGGTACAGTGAAGACACCGGCATCCTGTGAGACAAAAGGCGAGATGACCTACACATGTACACTTTGCGGCAACACAAAGACAGAGGAGGTTGCCGCGCTTGGCCATGAGTGGGGCGAGTGGAAAGAATTAAAGCCCGCTGACTGCACAAATGAAGGGGCAGAGGCACGAACCTGCGGAAGATGCCAGAAGACGCAGAACCGCACGATCGACGCTCTTGGACATGAATTTGAAACAACGGTGACAAAGGATCCGACTTGTACAGAGTCTGGAATACAGGAACAGATATGTACGCGCTGTGGATTCAAGACAGGGGAAACTGAGATTGCGCCCACAGGCCATCAGTATACGGAATGGGTAGTGACGAAAGAACCTACTTTCCACAATAAAGGCGAAAAGACACGAACCTGTATGGTGTGCGGACATGTCGACAGGCTGGAAATTCCGGCACTCAGTGAGACTCATGAACATGATTTCAGCGGCGAAGAGGAAGTGATCACAGCACCGAATTGTACGGAAGAAGGACTTAAGAAGGTATACTGTACAGAGCCGGAATGTGGCGAATATGAAATGGTAAAGATACCGGCGACAGGGCATACACCGGGAGAATGGACGTCCGTGAAAGAAGCGACCTGTTCTGAAAACGGAACAGAGCAGAGGGTATGTACAGTATGCGGAACAGTCACAGATACGCGTGTCACGGACAAACTTCCGCATACCTATGGCGACTGGACCGTGATCACAGAGGCAACCTGTACAGAAGCAGGCGTAGAATCAGCAGAATGCGAAGTGTGCCATGAGACAACTGTAAGAGGTATCAATGCACTTGGACATGACTTCGTGCAGTGGACAGTAACGAAAGAAGCGACCTGCACAGAGGATGGCGAGGAGCAGTCAGACTGTACCCGCTGTGACGCAAGCGAGACAAGAGTGATCAAGGCAGAAGGACATCAGTGGAGTGAATGGGAGATTACGGCAGAGCCGACGAACGAAACAGAAGGCGAGAGAAAGGCTGTATGTGAAGTATGCGGCGAGGTAAAGACCGAGACTCTTCCGAAACTGCCGGATATCCAGGCACCTGATCCGGGAAATACGGAAGAGAGTAACACAACTGACAGTGAAGCAACCGGCGGAAAAGCAGTCAAAACAGGAGATAATACATCTTTCCTCATCTGGATCGCACTCATGGGAGCGGCAGCCGCAGTATTTGCCGTGACAAAAAAGAAAACAAATCAGTAAATGAAATGAAGCATGAGAAAAGCCGCGCGCTGGGAAATCAGCGCGCGGCTTTGTGGTGCCTGAAAAAGAAATTTTTTGTCTATTGGCTGTTTGGAATTATTTCACGCTTCTTGACCGCATTTTTAAGAAAACTATCGGTTGCATATCTGCGATGACAAGTGTAGTTCATATTGGGATACAGAAAACTATGTAAATAATATAAGAAAACAAATGCCAGGAATTAGTATAATATGCACAAATATTATATTTGAAACGGAATTTGTTGATAAAATTACACAAATATGATAGTATGACTATCAAAAGAGGAACGCGGGTGATGAAAGCATGAGAGAATCTGAAACGAGACAGAGACAGGCACAGTACCGCTCGGAAAAGATCATGAACGCTGCGATCGGACTTTTTTGCGAAAAGGGGATAGAAGAAACCTCTGTTGATGAGATTGCCGTTAAAGCAGGCGTCGGGAGCGCGACGGTATACCGTTACTATGAGACGAAAGCTGAGCTGGCGATACAGAGCGGAGTTGCTTATTGGAAACGCATCGCGGATACATATCTGAATGTTTATACACAAAAAGGATATGAGGAACTGAATGGTCTGGAGCAACTGGAGAAGATTATGAATGGGTTGGCGCAGATATTTGAACATGAGACAGCGTTTTTAAAATATCTGCAGGAATTTGATGTCTTTGTAAGGAAATACGGGATAGAAATCGAGAGACTGAAAGAATATGAGGAATGCATAATGAGCCTGAAGCCGGGGGTAATAGCCGCGCTGGAGAAAGGAAAGAAGGATGGGACGCTGTCTTTTGAATGGTCTCCGGAGGAGGTCTGTTACTCCCTGGCGCATAGTGTGTTCGGCCTTATGAAGAAGCTGGCGTGGAACGGCAGTCTGCTTGCACTACAGCGGAAGGATGGGCTGTCGCTTCAGGTGAGGATCACGATAAAGCTGCTTATCAGAGGGCTGATGAACAACTTCTGAAACATAAAGGCTGAGATATGAAGGCGGATATATATAAGCCTGAAATAAAAATACAAAGGAAAGGAGACTGGTTATGGCATGTTTTGTTGTACCGGCGGTGGAAGCCGCCGTGGTAAGTGTGGCAGTAAAGATCGCGGAAAGAAAAGAGGGGGAATGTCGGATTGCGGAAGCCGGGGAAGCGAAAGGTGGAATTTTACAGGCAACGAAGAAGACACATAACTTAGCAGGGAAGTGCATACCCCTGCATAAAGTAAAATGGCTGACGAACCTGCTGTGGGGCGGATCGGCGATCCTGGCGTTCGAGCATCTCTGGCATGGAGAGATCGTTCCGTATTTTCCGTTTCTTACGGCAATGTACAGCGCAGAAGATACTGCGGCGATGCTAAGAGAGATGTCCACGGTGGGAACTGCGATGGCGGCGCTGATTACTGTGGTGTGGCTGGGCATGGTAAAAGCAGACAGTATGCTGAAAGAGCGCAGAAAATTGTCACAGGAGACAGAGAACTAAAAGAAGCAGGGCACTGTAAAGAAAAGCAAATACAGTAGATTGAGAGGAATGATATGACATTACTTATTATGATGACTGCAGCGATCATAGTTACCGTACTGTGGTACAGAGGAGCATCGGGAGACGGGATGAAGCTATCGGTCCTGTGCTGGCTTTATTGGGGCGCGTCCCTGATGTGGATGGTGGACGCGGTATTTGAATATGCCGAGCTTGGAGCAGAGTATTTCACACCGGCACCGGCAGATATGCTCAATGACGCATTCCTTGGTCTGGCGGCGGTAGTGTTCGGGCTTGTCATCTGGCTGGTGATCCTTCTGGTGAAAGATCCGGCGGGCAGACTGGGCAGTGCGAAGAAATGAGGATGGAGCGCATAGAAGGAAACGTTGAAGAAAGCACATGCAGTGAAGGATGAAGAGCTCTCATGTGAAGAGAAAATAAAAGAAAGATATGGTGAGAGGCGATGTACAAGATATATGAGATCAAACAGAGTGTTTTTGAAGACAATGACAAAGAAGCGGAGCAGGTGCGGGCGGAACTGAAAAAGGAAAAGACATTCCTTCTGAACCTGATGTCCTCTCCCGGCGGCGGAAAGACGACGACGCTGGAGCGGACGATCGGCGCGCTTAAGGATAAACTGCGTATCGGCGTGATGGAAGCGGATATCGACAGCGCGGTGGACGCGGATACGATCAGCAAGACCGGCGTGAAGGTGATCCAGCTCCACACCGGCGGTATGTGCCATCTGGATGCGGATATGACCCGCCAGGGGCTTCGGGAGATGGGAACAGAGGACGTTGATCTTGCGATCCTGGAGAACGTCGGGAACCTCGTGTGTCCGGCGGAGTTCGATACGGGCGCGGTCAAGAATGCCATGATCTTGAGCGTGCCCGAAGGAGACGATAAGCCCTTGAAATATCCGCTCATGTTCAAGGTGTGCCACTGTCTTCTGATCAACAAGATCGATGTGCTCCCGTATTTTGATTTTGACATCGAGGCATGTAAGGAACGCGTACTAAAGCTCAACCCGGACATGAAGATCATCCCCATATCCGCGAAGACAGGCGAGGGAATGGAAGAGTGGTATGAGTGGCTGAAACAGCAGGCAGACACATGGAATGAAAAATGAGAAATAGAAGATAAGAAAAGTGGAATTGGAAAGGAGGAGAGTGATGAGTGAAGAGAGGACACTGATCCTGAAGCTCGGGCAGATGATCACAGACCGTATCGGGCATAAGGTGACGGTGGATGATCCGGAATACTGGGGACTGGCGGAGGTGCTGACGGATGAGATGGCAGAGGTCTGTCTCTCCATGAAGGTCAGGAAGCCGATGACACTTGAAGAGATCGCGAAGAAGAGCGGCAAGGATAAGGAGAGAGTACAGCAGCTCTTAGATGAGATGTCCGTGATCGGAATGATCGAGTACAACTGGGAGAACGCGGACCGGCATAAGCAGTATGTCCTTCCCATGTTCGTGCCAGGATGCGCGGAGTTCATGATGATGAATGAGAAGCAGACGCAGGAGCATCCGATCATTGCGGATTTCTTCGAAAATATGTCAAGGCTCCCGCTTGAGAAGGTGACGCCCATGGTACCGCCGGGAGGCTCCGGCATCGGCATGCATGTCATCCCCGTGGAGAAAGCAATTCCCGCGCATCAGGAGTCGGCGAGCGTGGAACACATTTCACACTGGCTGAAGAAATACCAGGATAAATATGCGGTAGGAGCTTGTTCCTGCCGGCGCCAGCAGCGGATGCGCGGCGAGGGCTGTGGGGAGATCGAAGGCGACCTCTGTATCGGTGTGGGCGACATGGCGGATTACCTGGTGGAGACAGGGAAAGGACGTTATATTGATCTGGATGAGGTGATGGAGATCCTGAACCGGGCGGAGGAGAACGGATTCGTTCACCAGATCACCAACATCGACGGGGAGGAGAAGATCTTCGCGATCTGTAACTGCGCGCCCGGTGTGTGCAACGGGCTGAGGACTTCCCAGTTATTTAATACGCCGAATATGTCGCGGTCTGCGTATCGCGCCCATGTAGAGGCGTCAAAATGCGTGGCATGCGGCATGTGCGTGGAAGTCTGTCCGGTAGGCGCGGCGAAGCTGGGGCAGAAGCTGTGCACGAAGCATGGACAGATCGAGTATCCGAAAGTTGAGCTCCCGGACAATGTAAAGTGGGGCAGGGATAAATGGGATCCTGACTACAGGGATCACGCAAAGATCAACTGCTACGAGACGGGGACAGCTCCGTGTAAGACGGCATGTCCGGCACATCTTCCGGTACAGGGCTACATCAAGATGGCAGCCGACGGGAGATACATGGATGCCTTGAAGCTGATTAAGCATGAGAATCCATTCCCGGCGGTATGCGGCGCCATCTGCAACCGGCGGTGCGAGGACGAGTGTACGAGAGGTACGATCGATCAGGCGGTGGCGATCGACGAGATCAAGAAGTTTATTGCGGAGCAGGAACTAAAAGAAGAGAACCGCTTTATCCCCAAGTGCGAGAATCACGAAGGCAAACAGTTCGAGGAGAAGATCGCAGTCATCGGAGCAGGTCCTGCGGGAATGTCCGCGGCATATTATCTGAGGACAAAAGGATATCCGGTCACTGTATTTGAGAAAGAAGAACGACCGGGAGGCATGCTGCTGAACGGGATCCCCTCTTTCCGGCTGGAGAAGTCCGTGATCGAGGCAGAGATCGACATCCTCAGACAGATGGGCGTGGAGTTCTGCTGCGGCGTGAATGTCGGTGAAGATGTGACGATACAGGAACTCAGAGACCGGGGATATAAAGCATTTTATGTTGCTGTGGGAGCCCAGGGCGGAAGAAAGGCAAAAGTGCCGGGCGAAGACGCGGCGGGCGTGCTCACAGGCGTGGAGTTCCTGCGCAATGTGAATCTGGATGAAGAGAATGTGAAGCTGACCGGGAAGACCGTGGTTATCGGCGGTGGAAACGTAGCCATCGATGTGGCGAGGACAGCGGTCCGCGCAGGCTCAAAGAGCGTGGAGATGTTCTGTCTGGAGTCTGAAAAAGAGATGCCTGCGGCTGAGGATGAGGTTGAAGAGGCAAGAGAAGAGGATATCAGGATCAACTGCGGATGGGGACCAAAAGAGATCCTGACAGAGGGCGGAAAGGTGAAAGGCATCCGCCTGAAAAAGTGTGTGTCCGTGTTCGACGCACAGGGGCGTTTTGCTCCGGTGTATGATGAGGAGACTTGTACGGACGTGGCATGTGAAAACGTGATCCTTTCCATCGGTCAGTCCATACTGTGGGGCAAGTTGTTAGAAGGAACGGCTGTGGAGCTGAACCGCAACGGTACGGCTGTAGCAGATCCGGTCACTTATCAGACGAAAGAGCCGGATATCTTCGTGGGCGGCGATGTCTATACAGGACCGAAGTTTGCCATTGACGCCATCGCGGCAGGCAAACAGGGGTGTGAATCCATCCACAGATTCGTGCATGAAGGACATTCCCTGACGCTGGGGCGTGATCTGCGGCAGTTCAAAGAGCTGGATAAACATGACCTTGAGATCGAGGAGTTTGATAACGCGAAACGGCAGATCCCCGGCAGGAAAGCGGGTGTGGCGAAGGAGACATACCGTGATCTGCGCTCCGTATTTACAGAAGAGCAGGTGAAGAAGGAAGCAGCCCGCTGTCTCGGATGCGGAGCAACCGTAGTGGATGAGAATAAGTGCATCGGCTGTGGCCTGTGTACGACGAAATGCGAGTTCGACGCCATCCATCTGAGCAGAGACCTTCCGGAAGCCAGCCGGATGCGAAGCGCGGAGGATAAGCTGAAAGGGATCCTTCCGTACGCGCTCAGGCGGGCGATCCGGATCAAGTTTAAGAAGTAACAGAAAGACAGGATAAACAGGATGCATGAATTAGGGATCATCGTACATATCACGAAGACGCTGCTTAACGTGGCGGAGGAAAATAAGCTCAGTGAGATCGCGTCTGTCACGCTGGAGGTGGGCGAGGTCAGTTCTATTGTCCCGGATTATATGACGGACTGCTGGAAGTATTACCGGAAGAGATTCCCACTTCTTGAAGAAGCAGAGCTGAAGATCGAGATGATGCCTGCGGTGACATATTGTGAATCCTGTGAAAAGACCTACCCCACGGTAGAATACGGGAGACAGTGCCCGCACTGCGGGAGTTGGGAGACATACCTGGTGACAGGGGATGAGTGCAATATCCGGGAGATCGAAGCCCGGTGAGAGGGCACGAATTATGATACCGACGATCCGGTGCTATTGCTGCCTGGGTTGTCAGTGAATGAGAGAAGGAGGTTATGATATTATGTTATTTCATGTTTACGGCGGGGATGCGCTGCCCCAATGGATCGCCATGCTGGGAGTTCTGGCGGCACTGATCCTGCTCAATGAGTTCGCAAGGAGAACGAAAGCCGGAGGGATCCTGATGTTCTTCGTGGTGCCGGCAGCCCTGACGGTGTATTTTATCGTCATTGCGGTGAGCGCAGCTTCAGGCGCGCAGTGGGCGCTGGACAATCAGACGTATGTGTACATGAACGGCTGGTTCCATTACGCGAAATTATACGCGTCCCTTGCGGGCTGTATCGGATTCATGATGATCAAGTACGGATGGGGAATCGGGAAATCCCATTGGTTCAAAGCGTATCCGTTCGTGATCGTGGCGATCAATATCCTGATCGCGGTGGCAAGTGATTTTGAGTCTGCTATCAATGGCTGGTATTCCTGGTGGCTGTCCTCGGAGGATGTGTGGCTGTACGGCGGCTGGCACAATGTGTTCAACGGACTTGCGGGCATCATCAATATCTTCTGTATGACAGGATGGTGGTCGGTCTACTCGTCTAAAGATAAGAAAGACATGATCTGGCCGGATATGATCTGGGTCTATATCATCGTCTATGATATCTGGAACTTTGCTTACACCTACAACTGTCTGCCGACGCACTCCTGGTTCTGCGGCGTGGCGCTCCTTCTGGCTCCGACTATCGCGGCGCTTCTGTGGAACAAGGGCGGCTGGATCATGAACCGCGCGAATACACTGTGCATCTGGTGCATGTTCGCGCAGGTATTCCCGCTGTTCCAGGAGACACTCTCCGACGGCACGCAGATGTTCCCGTGGGCGACGCTCCCGAAGCTGTACGCGGACGGCACATTGAACGGGATCGCCGCAGGCGGAAACGCGAACGCAGATCCGACCATGATGACCGTGGTCAGTGCGCTCGCGCTTGTGACGAACATCATCGCGCTGGCGTATATCATCTATGCGTCTAAGAAGCGGAAGATCAATCCGTACAAGGGGGAAGTATTTACCGGGTTCAAGTATTACAAGGACGCGGCGGCAAGAGCGGATATTTAATATTTTAAAAGCAGGTTCTGTCAGGGGATGGATAATAAGATCCTTCCCCTGATTTTTAATTGAAAAGAACAGCTTTTATGTATATACTGAATGCAACAAAATGTTGCAAAAATAAGAATCATCTTATCGTGACATATTATAATCAAAGTGATACCTTTTTAAGGACACCTTAGAAAGCAGGAGAAAAAAGACATGACAACAAAAAAAGAAATCCTTATCAAACAGATCGTGCTGGATCTGATCTATGATATTGCCGGCAGTATCCTGTATGCTGCCGGTATCTATACGTTTGCGGGGAACGGAGGCTTCGCCCCGGGCGGCGTCTCAGGTCTTGCACTGATCATGAACAACCTGTGGGGACTCCCGGTGGGAACCGTGACCCTTTTGCTTAATATCCCGCTTGTCCTGATCAGCTATAAGACAGTCGGGAAGAGGCTTCTTATCAAGAGCGGGGTGACCATGGTGATCTCTACTCTGTTCCTGGATCTGATATTTCCGCTGTTCCCTATGTACAGCGGCAACCGGATGATGGCGGCGCTTTGCTCCGGTGTGTTTCTTGGGGCAGGTATGGCACTGTTCTATATCCGTGGTTCATCTTCAGGAGGTATCGATTTTCTGACACTGACGATCAAGAAGAAGAAACCTCATATGACGATCGGGGTCATTACGATGATCATTGACCTTACAGTCATCCTTCTTGGTGTGCCGGTATTCGGCGATGTGGATTCTGTCCTGTACGGACTTCTCGCCACCTTTGTGTGTACTGTGGTGATCGATAAGATCCTGTACGGTATCGGAGCGGGGACACTGGCAGTCATCGTCACAGGGAAGGGGAAAGAGACCGCGCGCCGGATCGCCGAGACCGTTGACCGAGGCGTGACATCCTTAAACGCGGTCGGCGCGTATACCGGACAAGACCGGGATGTCCTTCTGTGCGCCTGCTCCAAAGCAGAGGCATATATGGTGCGGGCAGCAGTCAGGGAGGCGGATGAGCAGGCCTTTATTATGTTCACGGAGACAAGTGAAGTATTCGGGGAAGGGTTCAAGGACGCAAGGTCGTGAGCGGACACAGGCAGGACCGTGAGCAGAGGGCTTGAGCAGATGCAGGCAGGGCTTGCAAAATGGGGGCTTATGCCGTAAAATAAAGTGCAAGTGATTTCAGATACGCGCGTGAAAGAGAACGCGCGTATCGTTTGTGACTGACAGCCGGATTGGAGGATAAGACCAGATGGAGATGATCCATGCGGAAAAGTTGATCTATGAATATGATAAGCGCGACGAAGAGGGCAATGTGATCGGCACGAACCGCGCCATTGACGGTGTGGATATTGATGTTCCACAGGGTTCCTTTGTCGCGGTGCTCGGGCACAACGGGTCCGGTAAGTCCACGCTGGCGAAGCACATGAACGCTATCCTTGTGCCGACAGGCGGCACGATGTGGGTGGATGGCAGAGACACCAGGGATCCCGGTGAGCTGTGGAATGTACGCCAGAGCGCGGGCATGGTATTCCAGAATCCGGACAACCAGATCATCGGTACTGTTGTCGAGGAGGATGTGGGATTCGGTCCGGAGAACTTAGGTGTTCCTACAGATGAGATATGGAAGCGGGTAGAGGACAGTCTGAAGTCTGTCGGCATGATCGAGTACCGCAAGGCTTCCCCGAACAAGCTGTCCGGCGGGCAGAAGCAGCGTGTGGCTATCGCGGGAGTCATCGCTATGGAGCCGAAATGTATCGTGCTGGACGAGCCTACTGCCATGCTGGATCCCAACGGACGTAAGGAAGTGATCCGCGCGGTGGAGAAGCTGCGCAGGGAGAAGAAGGTCACGGTCATCCTCATTACACATTATATGGAAGAGGTCATCGACGCGGATCAGGTGTTTGTCATGGATGACGGCCATATCGTTATGCACGGAACGCCGCGGGAGATCTTCAGCCGGGTGGATGAACTGAAGGCTTACCGCATGGATGTGCCGCAGGTGACCATGCTGGCAGAGGAACTTAGAAAACGCGGATTAGATATCCCGCGGGGGATATTAAGACGGGAAGAGCTGGTGGAAGCAATATGTCGATTACATTAGAGAATGTTAATTATGTATACAGCCCTGGAACAGCATATGAGAAGCAGGCGTTAAAGGATGTCAGCCTGGAGATCCCGCAGGGGCAGTTTGCGGGGATCATCGGGCATACAGGCTCTGGGAAATCTACGCTCATACAGCATCTGAACGGACTTGTGAAAGCAACGTCCGGCAGGATCCTGTATGAAGGTCAGGATATTTACGCGGAAGGGTATAATATGCGCACCCTGCGCTCACAGGTGGGGCTTGTGTTTCAGTATCCGGAGCATCAGCTTTTTGAGGTGGATGTCATAAGTGATGTGTGCTTTGGCCCTAAGAATCAGGGGCTATCCGCCGAAGAGTGCGAGGCGCGGGCGAAGGAAGCGCTGGAGCTGGTAGGATTTCCGGAGAAATATTATCACCAGTCGCCCTTTGAATTATCCGGCGGACAGAAACGCCGCGTTGCCATCGCGGGAGTGCTGGCAATGAGTCCGAAGGTGCTCATACTGGATGAGCCGACTGCGGGGCTGGATCCAAAAGGGCGTGATGAGATACTGGATCAGGTGGAACGTCTCCACAAAGAGACCGGGATGACGGTCATCTTAGTTTCCCACAGTATGGAGGATGTCGCGCGGTATGTAGAGCGCATCATCGTTATGAACCGCGGGGAGAAGATGCTGGACGGCACTCCGGCAGAAGTGTTCCGCCATTACAAGGAATTGGAGCAGGTAGGGCTTGCGGCGCCGCAGGTGACCTACGTGATGCACGATTTAAAAGACCGGGGCTTTCCGGTGTCGCCGGATGCGACGACCATAGAAGAAGCCGCGGATGAGATAATGAGGAGTTTTCAATGATCAGAGATATTACGATCGGACAGTATTACCCGGCAGAGAGCCGGATACATAAGCTGGATCCAAGGGTGAAGATCGTATGCACCTTGTTTTTTCTTGTGTCCTTATTCGTCCAGAACAGTCTGCCCGGGTATGTGATCGCGACGATATTTCTCGGTGCGGTGATACGGCTGTCCAAAGTACCGCTTAAATATATTTTAAAAGGCTTAAAACCGATCATGATCCTGCTGCTGTTCACAGTAGTGATGAACCTGTTCCTCACAAAAGGAGGAGAGACGCTGATTCACTTCTGGATCTTCACTGTGACAGAGAACGGGCTGCGTGTATCTGTATTCATGGCAGTGCGCCTGATGTATCTCGTCGCGGGATCGTCGATCATGACATTTACCACCTCGCCAAACGGACTGACCGATGGTATGGAAAAACTGCTCCATCCACTGAACAAGATCAATGTACCTGTTCACGAGGTGGCGATGATGATGTCTATTGCGCTCAGGTTTATCCCCATCCTTCTCGAAGAGACGGATAAGATCATGAAAGCACAGATCGCGAGAGGTGCGGACTTTGAGTCGGGGAACATCATCCAGAGGGCGAAAGCCATGATACCGATCCTGGTGCCGCTGTTCGTGTCTGCGTTCCGCCGTGCCAATGATCTTGCCATGGCGATGGAAGCCCGCTGCTATCATGGGGGAGAGGGACGGACGAAGATGAAGCCTCTCAGATATAAAAGGCGCGACGTGGCAGCGTATATACTGACGCTTATCTATTTCGCGGCGATATTTGTGATCGGACGTTATGTGCCGTTTAAATTGTGGATATTTTAAAAAAAGAGATCCTATGTCTTTCGGACATAGCAGATCAGAGCCGGCGCGGTCAAATAAGTTTTGGCTGCGTCTTTGACTGAGGAGGAACTATGAAGAGGATCAAGCTGACTGTAGCCTATGACGGCACGGATTACTGCGGATGGCAGGTGCAGAAGAACGGTTTGACAGTGGAAGAAGTGCTGAATAAGGCGCTGTCCCGCCTGACCGGTGAAAATATCACAGTCACCGGAGCGAGCCGTACGGATGCGGGAGTGCACGCGCAGGGAAATGTAGCGGTATTCGACACGGATACACAGATCCCTCCGGAGCGCCTGATCTATGCGCTCAATACAGTGCTTCCCGAGGATGTAGTAGCAGTGAAGTCGGAAGAGGTTCCTGCCGGATGGCACCCGAGGAGATGTGTGTCTGTAAAGACGTATGAATATCGTATCCTCAATCGGGAGCTGCCGGATCCGGTGAGGCGCAGAGATACGTATTTTGTCTACTTTCCCCTTGATCTGGAACGGATGAAGGCAGCGGCGGAGTATCTGAAGGGGACCCATGATTTTAAAGGCTTCTGCAGCGCCCAGACAGCGGTAAAGGATACCGTGCGGACGATTTACGACCTGGATCTTTGGAGAGAGGGAGATATTATCACCATCCGTGTGCGGGGGAACGGGTTCCTTTACAACATGGTCCGCATCATCGCGGGCACACTGGCAGGTGTGGGAAGGGGATATTTTGAACCTGAAGAGGTGAAGGATATGCTGGAGAGCAAAGACCGCACAAAGTCAGGGGTCACTGCGCCGCCTCAGGGACTCACTCTGATCGGCATTGAATATGAAAATGCTAAAAATCAGTTGTAGGTCTTTGAAAATCCCTTTCGTTATGGTATGATAACTCTATCAATATCGAAGGGGATATTGCGGAGAGAAGAATCGGATTTTCAGACTGCATAGGTCAGCTTGGGAAGTCTGATTCTTTGTTCTGCGGTTCTCTCGACATTATAGGAAACGAGGAGGAACTAATAATGAGAATCTACGAGGTAAAGGATTATCAGGAGATGAGCAGGAAAGCAGCCAATATTCTGGCAGCTCAGGTTGTGCTTAAGCCGGACTGTGTTCTGGGACTGGCGACAGGTTCCACGCCGATCGGTACATATGATGTGCTCGTGGACAAGTACGAGAAGGGAGATCTTGATTTCTCTGAGGTGAAAACTGTGAACCTGGATGAATACAAAGGTCTGACAAAAGACAATGATCAGAGTTATTATTATTTCATGCATGAGCATCTGTTTGACCGTGTGAACATCGATCCGGATAACACGAATGTTCCGGACGGCACAGAGGAGGATCCTGCGAAAGAGTGCGAGAGATATGAAGCGCTGATCGCGTCCATGGGCGGCGTGGATATCCAGCTTCTCGGACTGGGGCGCAACGGCCACATCGGATTCAATGAGCCGGCAGATCATTTCGAGCAGATGACACACTGCGTAGATCTGGCGGAGAGTACGATCGAAGCGAATAAGAGATTCTTCGCGTCTGCGGATGATGTTCCGAGACAGGCATATACAATGGGAATCGGAACGATCATGAAAGCGAAAAAGATCCTTCTTGTTGTAAATGGCGAAGACAAGGCAGACGCGCTTGCTAAGGTTCTTTACGGACCGGTGACACCGGAGGTTCAGGGATCGATCCTCCAGCTTCACAATGACGTTGTTGTCGTGGCGGACAGCGCGGCAATGTCAAAGATACAGAAATGATGTCGCATTTATTAGAGGTATGCGCAGACAGTGTACAGTCCGCCATCGCGGCGCAGAAGGGCGGCGCGGACCGCATCGAGCTGTGTTCTGCTCTGGTGATCGGCGGGCTGTCCCCGTCTCCGGCGATGTTTCAGCAGGTCAGGGAGAATACAGATATTCAGATCCGCGTTCTTCTACGCCCGAGATTCGGGGACTTCTGCTATGATGAATATGAATTTCAGACGCTGAAGGAAGAAGTGCGGCAGTTCCGTGAGCTTGGAGCGGACGGTGTGGTCATCGGTATCCTGAAGCCGGACGGCACACTGAACATGGAGCAGATGGAAGAACTGGTGAGGGCAGCAGACGGCATCGACGTCACCATGCACCGTGCGTTCGATGTATGCCGTGATACATATGAAGCGCTGGACCAGTGCATTTCCCTGGGAATCGACACGATCCTTACGAGCGGACAGAAGAGTTCTGCGTGGGAAGGAAGAGAACTGCTCGCGGAGCTTGTCAGGCGCTCGGACGGACGGATCGACATTCTTGCCGGGGCAGGTATCGGCCCCGGTGTCATCGGGGAACTTGCGGAGTACACGGGAGTGCGTTCTTTCCATATGTCAGGGAAGAAGGTACTGGACAGCCGTATGGAGTTCCGCAGGGAAGGAGTGCCTATGGGTATCCCGGGCTTCGGTGAGTTCGAGATCTGGCAGACGGATGCGGAGCAGGTGAGAAAAGCGGCGGAGGTCCTGTGCAGAGAAAAGACGTTTCTGTGAGACAGAGAATAAAGAAAGTCCCGGAGCCATCAATGCTTTGATGTGCTCCGGGGCTTTTTCTGCACTGTCTGGGATTGTATTTCTTTGGGGTCCGGTTACCGCGGGACAACATGCGCGGGCTGTTCCAGGTCTGTGAGTAGTTCCCTTGCCCGATCCACATCCCCGGGCTTGACGCAGATGTAGTAGGTCTGCCGGTCAATCTTGCCGTTCGGACCGAAATCCCGGTGATCCAGCTTGGCGCCGCATCCGCACAGCGGCGCCTCTGTCTCGTAGTAACCGCTCTCCATGATCTTGATACCTGATTCTTTGAGGCGCGTCTTTGCCTCTTTCCAACGAGACTTGTCGCCCCATATCTCATAAACCGTTTCACGTTTGCCGAATAGTGTCATAACTCAGTTCTCCAATGCATAAAAACAGATTCCGATGGTTGTCTTTTCATTCAGTATATTAGAATCTTTCCGAAGCCGCAAGAGCACACTTGACTTTTACATGGCTCCTATGGTATATTGTGCGCAGACAAGTTCGGGAAAGACGCGCAGAGCGGGTCTGCCGGACGACAGGATCATACAGGCTGTGAAAGGAAGAAGTAGCAGACAACCGTGAAAACAGAAAGCTGCCGGGGGATGAGAGGCGCGTGATACGGTGTTTGTGAATACATCCGGGAGCCTCACACCGAAAGTCACTGTTCTGACTCCGATAATAGCTGTGTTATCAAAGGAGGGGCAGATGAGTAGGCTGTGACGGAGTGGCACACGTTACCGTGCCGTATGAGGCCGGATATACATCCGGTGAATTAAGGTGGTACCACGGTTGAGTCAGCCGTCCTTATTGCGTGAGCAGTAAGGACGGCTTTTCTTATATGGATGAGAAAGTGATGAAGGAAGACAGGAAGAAGAGCGCAGCGAAGCAGCGGATCATTGATAATTATGAGGCGCAGCGGAACAAATACCTGGAAGAAGGATATGAAGAAAAACAGGAGACCATATCAGTGGTGAAAGCCAATGTCATGGCGCTTGTGACGGCGGGACCGTTTGCATTGGCAGGGGCGATCCTGTGGTTTATATGTAAAAGAGAAAATCAGTATTGGGGCATCAGAGGGATGGTCATATTCTGGGTGATGTTTCTGCTGCTGATCGTGGTGCATGAGATGTTACACGGTGTGGGCTGGAGCATTTTCGCGAAGAAACGATGGAAGAGTATGTATTTCGGTGTAATGTGGGATTCACTTACCCCGTACTGCCACTGTAAGGAGCCGCTGAGACCGGGCGCCTATCTGTTCGGGGGACTGCTTCCGTTCCTGGTGCTGGGTATCGGGATGTATATCGCGGCGTGGGTGAGCGGCAATGACATCGTGTGGGCGCTGAGCCTTATCAATATCCTTGCCGCAGGCGGTGATACGACGCTTATGTGTATGCTGGTGAAATATCTCGGGAAGAACGCAGTGATATTGGATCATCCGACGGAATGCGGATTCATCGCTTTCCAGAAGGTGGACAAGTAAACAATAGAGTAAGAAAAGGAGAGAAAGAAAATGGGAATCTATGAAGAACTTCAGGCAAGAGGGCTGATCGCCCAGGTAACAGACGAGGAAGGCATCCGTGATCTGGTGAACAACGGAAAGGCGGTATTCTACATCGGCTTTGACCCCACGGCGGACAGTCTTCATGTAGGACACTTTATGGCGCTGTGCCTGATGAAACGCCTTCAGGAGGCGGGCAACAAGCCGATCGCACTGATCGGCGGCGGTACGGGCTATATCGGCGATCCGTCCGGAAGAAGCGACATGCGCAGCATGATGACGCCGGAGCAGATCCAGCACAACTGTGACTGCTTCAAGAGGCAGATGAGCAAGTTTATCGATTTCTCAGAGGGGAAGGCCCTTATGGTAAATAATGCGGACTGGCTGTTAGATCTGAACTACGTGGAGGTGCTCCGTGAGATCGGACCGCATTTCTCTGTGAACAGGATGCTTACGGCAGAATGCTACAAGCAGAGAATGGAGAAGGGATTAAGCTTTCTTGAGTTCAACTACATGATCATGCAGGCGTACGATTTCTATGCACTGTTCCAGAAATACGGCTGCAACCTGCAGTTCGGCGGGGACGATCAGTGGAGCAATATGCTGGCGGGCACAGAACTGATCCGCCGCAAGCTGGGCAAGGACGCCGGAGCGATGACGATCACGCTTCTTCTCAACTCCGAGGGAAAGAAGATGGGCAAGACTCAGTCGGGCGCAGTGTGGCTGGATGAGAACAAGACGACTCCGTTCGAGTTCTACCAGTACTGGAGAAATGTGGCTGACGCGGATGTACTCAAGTGTATCCGTATGCTGACATTCCTTCCGCTGGAGGAGATCGACAAGATGGATTCCTGGGAAGGCGCGCAGCT
>NHCFC00100__coassemble_1677_pt1 | contig 18912 bp, 15 predicted proteins | sample NHCFC00100__metabat2_high_PE_030 | metagenome-assembled genome bin NHCFC00100 | reverse complement strand
TGTATTTCATCACCTCGACAAATCCGGATCTATACCGTTAATCCTTCCGCCTTGATGACGTCGACAACGCTGTTCACGTATTTCTCGCAGATCTCGTCTGTTGTTGCCTCGACCATGACACGGATCACCGGCTCTGTTCCGCTCTCGCGGACGAGGATACGTCCATCGCTTCCAAGCTCGTCAGCGACCTTCTGTACCGCGGCCTGGACAGCGGGGTTCTCTCTTGCAGTCTTCTTGTCTGTGACGCGCACGTTTTTCAGAAGCTGCGGGAAGATTTTCACCTCGTCAGCCAGCTTACCGAGTGTCTGCTTCTTCTCAAGGATCACTTCCATAAGCATGAGTGATGTAAGGATTCCGTCACCGGTCTTTGCGTGCTTGCTGAAGATGATGTGCCCGGACTGCTCGCCGCCAAGTACATAGCCGTTCTTCAGCATATTTTCGTATACATATTTGTCGCCGACTGCTGTCTGCTCATACTTCATGCCGGCCTTATCGCACGCTTTGTAAAGCCCCAGATTGGACATAACAGTCGTAACGATGGTATTGTCCTCAAGGCGTCCCTGCTCCATGAGATATTTTCCGCAGACATACATGATACGGTCGCCGTCTACAACGTTTCCGTTCTCATCTACTGCGATACATCTGTCAGCGTCTCCGTCGTAAGCGAATCCCACGTCAAGCTTCTTCTCTTTTACGAACTGCTGGAGCACTTCAATGTGAGTGGAACCGCAGTTTGTATTGATGTTCGTTCCGTCCGGCTCATTGTTGATGACATATGTCTTGGCGCCAAGCGCATCGAACACGCTCTTCGCGATGGCAAACGCGCTTCCGTTGGAGCAGTCAAGTCCGACTCTCATATCCTCGAAAGAACGTGTCGCAAGGGAAATCAGATGTCCCATGTAGCGGTTTCTTCCGGCCGCATAGTCTACCGTGCGTCCGATATTTTCTTTCGTAGCAAGCGGAAGTTCCTCTGTCTCCCCGTCAATATATGCTTCAATCTTTTCTTCTACCTCTGCCTCCATCTTATGTCCGGCACTGTTGATCACTTTGATGCCGTTATCATAGAACGGGTTGTGGCTCGCGGAGATCATGATACCGCAGTCAAAATCCTCTGTTCTTACAACATAAGAAACACTCGGTGTTGTGGTAACGTGGAGCAGATACGCGTCAGCGCCTGAAGCCGTCAGTCCTGCTGCCAGCGCATACTCAAACATATAGCTGCTGCGTCTTGTATCCTTTCCGATCACAACTCTCGCTTTATGGTCCTGTCCGAAATACCATCCCAGATAACGACCTACCTTAAATGCATGCTCTACAGTAAGGACTACATTCGCCTCGCCGCGGAAACCGTCAGTACCAAAATATTTACCCATAATCATCTTCCTCTTGGTCTTCCATAATATTTATGCCGGATGCGGAACAATCATATCCGTTTTCTGACACAACCACATTATATTACTATTACAAAAAAGTTACAAGTATTTCTTCAATGTTACAAACAAGGCGGTCTTTACTCCCGCCGCGGTTTCAGGTATACTATTACACAGTTGTTAATCATATGGAGGAATACACTATGATCAAGCTTATCGCAAGTGACCTTGACGGCACGCTGTTAAGAGACGGCGCCCAGGAGCTTTCGCCCCGCGCCGTGCAGCTTATCCGTGAACTGACAAAGAAGGGCATCCGTTTCGTGGCGGCGAGCGGCCGGCAGTACGACAGCGAACGGCATATCTTCCGGGAGATCAAAGACGATATCTCTTATATCTCTGACAACGGCTCTTTGTGCATCCATCAGGGCGAGGTCATCTCATGCGGCACCATTCCCGATGATCTTGTTCTGCGCATCATAGACGAGGTACGGAAGAATCCGGAGTACGAGATCCTTATATCCCGGCCGGAGGCAAGTTATATCGAGGAAGGCAACCCGCAGTTCGAGGAATATATGAGAAATGTGATGAATTTCAACATGCGGACTGTGAAAAATATCAAGGATGTGGAGCTTCCGGTCATGAAGATCGCCGTTGCCAATTTGGGGACAGATGACAACATGGAATACTTAAATCACCTCAAAGAACTGTTCGGCCGGGAGATCAAGGCCGTAACCTCCGGAACGATATGGATTGATTTCATCACTCCCGGATGCAGCAAGGGGAAAGCACTCCGGACGATGATGGAGCTTTTTGACGTAAAGCCGGAGGAGTGCATGGCTTTCGGAGATGAGTATAATGATGTGGAGATGCTGGAAACAGCAGCGCACAGCTACGCGATGGCAGACGCGGCGCCCGGCATCGCGGAGCATGCCGCTCATATCACAGATTCTGTGGAAGACGTATTAGAGGAAGTCCTTGCCGGACTGGAATAGATCCGGCAAGGGCTTCCTCTTCCATTTCATCTCATGCCATCCCAGGGATGACATGAGTCTTTCACTTCATCATTATGACTGCATAAAAACCTTTATTTCATCTCAATGACTGCATACGGATTCTTCTCTTCATCGCACAGCTCGATCACGATGCGCTCCTGCTCTGTGGCGATCCTCGGCCAGATCACATCTCCAAGCACAGCGGACTTCTTATAATCGACCCGGAGCTGGCTGACCTGTACATCTCCGGGCAGCATTTCCATTGCCATCTGCACATACTGGCAGTTATTCACATGCTCATTCGTATCGATGTGATATTTCCGCACGGGGAAGGCTTCTTTTTCCTCAAAGTGCTCCGGTACCAGGATCTTGCGGTCCTCATAAGGCATGTCCAGCGGCGCATCCGCTCCGTAGGGCTCGATATGTTCCGGAGTCGGTCTGCACGGTCTTCCCTTTTCAAGATCCATGAAGGCCCAGATGGAATTGGCGCATGCGATCATGCCGCCGTCTTTATCTTTCATATAGAAATTACGGTTGCCGAAAAGTCCCCTGAACTCTGTGGCAAATGTCCCGATCTTGATCGGCTCCCCCATCTTCGGGTAACGGTCTATGATGATCTGCCAGTAGGAAAGCACCCACGCTTTTTTCTCCTTTTTCAGCCTGTCCATCCCCAGCCCCAGCTCTTCAGACTGGAAGGTGCTCCCGTCCTGAAAATAATTGATCAGGGCCGGAAGCGTCATGGTGCCTCTGTGATCGATCTCACTGTATCGTACTCTGCTGTCATATTCGTATTTCATCTGTATCACTCCTCAGCTTTTGCCACATAATCATATTCTACAGTTATCACGCATTCATATCTTTTATCCACTTCTTTAAGCCGCTCCGTCAGAAGTTTCGGCAGTTCTTCCCTTCTTTTATCATCGTATTCGATGGGGATGACCATGTCAAAGATAAGATTGATCTGTTTCTCTCCGTGGACAACACGGAAATCATGGAGACTGCACATCGGATCGATCTTATGCAGGATATCCACCGCCTGATCCCGGATCATCAGCACACGCGCATCCTTCATCTCTACCGGATCCATATGGATCACGAGAAAGATCCCCAGTTCCTTCGCCGCCTCTCTCTCAATGCGGTCGATGATCTCATGGGACTGTTCGATGTCCACATCATTGGGCACCTCCGCATGGATGGACGCCATGCTCCGTCCCGGCCCGTAATTATGTACGATCAGGTCATGGGTTCCCTGGATCCCGTCATAGCCTTCCACGAACCGCTTGATCTGCTCATATACTTCCGGATCGATAGCCTCGCCGATCAGCGGCTCCAGCGTGTCTCTCGCGATCCCTACTCCGGCCCACATCACGACCAGCGCCACGCCCACGCCCACGAATCCGTCAATATTGATCCCGGTCACGCCGAAAAACAGAATAGAAAGAATGGTCGCTCCTGTTGTGATCACATCACCCATGGAATCCGTAAACACTGCCATCATGACCTTGGAATCGATCTTCTGCCCCAGTTTCCGGTTGAACAGTCCGAGCCACAGCTTCACTGCCACGGACAGTACAAGTATGACCACTGAGATCATCTGGAAATTCAGCTGCTCCGGCGTGCGGATCTTCCCGATGGAGTCCTTCAGGAAGGTGAAGCCTACCTCCAGCACAAGGAAGGACACGATCAGCGCCGCTATGTATTCGATCCGCCCATGTCCGAACGGATGATCCTTGTCCGCCGGTTTCTCCGCCATCTTCACTCCCACGAAGCTGATAATAGACGATCCTGCGTCAGACAGGTTGTTGAACGCGTCTGCCGTAACAGATACACTGTGGAGCACAAGTCCCACCGTAAACTTTACAATAAAAAGGAACACATTACAGAAGATACCCACGATGCTGGAAAGCACGCCGTATGCCGTCCGCACGGATATCTTCTCAATGTCCGTATAATCTTTTACAAAATGTCGTACTAAAAATTCAGTCATAATTCTTTTCTTTACCTTTATCTTATCTTTTCCTTCTAAGCTCTTGGAAATGCAGCGCTTATTTGCCTGTCATCTGTTGTCCCTCTGCTTTTTGTGTCCGGCGCGCGGCTTTATGCTTCTCTTGTTTTCTCGCCCGGCGCGCGCGGCCGGCATCATCTGTCTCCGAAGAAAAACCAGCTGATCTTAAAGTCCGATGCAGCTGTCACTTCGGAGTATTCTTCTTCTGTCAGTACATTTTTCAGTTTCTGCTTCCCTTCGTCCGGAACGACTGCGTTCGTTGTGTCAAGAAAGCAGAGATTCGGATAGAGTACACACCACCAGTTATGCCCTTTGGCGGCACCGATCTCGATGCGCAGCGCCTCATAATTTCCTGCCGGAAATGTAACGTCGCCATAGCTCTTATCCGGGAACCAGCAGGTTGTTACCGCCGCGCTTACCGTCTGTTCAAAACCTGACGCACAAACCGTATCCCGGCTCACTTTCTCAATATCATCAATATGCTCCCTCACCCATGCCGTTGTCTCTGCCGCACTTTCCGTCTCCGGCATATTTTCCTCAAGGAACACAAGCACACTGTCCCGCACCTTTAGCTTCAAGGACTGATCTTCCCCGCTGTCGCTGTTCGCCAGGACATGGAATCTTAAGACTTCCTCCGCCAGATGCTCCTGAAGTTCCGCCCGTGAAGCCGCGTTCGCCCGCTCATACATGCTCCCTGTAACCAGTGACGCGATACACAGAGATATGATGAGGATCATAAGAGAAACTCTCTTCTCTGCTATGCTGACCATTCTTTGCCTCACGCTGTATGTTCTGTCCATATGTATGACCTCCATGATCTGTTTGATATATGGAGTATGGACAGAACAGCGCAGACTTATACAGCGCTGTTATTCTTCCTTGTGTTTCAAGGTGCCCAGTACAGTATCTACCTGATTATTGATATGCTGTCCCGTTATCTTCGTCGCCATTTCTTTATCGCGTCCTTCAATGGCAGTGATGATCGCCTCATGCTCTGACAAGAGCTGAGGATAGCACTCCCTCTTCTTCAGATATTCGATACGGTAGCGGTACATCTGCTCTCTTAAGTTATTCAGCAGCTGGATCAGTCTTCCGTTGTCAGTCGCTATAAAGATCACGTCATGGAATGCTTCATCTGCCGCGGCGATCTGTGTAATATCATCACTGTCCAGCACATCACGGAAATGGTCCGCCGCCGCGTGCAGTTCTTTGATCTTGCGCTTCTCGATCCGCTCGCAGGCCAGTTGTACCGCAAGCTCCTCCAGGGCACAGCGCACCTCAAGGACATCCCGCAGATTCTTTTCTGTGATCTCTGCGACCTCTGCCCCTTTTCTGGGAATCATCAGCACAAGTCCTTCCAGTTCAAGCTTTCGTATCGCCTCGCGGATCGGGGTGCGGCTCACGCCCAGCTTATTCGCGAGCTGGATCTCCATAAGTCTCTCGCCGGGTTTGAGTTCGCCGCGCAGGATAGCACGGCGCAGTGTGTTAAATACCACATCCCTCAGAGGAAGATATTCATTCATGGTAACTTCAAAATCAATGGGCATCTTAATCCCTCCTTACACTGTGTATACTCGTCACATAGACCTGTTTTGTCAGCGACTTTTCTCTGATACGCCTCTGCGCCTCACGGGCAGCGGACCGGTTCTCAAAAAGTCCGAATACCGTAGGACCGCTTCCGCTCATCATGGCATTTAAGGCTCCGGCCTCCAGCATCTCCTGCTTGATATCTTCGATCACAGGATGCATGGGTATGGTCACATCCTCTAATACATTTCCCATACAGGAGGCCACTTTTTTAAGACTTCCTTCCTTCAGCCCTTCTATGATCCCGTCAATATCCGGGTGATCTTCGATCTCCCGGGAATCCAGTGCTTCATATACAACCTTCGTGGACACACTGATCGGGGGCTTCGCGATAAGCACGCTGCATTTCGGCATGGCCGGCAGGATACTCAGTTCTTCACCGATCCCTTCCGCAAGGACGGTTCCGCGCATGATACAGTATGGTACATCCGCCCCGAGCCGCACGCCTCTCTCCATCAGTTCCTTCTGCGACAACCCCAGCCGGAACATGCGGTTCATGCCAAAAAGCACTGCCGCCGCGTTGGCGCTTCCGCCCGCCAGCCCTGCCGCGACCGGGATATGCTTATTCAGGGAAATCCTGACTCCCTCTTCAATATGAAATTCATCTTTCAACAGCCTTGCTGCCTTATACGCGATATTCCCGTCTCCGGTAGGCAGAAATGTTAAATTCGATACTACTTCGATCTCTGATGAGGATGTTTTCTCGATCTTTACTTCGTCGTACAGATAGACAGACTGCATAACCATGCGCACGTCGTGGTATCCGTTTTCTCTTCGTCCAAGTACATCCAGCCCCAGATTGATCTTTGCCAGTGCCTTTAATTCAATCTGATTCATCCTGTGTCCTCCGTTTTTCCTCTGTATCTTGTATACATTGTCCTTACAGTATACTCATATTTTCTTTCAAAATCAACAGTTTATCCCCCGGTCTGACATTTTCGCTGTCCATTCCGTTAATCTCTTTGATCCCGTCTACGGTGGTCATGTACTGCTTCGCAAGACTCCACATATCCTCTCCGCCGCGCACGATATGCCCCACGATCCCCGGGCGCTTTGACAATGCTTCCATATCAAGCGGTTTCGTCTCCACTTTATTGATGACGCTTACCGGGATCATTTTTCTCAAAAAGATATCAAATGCCAGCACAGCCTTGACTTCCACGGCCTCACTTCCTGCGAGCGTCACCGCAAGCTGCTCCACATGGCTTGACAGACTGCTCTTAGCTCCTTCCGGCATATCCGGATACTCGATCAGATAGGAAAATGGAAGAATTCCCTGCCAGCTTCCATAAGGCTCCGCATCATCTCCTCTTACGTACAGGAAAGACAGATGAAGGATTCCCTCTACTTTGATGCCCTCCTGCGTGTGCTGTTCGCTCTCCACCTGGATATTCCCCCGGCTGTGGATGATCTGGAGCACATCGTCCTTAAGTTCCGGCAGCGCCAGCCGTTCGGATAATTTGCACCTGGACTGGTTCTGCATCAGGAGTTCCTCAAATACCGTATCTTCTGTCTCAAAAGAACACTCCTGCTCCAGTGAGTACATATCCCTTAATATTTCTGTCTCTTCTTCCTCATAAATATTCATCCTCAGCACAAGTGTCGCTTCGATCCCGATGATCCGCATCTCTCCGTCCTCGTCCAGACGAATGTCTGACAATGTATCCTCCAGAGAATGTCTGATATGGTGGAACATCCCTTCTGTCACTCCCTCGCATGGGATCCGGCCTTCGTAAGGAACACTCTGTCCGATCCAGTCTGCTTTCTCCTCCGCGGACAGATACATGCAGAATACAAGAAGTTCTCCCCGGATAAGGATCTCATCCTGCCCAAGACGAATGTCCATCTTCCTGCTCACGATATCCGCGGACAGCAGCTGTCCGATGCTCTCCTTCGTCCCCGGCAGCACGATCTCTTCTTTGATGCGGTATGTATCCTTCTTTGAGACCGCCAGCTTTAGCAGATTCATCTTCTCCATCTTACGATAGATCGGGATATCACTCTCTACATCTGTCGTCAGCTCCTCATCCCTCAGACTCTCCCGCCCGATCTCCAGTTCCGTCATGACGCGCAGACTCAGCTTTCTTGAATGTATTACAGATCCGGTAAATTCTGTACGCATATTGCGGATAAAAAATGTTTCGTTTCCGTCACTTTCCGCGTACACCATCTCTTCGAACGGAATGCTCCCCTCCAACACCGCGGGCTTCGGGTCGCCGGAAGCTGTCATATAAAGGATGCGGAACCAGACCTTCCCCGTGACCTTTACATAGTTTTCCACCGGGCGGATATCCTGAGGCCTGCACTCTGCGCTCCCCTCTATGATCCGCTGTACATCATCCTTCTGATCCGGCACATTATAATCTTCATCCAGACAGAACTGGTCAAAAATGCTTTTCCCCTCCTGTGTATAATGGATCGGTTTTCTTATCAGCTCCATATCTCTCCTCCTCAATCTGACAAAACTTCTTTTTCAATATATTCAAGCTGTATGACCACATAAGGAAATGTGGCGGCATCTTTTGTCTCTTCTCCATTTTCAGGGCCTAACAGACTTGTATGTATATGCAGGGCGTCCTCTGTCTCATACAGGTCATTCACCTCCACACTGTATCCCGATGTGGGGCGCTCTCCGTATCCTTTCGCGATATAAAGAAATCCCTGATCCCCGTAAGTCATGAAAAAAGGCTCTGACCGCTTCTCTTCGATCCGTGCGGCGAGCTCTTTTGGAACCGTATCCTTATCCAGTACAGTGAATTCTATATCCCTTAGCTTCTGACCGCCTCCTGTGTCAGTGACGCAGCCTGTCATCAAACAAAGGATTGCACAAAATACAACTCCTAAAATCAAGAACCCTTGACATCCTCTGCTCCGTTCATAGTTATTTCCTGTCCATGACCGTCCCATTTCTCCTGCCCGCGAGCATTTTTCCCTATAATCATATGAGCTCCACTCCTGCATTATGCAAAGAGGTCGTGTTCTGCTATTAAATTCACTCCCCTCCGACTAAACAAAAACAGGAAGTGATCAGAAAGACTTATTCGGAGAGGAGGAGGATACCGGGCAGGCTCCGGGCTACAGCGGTAAAGTAACACATGCGCGGCGGGAGAGCTTTTCGCAAGACAAAAGTCTCAAAGCCGCGCTGGTTTGTGCGCAGCCTGTTTGATTCAGGGATATTTCTATTTTGGAAAACTCAGGAAGCAGGTGATAAATGAAAGAAGCAGTCAGCGGCAGGGAAAGATTGAGCTGTGACTTTGGAGGAATCTGGCGGAATATCTTGCCGGGATGAGGAGCTGTTGTCAAGCCGTGTGAGGAGATTGTCTGAGGCGGAGCCGAGTTGCTCCTCTCACGACTTTGCTCTTAAACAGCGCCTCAGCCCGTTAGATATTCCCAGATTCCGGAACGGAACAGCGAAACCTCTCCCTGCCACTGGCTGCGTTTTAAATTTCCCCGCCGCTTCCGGACGCTTTCACAAAGAAATGTTCCCGAATTTAATGGCTGAAAAGCGTTGTTTTTTCGATATTTCCGCTGTATAATTTATTTTGCCTTTTTATGGCATACTATAAAGATGAAAGAAAAGATTGAGGACTGACTTATGTTTCGATTTATCTGTATCGTGATCTTCCTGATCACATTCCTCATCGTGACCATCCCCGTACTCGCGGCAGAATGGATCATCGGAAAATTCAATCCAAAAGCGAGAGATATCAGCTCCATGTATATCGTACGCTGGGGATTCCGCAGTATCTTAAAGATTACAGGAGTACAGGTCACTGTCATCGGCGAGGAAAATATTCCCGACGAGCCTGCGCTCTTTATCGGAAACCACAGGAGCTATTTTGACATTCTCCTGACTTACAGCCGCTGCAAAAAGCCCATGGGGTATATCGCGAAGAAGGAAATGAGACGCTATCTGACACTGACACTGTGGATGCGCCGTATTTACTGCCTTTTCTTAGACCGTGATGACCCGAAAGAAGGCTTAAAGACGATACTGACAGCTATTGAGTATATTAAAGAAGGCATTTCCATCTGTGTATTCCCAGAGGGAACACGCAATGAAGGCGAAGAACTGAGCATGATGCCGTTCAAGGACGGCGCGTTTAAGATCGCCACTAAGACCGGATGCCCGATCATCCCCGTCTCTATGAACAATACGGCAGAGATCTTCGAGAATCATTTCCCGAAGATCAGAAAGACGCATGTGATCATCGAATATGGAAAGCCTGTCTATCCGGAAGAGCTGGATAAAGACACGAAAAAGCATATCGGAAGCCACGTAAAAGGAATCATCCTGGAAACGATCCGGAAAAATGCCGCGCTTCTTGAGGAGAAGTGATATCGCACATATCAGAGTCCTGTAGAATGTGCATATTTTAAAAAGAAGAGGATTGTACAAGAAAGAGACAGGATTGTGCAAGATTTTTGCCGTGGGACAGCATATACTGTCACCGAAGTATACCATTACACATCCCGGATAGATATAATACTTATCTGAAAATGTATGTGGTATTTGCAGTATAGAACAACAAATGACACAGGAGGCGACAGTATGATACGAAAATATATTTACGGCAATCCGTTCCCGACGGACGCCATCATCCGCACCTTCCCGGCAGAGGAGGGAACCCCCACATACGGGAATATCTCAACGGATGAAGGATTTACGTTTACTTACACAATGGATGAGGACGATATCGTCTACGGTCTCGGCGAAGCCAACAGAGGAATCAATAAAAGAGGCTACTGCTATATCAGCGACTGTTCTGACGATCCCGAGCACACAGAGGATAAGCGCTCTCTTTACGCGGCGCATAACCTTGTCATCATTGCCGGTGTGAAGACAGTCGGACTGTTCTTTGATTACCCGGCGAAGCTTACATTTGACATCGGGTATACGACATCAGATACCCTGACGGTCTCCTGTGAGCAGGCAGATCTTGCTCTTTATGTCATTGACAGAGACTGCCCCTATGATATTGTAAAAGAATTCCGCAAAGTCATCGGACGCAGCTATATCCCGCCGAAATTCGCGTTCGGTTACGGGCAGAGCCGCTGGGGATATAAGACAAAGGAAGATTTCCGCAAAGTCGCGGAGGGTTACCGCAAATCAAACATCCCGCTTGATATGATCTATATGGACATCGACTATATGGACTCTTATAAAGACTTCACCGTAGGCAGTCAGTTTGATGATTTCGCGGGCTTTGTTCAGGAGATGAAGGACGATCATATCCGTCTGATCCCGATTATCGACGCAGGTGTCAAGATCGAGGACGGGTATGACGTATACGAAGAAGGCGTGGAAAACAACTATTTCTGTAAGAGAGCCGACGGAAGCGATTTCGTCGCTGCCGTCTGGCCGGGCGATACTCACTTCCCAGATGTCTTAAATCCTGAGGCACGCAGATGGTTCGGCGACAAGTATCGCTTCCTCACGGATCAGGGGATCGAGGGATTCTGGAATGATATGAACGAACCGTCCATCTTCTACTCCAAAGAGGGATTAGAAGAAGCGAAAGAGATGGCACGCAGATTCGCCAATACAGATCCGTCAAACTGGGACGGCAGCTCCGGCGGCGAGGGCGTCGGCGTATGGCAGTTGGGCGACAAGCTGAGAAGCCTGGCCAACAGCCATGAAGATTATCAGCGTTTCTATCACAATGTGAACGGTGAAATGATACGCCACGATAAAGTACATAACCTGTTCGGGTTCAACATGACACGGGCAGCAGGGGAGGCATTTGAACGGATCGATCCGGACAGACGGTTCCTGATGTTCTCAAGGTCCTCCTATGTGGGGATGCATCGTTACGGCGGGATCTGGACGGGAGATAACAAGTCCTGGTGGTCACATATCCTGCTGAACTTAAAGATGATGCCGTCTCTTAATATGTGCGGATTCCTCTATACAGGCGCTGATCTGGGCGGATTCGGCGCGGACACCACAAGAGAGCTTCTGCTTCGTTTCCTTGCTCTGGGCGTGTTCACTCCGCTGATGCGCAACCACTCCGCGCTGGGTACAAGGGAGCAGGAGTGCTATCAGTTTGAGAATACGGAAGACTTCCGCCATGTGATCGGCGTAAGATACCGTCTCATCCCTTACATTTACAGCGAGTACATGAAAGCAGCGTTAAGCGATGACCTGTATTTCAAGCCGCTGGCGTTCGTTTACCCGGATGATAAGATGGCATGCCGCATCGAAGACCAGCTCATGATCGGCAACGAGGTCATGATCGCCCCGGTATATGAGCAGAACGCGCGCGGGAGATATGTATACCTTCCGGAAGAAATGAAGTTCGTCAAGTTCCTGCCGGACGGCTCCATCAGTGAAGAGATCCTGCCACAGGGCGTCCACTATGTTGATATCGCGCTCAATGAAGTGCCGCTCTTCATCCGCAAAGGCCATTGCATCCCGCTGGCAGAGCCGGCAGAGTGCGTGGATGTGATCGATACGCAGAGCCTGACAATGGTCGGATATCAGGGAGCGGAATATGTACTGTATGACGATGACGGGATACATAAAGATTACGAGAATGAAGAGAATTACAAGACACTGAATATGAAATAAACGCAAAAGATCCTCCAAAACGGGGGATCTTTTTTCTGTCTTCTCTCTTATACCATTCCCATGCTTCTCAGCACATACAGCCACCCGGTCAGTGTAAACGCGCTGAACAGTGTGGTGAGCATGACCACGCTGGAACTTAACACGCCCTCATGCCCCATGTTCTTCGCCATGACGAAGCAGCTTACTGTCGTGGCGGAGCCCAGCATGACAAGGATCGCCACCAGTTCCTCTCTCCGGAATCCCAGCATCACTGCAAGCGGAAGGAATACTGCCGCGAATCCGACAAGCTTCATCGCTGCCGCCACGACCGCGGGCTTTACTTTTGCAAATGCTTTGCGGATATCAAAGGTGGCTCCCATGGCCATCAGCCCAAGCGGGGTCGCCATCGCAGCCACGCTGGAGACGGTTTTCTCCATGATAGACGGCATGGGAAGACGGAGCGCCGACCATACAAGACCGGCGGCGATTCCGATGATGATGGGATTCGTCGCAATCCCTTTGAGTGTTGTCTTCCACAGTTCTTTATCAAGCTTCTTTCTCTCCGGCTGGAAAAACGCCAGCACGACCACCGCCATCACGTTATAGAGCGGCACACTCCCGATGATCATCAGAGGCGCCATCCCCGCGTTCCCGTATATATTCTGGATAAAGGCGATTCCCAGAAGAGCCGCGCTGCTGCGGTAAGAGGACTGGATAAACTCTCCCTTTATGGATGGGTCCCGCCAGATCAGGGATACCCCCGCAGCAATACCGATACTTAAAAGCGTCGCGCCGAAACAGAAGAGGACGAACTTCGGATTCCACACCTCCGTGAAATCCACCGTCGCCAGATCCTGGAACACCAGCACCGGAAGAGGCACCAGAAATACGAATTTATTCATCTTTGACGCGAATCCATCGTCAATCCATCCTAATTTCCTGAATACCAGCCCCAGTATCATCATCAGGAACACCGGGACCGTAGCGTTCAGGCTGAAGATCAGATTATCCATTGCTATCTCCTTATTTCATTCTTTTTATCTTATATTTTTTATCATTTTATAATTTCATCAGTTATAACTGATGAAATCAACACTTTTCTGTTGTTTTTTCGTTGTAATCCGCATATACTATAATCAAAAGGAAAGGAGGCGCTGCCATTATGATCAAGCGAGAAATGTATATGAAACGAATCCGCCCGTTTATCGGAGGCGAGCTCGTAAAAGTCCTCACAGGAATCCGCCGCTGCGGAAAATCTGTCATGCTGGAGCTTATAAAAGAAGAACTGACCACATCCGGAATCAGTCACTCTCAGTTTATCTCTGTCAATTTTGAGGATATGCGATATTCCCATCTTCTCACAGCAGAAGCGCTTCACCATTTTATTCTTGAAAAAGCAGAAACGATAAACGGAAAAGTATATTTGTTTTTCGATGAGATCCAGGAGGTAGACGGATGGGAAAAATGTGTCAATTCCCTTCGTGTTTCCCTTGACTGTGACATCTATATCACAGGCTCCAATGCCCGGCTTTTATCTGGCGAACTGGCAACTTACCTCGGAGGCCGATATGTTGAATTTGTCATCTATCCATTTTCCTTCGAAGAATTTATACAGCTTTATCAGCTGTCAGCGCCCGATTGTACACTTCCTCAATGTTTTCACAAATATCTTATTACGGGCGGCATGCCTTATCTTTCCAACCTTGGATATGCAGATGAGCCATGTAGGCAATACCTCACAGACGTCTTTAACTCTGTCCAGCTTAAGGATGTCGTCAAAAGGAACAATGTGCGTGATGTTGATCTGCTGGAGCGTATCATTGCCTATGTTATATCAAATATCGGGACTGCTTTCTCTGCATCCTCTCTTGTAAAGTTTTTTAAAAATGAGCGGCGTACGGTTTCCACGGAAACAATCCTCAATTACATCAAATACTGCCGCGACGCATACTTATTTTACCAGGTTAAGCGTGAGGACCTGCGTGGCAAACGCATCCTTGCGTCCAACGAAAAATACTATATCGCAGACCACGGGATCCGCGAAGCAGTATTCGGCGGTAATATGAAAGACATCAATCTCATTCTTGAAAACATCGTATATATGGAGCTGTTGCGGCGTGGCTATTCTGTCACCGTCGGGAAGACCGGCGACAGAGAGATCGATTTTGTCTGCGTAAAGCAGAACAATAAGCTCTATATCCAGGTTACCTATCTTCTCGCTTCTGAAGAAACGGTACAGCGGGAATTTTCCGCTTATGATATGATCCGCGACAATTTCCCGAAATATGTCATCTCAATGGATGAACTGGACATGAGCAGGAACGGAATCCGTCACTGGAACATCCGTGATTTCCTTCTGTCCGAAGCATGGAACTGATCTTCGGTTTAATCCGTCCTAAGCGCTGTCACCGGATCGCTCTTCGCCGCTTTCCTCGACGGGATCAGTCCGCCGATCAGGGTCAGCACCACGCTCAATAATATCAGTATGATCGCCGGGACCACCGGAAGTACAGCGCTCACGTCATTGGTTCCCGCCAGATAGTGGATGAGCGCGTTTCCCGGGATGAGCAGCAACAGTGACAGGCCGATCCCGATCAGCCCTGCGCAGAATCCGATGATAAATGTCTCTGCGTTGAACACCTGTGAGATGTTTCCCTTGGACGCTCCGATGGCGCGCAGGATACCGATCTCCTTCTTGCGCTCCAGCACGCTGATATAGGTGATGACACCGATCATGATGGACGACACTACAAGAGAGATCGCCACAAACGCGATCAGCACATAGCTGATGATATCAATGATGTCTGTCACTGAGGACATGAGCGCGCCGACCACGTCCGTATAGGTAATCACCTGTTCCTCTTTTCCTGCTTCCTCCATGCGCGTATTATAGCTGTCCAGAATATTGATGACTTCTTCTTTGCTCTCAAAGTCCTTCGGGTAGATATCGATCCCGGCCGGAACCGCGAAATCCACATATCCCAGATCCTTTAGGTTATTTTCATAAGTCGCGTTTTCCGTAGCGCTCATAGACATCATCAGCTCGCCCAGTTCTTCGCCTGTCATATTCATCTGAAATGCCTCAGCGAACGCGTCCGCGTCGATGCTCATGGCATCTTGAAGACTGCTGCCGATCTGTGACATCATACTTCCAAGCGCCTTTTCCATGCCTGACGCAAGCTGTCCCATGACCTGCCCCATTGCGGAAGAGATTTCTTTCTCTAATGCCTGGCTGACAGCGCTGCCGTAAGCGGATGACGCGCTCTGCATATAATTCCCTACAGCCGCGGATATCTGCTGTTCCAGACTGTCCATATCCAGCACAGCCTCAAGCCCTTCCAAGAGCCGCTTCTGTCCGTCCTGAGTACTTAAGTAGGCAAGAAAATGCTCCGGCATCCTGCCCGGATCCGGTCCGTTTCCCGCCGCGGCATACTGTAAGTAGCCTGATGCGAGCTCTGAGGCAAGCTTCTCGATCTGTGCCTGACTGACTGTAATGTTATCTGTAACACTGCCGAATATGCTGTCCGCATATGCTGCCAATATCTGCTGTGCTTCCGGTGTATTCAGATAAGCGTCAAAGGACGGATCTGCCGGGCTGCCTGCCACGTAATCCGCATATCCCTGCATCAGGGCAGATGCCATTTCCTTTAGTTCTTCCACTGTCACGGAGATTCCGTTTCCCGAGTCTATGATCTCACGGATATTATTTATCAGGATATTTCTTGCTTCCTCTGTGTTCAGATACGCGGCAAATGCCTCGCCAAGCCCGGAATAATCCGCCTCCGGATGAGAGGCCGCATACTCCTGATAGCCTTCCATCAGACTGTTCGCAAGCTGCGCCATCCCGGCAGGGGAGACGGATACGTCCAGATTCCCCAGTATATCCCCCAGACTCATGGACGGCATATCCGGAAGAGACACGGAGATGTCCCCGAGATCGAGCGCTCCTGACAGATCAAGAGACTCCCCCGCCGGGCCAAAGACAGCCGAAAGATCCATTACCCCGGAAGTTCCCGAAAGACCTGTCAGCGCGCTTTCATCAAATGCGAACGCTTCCTGCAGCTTCTTCTCATCGATAGTGAACAGGGAATCCATATCGAATCCGTTCTGGTCACTTTCCTCTCCGAAGGCCTCTCCAGTGAACACATTGACCGACCGGTCTGAGAGCTGCTGCCGCACGATCTCTTTTTGCTCCGCCTGCTGCGCCACATGCTTTGTCAGGGAAGCCGGATAGGCGATGCCGTGGGATAATGCGGAGCCGTTCGCGTCCTTGGCGGGCTGCACGATCCCCACGATGGTCAGTTCTTCTCCTTCTGCCACAAGCTTTTTCATATACTCGCCATCGCCTGATTTGTCCTTCCATACATGATACTGGCTGTCATACTCATAATAATCCGCGCTGTCCACCAGCCGGAATGTAATTCCCAGGATATCATCGTAGGAATAGTCCCCTGATTTCTCCGGCGCCTTTACATCTTCCTCATTGATAAACTGGCGGATCATCTCTTCTAATTCGAGCTGGTCCCTTAATCCCAATGTATATAAGAGCTGGTCGCTCATGTTTCCATTGGAAGTGAGAACAAGAACACACTCATTATAATCCCTGGGCCATCTTCCCGCCTTCACATCATACTGGCTTTCATAAAGCTCTTCCTTCTCCGGCATCTCATAGAATACATCCGTGCTCATCATGGCAGACATCATACTGTTCGATCCGGCCGATGAGCCCAGTCCCATCTCTTCAAAAGACGTATCCGGATGCACTTGACGGACATCGTCCTCATCCTCACGGTAAATCTGCGGCACCACATTGTAGGAATACTCAATGGCATTGGTATACTCCCCGATTCCGCTCTCCTTGCTGTCCAGGTAGGATTTCAAAGACTTCAGATCATTGGAGTCCAGAGTAGAGAACATATCCGTGACCATATTGATCACATGGATATCCCCGTCCTTTTCCCCGCTTTCTCCCGCGCCGGCGCCTTCACCGCCTGTTAAGATCGAGCTGAAATCAAGTCCCGTACTCTGGATCTGCAGAGGGTACTCGGAAAGTGTTTCCTTTTCAATATCCTTGATATAATCATTCACTCCCGTAGAGAGGGACAGGATCAGCGCGATACCGATGATCCCGATAGATCCCGCGAAGGATGTTAAAAGTGTCCTTGCTTTTTTGGTCCTTAAATTATTAAAGCTCAGAGACAGCGCGGTAACGAAAGACATGGAAGCCCTGCCCATATTTTTGTGTTCCGGCTCCTCGGTCTCCTCCGGTACGAACGCGTCGCTGTCTGAGCGGATCCGCCCGTCCTTTAAGTTCACGATGCGGGTAGCGTACTCCTGCGCAAGCTCCGGGTTATGAGTGACCATCACCACCAGACGGTCGCTTGCCACTTCCTTTAACAGCTCCATAACCTGCACGCTCGTCTCACTGTCAAGAGCTCCGGTTGGCTCATCTGCCAGCAGGATATCCGGATCATTGACCAGCGCGCGGGCGATGGCAACCCTCTGCATCTGTCCGCCTGAGAGCTGGTTCGGTCTCTTGTGGAGCTGATCCCCGAGTCCCACCCGGGTCAGAGCCTCCTTTGCCCGCTTCCTTCGCTCTGTCTTGCCGATCCCGGAGATCGTCAGCGCAAGCTCTACATTCGCCAGGATCGTCTGATGGGGGATGAGATTATAGCTCTGGAACACAAAACCAATGGTGTGATTGCGGTAAGAATCCCAGTCCCTGTCCTTATATTTCTTCGTGGATATCCCGTTGATGATAAGGTCTCCGCTGTCGTAGCGGTCCAGCCCGCCAATAATATTAAGAAGCGTCGTCTTTCCTGACCCGCTGGGGCCCAGGATCGCGACAAACTCATTATCCCGCAGATTGAGGCTCACATTGTCAAGCGCCTTCTGCACTAAGCTTCCGGTACGATATTCTTTACAGATGTTTTTGATCTGAAGCATTACTGTCTCTCCCTTCCTGCTCTGACCAAAGATTATATAGATCTTTCATTTATTTCATGCTTCTAATTGTACGCATTTTACCGACAAAAGGTATTCTAACACATTCAAAATAATTTCACCAGTACATAGACGGGAATCCCATCAATTCAGCCATTTAGTTCAGGAACTTCATCTTGCAGAATCCGAAAAGTTAATTGCTAAAAACGTATTCGCAGAGGATGAAGGGCTGCCGGGATTCCGCTCCAGAAGATAGAAAAACTACAAGGTTCCGGCTATGTCCGAAAAGCAAGGACTGCCGGCGGACAACTCCCTTTGGTCAGACAATTCCGCCGGCAGCCCTAAGGGACATACCCGGAACCTTAAGTTTTTCTACTCTTCTTCCGAAGTCACCCGGACAGCTCCTTCATCCGCCCCGAAAGTTTCTGCAAAGCTTTTGTTTTCTGTAAATCGCAATATGGGAAG
>NHCFC00100__coassemble_1659_pt1 | contig 19333 bp, 18 predicted proteins | sample NHCFC00100__metabat2_high_PE_030 | metagenome-assembled genome bin NHCFC00100 | reverse complement strand
AATCATATCCGTTTAAGCATGCACAGATCAGACCGCCGCCGAAGCTGTCGCCGCCGCCTACACGGTCAACGATGTGCATAGTGTATTTCTTGCTGAAGTAGTAGTCTGTTCCGTCATAAAGCATAGCAGACCATTTATTGTCATTCGCGGAGATGGACTCGCGCAGTGTGATCGCCACTTTAGAGAATCCGAATCTGTCCGCAAGCTGTTTTGCTACATCTTTGTAACCTTCGTGGTTTACCTCACCCTTCGTTACATCTGTATCGGCTGCTTTGATGCCGAACACATCCGAAGCATCCTCCTCGTTCGCGATACATACGTCAACATACTGGCACAGCTCGCCCATTACCTGTCCGGCTTTTTCCTTGGACCACAGCTTGTTTCTGTAGTTCAGGTCGCAGGAGATCATAACCCCTGCTTCTTTTGCCGCCTTACAAGCCTCAAGGCAGATCGCTGCCACTTCATCATTGAGGGCCGGTGTGATGCCTGTGAAGTGGAACCACGCTGCTCCCTCGAAGATCTCTTTCCAGTTAAAGTCCGCTGTGGAAGCAGTCGCTATGGAAGATCCCGCGCGGTCATAGATCACCTTGGACGGACGCTGGGAAGCGCCTTTTTCCAGGAAGTAGATGCCCACTCTGTCACCGCCGCGTGTGATATAAGATGTGTCAACGCCGTATTTTCTTAAGGAGTTGACAGCAGCCTGTCCGATCTCATGCTTCGGAAGCTTTGTCACGAACTTCGCGTCGAATCCGTAGTTCGCGAGGGAAACCGCTACGTTTGCCTCACCGCCGCCATATGTAGCGCCGAACGTATCCGCCTGTACGAAACGGTAATATCCTTCCGGAGCAAGTCTTAACATGATCTCACCAAATGTGATTACTTTCTTTGCCATTCTTATTTACCTCTGCTTTCTTTTACGATCTCTACTGCTTCTTTTACGAGTTCTTTGATCTTGTCAAACTCTCCTGCCTTGACAAGATCACCCTTTACCATCCAGCTTCCGCCGCAGGCAAGGATCCTGTTATACGCAAGATACTCTTTTACATTGTTCGGATTGATGCCGCCTGTTGGCATGAACTTCATCCCCACATACGGAGCCGCGATGGCTTTGATATATGCCAGACCGCCCGCCTGTTCTGCCGGGAAGAACTTCACGACCTCAAGCCCGTTCTCGATGGCCTGCTCTACATCGCTCGGATTCGCGCATCCCGGTGTGATGAGGATTCCTCTTTCCACACAGTACTTTACGACCTTCGGGTTCAGTCCCGGGCTTACGATGAATTTCGCTCCGGCTGCCACCGCACGGTCAACCTGCTCTGTTGTCAGCACTGTGCCCGCGCCTACCAGCATGTTCGGGAACTTCTCCGCCATGATGCGGATAGATTCCTCTGCCGCGTCTGTGCGGAATGTCACCTCCGCGCACGGAAGACCTCCCTCGCAGAGCGCCTGAGCAAGAGGCTCCGCGTCTTTGGCGTCATTAAGGACAACGACAGGAACGATCCCGATCTCTTCGATCTGTTTTAACACTTCATTCATTTTCTTTCTCCTTTTGTTTCACAATATGAAATCATGTTTCTCGATGTGATACATCCTACTTGAAAGTATAATACGCTCTGCGAAAAAGTCAAGTAGAAAAACAAAGAAAATATAAGAAAATAAAAAGGGTTGAATCATATTCCGTTTCGTGATATCATCATTTTCATAATATGAAACTCCTATAGATAAAAACAGTAATGCAACAGTTCAGCCCGCGCCATTCATCCCTGATGGCTGAACTGTTACACAGTAGTATCCGAGGTGATGATTAATGGAACAAAAGAATCCTATCCAGGTGGCAGGCCGGCTTTTCCAGGCGCTCGAACTCCTCGCGGAGACCGGCAGCATCGGTCTGATGGAGCTGAGCGCTACTTTGGAACTGAACAAAACGACCGCCCACAGAGTATTAAATTCTCTTATCTATATGGGATACGCCAGACAGAATCCCGCGAATGGGAAATATGAACCTACATTCAAGATCGTAGATATGGCTGCCCGCATTATGAGTAAGGTGGATATCCTTCAGACCGTCCGCCCATATCTGCGCAGATTGATGGAAGCCAGCGGGGAGACTGTTCACTTTGTAGAACGAGACGGAACCGACGCCGTATATATCGACAAGGTGGAGTCTTTTAACAATGGGATGCAGATGGTATCCCGCATCGGAAGCCGGATCCCCCTGTACTGCTCGGGCGTGGGGAAAGCAATGATCGCGCAGATGGATGACTGGGAAGCAGAAGAAATCTGGAATGCAAGCGATATTTCCGTTCTGACCGAGCATACCATCACAGATCACGAAGCGTTTAAGAAGGAACTTGCCCAGATCCGGGAACGGGGCTACGCACTGGACAACGAAGAAAACCAGATCGGCGTGCGGTGTATTGCGTGCAGCCTGAAAGATCCGATGGGAAAGACAAGATACGCGTTCAGCATCTCCGCTCCCGTCAGCCGCATGGATGATGAACGGATTCACGAACTGGCATCTTATGTCCTCGAGGCCGGGAGAGAGATGGCAGAGAATCTCTTACGGTAATGGCGGGCACCAATCCGCCGCTCAAATACATCTGCCGGCAAAAAGACGGTTCCGGTAAAATCCATGGCTTTTCAAAGCCCGGATTTTACCGGAACCGTCTTCTTTTTCATATCACGAGTAAAAATCCGCTTTACCCGACACTTTGTGCTTCGAAGATCATTTTATTTTTTACGCCTGATCTTCACTTCTCTTTTCAAGGACATAACCGATACGACAGCCACTCCGCCAAAGAACAGCAGGATCGCCCACGTTACCGGCGAAGCCTCGTCACCTGTTTGAACAGATTGCGCCGGCTTGTCCGTACTCTGCTCCGGTTTTGTAGTATTACTTCCCTCGCCGCCTGTCTCATACGTGTCATCTGTATCAGGCGGATTAGGGTTTTCCGGTTCTTCTGTGGCCCCTTCTCCAAGGATCGGGAAATCCCCCTCTTCTTCATGCAGGTACAGGTCATCCACACTTCCCCAGCCTCCTGCCTGAATATCAACAGACACCTGAAGTTTTACTGTCACACCCTCCTTAACCGTAAAGGATGTTTTCGGCTGGACGTATTGCTGCCAGCCTGTCAGCACAGCTGCACTTCCTTCCAGCAGCATCGTATTCTCTGTATCCAGGATCTGAAGCGTGACCTTATCTCCTGCATTTCCATGCGCGGTTGCTTCAAAGCTGTAGCTTCCCGGATTTAATGCAATCTCTTTCTCGTAGCGCAGTGTCTTTCCCGTAAGGGCGGTATCGCTCCACCAGTGCAGACATCCTGACCCGCTGACGACATCTGAAGCAGACGGGAATGTCCCGATCCACGCTCCGCCGTCATGGGTGAAGTTGTCCCCTTTCTCTAATCCGGCGTCTTCCGCGTCAGTTATCAGGTTTTTCGCCATTACGTTAATTGTATAAGTTACCGGTACAACCGTTTTTCCCGCATAATCTCCCTGATCGACAGTCTTTGACAGTGTTACTTCTCCATTGACGACGTATGTTCCCGCCTTGTGTGCATCAATCTTGTCAATGTCTTCCTGATTCCATGTTACAGGTTCCTGCACATCGCCCGTACTGTAAGATACTTTGACCGTCTCCGGAAGCGCCGGAAGCGCTTCACCCGCATAAACAGAAACCGTCTGTGCTTTGTCAATACCGTCTACGGAAATATGACTGGACTGCGCGCCGGTTTTTACATATTCCCACACATGCAGAGCTGCTGTCGCTGTTCCGTCCGGATAGAACATCGCTTCATTGTCTACAGCGCTTCCTCCCCACCAGGTGCCTTCATCTTCTCCATATTCTGCCGCATAGGAAGACGCCCATCCGGAGCCGAATGTTTCCCACTTTTCTTTGTTGGCATCTATTTGAGCAGTCTTTGCCTCTCCCTCAAGGCCGGTTGTATCTCCTACTGTGATCCACGCCGGCTCCCAGTAGAATACTCCCAGGCCGCCCGCCTGGTTCACCGTATCGATCAGATTACGGACTGCTGTCGCCTGCCCCTGCTCCGAGAACGGCTGCAGTATATTATCGCCTTTATCATTGTTTCCTTCTCTTACTGTATTATCGTGTCCGTCTGAATCCTGCAGCGTGTAGGCATAACTTGTCTCCGCCACGAGCACGTCTTTTTTATAAGTTTCTTTGACTGTACTCAGTTCAGATTTCAAGTGATCCAGGCTGCCATGCCAATACGGGTAATAACTTGTTGCCAGAATATCATACGCCACATTGTTCTCATCCAGGTTCTTTGCCCATTTTGTCACATTGCCCTTTTCAGGGTTTGTCACATGTATGACAACTTTCACCTGATCATTGTATGCTTTGACACCTTCTGCGCCCGAAGAGAACAGACTGCACATACTTTCCGTACTCGTTTCTCCGATGAACCCGCTGGTCGTTTCATTTCCGACCTGAACCATATCCACGACGTCTTTCGTCGGATCGATGGTCTCCAGAGATTCCGTGAGGAATTGCTTCAGAGCCTCCTGCTTCTCTTCCAGTGTATCGTCTTTCCACGCTTTGGGAACACGCTGTTTCCCCGGATCTGTCCACAGATCCGAGCAGTGGAAATCAACCAGGAGTTTCAGTCCCGCATTCCTGCAGGCATCCGCGAACCTCTTTGCCTTCTCTACATCATTGTTGCCGCCGCCGTATCCATGCCCGTCCGCATCATACGGATCATTCCAGACACGTATTCTCAGATGTGTAATCCCATTTGATTTTAAAAATGAGCACAACTTATCTAACCCTGAAAGCGCATTGCCCTCATAATCCCTGTACACAACACCGCTGTCTAACTCGGCGATCGCGGAACTGATATCCATCCCCATAATGAAATCCGACGACAGATTATCTACTTTTTCAATATTCAGTTCCCCTTGAACAACCGTTTCCTCATTTTCTGCCGCTTTTACCGCAGACGCAGGCATCCCCACGACCAGATTGGACAGAATCAGTCCGGCGGCAAGCATCGCGCCGATCCACTTTTTCCCCTTTAACCGTTCCTTTCTCATGCTTTTCCCTTTCTTTTTGCCTTTTTACTTCACATTTTGGTTCATTTACGAAGACGATACCCTCGCAGATTCAGAACAAGCGCTTGCGCATCAGTCTAAAAAAATTGTACTTGTATAATGCTTTTCTGTCAATGTTCACAATTGCCAATAATATTTTCTGATTTTTATCTATTTTTACTAAACAATTCCACTTAAAATCCACGCACAGCTACACGGAACAAGAGTTCCGCTTACGGAACTCCCGCGCCGAGCGCAGTCGCTTTAGCGACCAATTTCCACTTCGCGCGAGCGCGCATCCCGCGGAGCGTTTTGTTTAACAGGGAACGCAGTTTCCTGTTAAACAAAAACAGGGCTTCCGCACTATGATCAATGTCATAAATGCGCAAGCCCATTATTATTTTATTGTAACAGTTCAGCCATCAGGGATGAGCTGAACTGTTACATTTTACGCTGTCACGGATTACTCTGGCTGTCTGCCGATGTAAGCGAGGATACCGCCGTCTACATACAGAACGTGTCCGTTTACGAAGTCAGAAGCGTCAGAAGCAAGGAACACTGCCGGTCCCTGAAGGTCTTCTGCTTCTCCCCATCTCTCAGCCGGTGTCTTAGCAACGATGAACTGATCAAACGGATGTCTGCTTCCGTCAGCCTGGCGCTCACGAAGCGGAGCTGTCTGCGGAGTCGCGATATATCCCGGTCCGATACCGTTGCACTGGATGTTGTATTTACCGTATTCAGAGCAGATGTTTCTTGTGAGCATCTTAAGTCCGCCCTTTGCCGCGGCATAAGCAGATACCGTCTCGCGTCCGAGCTCGCTCATCATGGAGCAGATGTTGATGATCTTGCCGTGACCTTTCTCGATCATTCCCGGAATGACAGCCTTGGAAACGATGAACGGAGCGTTCAGGTCAACGTCGATCACTTTACGGAACTCGCTTGCTTCCATCTCGAGCATCGGCTTTCTCATGATAATGCCTGCGTTATTTACAAGGATATCGATCACTCCGACTTCCTCGTTGATCTTAGCTACCATTGTCTTAACCTGCTCTTCGTCTGTCACGTCACATACATAACCGTGAGCCTCAATACCGGCCTCTTTATAAGAAGCAACTCCCATGTCCACCTTATCCTGGCTGATATCATTAAAACAGATCGTTGCTCCTGCCTCTGCGTAAGCGGACGCGATCGCAAAACCGATTCCGTAGGATGCGCCTGTTACAAGTGCGATTTTTCCTTCCAGTGAAAAGTTTACCATTTTCTTTCTCTCCTTTTCTATCAATGTTATCTCAGATCTTTGTTATCAATATTGTCCATATCGCCGTAGTCCTGGTTCTCTCCGCACATTCCCCAGATAAATGTATATGCTCTGGAACCGCATCCTGAGTGGATGGACCAGCTCGGGGAGATCACTGCTTCCTGATTGTGCATGATGATGTGGCGTGTCTCCTGCGGCTCGCCCATGTAATGTACAACAAAAGCGTCGTCTTCCATGTCAAAGTACAGATACACTTCCATACGTCTGTCATGCGTGTGGGCAGGCATTGTGTTCCATACGCTTCCCGGAAGGAGCTTTGTCAGACCCATAGCGAGCTGGCAGCTCTGCACCTGTCCTGTTACGATATATTTGTTGATGACTCTGTGGTTGGAATCCTCAAGTGTTCCAAGCTCAACCTTGTTCTCGTCTTTTACGATCACAACGCCTTCTTCCGGCTCGCCCTCCAGTTTGATATGTACAGTCGGGTACTCAGTGTGTGCCGGGCAGCTGTTGAGATAGAACTTCGCCGGGTTCGCCCCGTCCTTGCTCTCGAAAGAGATGTCCTTTGATCCGCGTCCGATATACATACCGTCACGCGCCTTGATCTCATATACACGCCCGTCAACCGTGACAACTCCGTCGCCTCCGATATTGATCAGACCCATCTCTCTTCTCTGAAGGAAATACTCTGCTCTGAGTTCGCTTCCTGCTGTCAGCTCCAGCTTCTTGTTCACCGGAACCGCGGAACCTGTAATGATACGGTCAATGTGACTGTACACCAGCTTGATCTCGTCAGCCTGGAACAAATCCTGAATAAGAAATTCCTCTCTCAGTCTGTCTGTTGTGTAGTGCTTCACATCTCTCGGTGAAGCTGCTGTTCTTACTTCCATGATAAACCTCCTGAAAATCTGATGTTGTTTTTCTTTTCTGTTTTTTACTTGTGTTTAGTATATCATTCATCTTATTCCGTTTCTCGTGTTTTTTTGATATGAATATTGAAAATTATGAACATCCTGTATATACTTATATAAAATATCTAATTCAGCGTTTAAACATCCCTTACAAGGCTTCGCGTAAAGGAGGTATTAATTATGAGAGCCTGCCCTTCATGTAAAGACACTGTACGCAAGTGTATGGAAGACCACTCATTCGCGTTCGCGCACCTTTATAAAGACGAAAAAGCGATGGATATGCATATCCATGACTGTTATGAGATCTATTATTCAATCTCCGGCGGGAAGCAGTTTCTGATCGACAACTGTTTCTATGATATCCGGGAGGGGGATATCTTTCTTATCAACCAGTTCGAGAGCCACTACCTGTCGAAGATCGACAGCCAGACTCACGAACGGATCGTGATGTCCATTGATCCGGAATATCTGGCCCGGCTTTCTACAGAATCCACGGATCTGACCCGCTGCTTCAGCTTCCGTGACACAGAACTTCCACACAGGATGCACCTTACCGCAGAGGAACAGAGCCGTTTTCTCTATTATATCCACAAGCTGTCTTCATCAGATACCTTCGGCGAGGATATCATGGACCGGGCTGTCTTCCTGGAGTTGATGGTCTTTTTAAACCGCGCCTTTAACACCCGGTGTAAGAATGCGGAAGAGACACAGACGTCCGGGGCCCGCAACACTCAGGTCGATGACATCCTCTCTTATATCAACACACATATGCAGGATGACCTGTCACTGGATGAACTTTCCGCGCACTTTTACCTGAGTAGTTCCTATATCTGCCGGATCTTTAAGGCCGCGACCGGTACAACGATCAACAAGTATATCACTGCCAAGCGCATCACTTTATCCAAGTCCCTGTTAAGCCAGGGATACTCAGTGACCGAGGCGTGTGAGGCATGCGGATTTAACGACTACAGCAATTTCCTCAAGGCATTTACAAAGGCAGTGGGGATCTCGCCGAAGAAATACGCGCAGTATAATTCGTAAATGAAAGCCGAGGTGTCACATGAAGCAAAAAACCGTTTTTATCACCGGCTCTTCCCGCGGGATCGGGCGCGCCTGCGCGCTCGCCTTCGCCAAAGCCGGATATCATGTATTTATAAACTGTAAAAAATCTGTGGAAAAATTAAAAGAAGTGGAAAAAGAAATCTTATCGCTTGGCGGATCATGTACCATGCTTCCGGGCGATGTGAGTGATCCGGATGTTGTACGCTCCATGTTCCATCAGATCCGCGCATTCTGTGGCGGTCTTGATGTCCTTGTGAACAACGCAGGGATCGCCCACTTCGGGTTATTGAGTGACATGTCTGATGAAGAGTGGGGAGCTGTCATGGATACCAACTTATCCTCCGTTTTCTACTGCTGCCGGGAGGCGATTCCTTATATGGTCTCTCAGAAGCAGGGGAAGATCATCAACATCTCTTCCATGTGGGGCACATGCGGAGCATCCTGCGAAGTGGCATACTCGGCGTCCAAGTCAGGCCTGCACGGCCTCACCAGAGCGCTCGCGAAAGAACTGGCTCCCAGCAACATCCAGGTCAACGCCATCGCCTGCGGAGCCATCGATACCGAGATGAATGCGCGGCTTAACGCCGACGAACGCCGCGCCCTGGAGGATGAGATCCCCGCCGGACGCTTCGGCGCCCCGGAAGAGATCGCGCAGTTTACGCTCTCCCTTGCCGGGGCGCCGGGATATCTCACCGGCCAGGTCATCGGCATGGACGGCGGATATATTTAAACATTTTTTACCCTCTCTTTACAAGTGTGTGTGCCCTTGTAAAGAGAGAGCAGCGTCAGTGTTTCTCCTTATAGACCGACGCTATACTCTTCCATAGATATCTTTCGGCACATATGCCTTGACTGCGATTCCCTCCGGGACATATTCTTCTTCCAGCAGCTGCCCCCTGCTGCGGATCAGCTGGATCTTCCCTGCTTCTGAGAAATCATACAGCCGCTCAATGTAGATCTGCTCTCTGCGGATGATCTCCAGGAGCGCCTTTTTTAACTCATCCAGCCCCTGCCCTGTCTTCGCGGATGCGGGAATGGAGTAATCCGCCTGAAAGTCCCGCTGGTTCACCGGTTCTCCCAGTCTGTCCTGCTTGTTAAAAAGTGTGATTACCGGGCGGCCTTCCACGCCAAGCCCGCGCAGCGTATCATACACCACATACATCTGCTCATCCATCTGGGGATTGGACGCGTCCACAACATGGATGATGATATCCGCATACTTCGCCTCTTCCAGCGTGCTCTTGAATGCCTCTACCAGATGATGCGGAAGCTTGCGGATAAATCCCACGGTATCCGTCAGAAGGATCTCCTGGGTATGATCCAGCATCAGCGAACGTGTTGTCGTATCCAGCGTGGAGAAGAGCATCGCGTCTTCTAATATCCCCGCGTCTGTCAGCGCGTTCTCGATACTGCTCTTTCCAGCCGATGTATAGCCTACCAGCGCTGCCATCTTCAGCCCCGACTGCCGGCGCTGTGTCCGGATCAGTTCTCTGTGCTTCTCTACATCCTTCAGCTCTCTTTTCAGCCGGCTGATCCGTTCGCGGATCAGACGCCGGTCCATCTCCAGCTTCTTCTCTCCCGGCCCCCTTGTACCGATACCGCCTCCCAGACGGGACAGGGAACGCCCAAGGCCCGTCAGGCGGGAAGCGCGATAACGCAGCTGTGCCAGTTCTACCTGGATCTTGCCCTCTCCTGACACGGCATGCGCCGCGAAGATATCCAGGATGAGCAGTGTCCGGTCAATGATCTTGCAGGACAGTGATTCTTCCAGATTCGCAAGCTGGGCGCTCGTCAGTTCATCATCACAGATAATGCCGGTCGCTTCAGTCTCCCAGATGAGGTCTTTGAGTTCCATAAGCTTCCCTTTCCCGATATAGGTACCGGGGTGGGGGCTTTCTCTGGTCTGGATCAGTCTTCCTGCCACCTCGGCCCCAGCTGTCTTCGCGAGCTTCGCCAGCTCATCCAGAGACCGCTCTGCCAACTGTCCGTCTCCGGTATCCACTCCCACGAGGATCACCCGCTCCATTTCCGTATCTGGTAATTGTATCATCATGGCCCTCCTTTTATTACATCAGACAATCGCATAATATCTGATACATGAACGAATGTCAATCGAAATCACCGGCAAAAGCTCCCCGGCGTACATGGGAAAACACGGCAGCGCATACGCACTACCGTGTTTTTAAAAATTCTGCTTCCTTTTGGACAGTCTCATCGTCCGGATATTCTTGCAGATATTCCTCCGCCTTCTGCTTCGCGCTCTCCCAGTCCGCCTTCTGCTCGAAGCATACGATCTCATTGTACTTCATCTCCCGCAGCATCCCCGCGTCAGAAGACTCCTTTCCATCTGAGGTCTGCGCAAGTCCCAGGCCCGTCTGAATATACTCCAGGGCTTTTTCATAATCCCCGCTCTGCATCGCGCAGACGGACATCAGATGGCAGAGCTGCACACTCTGCTGTGCCCCCTGCTCCACTGCCTGTTCGAACGCTTCCAACGCCGAAGGGTAATCTTGAAGTTCATAACAGGCCATTCCAAGACCCCGATATCCCTCCGCCGCCTTTTCCTTATCCTCACTCTCTGTCACCTGCTCAAACAACTCACGGGCTTCTTCGTAATTGCCTTCTTCCAGGGCTTCTGTACCTGCTTTCTGAGGATTCGAGCATCCTGTCATGATTCCTGCGGCAAAGACGCACACTACCATGGCGCGCGCTATTTTCTTCCTTTTCTTTATCATCTTTACACTCCACGTTCCGGATACTGCATCATCCAGAATGAATTTAAAATATTGATCAGCATGACTGCCATATCGGCGATGATCGCGTTCTGCATCGTCACAAGGCCGAAGAAAGCCAGAACGATCAGCAGAGCCTTCATCCCTATGGCAAATACCATGTTCTGTCTTACAGATCTTAAAGTTGCTTTTGATATGCGGATCGCGTTAATGATACGGGACGGCTCATCCTCCATCAGGATAACATCCGCCGCCTCAAGAGCAGCATCCGCTCCCAGTCCGCCCATGGCGATACCGATATCCGCCAGCGCAAGCACCGGCGCGTCGTTGATACCGTCTCCTATAAACGCCAGCTTCTCGCCTTCCATCTGATTCTCCCGGAATTCTTCAAGAAGCGTCACTTTATCTTCAGGCATCAGTTCTGCGTACACACTCTCTATCTTGAGCTTTGACGCAGTGTCCTCTGCTACCTGTTCATTATCTCCCGTCAGCATAACCGTGGAAAGATCTCGTTTATGAAGCCAGTTCATCAGCCTGACCGCATCCTTCCGGATCACATCCGCGATCAGGATATATCCCGCGTATTTCCCGTCCACAGCTACATAGACCGCTGTTCCGGCCTCATCCACAGACTTATAGTTTATTCCTTCCCTTTCCATAAGCCTTGTATTCCCTGCGTAGACCTCTCTTCCGTCTACCCTGGCGTACACACCGAATCCGGGCTGCTCCTCGATATCCGCGATCCTGCTCTTATCAAATTCTTTCCCGTAGGCCTCCATCAGAGACATCGCTACCGGATGCTTTGAATACGATTCCGCCAGAGCCGCGATCTCCAGAAGCTTTTCTTTTTCCATATCATGAGGAACGATATCCCTTACATGGAATACACCTTCTGTCAGTGTTCCTGTCTTATCAAAGACAAACGTATCCACCTCTGTGAGCTCCTCTAAAAATGATCCGCCCTTTATAAGCACCCCCTGCTTTGCCGCTGATCCGATCCCGCCCAGAAAAGCCAGGGGAATGGATACCATCAGACCGCACGGGCACGCTGCAACGAGAATGATAAGTCCTCTGTAGATCCATTCATCCCGCGCCTCTATGAACATCATCGGCGGCAGGATAACAGTAAGAAGAGCGATCAAAATAACGATCGGTGTATAGTATTTGGTAAATCTGTCCGCAAAATGCACGCTCTCTGATTTCTTCTCATTAGCGCGCTCTACAAGCTCCATGATCCTTGACGCCGTAGAGTCATTATAAAGCTTGGTGACTCTTGCTTCAAGCACACTGTTTAAGTTGATGCTGCCGCTGTACACCCTGTCACCCGTGCGGACTACGATCGGCTCGGATTCTCCTGTAAGTGCTTTCATATCCACAGTACCTGTCCCGGAAGTCACGACCGCATCCACCGGAATCTTTTCACCGGGGCGCAGGACAATGATCTGTCCTAACAACAGCTCCTGCGGGGATACAACCTTTTCATCTGTGCCCACTTTCAGGTTGGCATACTCAGGACGTATATCAATGAATTTCGCGATGGACTTCTTCGTCCTGCTCAGAGACAGTTCTTCTACAAGCTTGCCGATCTGATAAAACAGCATTGCCGCCACAGCTTCCTTATGCCGCTCCACAAGAAAGGCCCCCACCGTCGCGATGATCATCAGCAGGTTCTCGTCTATAAACTGCTTTTTCGTAATCTTCTTTATCTGTTCCCAGTACGTTGTCGCTGAAAGGACTGCATATGCCACTAAAAACAATAATGTATCCGCACTGTCCTGAACCGTCCAATTGGAGGTTATCGCCCATGCGGTGATATATAACAGTAAGCCTGCGCCTATCTCAATGCATTTCCTCTTTGCCTCTTTTGTCATCACTTTTTCCCTGAACTTTCCTCGTGCATTTACTCCAAGCCTCTAATATTAACCCCTTTAAATATACAGTATAGCGAAAAGTAAGAAAAGCATCAATATGTTTTCCTCTTTAAACCCGTATCTTAAGAAAAATTTACACTTTCTTCAAGTTCACAAACCGCTTCGCATCTGCTACAATATACCTAATCCGTGAACAACATTCATACATAGCGCCGGTGTACAAGGAGCAGGTGGCTCCGGCGCTGTAGAAAGCGAGGGGGAAATGATAAAGAAATGCACGTTGTGCGGGGGCAGGCTGTCCAATGGGAAATGCGAATTCTGCGGTCTGGACAACACATTATATGACCCGGATCATCTGAATGATTTATTTCAGACTTCTCCGACTGGTCCGACCTCCGCTAAAGGAGCTGCGCCACAAAGACAGGCGCCGCCCGGGCGGACATCTTCCGGCAGAGTTCCGTCCGGCAGCGCGCCTCTTAACAAGACGCCTTCCGGCAGACAATGGAAGAGTTCAGCCAGGCCCGGGATGCCCGCGCGGTCCCCAAAGAAAGCTCCGATCCTGGTACTGTTCATCGCTATCGCCGTGATCTTCTTATCCGCGCTGCTCCCCACATTGTTCAGAGCCGGGGGAAATCTTCTGGATGATATCTCTGATTCAGGAATCATCTCCTCCTGGCAGTCAGATACAGACGGCGGTTCTGATGATCTTGATTTTGTTTATGATTACTTAGACAATCAGGATTACTATGATGATTATGATCCCTACAGTTATGTGACAAGGGAGATTCCGCAAAGCGGGGACTCGTACGAGACCGTCTTAGGAAGCGGATCCTATATCGTAGGCATACATATCCCTGAGGGAGTCTACACAGCGGAGCTTAACGAGGGAAGCGGCTCCTTGCATATCACAGATGAAGAAAATATCATTTATGAATATATCTGGTTCGGGGATGATGAAGAATATGACGAGGTAACATATCAGGATGATATCCGCCTTTATAACGGAGCCCGGATCGATATCGATGACGCTGTGTTTTTGAACCTCACCACGGATAATGCCCAGCCACTTGTCCAGGAGACCACGCCAAATCCGCTGGCCGGCAGCGATATCTCTGTTAAAGAAGGAACTTATATCGTGGGCGAGGATCTTGAAGCGGGAATCTACGATCTCTTCCTGGAATCCGGTCCTGACTCGGCGTACTCTTCTTTGGACCTTGTCTATCCTGACGGCAGTACTGACTATCTGTGGATGAACAACAGCAGCTATAATGAGATCCGGGATTATTACTCAGAGCATGGTATTAAAAATATTGTCCTTCCCGCCGGCACGGAATTCGTTCTGGAGGGAGAAGATATAATACTGAAGCCCTCAGAAAGTTATTTTGACATAGAAAGCTATTCACCATAAACAGCAGATAATTTGCAACAGTTCAGCTCATCAGGAATGGAGCAGGTCGATTCTTATGCAAGCATAAATCGCCCCACTCATCCCTGATGGCTGAACTGTTACGATAATTTACCAAACTACGAAAGGAGGATCCATATGAATACGGACATATTCACTTTATCTCCGGCGATGCTCAATCTCATATGGCTTGGTCTGTTTATCATCCTGATCATCATTGAGATCTTTACCGTGGGGCTTACGACCATCTGGTTCGCCGGCGGATCACTGGCGGCTCTTCTGACAAATGTCCTTGGAGCAGACATCCCCATACAGATAGCTGTCTTTCTCATCGTTTCCTGTGTCCTGCTCATCTTTACACGCCCGTGGGCAATGAAGTATTTGAACAAAAAGCGGGTAAAGACAAATTATGAAAGCGAGATCGGTAAGGTCATCAAGCTTACACAGAGAGTAGACAATATGAACCAGACCGGAAAAAGTGTGGTAAACGGGCAGGAATGGACTGTTCGCAGCAAGGATGACGGGGAAATACTGGAAGCAGGGACTCTTGCTAAAGTCGTTGCCATATCCGGGGTAAAATTAATAGTAGAAAAGTATAAGGAGGAATTGACAAATGAGTAGTTTTATCGGCATCGGAACCATCTTTTTTCTTATTATCCTGATATTGGTCGTGGGGATTCTGATCTCCTGCGTAAAGATCGTACATCAGGCACAGGCTATTGTCCTTGAGCGTCTGGGAGCGTATCAGGCGACATGGAACACGGGGCTTCACTTCAAGATCCCCATCATCGACCGGGTGGCAAGACGCATTGACTTAAAGGAGCAGGTCGTTGACTTCCCGCCCCAGCCTGTGATCACAAAGGATAATGTTACCATGCAGATCGATACAGTGGTCTTTTTCCAGATCACAGATCCGAAGATGTTCTGCTACGGTGTAGCCAATCCCATCATCGCCATCGAGAACCTGACAGCGACGACGCTTCGTAATATCATCGGTGATCTGGAGCTTGACCAGACCCTTACATCCAGAGAGACGATCAACACAAAGATGAGAGCTGAGCTGGATCTCGCCACTGATCCGTGGGGCATCAAGGTAAACCGTGTGGAGCTTAAGAACATCATCCCGCCGACCGCGATCCGCGACGCGATGGAGAAGCAGATGAAGGCGGAGCGTGAACGAAGAGAGGCCATCCTCATCGCAGAAGGTGAGAAAAAGTCCACCGTCCTTGTGGCTGAGGGTAAGAAAGAATCTGTGATCCTCGAAGCAGAGGCAAGAAAGCAGGCTGCCATCTTACAGGCAGAGGCAGAGAAAGAAAAGATGATCCGCGAGGCGGAAGGTGAGGCAGAAGCGATCATGAAAGTCCAGCAGGCAACCGCGGACGGTCTGAAGTTCTTAAAAGACGCGGGCGCTGACAATGCGGTGCTCACCCTCAAGAGTCTCGAAGCCTTCGAGAAAGCTGCTGACGGCAAGGCGACCAAGATCATCATACCTTCCCAGATCCAGGAGCTGGCAGGTCTGGTGAAGTCCATCACAGAGATCGCCGCTGACGATACAAATGTGAAGCCGCAGGCATAGCTTCTGATGCCATAACGCATCATAGCGTCGGTGTACACCGATGCTAAAGAAGGCTGACGACATGGAAAGATAACACAGGCGCGCCGCGCGACAGACACAAAGCCTTTCACACAGCAAGGGCTGCCGCAGATGCGGCAGCCCTTGCTGTGTGTGTTCATTATTCAACCCTTATTTTCATTTTCCGCTGCTTCCTCATCAAGCCGGAGCATCGTCTGTTCTTCCCTTGTTCCGATCGTATGATTCCCTCTATTATCCATGACATCCCTGTTGGCCCCTTGGACGATACACTTCTGGATAGCCTCGTTTAGTGAGAGCATCTTGTCATCCAGTTCAGATACCATCTTCGCACACTCGCGAAGATCTCTGCTGATATAATCCGGAGCATTCCCCTCGAATTTATAATAGATCTTATGCTCGAGGCTGGCCCAGAAATCCATGGCAACCGTGCGGATCTGGATCTCCACCTTTGTATCCACCACACTGTCAGAAAGAAAGATCGGTACTGACACAAGCATATGATAACTCTTATATCCGCTTTCCTTGGGATTCTTTATATAATCTTTGATCGAAAGCACCTTCAGATCACTCTGGTTTCCGATCATCTCTGCCAGGCGGTAAATGTCTGATGTAAAAGAACAGATCAGACGAACTCCCGCGATGTCATTGATATAGCGGACCATATTCTCGATCGACGCCTCATACCCGTAACGCTTCAGCTTCTTTACGATGCTCTCGGGCGTCTTGATCCTTTTCTTAATGTGTTCGATCGGGTTGTACTGATGAACGTGCTGGAACTCATCATTTAGTATCTCCAGCTTCGTACCCACTTCTTTTCAAGCTGCATTGTAGAGAAAAATCACTGTCTTCCAACTGTCGACATCCTCGTAGCTCCTGAGCGCAGCCTCTACCTGTTGTTCGTTCTTCATCGCGGATATCCCCCATTGGCTGTTATTGCAACTATCATACCACATATAGGCCTTTTCTTACAACTCCAGTTTCATATCTCCGTATTTTATCCATTTCTTCTTCCGCATAAACTCAGAAATAAGAAGCGTCACTACTGCCGGCAGCACGAACTGGATCATAATGATCTTAAAGAGCACGATCGTTCCTGACTCTGTCTGTGTCATCACCTGCCAGGTCATCAGGGAACCTACCAGTCCGGCAGTACCCATACCTGATCCTGTCGCGTTATTTGTCATGTGTAACACCATCGTTCCTACCGGCCCTAAGATCGCACTGGAGAGGATCGCCGGCAGCCATATAAGAGGATGCCTCACGATATTGGGCACCTGAAGCATTGATGTACCGATCCCCTGAGCCAGAAATCCGCCGAACTTATTCTCACGCCAGCTTGCGACCGCGAACCCGATCATATTGCAGCAGCATCCGACAGTCGCCGCCCCTGCCGCCAGGCCGGACAGATTCAGGATAACTCCCAGCGCAGCGGAACTGATCGGCAGTGTCAGAATCATCCCCATGAGCACAGAGACCACGATCCCCATGAGGAACGGCTGCTGCTCTGTCCCCCAGTTGATCAGAGATCCCAGCCATGTCATAAAGCCTGAGATCGGAGGACCGACAAAAAGTCCCACCGCGGAGCCCGCTCCGATACACACAAGAGGTGTAAGAATGATATCCAGCTTCGTCTTTCCCGATATCAGGATGCCCAGCTCAATGGCCACATACGCCGCTACAAATGCTCCCAGCGGCTCTCCCGGACCTGCCAGCACAAGATTGCCGTCTACGAGTACCTGTCCTGCCAGCAGTTTTCCCGCAAAAGCTCCGACCATACCTACAACTCCGGCGGATACGATCACGAGATGCCCCGCGTCCAGCTTGCGCGCCACTCCCACTCCTATGCCTGCGCCGGTCATCCCCGCGGCTACTTTGCCGAGCATATAGATCATATCTCCTATATTTCCCCCGGTAAACGTACCGATCTGCTGGATGATCGTTCCGATGATCAGCGTCGCGAAAAGTCCCTGCGCCATTCCGCTCAATCCGTCAATAAATATCCTGTCCAATAACTTTTTCATGTTTCGCTCCCTCGCCTTTCCTCTTGCCGTATACCCTCGTGCGTATTACCTTTGCGCTGCTATCTCGTGAGTATTGCCCACTCACCTTCATATTGCGGACCGCTCAGGCACTCAATAAGATGCCCGTCTGCATCCGCGATATCCGCACGCGCCGCTGTAGTCTCCATATTGTAGTCGGTCAGCAGCCAGCTTACAATATTCACATTGTCTTTTCTGCCCGCGACCTTATCCGGCGCGGAGATCCCCATCCACTGCTCAAGGAAATCAATATCCACATGATTCTCCTTACAGTAGAGGATAACGTTCCTGTGCAGAAACAGGTAAACACCGTTCAGCTTCACTGAACCGTCCTCGGCGTTTACCACATCTACGTAGACTGTCTGGAACCGCTCCGCAAAGCCATATTCCTTTACAGCAGTCAGTATCGCCCTGCCATACGGCTCATCCTGAAGATAAGCTGTGATCATCTCTATATCATTTCCCGTACATTCTCTTACCATGTCTTTTCCTCCGTTCTGACTCTTAAACAATCAAGCCTGCCATCTGTTTTTCCCTCTGCCCGTATCCGCCAAAAAGCACATACCGTCCGGTTCTCTTTATCCCTGCCGCTCACTCTGCCTGCTCTGATCCAGCCCCTTGCTTCCGCGAGAGAATCCAAAGAATTGCGAAATGACTCAAATCTCTTCATAAATTTTCCGTCCATATTGTCTGATATCCTCCAATAACAACACATTCCCGCAAGTGTCCATATCCACCAGATCCACCGTATATAACGTCGGGATCTCCTGAATCTCTTCTAAAAAAGAGTCATAGTCCCCCACTCCGGACACCGCGATATCAATATCGCTTCTATCTGTAGCAGTCCCTTTTGCCCTGGAACCAAAAAGTATTGCTTCCTGAACATGATATCTTTTGCAAAGCTGTGTGATTTTCTCAAGCACATCCTTCACCGTCATAATGACCCGCCCCGCTTTTCTCAAATACTCCTATATAATATATCAAAAAGCAACGGGAGAGGCAACGGGATTTTTCACCTCCCTACCCGGTGACTATTCAGCGTGGCTATTCATCTGCTCTTCTCAAAAGCAGAATGATGACATTTCTTCTCTTCTGTGTTAGAATGACATCATCATTCTACACGGAAGGAGCCACATTATGTTTCGCTTATGGGGAAAGGAATTCAAAGATAACAGGATGCTGCGTGATACCGTCATCTGCGACGAGACGGACGACACCCGCACGCACAAGATATTCAATGCTTTGGATCAGATCTGCTATGAATTTGACTTGAGCAAACCAATCTGGCTGGACAAGACGATCAATGAGTTCAAGCGTCACTCCAAAGCAAGATTTTATCAGGATAATTTTGTAGATTCTATTGATTTTGATTATTTAGAAATACAGGTGATAGAGGAATAATCCCTCTG
>NHCFC00100__coassemble_1637_pt1 | contig 20174 bp, 17 predicted proteins | sample NHCFC00100__metabat2_high_PE_030 | metagenome-assembled genome bin NHCFC00100 | reverse complement strand
GGCGGCGACAGCTTCGGCGGCGGTCTGATCTGTGCATGCTTAAACGGATATGATTCTCAGGCAACGATCGAGTTCGCGGTTGCGGCTTCCTGCCTGAAGCACTCTATCGAAGGAGACTTCAACATGGTATCCATGGATGAAGTTCTCAAACTGGCAGGCGGAGATGCTTCCGGACGTGTCCAGAGATAATCTTTGATGACGTAACATTTATATAAACCCAACCTTTACGGGGATGCTGTCTGCCATGCAGCATCCCCACTTCTGTTACAAAGAGTGAGTAAAAGAGTCTGCGCAGGGTTGTGCTCGTCCGGCTCCTGTGATAAAATTTACCTGACAGTTCATATTCCAGCCGAGATGAGGGTGGGGCTTTACGGAGGGTATGCGATGATAGATGACGCGATAGAGTTTGCGACGAAGGCGCACGAGGGACAGTTTCGGAAAGGCACAAGGAGACCGTATATCGTCCATCCGATCGAGGTAGCGGATATTGTCTCTACAATGACAAAGGACGAGGAAGTGATCTGCGCTGCAGTGCTTCATGATACGATTGAGGACTGCCGCGGGATTACAAAAGACGTCTTAAAGCTCCGGTTTGGCAGCAGGGTGGCGGACATGGTGGCGCAGGAGAGTGAAGATAAGTCCCGGACGTGGGAAGAACGCAAGGGAACAACGATCAGACGTCTTCGGGACGCCTCTGTTGAGGTGCAGATGATCGGGCTCGCGGACAAGCTGTCGAATATGCGTGATATTGACCGGGATTATCCGGGGCTTGGAGACGCGCTGTGGAGCCGTTTCCGCATGCAGAGCAAGTCGGCCCTGGCCTGGTATTATAAAGGGATCAGGGACGCGCTGAAGGAACGCTTTGAGGGAGTGCCGGCGTATGAGGAGTACTGCCTGCTGATCGAGAAGAACTTCGGGGCGGAGCCGCTGCACATGGAATGGAGCAGGCAAGGATAGATCAGCGCATGATTTTGGAAAAAAGAGAATAAGAATACATATTGCGGGTCAATATAGTAATCCTGAGAAGGATGCTGTATTGGCCCGCATTTTGCTTTGATAAAATCAAAGAAAATCAAATTTGTGCAGAATCAACCAAAAACAATCAACAAATATGTGAACTATTTTGATTGAAATTGACTGAATATGAATGTATAATATGTTTACAAAGAAAAAAGGAGGGAGCGACATGATTTATACAGTTACATTTAATCCATCGCTGGATTATATTGTTTCCGTCAACGACTTCAGGCTTGGGCTGACAAACCGGACGGATTCGGAGCAGATATTCCCGGGCGGTAAGGGAATCAATGTATCCACGATCCTGACGAATCTGGGAATCGAGAGCACGGCTCTTGGATTCGTGGCGGGATTTACCGGAGAGGAGATCGTCCGAGGTGTGGAGGAACGGGGGATCCGCTCCGACTTCATCCAGATCGGAAGCGGGATCTCGCGCATCAATATGAAGCTGAAGAACATCGACGGAACAGAGATCAACGGTATGGGACCAAAGATCAGTCCGGAGAAAGTGGAGGAGCTGATGAAGAAGCTGGATGTCCTGGGAGAAGGTGATGTGCTTGTGTTGGCGGGGAGCATCCCGGCGTCTATGCCGGACGATATGTACAGCCGTATCCTTGAACGGATGGACGGAAAAGGAGTTGTCAGTGTGGTAGATGCGACCGGCGATCTGCTGCTGAATGTCCTGAAGTACCGTCCGTTCCTGATCAAGCCGAACAACCATGAGCTTGGAGAACTCTTTGGCGTCAGACTGACCAGGCGGAAAGAGGTTGCTCCGTATGCGCGAAAGCTGCAGGAGAGGGGCGCGCGCAATGTCCTGGTCTCTATGGCGGGCGAAGGCGCGGTACTCGTAGCGGAAGACGGCAGTATCCATGAGGCTCCGGCTCCGGAGGGCGTTCTTGTCAATGCCGTGGGCGCGGGAGATTCCATGGTAGCAGGGTTCACGGCCGGGTGGCTTGAGAAGCAGGATTACCGGCATGCGTTTTATATGGGAGTGGCAGCGGGAAGCGCCAGCGCGTTTTCTGAATATCTTGCCACGAAGGAAGAGATCATGGCGCTCTATGAGCGTATCAGTTAAGGAGGAGAGAAGACAATGAGGATTACAGAACTGCTGGATAAGAGAAGTATATCGCTGACCGCGGCTCCGAAGACGAAGAAAGAAGCACTGGATCAGATCATTGACCTGATGGTGGAGAGCGGTAAGATCAATGACACAGAGGCCTACAGAGAACAGGTCTACGCCAGAGAGGAAGAGAGCACGACCGGCATCGGCGAAGGGATCGCCATCCCCCACGGGAAATGTGACGCGGTCACGAAGCCGGGGCTGGCGGCGATGGTCATCAGAGACGGCGTGGACTTCGACGCCCTGGATGATAAGCCAGTCACGCTGATGTTCCTGATCGCGGCGCCGAATACCAAGGATAATGTACATCTGGATGTGCTGAGCAAGCTGTCCGTGCTTATGATGGATGAGGCATTTTCCGATGCCCTCAGAAACGCGAAAGACGCGGATGAATTTCTGGCGATCATTGACAAGGCGGACGAAGAGCAGGGAGATATTGACGAGAGACTTGCGGATACAGGCAATGCTTCTTCGGATGGATTCAAGATCCTGGCTGTCACATCCTGTCCCACCGGGATCGCCCACACATACATGGCGGCAGAAGGGATCGAGAAGGCAGCAAAGGCAAAGGATATCTTCGTAAAGATTGAGACAAGAGGCTCCGGCGGAGCGAAGAACGTGCTTACGGCGCAGGAGATTGAGGAAGCGGACTGCATCATCGTGGCGGCGGACGCGCAGGTCCCGATGGACCGTTTCGATGGGAAGAAAGTGATCGTATGTCAGGTGTCCGACGGGATCAGCAAGGCTCCGCAGCTCATCGAACAGGCGCTCTCCGGCAATGTGCCGGTGTATCACGGAGGCGGAGAGGAAGGAAGTCCTGCCACCGCGTCCGGCAAGTCCGGCGGAGCAGGACATAAGATCTATACCCAGCTTATGAACGGCGTGTCCCATATGCTTCCGCTTGTTGTGGGCGGCGGTATTCTCATTGCCATCGCGTTCCTCATTGACGGCTTGTCTGTTGACTTGAATTCACTTCCGGCGGATGAGAGAGCGCTGTTTGGTACGATCACTCCGGCGGCAGCGCTGTTTAAAGGAATCGGTGACACAGCATTCGGATTCATGCTTCCGGTACTGGCAGGCTTCATCGCCATGGCGATCGGTGACAGACCGGCGCTGGCGCTTGGTTTTGTGGGCGGCATGATGGCGGCAAACGGCAAGTCCGGATTCCTGGGCGCGCTGGTAGCCGGATTCGCGGCAGGCTATATCATCCTGCTTCTGCGCAAGCTGTGCGCGAAGCTGCCTGAGGCGATCGAGAAGATCGCGCCGGTGCTTCTGTATCCGGTCTTCGGTATCCTGCTGATGGGACTTCTGATGAACTTTGTGACAGAGCCGGTCATGGGTGCGATCAATACAGCGCTTAACAACGGTCTGGCAGGAATGGGAGGGACAAGTAAGATCCTTCTCGGTCTGATCCTGGGCGGCATGATGGCCATCGATATGGGAGGCCCGTTCAATAAAGCGGCATATGTATTCGGTACGGCATCTATCGCGGCAGGCAACTATGATATCATGGCAGCGGTTATGATCGGCGGAATGACGCCGCCGTGCGCCATCGCTCTGGCGACACTGCTGTTTAAGAATAAGTTTACGAAAGAGCAGAGAGAGACAGGACCGACCAACTTCATCATGGGGCTTGCGTTCATCACAGAAGGCGCGATCCCGTTCGCGGCATCCGATCCGCTGCACGTGCTTCCGGCATGCATCGCCGGATCCGCAGCAGCAGGAGCCCTGTCCATGGCGTTTGGCTGCACCCTGATGGCGCCCCACGGCGGAATCTTTGTATTCCCGGTGGTGGGCAACCCGCTGTTCTATCTTGCGGCGCTTGTGGCAGGAACAGTGATCTCGGCTGTCCTTCTGGGAATCCTCAGGAAAAAGGTGGATTAATGACGGAATCTGTCGTACAATAAAAGGAAATATCAGAGGAAGAAGAGGTTGACATGCTGACAGAACAGAGATATGAAAAGATCCTTGCACTCTTAGAGGAGAACAAGAGTATTACTGTATCTGAGATTACAGAACTTCTCGGTATTTCCGAGTCTACGGCCCGCAGAGATATCACGGCGCTGGACCGAGCGGGCAGACTGACCAAAGTATTCGGGGGAGCTGTCCTGGCGGACAGTTCCCTTGTCACACATGAACCCACTGTTGCCCAGAAGGCGGGCATACAGAGAGCGGAGAAGATGCAGATTGCCCGCTATGCCGCGGCGCTGATCGAAGATTCGGACTTTGTCTATCTGGATGCCGGGACAACGACGGGCTGTATGATCGGTTATGTGGCAGACAGGAAGGCGGTCTTTGTGACCAATGCGGTAGCCCATGCGCAGGCTCTGGCAGCACAGGGGAATAAAGTGTATCTCATAGGAGGAGAACTGAAGAGCTCCACGGAGGCAGTGATCGGCTCCCAGGCCGTTGAGACACTGGAACGGTATCATTTCACGAAGGGATTCTTCGGGACCAACGGCATCAGTAAGACTGCCGGATTCACGACACCCGACGCGGGGGAGGCACAGGTGAAACGGATCGCCATGCAGCAGTGCCGGAAGTGTTATGTGGTCGCGGACAGCACGAAGTTCGGGAATGTCAGTGCCGTGACATTCGCGGATCCCGGAGACGGGACGATCATCACGGAAAAGGCCAGGGAAGGATTCCAGCCGGGGCAGAACCTGATGATCGCTGAACCATAGCGGGATCCGGGGAGCTTCCCGATTGAAAACAGAATGCAAATACCATATAAAAAACGAGCCGGCGGGTACATCCGCAGGCTCGTTTTTCACTTCCGGACCAGATATAGCTCCTTCTTAATTCCAGAAATCCGTCTTATCCTTTAATTCAATATCTGCAGCCTTGAATACCGGATCTTTTCCGGCTTTTTTCTGCTTGATATAGTCACGCATCGCCCGGATGGACGGTCCGCCCAGGATAAGGATGACCGGCAGATTGATAAGCGCCATCAGACCCATGAGTACGTCCGCGGTATCCCATACCAGACTGAACTCCATGAGAGAGCCAGCGAGCACGATCAGCGCCGCGACTGTGCGGAATATCGTGATGACCGCTTTGCCCGGTTTCCTTCCACAGAGGAACTTCAGCCCCATTTCGGCATAATAGAAGTTCCCGATCAGTGTGGTGAAGGCGAACAGACAGAGCGCGATGGTGATAAAGATCGTTCCGAACCCTCCGAGAGAGTTGGAGGCAGCAGCCTGTACCCAGGGCATTCCCTTCAGTTCAAGGCTCGGAGCGACACCGGAGCACAGGAGCATGAAAGCGGTTGCCGTACAGATCAGGATCGTGTCGATAAATACTGATAACATCTGCACAAGTCCCTGCTTCACCGGGTGAGATACCGCGGCGCTGGCAGCGGCGTTGGGGGCGCTTCCGACACCGGCTTCGTTGGAGAAGAGGCCCCTCTTGATCCCCTGCATTACACAGGAACCGGCGAATCCCCCGAAGATGGCCCGGAAATCAAACGCGTTGCTAAAGATATCCGCGAACACCTGCGGGAGCAGCTGGAGATGAGTGACAACGATAAACAGTGCGACCGCAAGGTAGAAGATCCCCATCACCGGGACCAGGACGCCCGTGATCCGGGAGATCTGTTTGCTTCCGCCGAAGATGGCAGCGGCAAATACCAGCGCAAGGATGACCCCGACGATCAGAGGTGTTGTCTTCTCATTGAAGAAGCCGTATACCCGGAAGGAGTCGGCGATGTTAAAGGATGCGACAAGGTTAAAGCCGCCCATGTAAGTCAGGATGAGTACCACCGCGAACAGGACGCCGATCCAGTGCTTCTTAAGAGCTGCCTGGATATAGTAGGCAGGTCCGCCGTAAGAGCTTCCGTCCTCGGCACGGTGCTTGTAGATCTGTGCCAGTGTACTCTCGATGAACGCGGACGCGCTTCCTAAGATGGCGGTCACCCACATCCAGAAGACCGCGCCGGAGCCGCCAAGGCAGATGGCGGTGGAGATGCCGGCGATGTTGCCGGTTCCCACACGGGAGGCAGTGGATACCATAAGCGCCTGGAAGGACGACAGGCCGTTCTCATCGTCACCGGGCTGTGCGACGACACGGATGGATTCGATGAACATACGGAACTGAACGCCGTGAGTCCGGATCGTGAACCAGATGCCTGCCGCCAGGAGCAGGATGATCAGGATGTAGCTGTAGAGCAGGTTGCTCAGTGTACTGATAATTTCTGCAAACATGATATTTTCCTCTCTTTCTTTCAGCGCTGCAACAAAAGGGCGCTGTCGCTAATGCTGGCTTTCCGGTGTGAGAGTGTCGATGTCAGGCTTGATATCACCGCAAAGCCGCAGTCGGTTATTTATTATATAACAAGGTGCGGATTTTGTCCAGAAAAGACGGGCACGGCTTTGCATCGTGAGCCGGATTGTGTTATTCTAATATAGTATGGGAAAATATCGCAAAAATATGAATGCGGTGAAAGCGAGGAGGAACGATCGTGAGATTAGATAAACTCTTAGAACGTCTGGATTATGAAGTAGTACAGGGAAGTGACGGGATCGAAATTACAACGCTGGCCAATGATTCAAGGAAGGTGCAGGAGGGGAGTGCCTTCGTATGCATCAGCGGAGCGGTTTCTGACGGACATAAGTATGCGCAGGATGTGTGTGAAAAGGGCGCATTTGCGGTCATCGTGGAAAAGGACGTGGAAGTGCCGGAGCATGTGACGGTCATCAAAGTATCTGACACAAGATATGCGCTTGCTCTCATGTCAGCGGCATATTTCGGATATCCGGCGGAGAAACTGAAAGTGATCGGTATCACCGGGACAAAGGGAAAGACGACCACTACTTATATGATACGCTCTATTTTAGAAGGAGTGGGACACAAGGTCGGACTGATCGGAACCATCGAAGCGGTCATCGGTGATCAGACGATCCCTGCAGCGAATACGACACCGGAATCATTTACCATTCATCAGTATTTTGCAAAGATGGTGGAAGCGGGCTGTGACAGCGTGGTCATGGAAGTCTCCTCCCAGGGACTGATGCTCCACCGTACGGCGGGCATCCAGTTTGAGATCGGCATCTTCACCAACCTGGGGAAAGATCATATCGGACCGAATGAACATAAGGATTTTGATGATTATAAGAGATGCAAGGCAATGCTGTTTCAGCAGTGTAAGCTTGGCATCGCGAATGTAGATGACAAGTATTTTGAAGATATCTTCAAGGATGCTACATGCCGCACAGAGACATTCGGTTTCTCTGAAGGGGCGGATCTGCGGGCAGAGAACGTAGAGCTGGTCTCAAGACCGGGATACTTAGGCGTGGCGTATCATGTTTCGGGGCTGATGGATTTTGATGTGGAGATCGATATACCGGGAACATTCAGCGTGTATAATTCCCTGACAGCCATCGCCGTGTGCCGGCATTTCGCCGTGCCGGTGGAGAAGATCAAAGAAGCGCTAAAAGGAGCGAAGGTAAAGGGAAGGATCGAGATGATCAAGGTGTCGGATGATTTTACACTGATGATCGACTACGCCCACAATGCCATGAGCCTGGAAAGTCTTCTTACTACATTGAAGGAATATCACCCGCAGCGTCTTGTCTGCCTCTTCGGATGCGGGGGCAACCGCTCCAAAGACAGACGGTACGAGATGGGAGAGGTGTCGGGACGGCTTGCGGATCTCACCATCATCACGTCGGACAATCCGAGATTCGAGGAGCCGCAGGATATCATCGATGACATTAAGACCGGCATCGGCAGGACGGATGGAGAATATGTGGAGATCTGTGACCGCAAGGAAGCGATCAAATACGCGATCGCCAACGGACAGCCGGGAGATGTGATCGTGCTTGCAGGAAAAGGCCATGAGGATTATCAGGAAATCCGTGGCGTGAAGCACCCCATGGATGAGCGTGTGCTGATCGCAGAGGTGCTCGAAGAGCTGAAAGAAGGAAAATGATTTCGTGTTTGCAGATATTATCATAGATATACAGCATGAAAAACTGGATAAGATCTTCCAGTACCGCATCCCGGAGAGGCTTGAAGGAAAGCTGGAGCCGGGGATGGAGGTGCTGGTGCCCTTCGGGAACGGGAACCGGCAGATCAAGGGATATGTGACCGGCCTGTCAGAGACATGCGGCTATGACCTTTCTAAGGTAAAAGAGGTGGCTGCCATCTCGGAGAAGGGTGTGGAGATCGAGGCGAAGCTCATCGCCCTTGCCGCGTGGATGAAAGAGAATTACGGCGGAACGATGATCCAGGCGCTGAAGACCGTGCTCCCGATCCGGCAGAAGGAGAACGCTAAGGTGAAGAAGCGGCTGCGGCTTCTACTTGACAAAGAGACCGGAGAGCGTCAGCTTCATTATTATCTGGAAAAGAACCAGAAGGCGAGGGCGCGCCTTCTGGCTGCACTTCTGGATGACGGGGAACTGGAATACGAGCTTGTGACAAAGAAGCTCAACATCACTGCTGCTGTTATCCGTGCACTGGAGGAACAGAGAGTGCTCTGTGTGGAGACAGAACAGGTCTACCGCAACCCGGTGAAACAGACGGATACAGAAGCCAGGAAGCTTACTTACACGCAGGAGCAGCAGGAGATCATCGACCGCTTCCGGAGGGATTACGCGTCGGGAGAAAGGCACACCTATCTGCTCCACGGCGTTACGGGAAGCGGAAAGACAGAAGTATATATGGAAATGATCCGGACAGTGGTGGATATGGGGAAGCAGGCCATCGTGCTTATCCCGGAGATCGCCCTGACCTATCAGACGGTGATGCGCTTTTACCGGAGGTTCGGGGACCGGGTATCCATCATGAACTCCCGTCTGTCCGCAGGGGAGCGCTACGACCAGATGATGCGGGCAAAGGACGGGAAGGTGGACGTGATGATCGGTCCGCGCTCCGCCCTTTTTACACCGTTTCCGGATCTGGGGCTCATCGTCATCGACGAGGAGCATGAGCCCACATATAAAAGTGAGCAGACACCCCGGTATCATGCCCGGGAGGTCGCGGTAAGGAGGGCGCAGGCAGAGGGCGCGGGGGTGGTGCTTGGGAGCGCCACTCCGTCCATAGAGGCTATGTACCGTGCGAGGAGAGGCGAGTACGTACTTCTGGAGATGAAGAACCGGTCAGGGATGCAGCAGCTTGCGGACGTATATACTGTGGATCTGCGGGAAGAATTAAAGAACGGGAACCGCTCGATCCTGAGCAGAAAGCTTACGGAACTGATGCAGGACCGTCTGGCGAAGAAGGAGCAGATCATGCTCTTCTTAAACCGCAGAGGCTACTCGGGATTCCTCTCGTGCAGAGAGTGCGGGCATGTGATAACATGTCCCCACTGCAATGTCTCTCTCTCTGTTCACCGGGACGGGAAGATGCGCTGCCATTACTGCGGATATACACAGCCCAGGACAGGCGAGTGCCCGGAGTGCGGATCGCGCCATATCGGCGAGTTCCGCGCGGGGACACAGCAGATCGAGGACATCGTAAAGGAAGCATTTCCCGGGGCGAGGGTGCTGCGCATGGATATGGATACGACCCGGCAGAAGGATGCCCACGAGAAGATCCTTTCCGCATTTGCCAATGAAGAGGCGGATATCCTTGTGGGAACGCAGATGATTGTAAAAGGGCATGATTTCCCCAATGTCACTTTGGTAGGAGTGCTGGCGGCGGACATGTCCTTATATACGGATGATTACCGCTCCGGCGAGCGGACGTTCCAGCTGCTGACACAGGCGGCAGGACGCGCGGGACGGGGCGAGAGAAAAGGGGAAGCCGTCATCCAGACATACAGTCCGGATCATTACGCGGTGGTGACCGCGGCGGCGCAGGATTATGAAGCGTTTTACGAAGAGGAGATACGCTACCGGGAACTGATGGGCTACCCGCCTGCAGAGAACCTGTTGGCGCTGTTTGTCTCCGGCGGGGATGAGGAACTGCTGGATAAGGGATGCCATTATCTGAAAGAATACATTCTCCGCGTGAAAGGAAAAAGCGGGGCAGAGGTGATCGGGCCTGCAAGCCCTGGGATTGACAAGATCAAGGATGTGTACCGGCGCGTTATCTATGTAAAGGCGGCCCATTACCATGCGCTGGTCGTGATAAAAGACAGAGTGGAACAATATATTGAGATAAATTCAGGATTTAACAAGATGCGGATACAGTTTGATTTTAATCCGCTGTAAGGAGGAACTTATGGGAATCAGAGAAGTAAGAGAGATCGGAGACGAGATACTGACAAAGCAGTGCAAGGATGTGCCGAAGATGACCCTTCGGACCAAGATCCTTATTGGGGATATGCTGGATACGATGTATGAGAAAAACGGCGTAGGCCTCGCGGCGCCGCAGGTTGGAGTCTTAAAGAAGATCGTGGTCATCGATGTGGGAGAAGGCCCCATCGTGCTCATCAATCCGGAGATCATCGAGACGTCCGGCGAGCAGACCGGTGAGGAAGGGTGCTTAAGCGTACCGGGAAAATGGGGAATCGTCACCCGCCCGGAAAGAGTGAAGGTGCGTGCTCTTGACCAGGATATGGAGCCATTTGAGATGGAGGGCGAGGGCCTTCTGGCGAGAGCGTTCTGCCATGAGATCGATCACCTTCGCGGGGAGCTCTATGTAGATAAGGCAGAGGACGGACTCCATGATGTGGGTGAGCAGTACGATGATGAGGATGAGTTTGAGGAAACGGAGGAGTAAAACGATGCGTGTGATATTTATGGGGACACCGGATTTCTCCGTGGGAACACTGGAAGCGCTGATCGAGGCGGGACATGATGTGTGCCTTGCGGTGACCCAGCCGGATAAGCCGAAGGGAAGAGGCAAGGAGATGCAGTTCCCACCGGTGAAAGAGTCGGCGCTGAGATATGGCATCCCAGTCTTTCAGCCGAAGAAGATCCGTGATCCCGGGTGTGTGGAAGAACTTAAGAAATACAATGCGGATGTGATGGTGGTCGTCGCGTTCGGACAGATCCTGCCGAAGACGATCCTGGAGATGACGCCGTACGGCTGTATCAATGTCCATGCGTCCCTGCTCCCGAAGTACCGCGGGGCGGCGCCCATCCAGTGGTCCATCATCGAGGGAGAGACCGTCACAGGCGTGACGACCATGCAGATGGATGAAGGATTGGATACCGGCGATATGATCATGAAGACTGAAGTGCCGATCGCGGAGGATGAGACCGGAGAGAGCCTGCATGATAAGCTGGCTGACGCAGGGGCAAAGCTCTGCGTAGAGACGCTGAAGGCGCTGGAGGAAAAGACTGCCACATTCGAGAAACAGGGAGAGAGTCCGACGGCTTACGCGAAGATGCTTACAAAAGAACTGGGAAATATCAACTGGAACGAACCGGCAGCGCATATCGAGCGGCTTGTTCGGGGCTTAAATTCCTGGCCAAGCGCATATACCCACTGGAACGGCAAAGTGATGAAGATCTGGCGGGCAAAGGCAGAAACAGGTGCAGATACACAAGCTGCTGTGAAAGCGGGCACAGGAGCAGCAGACGAAAGCATGGGAACGGCTGCGAAAACGGCGTCTGTGCGTCCGGGGACTGTGGTCTCTGTGGGAAAAGATGAATTTGTTGTACAGACAGGGGACGGAGTACTTCATGTATATGAAGTTCAGATTCCGGGAAAAAAGAGAATTAAGACAGGTGCTTTCCTGAGGGGGTACGAGGTGGAGCCGGGCACACTTCTCGCCAGAGAGTGACGCAGCGGATTCCGTGAGATCAGGAGGTTGATATCATGCTTTACTATTATTATGACTGGACGTATATCCTTGTGCTGGTGGGAGCAGTCATCTGTATGGCGGCGTCCGCGAGAGTGAAGAGTACATTTAACAGATATTCTACTGTCCGCAGCCGCTCTGGGCTGACAGGGAGAGAGGCGGCGGAGCAGATCCTGCGCAGAAACGGGATCTATGATGTGCAGGTCATCCATATCCCGGGCAATCTGACGGATCATTACAATCCGTCCAAGAAGACACTGGGGCTCTCGGATACGGTGTATAACTCATCATCCGTAGCGGCCATCGGCGTTGCGGCACATGAGTGCGGGCACGCGGTGCAGCACGCCACAGGATATGCGCCGCTTTCCATCCGGGGAGCACTGGTGCCGGTGGCCAATATCGGCTCGACGGCGGCATGGCCTCTTATCATTATTGGTCTGCTCCTGAACGGGCAGATGTCCGCGATGCTTATTAATCTCGGTATTTTGCTGTTTTCGGCGGCAGTGCTTTTTCAGATCGTCACTCTGCCGGTAGAGTTCAATGCGTCAGGCAGAGCTGTCAGAGTGCTGGAGACATCCGGGATGCTTTATCCGGAGGAAGTAGGGTCGGTGAAGAAGGTGCTTGGCGCGGCGGCTCTCACATATGTGGCAAGCGCGGCGGCGATCATCCTGCAGCTTCTGCGTCTGATCATTATAGCGGGAGGAAAAAGAAGGAATGACTAAATCTGTAAATGAACGGGAGATCGTACTGGCGGTTCTTATGGAAGTGACAGAGAACGGACAGTTCAGTCATATCGTACTCAGAGATGTGCTTTCAAAGTACCAGTATCTCGAGAAAAGAAAGAGAGCGTTTATCACCCGTGTGACGGAAGGCACGCTGGAGCATCTCATTGAGATCGACTATATATTGGATCAGTTTTCAAAAGTAAAAGTTAAAAAGATGAAACCCGTGATCCGCAATCTGCTGCGCAGCGCGGTGTATCAGTTAAAATACATGGACAGCATCCCGGACCGCGCCGTATGCAGCGAGTCCGTAAAGCTGGCAGTGAAAAAAGGGTTCTCCGAGCTCAGAGGATTTGTCAACGGAGTGTTGCGAAGTGTTGCCAGGGGACTTGAAGATGTGAAATATCCCACCGAGGAAATCAGCGCTCTGTGTGTGCGTTATTCCTGCCCTGAGTGGATCATCCGTCTGTGGCAGAAGTCCTACGGCACAGATGTGACAGAAAAGATGCTGAAAGATTCCCGGACAGAAAAGCCGACGGTCATCCGCTGCTGCTTAAACCGTATTACGCCGGAAGAACTGACAGACCGGTTAAGAAAAGAGGGCGTGACAGCAGAAGTTCATCCGTATCTGCCCTATGCGCTCTGTATATCAGGATATGACTATCTGGAAGGACTTGAGAGTTTCCAGGAAGGACTCTTCATGGTGCAGGATATCAGTTCCATGCTTGCAGGAGAGCTGGCAGATCCGAAAGCAGGCGACCAGATCATCGATGTGTGTGCCGCTCCGGGAGGCAAGGCGCTCCATGTGGCGGAGAAGCTGTGGCTGGCAGAGCGCGACTGCGCGAAGGAAGAGGACCGCGTTCTGAAAAGAACGGAAAGCTCAGAGTCAGAGGGAGCTGCGGGACACGTAGAAGCCCGTGACCTGACAGAATATAAAGTAGAATTGATAGAGGATAATATCGCCCGTTCCGGCCTTGCAAATATTACGGCCGTGTGCAGAGACGCCTCCGTGCCGGATGAAGAATGGAGAGAAAAGGCAGATATTGTAATCGCTGATCTGCCGTGCTCAGGGCTGGGGGTGCTCGGCAGGAAGGCTGACTTAAAATATAAGGCTTCCCGGGAAGGTACAGACAGTCTTGCGCGGTTACAGAAGGAGATCCTCTCCTGCGCGAAGGATCTGGTCAGGCCGGGAGGAGCGCTGTTGTACAGTACATGTACGGTGAATCCGTCGGAGAACATAGAGAATGTACATTGGTTCCTGAGTGAATATCCACAGTTTGAATTAGATAATATCGAAGGAAAACTCTGTGATCAGCTCAAGGCGTATGTGACTGAGGGCGGGTGCATCCAGCTTTTTCCGGGGATACATAAGAGCGACGGCTTTTTTATCGCGAGATTTGTAAAGAAAAGCGCACGTACAGATTAAATGTAACAGTTCAGCCTGCGCCATCTCTGATGGCTGAACTGTTACGATTAAACAGATAAGGGGCAGACAGGGAATGAAGAAAGATATCCGGGCATATGAATATGATGAATTGAAAAATGAGATACAGGCTCTCGGAGAGAAAGCGTTCCGCGCCGGACAGATCTACGACTGGCTTCATGTGAAGCTGGCCGATGACTTTGAGGAGATGACCAATCTCTCGAAGAACTTAAGAGAGCGGCTCGCACAGGAGTACGAGATCCTTCCCGTACATATGGCGCAGCGCCAGGAGTCAAAGATCGACGGCACGAATAAATTCTTGTTCCGTCTGTATGACGGCAACATGGTGGAGAGTGTGCTTATGCGTTATAATCATGGCAACTCTGTGTGCATTTCCTCACAGGCGGGATGCAGGATGGGATGCGTGTTCTGTGCGTCCACGATCGGAGGACTTAAGAGAAATCTGTCTGCCTCTGAGATGCTGGGGCAGATCTACCAGATCCAGAAGATCACAGGGGAGAGAGTATCCAATGTGGTCATCATGGGTACGGGGGAACCTCTTGATAATTATGATAACTTCCTGAAGTTTATCCATATGCTGACAGATGAGCACGGACTGAATATCAGCCAGAGGAACGTAACGGTATCCACATGCGGCATCGTACCGAAGATGCTGGCGCTCGCAGAGGAAGGGCTTCAGATCACACTGGCGCTCTCGCTCCATGGTTCTACCCAGGAGAAACGCAGAAGGCTGATGCCTGTGGCGAACAAATATGATCTCTCAGAGGTGCTTGCGGCATGTGATACTTATTTTAAGAAGACAGGACGCAGGGTGACTTTTGAGTACAGCCTTGTCCATGGAGTAAATGATACGCAAGAGGACGCAAGGGAGCTCAAAGAGATATTAAAGCCGCGGAACTGCCATCTGAACCTGATCCCGGTCAATCCGGTGAGGGAGAGAGATTTTGTCAGACCAAGCAGGAAAAATGCCCTGAATTTCAAAAATAACCTTGAAAAAAGCGGAATTAATGTTACTATAAGAAGGGAAATGGGCTCTGATATCGACGGGGCCTGTGGCCAGCTCAGACGCCGCTACGAGAAGGAAGATGTGACGGCAAACGAGACATAAGGAGACAGAATATGAAGACGTTTTCAATTACAGATGTGGGAATGGTGCGGCAAGTGAATCAGGATTATGTCTATACGACAGACAGACCTCTTGGGATCCTTCAGAATCTCTTTGTGGTAGCTGACGGCATGGGCGGACATCAGGCAGGAGACTATGCTTCGAAATATACGGTGGAAGTGCTCCAAAGAGAGCTGAAGATGAGCGAAGGCGAGGATATTGAGAAGTGCCTGGTCTCAGCGATCAAGACAGCCAATAAGGAGATCATCAGAGAGGCGGCCCGTGACGAGCATCTGAAAGGGATGGGAACCACAGTGGTGGCAGCCACCATCATGAACCAGATGATGTATTTTGCCAATGTGGGGGACAGCCGTCTTTACCTGATCAACCAGGGCATCCAGCAGTTGTCCAAGGACCATTCGCTTGTAGAAGAGATGGTACGCCTCGGCGGTATCAAGCCGGAGGAGGCAAAGCACCATCCGGATAAAAATATCATTACAAGAGCCATCGGCGCGAAAGCTGATGTTGATGTTGACTTTTATGAGCACCGTCTGAAACGGGGAGACATCATATTGATGTGTACAGACGGTCTGAGCAATATGGTGGAGGATGAAGAGCTTTTCCATATCGTGCAGGGCGGCAGAGATATCGTGGAAGCCGGGCAGGCTCTCGTAAACGCTGCAAAAGAAAACGGCGGTACGGATAATATAGGGATCGTCCTTATAGAGCCGTTCGCGGATGAGGTGAGTGTATTATGATTAAAGAAGGAGTAGTATTAGGAAGGCGCTATGAGATACTGGGCCGTATCGGTTCCGGCGGTATGGCGGATGTCTATAAGGGCAAAGACCATAAGCTGAACCGGTATGTGGCGATCAAAGTGCTGAAAAGTGATTACCGCACGGATGAGGTGTTTATCAAGAAGTTCTTAAGCGAGGCACAGGCCGCGGCAGGACTGATGCACCCCAACGTGGTAAATGTCTATGACGTGGGGCAGGACAGAGGACTGTACTACATGGTCATGGAACTGGTGGAAGGGATCACGCTGAAGGATTATATCGAGAAGAAAGGGAAGCTTTCAGCGAAGGAGACGATCAGCATCTCGATCCAGATGGTGACCGGTCTTCAGGCAGCTCATAACCAGCATATCATACACAGAGACATCAAGCCTCAGAATATCATTATATCAAAAGACGGAAAAGTAAAGGTCACAGACTTTGGGATTGCCCGCGCCACGACGTCCACACAGACGATCAGCACGAGTGTGATGGGGTCGGTCCATTATACGTCTCCGGAACAGGCAAGAGGCGGTATTGTTGATCAGAAGAGTGATATCTACTCCATCGGTATTACGATGTACGAGATGATCACGGGACATGTTCCCTTTGACGGAGACTCCACGGTGACGGTGGCTCTCAAGCACCTTCAGGAGAAGATCGAGTCGCCGGCGGTTGAAGTGCCGGATATCCCGTACAGCTTAGAATGTATCATCATGAAGTGTACCCAGAAGAATCCGGGACTGCGATACCATGACTGTGCGGCTCTTATCCTGGATCTGAAGCGGTCGCTTGTGGAGCCTGACGGCGAGTTTGTCGTTCTGGGGGCTTCAGGAAGCGCGGATACAGACCGTACAATGGTCATGTCTACAGAAGAGATCGAGCAGGTGCAGAGGCGCAGTTACAGACAGGACGATGACGACGAAGATTATGACGACGAAGACGAGGATGAGGACGATGAAGATGACGCCTATGACAGAAGGAGGCGGCCGTCTGATCAGAGAGGCAGAAAGAAAAATGTAAATCCCGATACCAAAAGGATCATGCGGATCCTGATGATCGTTGCTGGTGTGGTCATTGCGCTGCTTGTACTTTTCCTTGTGGCGAGTGCGGCTGGATTCTTTAAGGGACCCGGGCTGAGCGCGAAAACGGAAAAGACGGTAGAAGTGCCGGATGTGCGGGGCATGACTTATGAGGAGGCAAAGGACGCACTGAATGATAAGAAGCTTGGCATCAGGAAAGCGAGTAAGGAAGAGCCTTCCAATGAGTATAAAAAGGGAGAGATAAAGAGCCAGGATCCCGGTGAAGGAGAAAAGGTCAAAGAGAATACAACGATCACGGTCGTGATCAGCAGCGGTGAGGAAGCGAAGAAAGTACCCGTGCCGGATGTGCTGGGCAAAAGTGAGTCGGAGGCGGAGCAGATTCTTCAGGACGCAAAGCTTAAGGTTACACACGGAGAAGCACTGTACAGTGACGACGTGGCAGCGGGCAATGTCATCTCTACAGATCCGCAGCCGGGAACCGAAGTGGACGAAGGCTCAAGTGTACAGATCGTGGTGAGCCTTGGAAAAGAAAAGGTAAAGGTTCCGCCCCTGACAGGCAAGAGCCAGGCGGATGCTGAATCAGCGCTGGCAGCGGCAGGTCTTGTCGGAAGCGCCAGTGAGGAGTACAGTGATACCGCGGCAGGAACTGTTATATCCCAGAGTCCGGATTCAGGCAAAGAGGTAGAAAAGGGAACCACCGTCAGCTATGTCGTAAGCCTTGGGCCGAAGACGCAGCTTGTAGCGATCCCGGATGTTGTCGGGGCAACAGAGAGCGCTGCTAAGAAACGGCTCCAGGAAGAGGGGCTTACAGCAGTATATGTTGAGGAAGAGTTCAGCAATTATCCTGCCGGTACGATCAGCCGTGTGAGTCCGGCTGTGGGATCAAAGGTGGAAAAGGGAAGCCAGGTACAATACTGGATCAGTATCGGACCACAGCAGTCCGGCGGAGACTCCGGTGACGGCGGAGATGGCGAGACAGAGGAATAAAAGCCTGATTTTCAGGTACAAAAGGGCAGAAAGATCATAAGATGGTTGGGAAAATTGTAAAAGGAATTGCCGGATTCTACTACGTTCACGTAGTAGAATCCGGTGTTTATGAGTGTAAGGCAAAAGGGATCTTCCGCAAGGACGGTGTGAAACCCCTTGTGGGAGATGATGTGGAGATGGAGATCACTCATGAAAAAGATATGGAAGGAAACATCATACGTATCCTTCCGAGAAAGAATGAGCTGATCCGGCCGGCGGTGGCTAACATCGATCAGGCGCTTGTCGTCTTTGCGGTGACAAAGCCGCGGCCGCATTTTAATCTGCTGGACCGCTTTCTGGTGATGATGGAGAGCAGACATATTCCCGCGGTACTGTGCTTTAACAAGACGGATATCGCTAAGGATCCGGAACTGGCTGAGTTAAAAGAGATCTACTCCGGCTGCGGGTATCCGCTTTTATTTACAAGCGCTAAGAAAGAACAGAATATACAAGAACTTAAAGGTCTCCTGCGGGGAAAGACGACAGCGGTAGCGGGTCCGTCGGGAGTGGGAAAATCCTCTCTTATCAATCTGCTTCAGTCTGACGTGAAGATGGAGACCGGGAGTATCAGTTCTAAGATCGGAAGAGGAAAGCATACAACGCGTCATTCGGAGCTGATCGTGCTTGAAGAAGATTCATACATCATGGATACACCGGGATTCAGCTCTCTGTATGTAAACGAGCTGGAGAAGGAAGAACTGAAACACTGCTTTCCTGAATTCGTGCCGCTGGAGGGACAGTGCAGATTTAACGGATGCGACCATATCCACGAGCCGGGGTGTGCGGTCAAAGAAGCTGTGGAAGCAGGGAAGATACACAGAATGCGGTATGAGGACTATACGGTGTTGTATCGTGAGCTTCAGGAGAGAAAGAGGTATTAGATGAGAAAAAATATTTTAGCGCCGTCTATGTTATCAGCGGATTTTAAGATCCTGGGTGAACAGTTGAAGCAGACAGAAGAGGCGGGAGCGCGGTATATTCACTTTGACGTAATGGATGGGATCTTTGTCCCCAGTATTTCTTTCGGGATGCCGGTGCTCGCTTCAGTAAAAGGAGCCACAGGGCAGACACTCGATGTTCACCTCATGGTGACAGAGCCGGTCCGTTATGTGAAGGAATTTGCCGCCTGCGGCGCGGATATCGTCACTGTCCATCTGGAGGCGTGTGAAGATCCGGGCGCCACGCTGGATGCCATCCATGCCTGCGGGATGCGGGCGGGGATTACGATAAAACCGGGGACCCGGGTAGAAGAACTGACCCCGTATCTTGATAAGGCGGACATGTTCCTCATCATGAGTGTAGAACCGGGATTTGGCGGACAGGCATTCATACCGGAAGCATTAGAGCGCATCAGCCGGCTTAGGGCAATGCTTGACGAACGCGGGCTTGACAAAGACATTGAAGTGGATGGCGGTATCTATCATTCGAACGTTGCAGATGTGCTGGAAGCGGGAGCGAATGTCATCGTGTCAGGTTCCGGTGTGTATAAAGGAAACATCAGGGAAAATGTGTCAAAGTTTATGGAGATATTAAAAAATCATGAGTAAACGGACTGTGATCGTGAGCGGCGGGATGTTGGAAAAGGATTTCGTCGTCCCGATATTAAAAAATGAAGATACAGAGTTTGTGATCGGTGTAGACAGAGGGCTGAAATTTCTCTATGATAATGAGATCAAGCCGGATTATATCGTGGGAGATTTTGACAGTGTCCCCCGGGCACTTGTGAACTATTACCGAGAGGAGATGAATGTGCCCATCCGGGAGTTTAATCCCGTGAAGGACGCATCTGATACAGAGATCGCGCTGAGGCTCTGCCTGGGGTTAAACCGGAAAGAGATATGGATCCTGGGCGGCACGGGGAGCCGCATTGATCATCTGTGGGCCAATGTGCAGTGTCTGCAGATCGCTATGGAAGCAGGAGCGGACGCGCGGATCGTAGACAGCCACAATCAGATCCGGCTTCTTGACAGCGGGATCACTCTGAAACGCGAAGAGACGTTCGGGAAATATTTTTCCCTTTTCCCGCTGGAGCTTCCGGTGGACGGACTGAGTATTACAGGGGCTAAGTATCCGCTGAAGGATCATTTTATGAAACCGGATGACAGCCTGTGCGTGAGCAATGAATTCGCGGAGGGCGAGGATGAGGTGAAGATCTCATTCGCGTTCGGGAAAGTCATATTGATGGAGACAAGAGATTAGAGGAGGACAAACATAGATGAAATTAGGAATCGTA
>NHCFC00100__coassemble_1630_pt1 | contig 20424 bp, 18 predicted proteins | sample NHCFC00100__metabat2_high_PE_030 | metagenome-assembled genome bin NHCFC00100 | reverse complement strand
AGCGCGAGCAGGCGTGGGAAGAGGGCAGGGAAGTCGGAATCGCTGAGGGCAAAGCCGCTGGGATTGCAGAAGGCGGACAGAATAAACTAAGCGAGCAGATACAGAAAAAACTCCGTAAGGGAAAGACAGTTGCTCAGATCGCGGACGAACTGGAAGAGGAGCAGTCTGTAATAGAAAAACTGATCAAAAGTATTTAAATAATGAGGAAAGCGTCCTGGTGGATTCAGACCGCAGGGCGCTGTTTTATACCGTTGAAACCTTGTCCTTCGCCCGCAGACATGGTAGAATAACATTCATATGGATTAAAGGAGTGTGGAATTAGTGAAGACATTATTGGAACTGATCACGATAGAGATGAGAGGCGCGTTTGCCAGGGCAGGATATGATGAAGAGCTTGCGAAGGTGACACTCTCCAACCGCCCGGACCTGTGCGAGTACCAGTGCAATGGCGCTATGGCGGGAGCGAAGAGATATCAGAAGGCGCCTTTTATGATCGCTGAGGACGTGGCGGCTCATCTGAAGGACAGCGAGTATTTTGAGTCTGTGGATGTGGTGAAGCCGGGCTTTATTAATCTGAAGCTCTCACCGCAGTGTGTGGCTTCCTACTTAAGCGGGATGGCAAAAGAAGAGAAGCTGGGAGTTGAGGAAGAGAAATCCCCGAAGACCATCATCATCGACTACGGCGGACCGAATGTGGCGAAGCCGCTGCATGTCGGCCATCTTCGTTCCGCTATTATCGGAGAGAGCGTGAAACGCATTCTGCGTTTCAAAGGAAACCGTGTGATCGGGGATATCCATCTTGGTGACTGGGGATACCAGATGGGACTGATCATCACAGAGCTGAAGAAACGCCAGCCGGAGCTTCCGTATTTTGATGAGAATTTCGAAGGGGAGTATCCGGAGGAAGCGCCGTTTACTATCGGGGAGCTGGAGGAGATCTATCCCACAGCGAGCGCCTATGCGAAAGAGAACGAAGAGTACAGGGAAGAAGCATTGCATGCGACTTATCTTCTCCAGAACGGATACCGCGGATACCGCGCGATATGGGATCATATCATGAACGTGTCCGTGACAGACCTTAAGAAGAATTATGAGAAGCTGAATGTAGACTTTGACCTCTGGAAGGGTGAGGCGGACGCGCAGAAATACATCCCGGATATGGTGCAGATGTTAAAGGACGAGGGCTATGCACGCTATGACGAGGGCGCGCTTGTGGTGGATGTCCAGGAAGAGACGGACAACAAGGAAGTACCGCCGTGCATGATCCTGAAGTCTGACGGAGCCGCGCTTTATGATACGACTGATCTTGCTACGTTAGTGGAACGTGAGCAGGACTACCAGCCGGATGAGGTCATCTATGTGGTGGACAAGCGTCAGGAGATGCATTTCACACAGGTGTTCCGCTGCGCGAAGAAGACAGGGATCGTTCGCCCGGAGACAGATCTGCAGTTCCTGGGATTCGGTACCATGAACGGGAAGGACGGCAAGCCGTTCAAGACACGTGAAGGAGGCGTGATGCGCCTTGAGAACCTGATCCGTGAGATCAATGAGGAAATGTATAAGAAGATCATGGATAACCGGACGGTGGAGGACAGTGAGGCAGAGCGTACGGCGCAGATCGTTGGAATGGCTGCCATCAAGTACGGGGATCTTTCCAATCAGGCATCCAAGGATTACATCTTCGATGTGGACCGGTTTACCTCTTTTGAAGGAAATACAGGACCGTATATCCTCTACACGATCGTGCGTATCAAGTCCATCCTGGCAAAATACCAGGAGAACGGCGGAAGCCTTGATGATCTGACAGTTCGTCCGGCAGAGAATGTTTATGAGAAGGCACTGATGCTTCAGGTGCTGAAGTTCAATGACGTGTTTGAGGCTGTCTGCGAGGAGACTGCGCCTCATAAGCTGTGCGCGTATATTTATGAGCTTGCCAATGAGTTCAATAAGTTTTATCACGAGACGAAGATCCTCTCAGAGGAAGATGAGGAGAAGAGATCAGGCTACATCGCGCTGTTAGTGCTGGCGAAGCGTGTGCTTGAGACGTGCATTGATCTGCTTGGATTCGAGGCGCCGGAAAGGATGTAGGAGTAAGAAATGACGGAAAAACTGTTTTATGAGGACAGCCATCTTGCGGAATTCGAAGCGACCGTGATCGCCTGCCGCAGAAGAGAGGGGGCTGTCCCGGAAGCGGAAAAACAGATCTGTTATGAGGTTGAACTTGACCGTACGGCCTTCTTTCCGGAAGGCGGCGGGCAGTATGCAGATACAGGAGTGCTTGCGTGCGCGGGCAGTACAGTCCGTGTGCTGGATGTTCAGGAAGAAGGGGGACATATCTGCCATCTTACGGATGGTCCGCTTGAAGCCGGAAGTAGCGTGAATGGGCGTATCGACTGGGACGAGCGATTCATGAAGATGCAGCAGCATACCGGAGAGCATATCGTATCCGGACTTGTCCATGCCCGTTTTGGTTATAACAACGTGGGATTTCATCTGGGCAGTGAGGACTGTACCATGGATTTCAACGGAGAGATCACGCCGGAGGAGCTGGCGCAGATCGAGATGGAGGCGAACCGCGCGGTGTGGAAGAACCTGGAGGTGCAGACGCTGTATCCCGCGAGGGAGGAACTGGCGCAGATGGAGTATCGCAGCAAGATCGAGATCGAGGGCCAGGTGCGTATCATCGTGATTCCGGGGTATGACTGCTGTGCCTGCTGTGCCCCTCATGTATCGCGGACCGGGGAGATCGGGCTGATCAAGCTGACGAACGTGCAGAGATATAAAGGCGGTGTCCGCGTGACTATGCTCTGCGGCGTGAGGGCCCTTGCGGATTATCGTGTGAAGCAGGAGCAGGCAAAGGCGGTCTCTGCCATGCTCTGCGCGAAGGAGAACGAGACTGCGGAGGCGGTAGAGCATCTGCGGGAAGAGTGTGCTTCCTTAAAGTATGAGATCGCAGAAAAGGAAAAGAAACTGATCGCCTGCAGGGCGGAACTGGTCCCTGCGGGGGAAGAGGCCATCTGCGTCTTTTCGGAAGAGATTGAAGGTGAGTCTATGCGGCTTCTTATGAACCGTGTACTGGAGGCAGGACACTGCCTGTGTGCAGTGTTCCATCCGGTGTCCGGGGACGGCAGGACATACCGCTATGTGATCGGCAGCAGGACACAGGATATGCGTGCGCTTGCAAAGGAGTTTAACGCTGCCTTTGAAGGCAGAGGCGGCGGCAGGCCGGAGATGATACAGGGGACTGCGAGCGGAAAGGAAGAAGAGATACGGGCGTGGATCATGGAGAAAGCGGAGGACAGAAGATGAATCAGATACAGAGAAAAAGCCCTTTCTGGAGCCTGGCGGGACCGCTGCTCATCTATATGGGGATCCAGCTTGCGGTCCAGACGGCGGTCTACCTTGTGATAAGCATGCCGTATATACTGCAGGCTTATGCTGGCGTGATGAAAGGGGAAACGCTGCCGACGATGGAAGAGTGGCTCCGGACCTGTATGGAAGCGCTGGAACCGGCATTTGAAACACTCGCGGCACATCAGGTGGAGATTGCGGGAGTGACGGCTCTTGTCACATTTGCCCTGACGATCCCACTGTTTTTAAAGGACAGAAAGCTGGAGAAGATGTGCGGGATCCCGGCAGTGGGAAAAGCGCCGCTGCAGGGATACGGTTTGATCGTTCTTTTCGGCGCCGCGGGATGTATCGCGGCAACCTGCCTGATGGCCATGGCGCAGCTTGTGATCTATGATCCGCAGTACCAGCAGGCGGCGGAAGTGATGTACGCCGCAGGAGTTCCGCTGCAGATCCTTTGTCTGGGAATCGTGATTCCCGTAGGAGAAGAATTGATGTTCCGGGGAATTCTGTTCAAACGGTTCCGGGAGAGACAGGGGTTCTGGTACTCCGCGATCTGTTCTTCTGTATTTTTCGCGTTTATGCATACGAATACGATACAGACGGTCTACGCGTTCCTGCTGGGGCTGATGCTCTCTTATCTGTATGAGAAGTTCGGGTCTTTTAAAGCGCCGGCGCTATTGCATATCGTGATGAATACAGGATCTGTGCTCATGACAGAACTGGGAGGATTTAACTGGATCGGAGCGGATCCCATGAGGATGGCGGCGGCGACGATCGGCGGTGCTTTTATCTGTTCTGTGGTGTTCGTGATGATCCAGAGGATGCCGGGAACAGTGACGGTGCAGCCGCCCAAGGGGATGGAGCAGTAAGGAAAAGAAAATTCGATTTTGTTCTTATAAAAAACAATATGAAATTGTGTATGGCAGAATTTGATTCTGCCATAATTTTTTGCTGAAATTTCTTTGAAAATCCTTGAAAAATGGGAGGATATAAGATTTTTCAGATCTGAAATGGAAATGCACAATTTGCAATAATAATCAGATAATTAAGTGTAAAATAATGAATATTCAAATTATCTGACAATTACAATGATTTTCCTGTTTACAAACGAAAAAAAATGCTGTATAGTCTTCACATAAAAAGCGAAAGAGAGGAGACAGGCCATGAAAAGACCAATCGAATCACAACAGGGGCTGTACCGCGAGAGCTTTGAGCACGACAACTGCGGTATCGGCGCTATTGTAAATATCAAGGGCAGGAAGAGTCATGCCACCGTAGCAGGCGCGCTTGAGATCGTAGAGCATCTGGAGCACAGAGCCGGAAAGGATGCGGAAGGCAAGACCGGAGACGGTGTGGGTATCCTTCTGCAGATCTCCCACCGCTTCTTTGAGAAGGTCTGTAAGCCGCTTCATATCAGGATCGGCGGAGAACGGGACTACGGTGTGGGGATGTTCTTCTTCCCGCAGGATGAGTTAAAGCGCAATCAGGCGAAGAATATCTTTGAGGTCATCGTCAAGAAGGAGGGGCTGAACTTCCTGGGCTGGAGAGAAGTGCCCATCCATCCGGAAGTACTCGGAAAGACGGCTGTGGACTGTATGCCGTGCATCATGCAGGCGTTCATTGAGCGCCCGGAGCGGGTTCCGAAGGGGATCGACTTTGACCGCAGACTCTATGTGGTGCGCCGCGTGTTTGAGCAGAGCAGTGACGATACTTATGTGGTCTCCCTCTCAAGCCGTACCATCGTATATAAAGGAATGTTCCTGGTGGGACAGCTCCGCCAGTTCTTTGGAGATCTTCAGGATGAGGAGTATGAGTCCGCCATTGCTATGGTACATTCCCGTTTCAGTACCAACACCGCGCCGAGCTGGCAGAGGGCGCATCCGAACCGCCTTATGGTGCATAACGGCGAGATCAACACCATCCGCGGAAACGCAGACAAGATGCGGGCAAGGGAAGAGACCATGGAGGCAGGCCGCTTAAAAGGCGAGCTCCACAAGGTCCTTCCTGCCATCAACACGTCGGGATCAGACTCCGCTATGCTGGACAACGCGCTGGAATTCATGGTCATGAGCGGTATGGAGCTTCCGCTGGCAGTGATGATCGCTATCCCGGAGCCCTGGGTGAACAACCGCAGCATGTCACAGAATAAGAAGGACTTTTACCAGTATTACGCGACTATGATGGAGCCCTGGGACGGTCCGGCGTCCATCCTTTTCTCGGACGGAGATGTGATGGGGGCTGTCCTGGACCGGAACGGTCTGCGTCCGTCCAGATACTACATTACAGATGACGACAACCTGATCCTCTCATCAGAGGTGGGGGTGCTGGATATCGATCCCGCGAAGATCCTTGTCAAAGAGCGTCTGCATCCGGGCAAGATGCTGCTCGTAGACACCGTGGCAGGAAGAGTCATCGACGATGAGGAACTGAAAGAAAAATACGCCAATGAAGAGCCTTATGGGGAATGGCTGGACAGCAACCTGATCCAGTTAAAGGACCTGCCGATCCCCAACAAGGACATCCCGAAGTATACAAAGGAAGAGTGCACCCGCCTCCAGAAAGCATTCGGCTATGCTTACGAGGACGTGAGGACATCGATCCTGACCATGGCGAAGAACGGCGGGGAGGGCATTGCGGCGATGGGTATCGATACTCCGCTTTCCGTGCTTTCCAAGAAACGTCAGCCGCTGTTCGGGTATTTCAAGCAGCTGTTCGCGCAGGTGACGAATCCGCCCATCGACGCCATCCGTGAAGAGATCGTGACATCCACGACAACCTATATCGGACGGGACGGCAACCTGCTGGAGAAGAAGGAGGAGAACTGTAAGATGCTCAGGGTCAACAATCCGATCCTGACGAACACGGACCTCTTAAAGATCAAGAACATGAAGGTAGAGGGCTTCAAGGTAGCGGAGATCCCGATCACCTATTACAAAAATACGAGCCTTGCCAAGGCGCTGGAATACCTCTTTGTAGAGGTGGACCGTGTGATCCGCGAGGGAGCGAATATTCTTATCCTGAGTGACCGTGAGGTGGACGAGTACCATGTTGCGATCCCCTCCCTTCTGGCGGTATCCGGACTGCAGCAGCACCTTGTACGCACGAAGAAAAGAACATCGGTAGCTATGATCCTAGAGAGCGGGGAGCCGAGAGAAGTGCATCACTTCGCGACGCTTCTCGGATACGGAGCCTGCGCCATCAACCCGTATCTGGCGCACGAATCTATCCGTCAGCTGATCGAGGCGAGACTGCTTCATAAGGATTACTACGCGGCAGTAGATGACTACAACAGCGCGGTCATCCACGGGATCATCAAGATCGCGTCCAAGATGGGTATCTCAACGATCCAGTCTTATCAGGGAGCGAAGATCTTCGAGGCGATCGGTTTGAAGAAAGAATTTATTGACCAGCATTTCACAGATACTGTCAGCCGTGTCGGCGGGATCGGTATCGAGGAGATCGCAGAGGATTATACCGCGTTCCATACACAGGCATTTGATCCGCTGGGCTTAGACGGAGACATGACGCTGGACAGCGTGGGACGGCACAAATACAAGAGCGGAGGAGAAGAGCATCTCTACAATCCGCAGACCATCCACATGCTCCAGCAGTCCACGAGACGCGGTGACTATGAGATGTTCAAGGAATACACGAAGATGGTGGACGCCGAGGAAGAGAAGATCAGCTTAAGGGGACAGCTGGACTTCAACTATCCGAAGAAAGGAATAGCCATCGATGAAGTGGAGAGTGTAGACTCCATTGTTACCCGGTTCAAGACAGGCGCGATGTCCTATGGTTCTATTTCAAAAGAAGCGCATGAGACACTTGCCATCGCCATGAACCGTCTTCACGGGAAGTCCAACTCCGGAGAAGGAGGAGAAGAGATCGAACGTCTGGATACGGACCGCTGCTCTGCCATCAAACAGGTGGCGTCAGGACGTTTCGGCGTGACAAGCCGTTATCTGGTCAGCGCGCAGGAGATCCAGATCAAGATGGCCCAGGGCGCGAAGCCCGGAGAGGGAGGACATCTGCCGGGCGGAAAGGTCTATCCGTGGATCGCGAAGACCCGTCATTCCACGCCGGGCGTGAGCCTGATCTCACCGCCGCCGCACCATGACATCTACTCCATCGAAGACCTGGCGCAGCTGATTTATGACTGTAAGAATGCCAATAAAAACGCAAGGATCTCCGTTAAGCTTGTCTCTGAGGCCGGCGTGGGAACCGTTGCGGCGGGCGTTGCCAAGGCCGGCGCGGGCGTGATCCTTATCTCCGGATATGACGGAGGAACGGGAGCGGCACCGAGAAGTTCCATCCAGAACGCGGGGCTTCCGTGGGAGCTTGGCCTTGCGGAGACACACCAGACACTGATCGAGAACGGACTGCGTGAGCGCGTGCGTATCGAGACGGACGGAAAGCTGATGAGCGGACGTGACGTTGCCATCGCGGCGCTTTTGGGCGCCGAGGAATTCGGTTTCGCTACAGCGCCCCTTGTGACTATGGGATGTGTGATGATGCGTGTCTGCAACCTGGATACCTGTCCGGTGGGCGTGGCGACACAGAATCCGGAGCTTCGCAAACGTTTCGCGGGCAAACCGGAATACGTGATGAACTTCATGCGGTTTATCGCGGAAGAGTTAAGAGAATATATGGCGAAGCTGGGGGTACGCACAGTGGATGAACTGGTGGGCCGCACAGATCTTCTGAAAGTGAAGGAGGATCCGACATCAGACCGCGCGGCGACACTGGATCTGACCGGCATCCTGTATAATCCATACACAAAACAGAAGAAAGGCCTGATCTTTGATCCGAAGAAGGCCTATGATTTCGAACTGGAGAAAACGCTGGATGAGAAGGTACTGGCGAAGCAGCTTCTTCCGGCGCTTGAGAAGGGACAGAAGAGAGGTCTTGAAGTAGATGTAACGAACACGGACCGTACATTCGGAACGATCTTTGGTTCCGAGATCACAAGGAGATATCCGGAAGGTCTTGACGAGGACAGCTTTGTCATCAAGTGTCACGGCGCGGGCGGACAGAGCTTCGGCGCGTTTATCCCGAAGGGGCTGACACTGGAACTGACCGGAGACAGCAATGACTACTTCGGAAAAGGACTGTCCGGCGGCAAGCTGATCGTATACCCGCCCAGAGGAGCGGCATTTAAGTCAGATGAAAATATCATCATCGGAAATGTGGCATTCTACGGAGCGACTAGTGGAAAAGCTTATGTCAGCGGAGTGGCAGGAGAACGCTTCTGTGTCCGCAACTCCGGTGTGCGGGCTGTTGTCGAGGGCGTGGGCGATCACGGCTGCGAATACATGACAGGAGGCTGTGTCGTTGTCCTGGGGCAGGTCGGAAAGAACTTTGCAGCGGGAATGAGCGGCGGCACCGCTTATGTGCTGGATATGGACAGCACGCTTTATACGAGAGTCAACAAGGCCATGGTGAAGATCAAGAGAGTCAATGACAAATACGATGTACAGGAACTCAAAGGGATGATCCAGGAGCATGTGTCTTACACGAACTCAGAGGTTGGAAAACGGATCCTTGATCATTTTGAAGATTATCTGCCGAAGTTTAAGAAGATCATCCCAGGAGATTATGAGAAGATGATGTCCGCGATCATCCAGATGGAAGAGAAGGGCTTAAGCAGAGAGAGGGCCCAGATCGAAGCGTTCAACATGGTGAAAAACGGATAGGAGGTGTGAGTGATGGGAAAACCGACAGGATTTATGGATTACGCGAGAAAAGATAAAATGGCGGAAGCGCCGATTGAGAGGATCAGACATTTTAACGAATTCCACACGCCTCTTTCCAAGGAGGAGCAGGAGCTTCAGGGGGCACGCTGTATGGCGTGCGGTGTCCCCTTCTGTCAGTCCGGACTAAACCTGATGGGCATGGCCAGCGGATGTCCGCTGCACAACCTGGTACCGGAGTGGAATGACCTGATCTACAACGGGAACTGGGAAGAGGCGTACTACCGTCTCGTGAAGACGAACAACTTCCCGGAGTTTACTTCCAGAGTCTGCCCGGCGCTCTGCGAGAATGCCTGCACCTGCGGGCTGAACGAGGAGCCCGTGGCGACGAAGAGTAACGAGTACGCCATCATTGAAAATGCTTATGAGAAGGGGTATGCCAAGGCGCACCCGCCCAAAGTGCGCACAGGCAAGAAAGTGGCGGTCATCGGATCCGGTCCGTCTGGACTTGCGGCTGCGGATCTCTTAAACCGCAGAGGGCATCAGGTAACCGTGTTCGAGCGGGAAGATAAAGCGGGAGGGCTGCTGCGCTACGGCATCCCCAACATGAAGCTGGAGAAGCAGTATATTGACCGCAAACTGGCGGTCATGGAAGAAGAGGGCGTTGAGTTCCGTTTTGGCTGCAATGTCGGCAAGGATATCAAGCCGGCACAGCTCTTAAAGGAGTACGACCGGGTGATCCTCGCCTGCGGCGCCTCCAATCCAAGAGATATCAAGGTGCCCGGAAGAGACGCGGAAGGAATTCATTTTGCGGTGGATTTCTTGAAATCAACGACAAAGGCTCTGTGCACAGAGGCAGGTCAGACAGAAGCGAAAGACCTTGCCCAGGTGAAGAAGGGCTCCTATATCTCTGCTGAAGGGAAAAAGGTGATGGTCATCGGCGGCGGCGATACGGGAAATGACTGCGTGGGAACGTCTGTCCGACACGGCGCCAAATCTGTGCTCCAGCTGGAGATGATGCCCAAAGCTCCCGATGAGAGGGCTCAGAGCAACCCCTGGCCGGAGTGGCCGAAGGTCTGCAAGACTGATTACGGTCAGCAGGAAGCCATCGCTGTATTCGGGGAAGACCCCCGCGTGTACACCACGACAGTGAAAGAATTCATCAAGGATAAAAAGGGCAGGGTGTGCAAGGCGGTGCTCGTGAAGCTGGAGAGCAAAAAGGACGAGAAGACCGGCAGGATGATGATGGCAGAGATCCCGGGAAGCGAGTACACGGTGGAGACAGATCTTGTCCTTATCGCCGCGGGATTCCTGGGAAGCGAGGACTATGTCACAAAAGCCTTCGGTGTGGAGACCGACGGGCGCACGAATGTGAAGACAGAGTCAGGAAAATACGCGACAAATGTACAGAATGTGTTCGTTACAGGCGATATGCACCGGGGGCAGTCCCTCGTTGTGTGGGCGATCCGCGAAGGGCGCGAGGCGGCGAAAGAAGTGGATGAAAGCCTCATGGGCTATACGAATCTGACGATCCAGTAATAAAATAAGAAGTAAGTATTAAGGAAAAAGATCCTGAAACCAATCGGCGGGTTTTGGGGTCTTTTTTTGTTCCGGGGAATTTTGTTCCTGTGAAATAAAAACGATCTGCCATCTGTTTTTCCTGCTGCTCGATCATTTTCTTGACCATAAGATAATTATAAATGGAAAGAACCACCGAAAAATAGTATACTGATATCCAAAAGAAAGCATGGATGTCTCGGGCCGATGATACATTACGGGCTGAAACAGATGATACTTTGCAGATAAGATTCGATGAATGAACAGGAGAGAAAATGGCTATTTCAATGTACGAACTGACAGGATTGTTTTTTATTTACAGCTTTTTCGGATGGCTGATGGAGACCACCTATGCAGCAATACGACGGAGACGTTTTGAAAACCGCGGGCTTGTGAATCTGCCCTTTTGTGTTACATACGGGATCGCTGCTGCTGCCGTTACGGTCTTCTGCGGGGAGCTGCATGGATTCTGGCTGTTTGCTGCGGGTGTGATCCTCTCCACGCTGATCGAGTGGACGGCGGGGCACCTGACAGAACTTGTTTACCATGAAAGATGGTGGGATTACAGCAAAGTAAAATGGAACCTCGACGGGTATATCAGCCTGCCGGCCTCCGTGCTGTGGGGTGTGCTCTGCTTGATTGTCGGGGAGTTGGGGAATCCGCTGTTTATCAGGCTCTTCGGTATGATTCCTGCCCTTGCCGGCCATATCATTGTATGGATCGTGGCAGTGGCGCTGGCAATCGATATCCTTGCCACGCTCGTTGTCATACACGGACGCAGCAAGCGGCTTCAGCAGTGGAAAGAGATTGATTCGCTGATGACGGAGATGAGCGCCGGGCTGTACCGGTGGATCTGTGAGAAGGTCGACCGGAGGATCCGGAAAGCATATCCGCAGAGCAAAGCGGCGCCGTCAACTGAGGAAAGGAAAGCACATGCGGATACGTTCGCTTACGGGTGCAGCCCTTATAAGATCTTATGGCTCTTTGTGGCAGGCGCTTTTCTGGGGGATATCACAGAGACACTCTTCTGCCGTGTGACAGCGGGCGTGTGGATGAGCCGCAGCAGTGTCGTGTGGGGACCATTCAGCATTGTCTGGGGGCTGGCCGTGGCGGCTGCAACTCTGCTGCTGTATAAATACAGAGACCGATCAGACCACTTTATTTTTGCGGCAGGAACATTCTTGGGCGGTCTGTACGAGTACATATGCAGTGTGTTTACAGAGCTTGTCTTCGGAAAGGTATTCTGGGACTACAGCAAGATGCCATTTAACCTGGGCGGGCGTATCAACCTGCTGTACTGTTTCTTCTGGGGCATCGCGGCGGTCGTATGGATAAAAGGTGTTTATCCCTGTATTTCGGCATGGATCGAGAAGATCCCGGTGCGTCCGGGAAAAGTGATCTCCTGGGTTATGCTCGTGTTTTTCTGCCTGAATATCACGGTGTCCGGCATGGCGCTTGTACGGAGCGACCAGAGGAGCAGGGGAGAAGAAGCTGAGTCGCAGTGGCAGGAGATGATGGATGATATGTATCCGGATGAAAAGCTGGGAGAGATATACCCTAACGCGAAAGCAGCTGGCGGCGATTCTTATGCAGGCATAAATCACCCCACTCATCCCTGATGACAGAACTGTTACAAAAATATTAAATTTGTATTGAAAAAATGTCGGATATTTATTATAATCTATTATATGTTGGGAGAGAAAAAGCAGATTAGCCCCGTAAATGCATTTTCTTCAGGTTTTGTGTTGAAAACGTGATGTTTCTGTTGTATTATGCATATATGTGGGGACATAGATAATAATATAAGGAAAGGTGAAGAGATGAGATTAAAAAAAGTACATAGCGCGTTTATAGCAGCAGCTCTTACCTGTTCACTGGTAGTTACTCCTGTTTTCGCGGAGCCGACTGAGAGTGAACTGAAGGATCAGAAGGCAAATGCCGAGAACGAACTGGCAGATCTCCAATCAGATCTGGAAACACTCGCTACCAAGATCAGCGAACTGGAGGAGGAACTGATCGCGACAGGCGAAGAGATCACGCAGGCAGAGGCGGATCTGGAAGTCGCTGAAGAAAAGAAGGAAGAACAATATGAGGCGATGAAGCTTCGTATTAAGTACATGTATGAGTCCGGCGGCGGGACTGCCACGATGGAAAAAGTTATGGCGTCAGGAGACATCTCTGATATGCTGTCTCAGGCGGAATATTCCCAGCAGGTTCATGAATATGACAGGGAACAGCTTCAGGAATACGCTAACACAGTGACTGAGATTGAAGATCTTCAGACAAAGCTGGAAGAAGAGATGGCCACTCTGAAAGAGAACGAGGCTGAATTTGAGGCGGAGAAGGGCAAGCTGACGCAGCTGATCGATGATAAACAGGATGAGATATCCAATCTGGATGAGATGATCCAGGAGGCGGCCAGAAAAGCAGAGGAAGAACGCAGGGCGGCTGAAGAGGAAGCCAAGAGGCAGCAGCAGGCATCAGGTAATAACACCGGAGGTCAGACAAGCAGTGGGGGCGGTTCGTCAAGTTCAGCTCCGTCATACAGCCCGTCAACAGGAAACGCGATTGTTGACCGGGCGTACAGCAAGCTCGGATGCCCATATGTATGGGCGGCAACCGGACCGAACGCATTTGACTGCTCCGGACTTGTAGGATACGCGGTTACCGGAAGCTACAGTCGTGTATGCACATCCGCTTCGCTGAGAGGTCTGCCGAGTGTGAGCAATCCGCAGCCGGGCGACATCTGTGTGACGTATGGACACTGCGGCATCTACATAGGAAATGGAATGATGATCCATGCGCCGACAGAAGGAGATGTCGTAAAGGTTGCTCCGGTACAGAGCGGTATGTGGTACGTTCGCTGGTAAGATAAGCGATCAATAGAATAAAGAACATAAAAAAGAGCTTAGAAAAAGGAATCCCAGACCGGACAGGCATGGGATTCCTTTTTACTAAGTTCTTGGAAATACAGCGCTTATTTGCAGCGAAAGATGTGAATAAACGGCTATTTCTGAGGAACAATCTCCAGCCAGTAGCCGTCCGGATCTGAGATAAAGTAGATCCCCATGGACGGATTCTCAAAGCAGATGCATCCCATTTCTTTGTGCTTTGCATAAGCCGCGTCGTAATCGTCCGCTGTGAAGGCAAGGTGGATCTCATTGTCTCCAAGGTTGTAAGGACGGTCCATATCCCTGAGCCATGTCAGTTCCAGAAGATGAGGAGTGGTCCCGTCTCCCAGGTATACCAGTTTAAAGCTGCCGTCCTCGGCTTCTTTCGTGCGGGTAACAGTAAGACCCAGCGCTTTCTCGTAGAAATCCAGTGACTTTTCAAGGTCAAAGACATTCAGGTTGTTGTGTGCGAACGTGAATTTCATTTTCAGATACCTCCTACAGTGATGATATTGTGATGTTGTCAGTTTACCATAGAAGAACATAAAAAAGCAAACTGTCATTTACATCCGGAATATGGTAAAATTGATGGAGCAGCAAAAGCGGAGGCTGGAGATCATGGGAGAAAAGGAGAACGTAGATAATGACGATCCGTGGATATAAGAGTGGGGACTGTGCGGATATGGCGCGGCTTTTCTATGACACAGTCCATACAGTAAACGCAAAGGATTATTCGGAAGAACAGCTTGATGTGTGGGCGACGGGAAAGGTAGATCTTGAAGCGTGGGACAGGTCTTTTATGGAGCATCCTACTTTCGTAGCTGTCAGTGACGGAGAGATCATCGGATTTGCGGACATAGATGATACCGGGTATCTGGACAGACTGTACGTCCATAAAGACCATCAGAGAGAGGGTGTTGGGACTGCGCTCTGCGATAAGGCGGAAGCCATGGTGAATACAGGAAAAATTACCACGCATGCGTCGATTACGGCGCGACCGTTTTTTGAAAAAAGAGGATATAAGGTGATTACAGAACAGCAGGTAGAACGTCAGGGGATCCTGCTGACAAATTATGTGATGGAGAAGGAGGGGAAGGTATGAACAACAGATCATTAAAGGGATTCAGCGCGGCTGTGATGGTTTCCCTGCTTACAACAGGCTGTGTTATGAATAGCGGGGACAGGGTGTACGACAGCGAGAAGGAACTTGCGGGGAATTACAGTTCCTATAATCTGACACAGTCTGCAAGTTCTGTCAGTGATAACTCACTTACCGGGTCAGCTCTTAAGATGGAAGGTATGGGAACTGTCTGGAGGTTTGACGCGGAGGAAGAGACGGAGGTGACAATTACCTATATGCTTGATGTCTCTTGCGGAAAGGCGAAGCTGGTGCTGATCTCTCCCGACGATGAAGTGACCACGCTTGTGGAATATACGGAGGAAACCTCTGATGGGAAAGAACATACAGAGACATTTACCGTGCCAGCCGGTGAAAACAGGATCAAATTAGTGGCGGGCAGAGGAACAGAGATTGATTATCAGATAGCGGCCGACCAGGGGAAAATGAATTCCTTTGGTGACTGACATAGGACTTTGCCTGATGAAATCTTATGATTTGCAGGAGGAATAGAAGTTGAGGATCATCGTCCTGACAGATAATATCGGGAATGAACTCACGCCCGGTGAGTGGGGATTAAGTTTTTATATCGAATACGGAGAGAAAAAGGTACTTCTTGATGCGGGAAAATCCGGTCTTTTTGCGGAAAATGCGCAGAGACTGGGTCTCTCCCTTGAGAATGTAGATTACGCCGTGCTCTCCCATGCGCATTATGACCATGCGGACGGTATGGAAGAATTCTTCCGGCAGAATGAAAAAGCCAGGCTCTGGCTGCGTGAATCCTGCGGGGAGAACTGCTACGACCTCAGAGGGGAGCAGGAGAAATACATCGGTATCCGCCCCGGAATGCTCACGGAATATGCGGACCGGCTGGAACGGGTGACAGGTGATCTGAAAGTAGATGAAGGCATCTGGCTTGTAGGGCATAAGACCCCGAAGCTTGAGGAAGCCGGAAAGAGGAATCACATGTATCTGAAGCAGGGCGAAGCGTGGGTTGCGGACGACTTTTCCCATGAACAGAGCCTCGTGTTTGATACAGAGAAAGGACTGGTCATTTTCAACAGCTGTTCCCACGGCGGCGCGGACAATATTATCATAGAAGTGTCTGAGACATTTCCTGATAAAAGAATACATGCCATGATCGGCGGTTTCCACCTGTATAATCAATCCGAAGAATATGTGAGAGAATTCGCGGAGAAAGTACGTGCGGCGCAGGTGGATAAGATCTGGACCGGACACTGCACCGGTGAAGAGGCATACCGGATATTGGAGGAAGAACTGGGAGATAAAGTCCACCAGTTAAAGACAGGGCTGAGGATAGAATTCTGAAAAGGAGAAAAATAAGAAGGGAAATATGGAGCTTATGGGAAGTAAACTGACAGAAAACAACTTGACAGAAAAAAGGATCGCTGTCGTGGGTATCGGCGGAGTGGGAGGATATCTGGCGGCAATGCTGGGAAGAGTGTGCCCGCATCTGACCCTTGCGGCACGGGGCGGCAGAAAGGAAAGCATTCTGGAAAACGGTCTGATGATGCACAGTGACTATAAGGGGGAGATCAATATAAGACCTGAGAGTGTGGTTACTGTGGATGAGTTGAAGGAGCAGGATTACATTTTCGTCTGCGTGAAAAACTATTCTCTGGAACAGGTGTGCGCGGATATGGCTCATGCGGTTACTGAGGATACAGTGATCATTCCGGTCATGAACGGGGCGGATCCGGGGGAACGTGTCCGCTCCCTGCTGGGGAAAGGAACCGTCGTAGACTCTCTCATCTATATTGTCGCTTTTGCGAATGCGGATTATTCGATCACCCAGCAGGGAGATTATGCGTACCTGCGGATCGGCATCAAAGACGCGGATAAGACGGAGCAGGAAAAAGTGGATGAAGTGTCCGCAATCCTGTCTGCCGCAGATATTGACCACAGGGCGACAGGGGAGATCGAGACAGAGATCTGGAGAAAATATATCCTCAATTGCGCTTACAATGTGGCAAGCGCGTATTACGATAACACGATCGGCGAGCTTCGGAATGATCCGGTAAAGGCGAAAGAGTATGAGGCACTTGTGCAGGAGGCTTACCAGGTGGCGCTGGCGAAAGGAGTCAAGGTAGAGCAGGAGCATATCGACGCTATCATACACCGCTTCTATTATGAACTGGCAGATGATGCCACCAGTTCTCTGCAAAGAGATATCCGGGCGGGAAAGACAGCGGAGGTTGATACATTCAGCGGATATATTGTCAGAGAGGGAAAGCGTCTGGGAGTGGATATGCCTGTATCTGAGAAAATGTATGAGGGATTGAAAGTGAAAGGGAACCCATGATGAACGCAGAAACAGGTAAGGGAGAAACAGGTAAGAGAAGAAAAACCGAATATGACGACGAGCATTTTTTCAGTCAGTATGCGCAGATGTCAAGGAGCCGGGACGGTCTGGCGGGCGCCGGAGAATGGCATCAGCTGAAAGAACTGTTCCCGGATCTTAAAGATAAGCGGATGCTGGATCTGGGGTGCGGCTATGGGTGGCACTGCAGCTATGCCGTCTCACAGGGCGCGGAAGAAGTACTCGGAATTGATGTCAGTAAACGGATGATCGAGGAAGCTGCAAAAAGGAATGCAGGCCGGAAAATCTCTTATCGGCTGTGCGGTCTGGAAGAATATGAGTATCCGCGGGAATACTGGGATCTGGTCATCTCGAATCTGGCGCTCCATTATATCGCGGATCTGGATGGAATATACGAAAAGGTATATGATACGCTGAAGCCTGGCGGCACATTTCTCTTCAATATCGAACACCCGGTATTTACATCAGGAGTGAGACAGGAATGGGTGTGCGATGAGGCGGGGAACCCTCTTTACTGGCCGATAGACGATTACTTCCATCCGGGAGAGAGAATCACACAGTTTCTGGGGTGTGAGGTGAGAAAGCAGCACCATACGCTGACGCAGATCTTAGGCGGGCTGCTCGCCTGCGGATTTGTCATTGAGGCAGTGGAAGAAGCGAAGCCTTCCGAAGAGATGATGGATATCCCGGGAATGAAGGATGAGATGCGGCGTCCCATGATGCTGCTTGTGCGTGCCGGAAAAGGGAAAAAACCAGGCGCATAAGGCTGTGAAACAGAAAGAATACGGAGGTCCGATGACATGTTTGGCAGAAAGAAACAGAGAGAACAGAAGTCTTATGACAAAGAGAAGGAAAAACCGGTCATCCGCGCCAGTATCTGCACGGGAGAGCAGGTGGCAGGATTTAAAGATCTCCGCAGCGGAAAATTTACAGAGATCATGCTGATCTGGGGACAGGAAGACCTGAAGCTGTTCGCGGAGACATATGGGATAAATGAAAGCGAGATTTCAAAAGAATATTGATGTGCGAGAAAGGAAAAGAGACTGATGCTGGAGGAGAAAGACTACTATATGCGGATCGTCCATGAACTGATCCGCACACTGATCAGACTGATCTTTAACAAGGATATCAATGCAGATGAGGACATGGCTGTGCCGTTGGAAGTTATGGAAATGTACAAAAAGCTGCTTGCAATGATCGATGACGGAGAGATCAACGAGGCGGAAAATCTGCTCGTGGACGGATTAGAGCCCGGAAACCGGGCGTATTTTGAGATGGCGCTCATGTTCTACGAAAAGCTGAACGGAAAATCAGAAGACTTTCTCACAGAACACGACTATTCGCAGGAAGAAGTCCTGGACGGCGTGAAATATGTGGTAGATTTCTACGGATATAGCAGTCTTATGGAGGCGTTTGTAGATGAGGAAGGACTGCGGTAAAACAGCCGGGGGATGATGGTATGGATGAACTTTTTATCAAAAGCGTATTGATCGACTGGGATAAGATCGAGCGCAGGAGTTATCTCAGGCAGATCGAGGCGATCCGGGATCTGGACAGGCTTACATTTCATAAGCCGGTCACGTTCTTTGTGGGCGAAAACGGAAGCGGCAAATCCACGATCCTTGAGGCACTTGCCATATCCTGCGGGTTTAATCCGGAGGGCGGTTCAAAAAACTACCGCTTCTCCACCTATGATTCCCACTCCGAACTCTGCGGGGCAATGAGGATCACCAGGAGTTTTCAGCAGCCCGGCTGGGGATATTTCCTCCGGGCGGAGAGCTTCTATAATGTGGCGACGAAAGAGATGGATTATGCGGATATTCTTCATCCCTCTGCGCGGTATCATGAAAGATCACACGGAGAGGGATTCCTGTATCTTGCGCAGAATCAGTTAAGACCCCATGGGCTGTATTTCCTCGACGAGCCGGAGGTGGCGCTGTCGCCCCAGAGGCAGCTCACCTTGTTGATGGAGATCTATCAGTGCGCAAAAGAAGGCTCTCAGTTCTTCATCGTCACACATTCCCCGATCCTGCTGGGGATCCCGGGAGCGGAGATCCTCTCCTTTGATGAGGGGAGCATCCATCCGTGTGAATATGAAGAGACTGAGAGTTATCAGGTTATGGAGATGTTTATCAATAACAGGGAACTTCTGCTGGCAAGATTGCTGGGGGAGGATGGTACAATATGACCGGAAAGGATGATGATCATGGCAAAAAATACTGACAAGACAAATGTCATGCGCATATTGGATCAAAAAAAGATCAACTATGTAAGTCACAATTATCTGGATACCGGCGCCGTCAGCGGGCAGGAGGTCGCCGAGGCGCTCGGTGAGGATCCGGATACGGTATTTAAGACGCTGGTGACTGTGGGAAAGTCGAAAGCAAATTATGTGTTCGTCGTACCTGTGAACAAGGAACTGAACCTGAAAAAGGCTGCTCAGAGTGTAGGAGAGAAGAGCATCGAGATGATCAAGTCAAAAGAACTGCTTCCCCTGACAGGATATATCCACGGCGGCTGCTCGCCTATCGGGATGAAGAAGCAGTTCGTCACTACCATAGACAAGAGCGCTGCGAAGCAGGAGCGAATCATCTTTAGCGGCGGGAAGATCGGGTATCAGGTGGAGATGACCCTGGGGGATCTGGCGAAGGTGATCCGTTTTCAACTGGAGGATGTGGCAGAATGAATGAAGAGAAGCTGGAGAAAAACATCGTTGATGTGATAAAGGAGCAGCAGGCGAAACTGGGATACATGCGGGAGAAAGTAAGGCTGTACTATCCCTTAAGTTCACTGAATCATTTCTTCGGGACAGTGGAAAATGCGGAGGGAATGATGCAGATATTGGAAGCGTTTTGCTGCCGTGTGAAGGGCAGACTGGGAAATGTAAAGATATCGGAAAATGACGGGCGGTTCTGCTTCCTGATCCCGGAGGAGGGCGCGGAGTACGTCCATGGTCTTATCGGGAAGGATGATTTTATTACAGAGCTGATCGATCTGGTGCGGGAACACGGGTGCACCATCGGGCAGATACGGGAACTGTTCGAGGCACGTTCGGATAAGGTGCATTTTGAACAGACGGACAACGGGGAGTTCGACTATCTCATACGCTTTGAGGATGACCCGGAAGATGAGTATGTATACTGCTTCAAGGACGAGGGCTGCCATATGACGTACCATCGATTTTTGCCGCAGGACTACGAAGAGTTTGGTTTCGGAGAATAGGAGAAAGCCATGGAAGTATATTATGGAAGGAATTACTGGAATCATGAAAAACACGGGATCCCTCTGAAAAAGATCTCCGTGCAGGCGGATACGGAAAAGACTCTGCCGACAGAAGGAGCACTGCTTACATGGGGCAAGGGGGAGTTGTTCATCCCGGCTCTGTATGTGGGTGAGGAAGGCGTTGTCTTCGATTTGTGCACAAAAGTAGAAGTCTCTGAGATACGGGATTTCTCCCGGGCAGTTCGGGAATACATG
>NHCFC00100__coassemble_1623_pt1 | contig 20806 bp, 17 predicted proteins | sample NHCFC00100__metabat2_high_PE_030 | metagenome-assembled genome bin NHCFC00100 | reverse complement strand
AGATGAGTGAAGAAGAGAAAGTACAGAAAGTAAAGGAGTATATCAATTCTGTCAATGCAGTCTTTTATCTGGGAGAAAAGCTGGGGCTGTGCGAACCATATTCTTTCGGGGAGATGAAGCTGCGGATGGAGCAGGAAAATGCCTCCAGAAATGCAAAAAAAGAAAGCGGTGAACCGATATACGGTCTCGAACAGTTTGAGGCAGACAGTTATTTCCGATATGTATTCAGCAGCCTGGAAGCAGACATCAAGGAGTATCTGACAGACAATGCGGATGATGCTCTGATCGCGGACGCGCGCGAGCATTATGAAAAGCATCCGGAGGAATATGAGATATCAAAAGTTATTACCTACACAGTGGAAGAGGGGGATGACGCTGCATCGTATACGGTTCCCTATGAGAAACTGAGCGGTCTGCAGAATGCGGACGGAGAGCTTTTTGATTTTCTTACAGGCGCGGCAGAGGGAGATACCTTTGAGTATTCATTCGGAGACAGCAGCCGCAGGGTCAGTATCGTTTCTGTTGAAACGGAGCAGAAAAGCTTTGAGGAAAACACAAGAGAGATCCTGTCAGAATATATCGGGGATCAGGTATATGACAGCCTGATAGAAAAGGCTGCGCAGAATAATCCGGTAGAATTTCAATGACACCGAAATAAAAAAGGAGAAAAAGCATGAAGAAGAACACAAAGAGACGGATATTTGCATATGTGCTGTCTTTGGCTATGGTATTTCCATTCCTTTCCTGGAGCGGGAATGTAACAGTACAGGCAGCCGTGGAATATGTCAATGAGAATCTCCTGTCTAATCCGGGGTTCGAAGAGGCTGTTGATCAAAGTAATCCTGCCATAAAAAGGGGAAACTGGTTTGGATATTCTCAGGGAGATAAAACGAGCGCAGAACACCACGGGGGAGACTCATCCGGTATACTGCCGGTTACGAATGCTGCCCTGGAGCAGGATCTGGAAGGGCTTCAGGCAGGAACTACTTATGTATACACTGTCTGGGCAAAGGTCAATAAGGTAGTAAACGGCGCCTGTGCCAGGATCGGTGTTAAGAATTACGGCGGAGACCAGAAGACCATAGATGTCCTGTCAACAGAGTGGAAAGAATACTCTATTGAGTTTACTTACTCAGGAAACACGGATGCGCGTGTCTTCGGGTTTATGCGTGACGGAAGGGATGGAACAGTCCTTTATATTGACGACGCTTCCGTGACAGTGAAGAGTGATGTGGCGCGTGTGCAGGCAGAGAACGGACAGCTCTCGGTCACATTTGCCGGAGCATATGCGGGTACGCCGGATGCAGATGACTTTACTGCCAACATCACATCCTCGCTGGAGCCGTCAAAGGTAATGCCTCTGGAGCTGACAGCAGGGGAATTCAAGGATGGAACGCTTCTTTTGACATTCCCGGAAGTGGCAGAGCAGCCGCTGGAACAGACAGTGACCATCAATCTGACGTACACTCCGACCGGGCAGGTGATCACACTGGATTATCAGGTGGAAGCGTCCGGGGAAGCGGTTGTCGAAGGGGAACTCGAGCCGGAACTTACGGTGGAAAACGGCTCTGCCTCAGCGGTTCTGAAAGAGAATCCGACAAAAGCGCCGGAGGCACAGGATTTCGCATGGCAGTATCAGATAGACGGGGGAGAGTGGAAGACGCTGGAGACGTCAGACTTCGTCTATGACAAAGAGAATAAGAAAGTAACTGTCAGCTTCGGGCGGATAAGCAGCTCCACAGTGGACAGGACAGTTAAAGTGAAAGCGGTCTATAATAATACGGAGGCAGAAGGTACTTTCACGATCGCGGCAGGCGAGAGCTATACCTATTATGTAGATGCATCCAAGGGTGCCGATACTAATGACGGTCTGTCACCGGAGACTGCATTCCAGAGTATAGACAGACTTAACAGTATTGCATACAACCCGGGAGATCAGATCCTTTTCAAGCGCGGTGAGACGTTTACAGGTGCTTTTCAGCCCAAAGGATCCGGAACAGAGGGAGCGCCGATCACAATAGCAAGCTACGGGGATGAGGACGAAGCAAGACCGGTATTAAAGCCGGGAGATCCGTGGACGATCCCGTATCTGATGAGCGCGGGCCAGACGGTGATAAGACCGCAGGTCAACCATGTGATCAAGTTCTATAACCAGGAATACTGGGAAGTGAGTGATCTTGAACTCTATGATCCGGACTATGCAGGTGTGTCTGAGTATACAAACGTTTACCGCAGCGGTATCTGCGTGAGCGCGGAGAATGTGGGAGATCTGGAACACTTTTACTTCGATAACCTGGAGATCCATGGTTTCAGAGGACCAAGAAGCAATATCGGAAAAACGAGCGGCGGTATTGTGATGAACATATACAGAGATCCGTATAAGAGCGGGGCAGAGCAGACGCCTACAAGGATCAATGACATCCGGATCACGAACTGTGAACTGTACCAGCTGGGACGCTCCGGAGTAAACTTCCTGACACCATGGGCACGCCGTACCGAATCCAATGATACAAAATGGGGAACAGGATACACGTCGGGACATGCGCCGTCCAGCAGAGGATTTGCATATTATCCGTATGAAGACTTCTACTTTGCGAACAACGAAGTGCATGAGATCGACGGTGACGGTCTGATCATTGACAACAATGTAAATGCTGTCGCGGAGAACAATCTTGTATACAGATGTAATCTGAGAGCGGATATGGCGGTTGGAATGTTCTGCTGGAATTCAGATAATCCGGTATTCCAGTTTAATGAAGTATATTCCATCGCGGAAGGAAGCGACGCCCAGGGGATTGAGATCGACGCTCTGAACAACAACGCGGTCGTGCAGTACAATTATATGCATGACAATGCGGGCGGCAGCCTGCTCTGGTGCAGCACACCGTCGCTGTATACGTTTGACAGTACGTTCCGTTACAACATCTTCCAGAACGACCTGCGCGGGCACGGTCTGCTGGACCTCAGATCAGGATTGCATAACGGAATGTGCTATAATAACACATTTTATATGAAATCGGGAATCGGCGGAAACTTCATCAATGGAGAAAACAGCACCAATTCAAATGCTATATTCGCGAACAATATTTTCTACTATCCGGGAGAAGAGAAGTTCACTGCAAACAGCTTTGCGGAAACGTGTATTGAATGGAAGAGCAACATCTTCTATGGATTTACAAATCTTCCGACCAATGCAGATCCGGAGCATCCGAACATGGATGTTGATCCGATGCTTACAGATCCGGGTAAAGGTACAACCGGAACATATGCGGGCGAACGTGTGGATCTGTCCGGTTATCAGCTTAAGGAAGGGTCACCGGCGATCGATGCCGGCCTGGTGATAGAAGATAACGGCGGAAGAGACTACTTCGGGAATGAGCTGACAGACGGCAGGCCGGATATCGGTGCCGCGGAATATGTGGTACAGCCGGTTCCGGAGGAAACTCCGAGTGCGGAATTTACCGCGACCGGCGATGCTGATGGAACACTTGAGAATGTGGAGCCGGGCATGAGATACAGCACGGACGGCGGACAGTCCTAGTTCGTGATTGCCGGAACAGAGGTCTCTGCAGGCGGAGTTACACCGCAGAACGGAATCCTCGTGTACATGCCGGGAAATGGCACTACAACAGTGGATTCCGAGAAACAGGTGATTGAGGTGACTCAGGCAGAAGCTCCAGAGGGAGTGGAGGCTACAGCTTGTACAACATCTGACCAGAACGATGGAACGATCACAGGTGTTGATGCGTCAATGGAATACAAAGCGAAAAGTGATGTAGTCTGGACAGACATTACGGGAAGTACGGCGGACGGGCTGAAACCGGGCACATATGAGGTGCGGGTCAAAGCTTCCGGAACAATGCTGGCTTCTAAGGCAGTGACAGTGGAAGTGAAGCAGTACGAGGCTCCGGAGAAACCTCCTGTTGAAGAAGACCCGGAACAGAAGCCAAATGGAGGAGAGAACCAGGGCAGCAGTACAGCATCCGGTGATGATAAAAAGGCTGAGGTGGCAGTGAAGACAGGCGATAACAGCAGTGTTGCTCTGTGGGGACTTCTGCTCCTGGCAAGCGGTGCCATGTGTGCGGGCGCGACTTTGACAGTCAGGAAAAACAAGAAGTAAGACAGAATAAAATGCGATAATGCATGAGGCGGTGCAGTAGGATCTGCACCGCCTTGTTTATGAATGTATTTGACATTTAAAGAACAGATGGCAGGCGAATAAGCGCTGTATTTCCAAGATTGTCCAATATTATCAATCTAAGATATCTCCTTCCGTTGAAATCGTGACCACCTGACAGGGGATGTTTTTTCCGCTGTTCTGGAGGGCTTTCTGCACGGCATATTCCAGTCCGCCGCAGCAGGGCACTTCCATGCGTACCACGGTGATGGCTTTGATGTCGTTACAGCGGAAGATTTCCGTGAGCTTTTCGGAATAATCTACCTGGTCCAGTTTGGGGCATCCGATGAGTGTGATATGCTCTTTGATAAAGTCCTCATGAAAAGACGCATACGCATAAGCAGTACAGTCGGCGGCGATAAGCAGTTTCGCGCCGCTAAAGTACGGAGCGTTTACAGGTGCCAGTTTAATCTGCACCGGCCACTGGGAGAGGCGGCTCGGCATCTCACAGCCGTGTCCCGTACCCTCCATGCTCTTCATTCTCGCCTGCACGGCTTCTTTATCAAATGCTTCTGCTTCCCGTTCTATGATAGAGATCGCTCCGGTGGGACATGTCGGCAGACAGTCGCCCAGCCCGTCGCAGTAATCGTCACGGATCAGTCTTGCTTTTCCGTTCTGCATTTCGATCGCTCCTTCGTGGCAGGCGGCGGCACAGGCTCCGCATCCGTTGCATTTTTCTTCGTTGATCTGTACGATCTTTCTTTTCAAATGATTCACCTTCTTTTCTTGTATTTTCGAATGTATCATACTATAATAAACCCAACATGTCTGTTGAATTTTCAACAAAAGGAGAGGTTATGGAAGATTATATGGGAATCCTGCGGAATTCACAGCTCTTTTCCGGCATTGGGGAAACGGAGATCCGTGCGATGCTTGGCTGTCTCGGCGCGGAACGGAAACAGTTTCACAAAGGCGGGATTATATTCCGTACAGGGGATGCCACGGAAGTGCTCGGACTTATGCTTGCCGGGTGCGCGTTTATCTTTCAGGATGATTTTTGGGGAAATCATAATATCATCTCTGATATAGCACAGGGGCAGACGTTTGCGGAGACGTTCGCCTGCGCGCCGGGGAGCGTGATGACAGTCAGTGTCATGGCGGATTCAGACTGTGAAGTTTTATTTCTGAATGTGAGGCGCATCCTCACCGTCTGTCCGTCAGCCTGTTCCCATCACAGCCGGATCATCCGTAACCTTCTCTCTGATCTGGCGGCGAAGAATCTTGCCTCTAACGAGAAACTCGCGCACATGGCGCAGCGGACGACGCGGGCGAAACTGCTTTCGTACTTTTCTGCTGTGGCGCAGAAGAAAAATGATGTTGAATTCGACGTGCCTTTCTCCCGCCAGCAGATGGCGGATTACCTTTCCGTAGAGCGAAGTGGTCTTTCGATGGAACTGTCGCGCATGAAAAAGGACGGACTGATCGATTATCATAAAAATCATTTCGTGCTGAAACGCAGGTAGCCGGCATATTGCTAGGGATGTAAAACAGAAAGAAACAGGAAAAGGAAATGATGTACGGTACAGAAGAGAATACCTCCCGCGAAGGCGGGAGAACATGTAACTATAATAAAATGGCGTCCGCAATCTGTATTCTGACCATTTATCTGGAGCTTGTGTTCCACTTGTATATGGGGCTTGATATGCGGTACGCTCCGGTATTCCTGCTTTCGGCAGCGTCTGCGGGGATGCTTTTTTCCGCAATACTTTCCATTCTTCCAAACAGAGCGGCGAAATGGGCGGGAACGCTGGTCATCCTTGTGCTCTGTGCGGTGTATACGGTAGAGTGTATCTGTAAACATATCCTCCAGCAGTATTATCAGATCATAGGAGGTCTCGATACAGCGGCAGGGAATCACCTGGGCGACTACAAGGATGCGGTGGCGGAAGCGCTCTTAGCCAGATGGCAGGGGATCGTCCTTCTTCTCGTGCTCCCGGTGGCGGGCTGGTTGTGGATCGCACTTCAGAAAGAGAAAGAAGAAAGCACAGAAAACACTGAAAATGTCTGTGCTGACAGCATGGGACCGCTTTCGGACGGATTGCACAGACCTGTGTCGGGAAAGATGCGGGCAGCAGTCTGTCTTGCGGCGGCCGCGGCGCTCCATATCGTCATGCTCGGGATGATATTCTGTATTGACTGGAAGGGTGATTTTACACCGGCAAAGCTGTACCGCACGGATACATATACGGATGACCAGGTGAAACAGCTCGGACTTCTTACCATGCTCAGGCTGGATGTGAAGCACAGTCTCTTTGGAGCGGAAGAAGAAACGATCACCGTGATCGAACAGACTCCTCAGGAGGAAAACGAAAAGGAAGAAGAGAAGGTATATCCATACAATGTCACAGATATCGACTTTGAGGCGCTGGAAGCATCAGCGGCGAATGAGGATGAGGCGTGGCTGAGCGAGTATTTTGATACGGTAACGCCTACAAGACAGAATGAATATACCGGCATGTTCGAAGGGTACAATGTAATCTTCCTGACAGCGGAAGGATTCAGCGGGTATATGATCGATCCGGAGCTGACGCCGACTCTGTACCGGCTGTCACATGAGGGATTTGTATTTGAGAACTTTTATTCTGCCCTGCATTTTACGAGCACCTCGGGCGGGGAGTTCCAGAATCTTACCGGGCTCTATCCGAAAGCCGGATTCCCTGTGAGTATGAAGGAGAGTGGTATCAGAGGGACGTGGCTGCCGTTTACGCTGGGAAATGCGCTGAGCGGGCTGGGATACACTTCGATCGGGTATCATTTCAACCAGAATATGTACGGCAGGGAACTTTCGCATCCGAATCTGGGGTATGACTGGAGACAGGCGACGGAGTGCAGTCGCCCTATAGAACTGGAAACAGATGAAAACGGAAATGCATACTGGCCCCAGTCCGACGACTATATGATCCGCGTGACCTTTGACGAATATGCGGATCAGGAGCCGTTCCATATCTATTATCTGACGATCAGCGGCCATCTGCCGTATGGCTTCGGCAGCAATCAGATGTCCGTAAGAAATCAAGAGCAGACGGCAGAACTTCCCTACTCAGAGAAGGCGAAGGCTTACATTGCGGCGGGACTGGAGCTGGAGAAGGGGCTTGCGCGGCTTGTGGAGAGCCTGGAGGAAGCGGGGATTGCCGACCATACGGTGATCGTGATGGCGCCGGACCATATCCCGTATTCGGATCTGGATGTGATGGGAGAACTGGCAGGAAAAAGCTTTGGTTCAGATTCTCTGGAGTCGCTGGATGAGCAGAACATGGATATCGATGTTTATCACAATACATGGATCTTATGGTCCGCTTCCATGGAAGAGCCCGTAGAGGTGGAGAAAGTCTGCTCACAGGTGGATATCCTTCCCACGCTGTTAAATCTTCTCGGAGTTGAGTATGATTCGCGCATGCTCTCGGGGACGGATGTACTTTCCGATACAGACACGCTGGTGGTATTTTATTCGAATTCATGGCTGACCGACAAAGGCAGGTATGACCGTTATACGGGAACTTTCTATCCGGCGGAAGGCGTCACTATGAGTGAGGAGGAGCAGAATGTCTATGTGGAAAATATGAAGTACCTGGCGGCATGCAGATTAAAACTGGCGGAACTGATCATAGAAAATGATTATTACAGGAAAGCAGTCCCGGCGGAGAGTAAATGACAAGTCATAAAAAATGTGTAAGGAGATGAATCATGGGATTTACAATAGAGACAGGAATATCGGCAGTTACAGTCTTTGTACAGGGGCTTTTGAGTTTTTTCTCGCCCTGTGTCCTGCCGCTCGTACCGTTATATCTTGGTTATCTTGCGGGAGGCCTGCATACAGAGACAGGAGAGAAGGGAGGATATCGGATCCGTCTGTTCCTGAGGGTGCTCTGTTTTACACTGGGCATCAGCGGGGCGTTCTTCGTCTTGGGGCTGGGCGCTTCGGCAGCGGGCCGGTTCTTTCAGGAGCAGAGGATGCTGTTCGCGCGTATCGGAGGGATCCTCATCGTTCTGTTCGGTCTGTATCAGCTCGGTGTGTTCGGTTCGTCGAGGATGTTGGGATCGGAACATCGTCTGCCACTGAAGCTGGAGAAGCTGACGATGTCTCCGCTGACGGCGCTGGTCATGGGCTTTACCTTCAGTTTTGCCTGGACTCCCTGCGTAGGACCCGCGCTTGCAAGCGTGCTTCTGATGGCAGGGAGCGCGGACTCGGGAGCGAAAGGCTTTCTTCTGATCGGTGTGTATACCATCGGATTCATCCTGCCGTTTCTCGCGGCGGGGATATTTACGGCGGGCCTTCTTGCCTGGTTTAAGAAGCATATGAAGATCGTGCGCTATACCGTGAAAGCGGGCGGTGTACTTATGATCCTTATGGGACTTCTGATGTTTACAGGGAAGATGAATGACATCACAGGCTATCTCTCCATCTTATCTCCGGGGACATCAGCGGAGGAAAGCAGAGATGCGGGCACATCGGAAGGCCCAGCGGTAACAGGGGAAGATGATGAAGATAAGAGCGGTGAGCCCGGCAATACGTCAGACGATACCGATCAAACGGGAGACAAAAACGCTGCATCCGATGATACAGCGTCTGGAAACGGTACGGATGAAGAGACGCAGAAGACTGCGGCATATGATTTTGAACTGACGGATCAGTTCGGGAACACACATACACTGGCCGATTATAAGGGAAAGGTCATATTCCTGAACTTCTGGGCGACCTGGTGCGGCCCGTGCAGGAATGAGATGCCCGAGATCCAGAAGCTCTATGAAGAGTATTCTTCTCAGGGGGAGGATGCTGAGGTGGTCATTCTGGGGGCTGCCGCTCCGGATATGGGGCAGGAGGGCTCTGTGGAAGAGATTGCGGCATTTATGGAAGAGAACGGATATACCTATCCGGTCCTCATGGATGAGACATGGGAGATGTTTAACTGGTACGGGATCTCAGCGTTCCCCACGACCTTTATGATCGACCGGGACGGCAATATATATGGATATGTCCAGGGACAGTTGACAGAAGATATCATGAGGAGCATTATAGAACAAACAAGTTCCGGACAGTGAAGGAAAGGAGAGCAAAATGAAAGTATTGGCAGTGATCGACATGCAGAATGATTTTATCGATGGTTCTCTGGGGACAAAAGAAGCACAGGCTATCGTGCCGGGAGTGGCAGAGTATATCCGCGGTTTTGACGGAAAAGTGATTGCCACACGGGACACTCACGGAGAGGACTATCTTGACAGCGCCGAGGGACAGAAGCTTCCCGTCGTGCATTGTGTAAAAGGAACAAAAGGATGGGAACTGCGTCCGGAGATCCGGGAAGCGCTTGACGGGAAGCCGGGAAGCATGGTCATAGACAAGCCGACCTTCGGAAGCGTGGAACTGGGTGAATATGTAAAAGGTCTGGACGAGACCGCAGAGACGGTAGAGGAGATCACGTTAATCGGGCTGTGTACGGATATCTGCGTGATCTCCAATGCATTGCTGTTAAAGGCATATCTGCCTGAGATACCGATCCGTGTGATCGAGTCCTGCTGCGCAGGTGTTACTTTGCAGACCCATGAGCAGGCGCTGGAAGCGATGAAGATGTGCCAGATCGGGATCGTGTGACTTTATAACGGGAAGGAGAAAAGGGATGGAGAATTTTAATTACTATACGCCGACGCAGGTTGTCTTCGGCAGAGGAACAGAGGAAAAGGCCGGCGAGCTGGTCAGGGCGCAGGGATGCGGTAAGGTGCTGGTACACTACGGAAGCGGCAGCGTGAAGAAGAGCGGGCTTCTGGAGCGGGTGTGCCGGTCGCTGGACGAGGCGGGGATCTCTTATGTATCTCTCGGAGGCGTTGTGCCGAACCCGAGACTGTCCCTTGTCTATGAAGGGATCAGCCTGTGTAAGAAGGAAGGCGTGGATTTTATCCTTGCAATAGGCGGCGGAAGCGTCATCGACTCGGCCAAGGCCATCGGATACGGCGTGGCAAATGAAGGGGATGTGTGGGATTTCTATGCGAGAAAACGTCAGGCTTCCGGCTGTCTGCCCATCGGCGTTGTACTGACGATCTCCGCGGCAGGATCTGAGATGAGTGATTCTTCTGTCATCACCAATGAGGACGGATGGCTGAAAAGAGGCTACAGCAGCAATTACAGCCGGGCAAGATTCGCGGTCATGAACCCGGAGCTTACCATGACACTGCCGAAATACCAGACAGCCAGCGGATGTGTGGATATCATGATGCACACGATGGAACGCTACTTTAATCAGTGCGACAACATGGAACTGACGGACGGCATCAGTGAACATCTGATCCGCACTGTGATGAAGAACGCAAGGATTCTTATGGAACAGCCCGATCATTATGACGCGAGAGCGGAGGTGATGTGGGCAGGAAGCCTTTCCCACAACGGGCTTACCGGCTGTGGGACGGACGGCGGAGACTGGGCGTGCCATCAGCTGGAGCATGAACTGGGCGGTATGTTTGATGTGGCGCATGGCGCAGGACTTGCGGCTGTCTGGGGAAGCTGGGCGAGATATGTGATGGATGCGCGGCCGCAGCGGTTCGCTCAGTTCGCGGTCAATGTGATGGGAGTGGAAGCCGGAGCAGACGCAACAGAGACTGCCGGAAAAGGCATTGAGGCGATGGAAGCATTTTACCGGGAGATCGGGATGCCGGTATGCATCGGGGACTTGGGGATCGAGCCGACAGACGAGCAGTTAAAAGAACTGGCGGAAAAGTGCAGCCATTTCCGCAGGAGGACTGTGGGCTGTGTGAAAAAACTGGATGTAGAAGATATGTACCGGATCTACAAAAACGCGCTAGACTATGAGGGGAACAAAAATGACGCAGACGGCTTATCCGTGTCGGAGCAGTCGGCTGCGGAAAAGCATATATCCGGGGTGGAGAGATGAGCGGATTTATTTGCGTGGGACTCGGAGGCGCTCTGGGAGCGATGCTGCGCTACGGGATCAGTCTGCTCCCCTATAAAGGGATATTCCCGTTATTGACACTGGTCACGAATGTGCTGGGAGCGCTCATCATCGGATACATAGCGGGGATGACGGCAAGGAAAGATATGTCCGCGAATCTCATCCTGTTTTTAAAGACAGGAGTGTGCGGCGGCTTTACCACCTTTTCCACGTTCTCTCTGGAAGCGTATACTTTGTTCGGGAAAGGACATTATGTGACAGCAACTTTTTATATGGTCTTAAGTGCTGGCTTCTGTCTGGCGGGAATCATGGCGGGGATGTATGCCGCGGAACGTATCGGATAAAATTTCTCATTAAAGAGACGGATGATTTATGGCATATCGCGTACAATATCCGTATTCCGAGGGTTCTCGGTTCGGAGTATGACGAGGCTTACGCAGGTCGTTTTCATGCAACTGAGATTGCGATTGACTAACTCTGCAGGGGATTTCTAAAATATAGAAAACACCCTACGGGTATACCATAATGCCGTGAGGAGCACGGCATATAACAGGGAAAGGAGGGATACCATGCAGGCGTTATCAAGTGCAAAAGCAGGGAGAGCTAAGAAAAACTTAAGGATGTAGTTTCAGGAAAGTATAGCGGAAAACAGCGATCAGTGGTACAATATGGGGCAAGATCAGTTTTTGGTGAAGGAAGCTAGAGGAAGGAGAGCAAAATGGGATCATACATGCAGATGCTCACAGACAGGGCAAGAGCAGCCGCAGTTGAGGCGGCGAAGCTTGGAACGGCAGATAAGAACAGAGGACTTCTCGCAGTGGCGGAGGAATTGATCTCCCAGCAGGAGATGATATTGGAAGAAAACGCGAAAGACGTCGAGGCAGCAAAAGAAAAAGGGATCAAACAGTCATTGATCGACCGGCTTTCTCTTTCGGAAAAAAGGATCGAGGATATGGCGGAAGGTCTGCGGCAGATCGTGGCGCTTGACGATCCGGTCGGGGAAGTGCTGTATATGAAAACACGCCCCAACGGGCTTCGCATCGGACAGAAGAGAGTGCCTCTCGGTGTGGTAGGGATCATATATGAATCCCGCCCCAATGTAACGGCGGACGCGTTCGGCCTGTGCTTTAAGACAGGTAACGCGGCGATCCTGCGAGGCGGAAGCGATGCGATCCACTCCAATCAGGCGATCGTGCGTGCGGTCAAGGAAGGACTGCGTAAGGAAAAGCTTAGTCAGGATCTGATTCTTCTTGTAGAAGATACGAGCCGAGAGGTCGCTGGTGAGATGATGAAGATGCATGGCGGCATTGATGTTCTTATTCCCAGAGGCGGCGCCGGGCTTATCGCGAATGTAGTTGAGAACAGTACCGTGCCTGTGATCGAGACAGGAACAGGCAACTGTCATGTTTACGTCGATGCTACTGCTGACATTCGGATGGCTGTCGATATCATTGAGAACGCCAAGACACAGAGACTGGGTGTATGCAATGCCTGCGAGTCTCTGGTTATCCACAGCGGCATCATCAAGGAAGCGCTTCCCCAGATCGTAGGCAGGTTAAAGGCTCATAATGTAGAGATCCGTGGAGATGAAAGAGCATGTGCCCTCAGCGAGGATATTATTCCGGCGACGGAAGAGGACTGGGGAACAGAGTATTTAGATGCGATTATCTCTGTGAAGACTGTAGATTCCGTTGATGAGGCGATCACGCATATCAACAGATATAATACAGGACATTCGGAATCCATCATCACAAAAGATTATGATAATGCGTTGAAATTCCAGGATGAGGTTGACGCGGCGGCTGTCTATGTGAATGCGTCTACCAGGTTTACGGACGGATTTGAGTTCGGGTTCGGCGCGGAGATCGGCATCAGCACCCAGAAACTCCATGCGAGAGGACCAATGGGACTGGAAGCTCTGACGACCACGAAATATATCATCTTCGGAAACGGGCAGATCAGATGAGTGATCGGTGTGAAAAGAATAAGTTCAAATGAGGGAAAATGTTCCGGGGCTGTCGTATGACAGTCCCGTTTCTTGCTACAGCTACGAGCGAAGCTCAGGCTTGTCAGAGAACTTGGCGACCGCTTATAATTCGTCAATATGCCTTTTTGCACTTCAGATGATTTCTCATGACGCATGCTTTTTTCTTGACAAACGAGGAAAAGGGTATTATATTAACAATATACAATATTTTGTACAAAGGTATTGAGGGTATGGATCAGAACTTATATCAAAAGATCGGTGTCACAATTGGACAACTGGCACAGGATTTTCTCACAAGGAATGTGGGGGATCGTATCCCTTCGGTTTCAGAGTATCAGGAAAAATTCAACGTATCACGGGGGACGATACAGAACGCGCTCGCTTACATTAAAGAGAATCAAGCGGTTTCTTTAAAGGCACACGGGCATATGGGGACCTATATTGAGGGAATCGACTATGTCAAGCTCCAAAATTGCTGTATCAGGGAAGAGATCCTTGGCATCATGCCTCTTCCGTATTCTGTGACATACGAAGGATTCGCGACAGCGGTTTATGAGGCGATGAAAGGGCTGAATTTCAATATGGCATATTCTCGAGGCGCTGTCGGAAGGATTCGGCTCGTAGAGTCAGGCACATATCAGTTCGCGGTGTGCTCGCAGTACGCAGCGGAGCAGGCTATGCGGGAAGGAAGCAAGATTGAGATCGTCATGAATTTCGGAGTTGGCAGTTTCCTCTCAAAGCATGTACTTATGGTGCGTGATACGGAGGGGGACGGCATTATGGACGGTATGCGTGTGGGATATGACAGTACATCTCTTGACCAGAGCCAGATCACGAAAAGGATCGTAAGAGGCAAGAAGATAGAACTTGTGGAGATTAAGACCCAGAATATCATTTCCGGATTAAAAGCAGGGGTGATCGATGCTGGTGTCTGGAACTATGATGATATCATAGCGCACGGGCAGGACGGATTAAAAGTTGTTTTTCTTCGTGATGAGGATTATGATGTACGGTTTTCGGCTGCTGTCATTATCGTAAAAAAAGGGGCTGAATATATTAAGGCACTTTTGGAGAAATATATAAGTAAGAAGCGGGTACTGAAAGTTCTTGAGGAAGTAAGGACGGGCGCCCGGATCGCCGATTACTAAATTATGTCCCAAAGCAGAGGCAAGATCACTGCTTTGATTTGTCTGTGACAAAGGAATGGCTGAATATGCTGATCAATGAAAGAAAAGCCATTATCGTGTTGCAGACAAAATATATTACACCAATATACAAAATAATGTATATTGAGAAAGGAGGGTATCTTGGAAGTAAAGGAGAGCCTGCATGAGAGGATAAAGATTCTTTGTTCCGCAGACATCATCTCACAAGAAGATGCGGACATATGCGAAGATATCATCGATGCTCTTATGCGGGAAAAAGAGAATGCGGATGAAGAAAAGGCAGGAATATTCATCACACATCTGGCTATGGCCCTGAAAAGGACAAGGACGGGAGAGAAAGAGGAGCCGATCACTGCGGAGATTTTGGAGGCGCTTAAGGAAGAACCGGTCTATGAAAGGGCAGAGGTATTTTTTGAAAAAGTAATGGGCACACTTCCGGTAGGATTTCCAGATACGGAGAAGGGATTTATATTGGTCCATATCTGTAATGTACTGGCCGGATGAGGCTCGCAGAGAAAGGAAGAGGAGGTAGGAAAATTGAAGATCGCAATCGGCGGAATGCAGAAAAATGAGATGAGGGATGCGATATTAAAGGCGTGTCCGGATGCGGAAACAATCGTTACTACGGATATGGGAGCTGTTCCTATGCTCAAAGACGGAAGGGCGGATTATTATTTTGGCGCCTGTGAAAGCGGCGGAGGCTCAGCAATTTCAATCTTGATCGGGCTTATCGGATATGGGAAGTGCTGTACTGTCTGTAAAAATGGGGGAAAACCGGACAGAACTGAGATTGAAAGATTTGTAGAAGCAGGAAAGATATGTTTCGGAATGACAGTATCTAACATTGACGGAACAGTGCCTGTTTTGATGGATGTACTTATGGAGAAAGAGGCAGAAAAGTAATCTGGAAGAAAGAGAGGAAAAATAGATGGAACTTAGCGTTATAAATATTATTTTGGTTATGGCAACATGTGCGATGACAGCTTTTATCTCACACATGGGGATGGCGGTATTTCATGATGGTATCAGACCTGTAATACCAGAGTATATCGAAGGCCGTATGCACAGGACGGAGATGGCAACGATTGCTTTTGGTCTCAGTGTTGGCTTTATCGCATCTGTCGGTATCGGAAACGCGCTTGCGACCAATCTTCTGAATCCATGGCTTTTATTTTTGGCAACGGATATCATCGGCATCGCGTCGCCAAAAAAATGGCTGGCGCCGATCCTCGGAGCAGCGTATGGGGTACTCTGTATTACAGCTATCGGAGGAGTGAATACTGTACTGACAGGCATGCCGGTAGATCTGATCGGAGCAATGGGGAATGTAGGTACATATGTAGTTACTGGTTTCGCGATCTTTCCGATCATTACGATCATCATGCAGTTTGGAATGAAAACGGGTATCATCTCAGCGGTCATCGTAATGGTATTTCGTTTCGGCGGTCCGAGATTCTCAACAATCAGCGCTGACGCGTGGACAATGATGGTGGGTGTGATTTTGCTTGTAGCGCTCTGTATCTATAGAGATGGGAAAAATAAACAGGATAATAATGAAAGCGATACTCTGAACGTATTTTCTGAAAGAACCGCAAGAATAAAGAAGAATCTTCCGTTCCTGATGGTTGCGGGAGCTCTGATTGCAGTGATATGTAATGTTCACGTCTTTGCCGGAAGTGATGTGTCTATGTTTGACCTTTCAAAAGCCTATGCAATGACAGATGCGGCAGAAGCGGACGCACTTATCAAGACGGTTGCGACAAACGAATTTATGAGAGGCTTAAGTTTTATCCCTCTGATCGCTACGACAGCAGTGACTACAGGAGTATACGGAGTAGCCGGATTTACGTTTATCTATGTAGCCGGATATCTTTCACCGAATCCAATTGTTGCCGCTGTGCTTGGCGCGGTGATCATTTTCGTGGAAGTCATGCTCTTAGGATTGATCGGAAAATTCCTTGGAAAATTTCCATCCATGCGTGATGCTTCGGACAACATAAGGAGCGCCATGAATACCTGTGTTGAGTTCGCTCTTCTCATCGGTTCGATCTCTGCCTGCGGAGCAATGGGGGCAGCTACTTCTGTAGGAATGGAGGGTGGATTCCTGATTGGTGGTGTGATCTATCTGATCAATGAAGTTACGGGACGTAAGATCATGCGCATGGCTATCGGACCGATCGCCGCGATCGCGACAGGACTGCTGCTCAATCTTACATATCTGATTGGACTGACACCGCTTGTGTAACGGAAAAGAGGTCAAAAGATATGATAAATACTGTGGAAGGGCGTATAAGTGCCGAAACTATAGGAGTTACAATGTGCCATGAACATCTTGCCATGGATTTGTCCCCAGTACGCAAAGACAGAGATTCCGTATTTGACGATTTGGAGCTTATCGAAGAAGAAGTAAAACTAATGAAAGCGCTGGGAGTTCAAAGTGTGATCGAAGTGTCTTGCAATGATATGGGAAGAAATGTGCGTATGCTCAGACAGATCAGCAAAGAATGCGGGATCCAGATCATCACGTCGACAGGGTTCTATCTGGAAGCATACCATCCGGAGAATGTCCGCCAGGGAACGGTGGAGGAGATCTGCGATATCTTCTGTCAAGATATACTTGAAGGAATAGACGGAACAGATATAAAAGCAGGTATTATCGGAGAAGTTGCGGGGGGAGAGAAAGAACTGGCTCCCAGCGAAGAAAAAGTATTGAAAGCAGCTGCTTTAGCCGGAGTGCGAACAGGGTGCGCGGTAACGACACACTGTCAGATGGGGGCGTTGGGATTGGAGCAGTCTTCTCTGCTCCAAGGACAGGGTATTGATCCGGATAAGATCATCCTCGGGCACATCGATTTCAGATGACAGGGAATATCAGAAAAGCATACTAGATACCGGGGTGAATATCGCCTATGACACTGTCGGGAAAACAGGATATCTCCCGGATGAAAAGCGGGCGGACAATCTGTTATGGCTTCTTGAAAAAGGGTATGAAGATCATATTCTCTTGTCGCAGGACATTTCACGAAAATCTTATATGGCGAAATATGGGAAATATGACGGTTATACCACGGTCCTTAAAAAATTTGTGCCGCTCCTCAGGAAAAGAGGAGTTTCCAAGGAAACCCTTGATAAGATGCTTATTCATAATCCGGCAAGGATCCTTGATATGGACAGATAAAGGAGGGAAGAGGATTGCAGACGTATCCGTTAGAAGGAATGACTCTGAGAGAGGCTGCCAATGTTCAGTTCAGAGTAGTTGACTGTATTACGAAAGTTTTTCAGGGGCATGAGATACTGAGCAGGGGGGATCTGGGAGTTGTTCCAGATTTAAATAAGCCGACAGTGACAAAAAAAACAGAACAGGTCATAGCGGATCTGTTCGGGGCAGAATCCTGCGTTCTCGTGCGCGGCGCCGGGAGTGGCGCGATTCGCTCCGGTCTGTCTGCTATGATGCCGCCGGGCAGTAAAATATTAGTCCATGATGCTCCGGTTTATAATACCAGTGCTATTTCTATGGAAATGATGGGGCTTACGTTGCAACGGGCAGATTTTAACAGCCGGACAGACATAGAACGGGCGCTTGGGCAGAATCCGGATCTGAAAGGCGCGTTGATACAATACACGAGACAAAAGCCTGATGACAGGTATGATATGGAGAGTGTGATCCGGACGATAAAGGGATACGCTGATATACCGATCCTGACTGACGACAATTATGCAGTCATGAAGATGAGCAGGACCGGAGTACAGTGCGGAGCAGATATTTCATGTTTTTCCGCTTTTAAGCTCCTTGGGCCGGAAGGAGTCGGGATTGTGATCGGGAAAAGAAAATATACAGAGAAGATCATAAAATGGAATTATTCTGGCGGGATGCAGGTACAAGGGCATGAAGCGCTTGATGTACTCAGAGGTCTGACCTATGCCCCGGTGGCGCTTGCTCTTGAGGCAGAGGTTGGAGAAGAGTGTGTGAAAAGGCTGAGATCCGGAGAGATACAAGGAGTGAAAGATGCCTTTCTGGCGAATGCGCAGTCTAAGGTTGTACTTGTTGAATTTGAACAGGACATTGCGGAGGAAGTGTTGAAAGAGGCAGAAAAACTGGGGGCAGCGCCAAATCCGGTCGGAGCTGAATCAAAATATGAGATAGTACCTATGTTTTACAGGCTCTCCGGTACGTTTCGAAAAATGGATCCTGATCTTGAGAAAAGAATGATCCGCATCAATCCCATGCGGGGCGGGGCGGATACAGTACTGCGAATTCTCAGACAGGCCATGGAAAGTGTGAAAGTATGTTTGTGAATCAATTAAGAAAAAAGAATCCGGCACTGGTAAATGCGGCGTTTGATCTGCACCAGACCGGACAGATCAGTCCGGATTCTTACATAATAGATGTGGATACTTTTATGGAAAACGCGTGTTATATCGCGAAGACGGCTGAAGCGTATGGCATAAGGCTTTTCTTTATGCTTAAGCAGGTCGGAAGAAATCCATATCTGGCAAAAAAACTGATAGATATAGGGTACGAAGGAGCGGTGACTGTTGATTATAAGGAGGCTGAAGTGATGATGCTCCATCATATTCCGATTAAAAACGCAGGTCATTTGGTACAGATACCCAGCCGCAAAGTAAAAGAGATCGTTGCTTATGGTGCGGAGTATATAACGGTCTATACGCGTGAAAAGATCGAAGAGATACAAAAGGCTGCCGAGGAACTCGGGAAAATACAAAAGATACTTCTCCGTGTTTCGGCGGACGGAGATATGATGTATTCTGGACAGACTGCAGGATTTTCGCCGGAGGAAATGAAAGAGACTGCTTCATGGACGAAAAAGAACTGTACGAATGTGAAGATAGCAGGCGTCACCTCGTTTCCATGCTATCTGTATGATTCAGAAGAGAAAAAAGTTCGTCCCATGCACAATTTAAAAACAGTGCTTGACGCGGCGGAAACATTGAAAAAGATGGGGATTGATTGTGAACTGATAAACACCCCTTCCGCAAGCTGCTGTTCAACGTTGAGGAAAATGGCGGTTTACGGTGGAAACAGCGCGGAACCCGGCCATGGGCTGACAGGAACGACACCGCTTCACGCGGAGTGCGATGAACCAGAGATACCATGCTGCGTCTATGTAACGGAAGTATCGCATAATTTTGAAAACAGAGGTTACTGCTACGGAGGCGGATATTACAGGCGTTCCCATGTGGAAAATGCTCTTGTAGGGACGACGGTGGAAGATGCAGAAAAAGTCTCAGTTATCCCACCGGATTGTGACAGTATTGATTATCATTTCGGGCTTTCAAGGATGTGCCGGGTAGGTGATACCGTACTTATGGCGTTTCGTTTTCAGATATTTGTCACACGGAGCGATGTTGTGCTCGTGGAGGGACTCCGCGCCGGAAAGCCGAAGATCGCAGGGATCTATGACAGTCAGGGGAGGCAGAAATGAATAGAAGATTCATAGTGATCGTCTTGGATGGTTTCGGGATAGGAGCAATGAAAGATACAGCGCTAGTCAGACCAGCAGATCAGATGGCAAATACGCTTGGCTCTATCCTCAGAGAGTTTCCTGAATTGAAGTTAAAAAACTTAGAGCGGTTAGGACTGATGAATGCTTACGGGAAAAGGAGCCTTTGTATGGACGTTTCTCCTACGGCGAATTTCGCCAGATGTGAACTGATGCATTTTGGGGCAGATACGTTCATGGGGCATCAAGAGATCATGGGAACCTTTCCACAGAAACCAGACCAGCATCCTTTTCAGGAAAAAGTAGAAGAGATTCGCAGCCATTTGGAAAAAGCGGGACATGCTGTCGAGGTAATTGAGAGAAAAGGGCTCAAATATCTTCTCGTCGACGGTTATGCCACTGTTGCGGATAATCTGGAAGCAGATCTGGGGATGTGTTATAATGTAACGGCTCCATTGGATTATATGTCTTTCGAGAAAGAACTTGAGATCGGGCGTCTTGTGAGAGAGGCTGCTACAGTCGGAAGAGTTATCGTTTTTGGCGGGACGGGGAATACGATGCAGGATATATGGAACGCCGAGGAGATCAGGCAGGACAGATTTATAGGGATCGCGTCCTCGAAGTCAAAGTCTTATGAGCAGGGCTACCAGTGCCGGCATTTAGGTTATGGTGTCGATCCGAAAGTACAGGCTCCGACGATTCTTGCCGCAGCGGGATATGAAGTATCGTTGTTTGGCAAGGTGGCAGATATCGTGGCGAATGAATACGGGAAAAGCGTTTCCTGTGTGGATACGGAGGAGGTTCTCGAACTCACGATCCATGAGATGGGGAGAATGAAAGAGGGCTTTATCTGTACGAATGTTCAGGAGACAGACCTTGCGGGACATTCTCAATCGGCAGAAACATACAAGAGCATCCTTGAAATCGCGGATCGTAAGATTGGGGAAATCACGGAACTTTTGACAGAACAGGATGTTTTGGTGGTGATGGCGGATCATGGTAATGATCCCGATATCGGGCACAGTAAGCATACAAGGGAATGTGTCCCCCTGCTCATCTATAAAAAAGGGCTGAGCGGAACAGATTTTGGAACAAGGAAAACATTATCAGATGTGGGA
>NHCFC00100__coassemble_1622_pt1 | contig 20850 bp, 17 predicted proteins | sample NHCFC00100__metabat2_high_PE_030 | metagenome-assembled genome bin NHCFC00100 | reverse complement strand
CCCACAGTCATATGCGCGGCGGTGACTTCTAAGATGAATAAGGCAAAACTTCCTACTCATATAGAGATCAGCACGAGGGATTATGACATCGTCAAAAATTCAGTGATCCTGCTGGAACAGATACGGACGATTGACAAGCAGAGACTCAAAGAGTATGTGTGCCATATTGACGGCGGGATGATGAGGAAAGTAGACCAGGCGATAAGGATCAGCCTGGAGCTTCCTACATAAGAAAACAGGATTTACAGAATGTAAAAAGAGTGATAAAATTGCATAGTGAATGTGTGCGGGCCGGATAAAAGGATCCATCTTCGTCAGATTATGAGCCTGCGCATTATCGTATATTCAAGAAGGATACAAAGAAAAGGAGAATCAATATATGTCAGGACATTCAAAATTTGCCAACATCAAACATAAGAAAGAGAAAAATGATGCGGCGAAGGGAAAGATATTTACAAAGATCGGACGTGAGCTTGCCGTTGCCGTGAAAGAAGGCGGCGGTCCGGATCCGGCGAACAACAGCAGACTGCGTGATGTGATCGCGAAGGCAAAGTCCAATAACATGCCGAACGACACGATCGAGAGGAACATCAAGAAAGCGGCAGGCGAAGGTTCAGGCGACAATTATGAGCACATTACATATGAGGGATACGGACCGAACGGAACCGCGATCATCGTAAAGACACTGACTGACAATAAGAACCGTACAGCATCCAATGTAAGAAACGCGTTTACAAAAGGAAGCGGAAACGTGGGTACTCCGGGATGCGTCTCCTTTATGTTCGATGAGAAGGGACAGATCTTCGTCGCGAAAGAAGATTGTGAGATGGATGCGGATGAGCTGATGATGCTTGCTCTCGACGCAGGAGCAGAAGATTTTATCGAGGATGAGGAAAGCTTTGAGATACTGACAGCTCCTGAGACGTTCAGCGATGTCCGGCTGAAGCTGGAAGAGGAAGGCATCGCCATGGCAGGAGCCGAAGTGACGATGATCCCGCAGACATATGTGGAACTGACAAGTGAGGATGACATCAAAAATATCCGGAAGACGCTTGATCTGCTGGAAGAAGATGATGATGTCCAGGATGTATATCACAACTGGAATGAATAAGAGGAACCGCGAAGACCGGAACGAATGGGAAGACCGGGATACCGGGGCGGGCAGAAGGAGTACAGTATGGAGATAAAGACACTTCAGAGTGAACTGGAAGAATTATACAGGTTGACCATGGTGTACGAATTTCATAAAGCAACTTATGAACAGCATATTGAGTCTTTAAAAGAGAAATATGCGTTGCTTTTGCAGGAAACAGCTCGTGCCTGTGACAGATCCGAAGATGCTATGGAGGCAGTTGCAGGCCACATTCCGCAATATGTTTTCCAGGAACTTCAAAGAGAGACATCCAGGCGCAAGCGGGACATAAAGGCACTTGATCATAAGATGAACATGGTCTCTTTCTTCGTGCCTCTTATGGGTGAGATGCCGTCAGAGAACGCGAAAGCTGTGACAGGGCGCATGGTGGAGCTCTGGAATGCAAAGATGCCGGAATATAAGATCGGGCATTCGGATTATGACGGGATCCGCGGTGGTTTCCGCAAGGGTGTGTTCTGTTATATCACCACGGCAGTGTGTGAAAGCCTGGATAAACCGGATGACTGCTATGAACTGACCATGCTCAGGAAGTACAGGGACGAGTATCTTATGTCAAGCGAGAGCGGAAAAGAGATCGTGGAGGAGTATTATAACATCGCGCCCACGATCGTGAAGCGGATCAGCAGACAGGAAAACGCCGGGGAGATATACCGGGGGATATGGGAGGATTATCTGAATCCATGTATCCGCATGATCGAAGAAAACAGAAAAGAAGAATGTAAGGGCAGATACATCGAGATGGTGAGAAAGCTGGAGAAGGAGTATTTGTACTCGTAGGATAAAGAAGGAAAAGAAGGAGAGAGACAGATGAGTGATTACAGGATAGAGACAAAATGCATACAGTCGGGATATGAGCCGGATAACGGGGAGCCCAGGATCGTTCCCATCTACCAGAGCACGACATTCCGCTATACAAGCAGTGAGCAGATGGGACGTCTTTTTGATCTGGAAGAGTCAGGATACTTCTACACCAGACTGCAGAATCCGACAAACGACGCGGTCGCGGCGAAGATCTGTGATCTGGAAGGCGGAGCGGCTGCGATGCTTACTTCATCCGGCCAGGCGGCGAATTTCTATGCGATCATGAATATCGCGCAGGCAGGAGATCATATCGTGTGCGCCTCTGCTCTGTATGGCGGTACATACAATCTCTATGCTCATACAATAAGGAAAATGGGTGTGGAAGCTACATTTGTAGACCCGGATTGTACGGAAGAGGAATTAGAAGCAGCATTTCAGGATAATACAAAGGCTGTGTTTGGCGAATCTATAGCCAACCCTGCGCTTGTGGTTCTTGATTTTGAGAAGTTCGCGAACGCGGCGCATAAGCATGGAGTGCCGTTCATCGTAGACAATACCTTCGCGACACCGATCAACTGCCGGCCCTTCGAGTGGGGCGCGGACATCGTGACCCATTCCACGACAAAGTATATGGACGGACATGCGGCCTGCGTGGGCGGAGCGATCGTAGACAGCGGAAACTTTGACTGGATGGCACATGCGGACAAGTTTCCGGGACTGACAACACCGGATGAGACCTATCACGGGATCGTCTACGCGGAGAAGTTCGGGAAAGGCGCATATATTACGAAAGCGACAGCACAGCTCATGAGAGATCTTGGCTCGATCCAGTCTCCGCAGAACGCTTTCCTTCTCAACATCGGGCTGGAGACACTCCACTTAAGAGTGGCAAGACACTGTGAGAATGCAAAGAAAGTTGCAGAGTACCTGCAGAACCACGAGAAGGTAGCATGGGTCAACTGCCCGTCCCTGCCGGGAGATAAGTATTATGATCTGGCGCAGAAGTACATGCCGAACGGAACATGCGGTGTGATCACCTTCGGACTCAAGGGCGGAAGAGACGCGGCGGTTGAGATGATGGACAAGCTGAAGATGGTAGCCATCGTCACACATGTGGCTGACGCAAGAAGCTGTGTGCTTCATCCTGCGAGTCACACACACCGTCAGATGAACGATCAGGAACTTATAGAAGCCGGGGTACAGCCGGATCTGATCCGCTTCAGTGTAGGGATCGAGAATGTGGAGGATATTATAGCTGACGTGGAACAGGCGTTGAAGTAAATGAAATGGTATGGATGTATACAATCGACATCCATACCATTTTTTACGCATAAAAAGAGACTGCTTTTTCAATACTAACGAAAGATAGGCCGATGCGGACGTGCCCGCTTAAATGATCAGCGGGATATTCCCGGCACGGCGGAAGAGGAGGCAGTCATATTTATGAAAGAACAGTATTTATCAAAGAAATTCGAAGGAAAAGAAAGTGATGCGGCAGAAGAAAGGATGAAAGAAGTATCCGCAGCGGAAGAGGAAGGGGAACGTTCACAGGAGTCTGCGGAGCAGAAGAAAAGGAACGATGAAAACACAGAGATAAAAGAGATGGGCACGCTGGATCTTGGAAAAGGTAATTCCGGAAACGGGATCCAGCTATTGACGATCATCGGTGAGATTGAAGGACATGAGGCAGTGTCGGGAAATACAAAGGCGACCAAATACGAACATCTTCTTCCGCGGCTGGCTCAGATTGAGGAGGATGACAATACAAAGGGAGTACTTATCCTGCTCAACACTCTCGGAGGTGACGTTGAGGCGGGACTTGCGATCGCGGAGATGATTGCGTCACTCAGCAAGCCGACCGTCTCCCTTGTGCTCGGAGGGAGTCATTCCATCGGCGGGCCGCTCGCGGTGTCCGCGGATTATTCATTTATTGTGCCAACAGGGACAATGATCGTACATCCGGTGCGTTCCACAGGGATGTTCATCGGTGTGATCCAGAGTTACCGCAATATGGAGAAGACACAGGACCGTATCGCCCGCTTTATCTCCGAACATTCCGGAATCACACAGGAGCGGCTTCTGGAGCTGATGCTTGATTCGACCCAGCTTGTAAAAGATGTGGGAACGATGCTGGAGGGGGAAGAGGCAGTGAAGGAAGGCTTGATCGACGAAGTGGGTGGGATCAGCCAGGCATTCGCGAAACTTCATGAACTGATAAAAGGGTGATGACACGGTTTTGAAATGATGATATACTAGATATAGTATGTTTAATTATCAAGGGGGAATTATATGGCTGCGAAATCAACAAAGCGCAGAAAAAATACAAAGACTACAGCTAAAAAAAGACAGCAGAACACAGAGCTTCAGGGAGAGATTATCATACTTTCCACGCTGGCAGTAAGTATCCTTCTGGTACTGAGCAGCTTTGGACTGTGCGGAACTGTAGGGGAGGCGGTTTCGGCAGTATTATTCGGACTGTTCGGGTTCATGGCGTATATTTTGCCGTTTGTGATATTCGGACTGACGGCATTTCTGATCTCGAATAGGGGTAATACGCATGCCTATATCAAGATTGTGGCAGGGATCTTTCTTTTTCTTTTTCTGGCCGCGATGCTGGAACTGATCGTTCATTCCTATACACCGGGGGCGTCTTTGATGTCCTATTACACGGAATCAAGCAAGAACCACAGTGCGGGAGGGCTGGCAGGTGGATGTCTTATCACATTTTTTTGCCCGCTGATCGGTGAGATCGGGACATATGTAGTATTGGCTGCATTGTCCATTATCTGCATCATATTGATCACAGAGAAATCTCTGCTTGCTCCGCTCGGAAGGCAGAGCAAGAAGGCTTATGAAGGAGCAAAGAAGAAGCACCAGGAGACAGCCGTCTTAAGAGCCCGCCGCAGGGAAGAGGAACGGGAAAAAGCCATGGCGGACAGCCTGGCGGATAATAAAGGAACACGGGCAAGAGACCGGAAAGTGTCCGGCGTCTCTTTTGCCACTACTCTTACTCCGGAAGGGGAAGAAGAAAAGAAATCAAGAGGAAGAAAGAGAAAATCGCCTGAGGTCCATGAACTTACGCCTAAAGATATACCGGAGGATCCTGCGGAAGACGCTGGATTTGACAGCGGGTTTGTGATCAACCGGGCGGAGAGCCCGGTCCGGGAAACACCGGGAGATCCTTTCGATATGGATAAAGGGGCCACTGACGGATCAGGGGAACAGGAAAACATTGAGAGCGTGTCAAGGAAAAGGAACCGCCAGAGTAAAGCTAGGGATGCCGCCGCGGTGGCAGAAGCCACGGAACAGGTGGCGGAGACTGTGCTAAAGGAGCAGGAGAAAGTGCAGCCGGTCTATCATGTACCGCCGCTGTCTCTGCTTAAAAGAGGAAAGAAGACGGGCGGAGATTCGGACGCCCATCTTCGGGCGACTGCGCTCAAACTGGAACAGACGCTGCAGAATTTCGGTGTTGGCGTGCATGTGACCAATGCAAGCTGCGGACCGTCTGTCACACGGTATGAGCTCCAGCCTGATCAGGGCGTGAAGGTAAGCCGTATCGTAGGACTGGCGGATGATATCAAGCTGAATCTCGCGGTCGCTGACTTAAGGATCGAGGCGCCGATTCCGGGAAAAGCGGCGGTCGGCATTGAGGTGCCGAACAGTGAAAATACCGCGGTCATGCTTCGCGATCTTCTGGAGTCAGACGAGTTTAAGAAAAGTGAGTCCCTGCTTTCTTTCGCGGCAGGCAAGGATATCGCGGGTAAGGTCGTAGTAGCAGACATTGCGAAGATGCCCCATCTTCTTGTGGCAGGAGCCACAGGATCCGGAAAATCCGTCTGCATCAATACCCTGATTATGAGTATCATCTATAAAGCAGATCCTGAAGATGTGAAGCTTATACTAGTAGACCCGAAGGTTGTGGAATTGAGCGTTTACAACGGCATCCCGCATCTGATGATCCCCGTGGTCACTGATCCGAAAAAGGCGGCAGGAGCTTTAAACTGGGCAGTCGCTGAGATGGAGAAACGCTATAAGCTGTTCGCTGAATATAACGTGAGAGATTTAAAAGGATTTAACGCAAAGGTGGTAAGAGGAGAGACGGGAGAAGAGATCAAGAAAAAGCTTCCGCAGATCGTTATTATCATTGATGAGCTCGCAGATCTGATGATGGTCGCGCCCGGAGAGGTGGAAGGCGCTATCTGCCGTCTGGCGCAGCTTGCGAGAGCGGCGGGACTACACCTGATCCTCGCGACACAGAGACCGTCCGTGAATGTCATCACCGGACTGATCAAAGCGAACATGCCGTCCAGGATCGCGTTTTCCGTATCATCAGGCGTGGATTCCCGAACCATCATTGATATGAATGGAGCGGAAAAACTGCTTGGCAAAGGGGATATGCTCTTTTATCCTTCAGGGTATCCCAAACCGGTGCGTGTGCAGGGTTCCTTTGTCTCAGATAAAGAGGTGCAGGATGTGGTAGATTATCTGATCAGCCATAATCAAAATACTTCTTACAATGACGAACTTGAAGAGCATATGAATACAGATCTTCCTTCACCGGGCATGGGAGGGGCAGCGTCCTTAGATGACGGTGATAACAGAGATACATATTTTGTAGAGGCGGGACGACTTATCATCGATAAGGAAAAAGCATCCATTGGTATGCTGCAGCGGATGTTCAAGATCGGTTTTAACCGTGCCGCACGTATCATGGATCAGCTTGCAGAGGCAGGTGTGGTCGGTCCGGAGGAAGGTACAAAGCCGCGCAAGGTGCTTATGACGAAGGAAGAGTTTGAGGAATATTTAAGTAATCAATAAAAGGTTGTCGGCGTAAAAAAAGACATGTTACAAAATGTTGCAGAGGAGGAAATGAAGATGAAGACAGACATTCAGATCGCGCAGGAGGCGCAGATGGAACACATTAAAAATGTTGCGATGCGCGCAGGTATCGCGGAGGAGGAACTTGAATTTTACGGGAAATATAAGGCGAAGCTTTCCGATGAACTGTGGGAGAGGATCAAAGACAGAGAAAACGGAAAGCTGGTGCTTGTCACAGCCATCAATCCTACGCCGGCAGGGGAAGGAAAAACAACAACCACGGTAGGACTCGGGCAGGCTATGGCTAAGCTGGGGAAAAACGCATTGATCGCGCTTCGTGAACCTTCTCTGGGACCTTGCTTTGGTATCAAGGGAGGGGCAGCCGGAGGCGGATATGCCCAGGTTGTGCCAATGGAGGATCTGAACCTTCATTTTACCGGTGACTTCCATGCGATCACCTCTGCAAATAATCTTCTCGCGGCGATGCTGGACAATCATATCCAGCAGGGGAACAGTCTTGGGATCGATCCCAGACAGGTTGTGTGGAAACGCTGCCTTGATATGAATGACCGTGTGCTGCGTAATATCGTGGTGGGGCTCGGAAATAAGATGGACGGTATGGTCCGGGAAGATCACTTTGTAATCACAGTTGCTTCAGAGATCATGGCAATCCTCTGTCTTGCCGATGACCTTGCGGATCTGAAGAAGAGACTCGGAAAGATCGTTGTCGCTTATAATTTCGCCGGAGAGCCTGTGACGGCAGACGACCTTCAGGCAACAGGCGCGATGACAGCGCTGTTAAAAGACGCTATAAAACCGAATCTCATCCAGACGTTAGAACATACACCGGCTCTTGTCCACGGCGGACCGTTCGCGAATATCGCTCATGGCTGCAACAGTGTGCGCGCGACAAAAATGGCGCTCAAGCTGAGCGATATCACCATTACGGAAGCCGGATTCGGTGCTGATCTGGGCGCGGAGAAATTCTTTGACATCAAGTGCCGTATGGCAGGATTAAAGCCGGATGCCGTTGTTCTTGTTGCAACTGTGCGTGCTTTGAAGTATAATGGTGGGGTTGCGAAGGCTGATCTGGCACAGGAAAACCTGGAAGCCCTTGCAAAAGGTATTGTAAATCTTGAGAAACATATTGAAAATATACAGAAATACGGTGTACCTGTGGTCGTGACATTGAATTCTTTTGTTACAGACACGGATGCGGAAAATGAGTTTATCCGCACATTCTGTGAAGAGCGCGGATGCGAATTCGCTCTTTCGGAAGTATGGGAAAAAGGCGGAGAAGGTGGTATTGCCCTGGCGGAGAAGGTTCTTGAGACTCTTGACAGCAAGAGATCGGATTTCCATACACTTTACGGGGATGAGTTGTCTATCAAAGAAAAGATCGAAACTGTGGCCAAGGAAATCTACGGCGCGAAGGGTGTCATCTATGAGCCGGCGGCAGAGAGACAGATCGCAAGGATCGAGGCTCTTGGCTTCGGATCATTTCCGGTATGCATGGCAAAGAATCAGTATTCGCTGTCTGATGACGCTAAGAAGCTGGGCAGACCGGAAGGATTTGATATTCATATCCGCGAAGTTTACGTGAGCGCGGGAGCAGGATTTGTCGTTGCGCTTACAGGCGCGATCATGACAATGCCGGGGCTTCCGAAGGTTCCGGCGGCAAACGGGATCGATGTCACAGAAGAAGGTAAGATCACAGGCTTGTTCTAAACAGATAAAGGGGAGAGGTAAATGCCACAGATAATCAATGGGAAAGAGATCTCACAGCAGATCAAAGACGAATTAAAAGCAGAGGTGACAAGACTGGCGGAAATGGGGAGACATGCCTGCCTTGCCGTTGTACAGGTCGGAAATGACCCGGCATCCTCTGTCTATGTGAACAATAAGAAGAAAGCATGTGCTTATATTGGTATCGAGTCTGAATCTTATGAGCTTCCGGAGGAGACCACTGAGGAAGAGCTGACCGCTCTTGTGGAGAAGTTGAATTCGGACCATCGTGTAAACGGTATTCTGGTTCAGCTTCCGCTTCCGGCGCACATTGATGAGGATAAGATCATACGGACAATATCACCTGATAAGGATGTGGACGGGTTTCATCCTGTCAGTGTGGGGCGTCTCTGGATCGGAGAGAAAGGATTCCTTTCCTGTACGCCTGCCGGGATCATACAGCTTTTGAAACGGTCAGGCATCACCATCGAAGGGAAAGAGTGTGTCATCATCGGCCGCAGCAATATCGTCGGAAAACCGATGGCGGCGCTTCTTCTGCGGGAGAACGGCACAGTGACGGTTACTCATTCCAGGACAAAAGAGCTTAAAGAAGTCACCCGCAGAGCAGACATTCTCATTGTCGCGATAGGGAAAAAGCAATTTATCACCAGAGAGTATGTAAAGGACGGAGCGGTCGTCATTGATGTGGGAATGCACAGAGATGAGAACAACAAGCTCTGCGGTGATGTGGATTATGAAGATGTGGCGCCGGTCACATCCGCGATCACCCCGGTTCCGGGAGGGGTAGGCCCTATGACGATCGCTATGCTGATGGACAACTGTGTTGAAACGATGCGTATCCGGGAGGAAAAAGCATGATATGTATACATTGCAAAGCTGATATTCCGGACGGTGAAGTTGTCTGCCCCAGATGTGGAACAGAAGTACAGATCGTGCCTGACTACAATCCGCTGGACGATGTGCTGGCAAGAGAAGTAAGAGGGTCTGTTGAGGGCGCGACAAGGCAGATACAGACGGACGATATCAGAAGGTACAGAAGAGAAAATGCAGGTCAAAATGTTAACTCTACCCGTGTGCTCAGCCAGAATGAGCTGGATCGGATCAGGGAAGAACGAAGAAATGCTGCCCGAAGGAATCAGGGAGGTATGGCAGGACAACCTTCCCGAAGAACTGCAGGAGAGACAGGGCGTGAGAGCCTGAACACAGGTGAGATGCGCAGGCAGCGCCAGAATACGGGCGAGGTGCGCAGGCGCCAGGATACGGAAGAACTGCGCCGTGACAGACGTCAGAAACGCCTGGAGGCAGCAAAAAGGAAGAGGCGGAATCTTCTTATTGCTTTGTTCTGTATTCTCGCCTTTATCGTTGCCGGGGTCTACGTAGCATATCAGAACTCCTATACCGGTATGGTCAGAAAAGGCTACAAGGCTCTTCAGACAAAAGACTACACAGCGGCAGAACGGTATTTTGACCGCGCCATTGTAAAAGATAAATCAAAACCGGAGGCTTATACGGGGTATGCCCAGATCTATATCGAACAGGATGATCTGGAAAGCGCGGAGCAGGTTTTTTTAGGCGCGATCGAGACGCAGCCCACGAATGAAAACCTTTATCAGGCAGCGATCGATTTTTATATGGATACAGAGCAGCCGGAAAAGATATCAGCGCTTTTGAAGGACTGTGAGGATGAGAAGGTTTTGGCCGCGGTGTCAGATTATATATCTGTGGCGCCTGATTTTACTCCAGATGAGGGGACATACAATGAGGTGCAGGAGATCACTCTGAGTTCATCTACCAAAGGCGATATATACTATACGCTTGACGGAAGTGAACCGACCATGGAGACCGGAACAAAGTATACAGAGCCTATCCTGATCCAGACAGAGGGGGAGGTCGAGGTGAAGGCCATCGTTGTGAACAGTAAAGGAATCCCCAGTGCCGCTGCTTCCAGAACGTATGTTATTGAATTTCCGATTGAGGATGCGCCGGCGGTCACACCGTCCACGGGACAGTATACAGGACCGGAGCAGATTACGATCACAGTACCTGATGGATATACGGCGTACTACACAATGGACGGTTCTACACCGACTACCGCGTCGGCGCAATATACAGGCCCGGTTGATATGCCGCAAAATACACGGACTATATTTAACGCGATACTTGTAAATAACCAGAACGGAAAATCAACGGAAGTAACAACAAGAAATTACATTACGACTTCTGAATGATACAGATGACGGGAAAATGAATACAACTCTGTTTTTGTTTCAAATATTTATATATTTTTAACAATAACAGGGTTGTATTTTTATGGAAACAGAGTTATAATGACTACGTTAAAAAAATAACAATTCGTAAAGGAGATGCGAAAAATGAGCAGATTTTGTTTACCAAGAGACATTTACCATGGAAAAGGATGCCTTGAAGAGCTGAAGAACCTCAAAGGAAAAAAGGCAATCCTCGTCGTAGGCGGTGGCTCTATGAAACGTCAGGGATTTCTTGACCGCGCTGTGAACTATCTGAAAGAAGCAGGTATGGAAGTTCAGTTGTTTGAAGGTGTTGAGCCGGACCCGTCAGTTGAGACAGTTATGAAAGGCGCAGAAGCAATGCGTGCGTTCGAGCCGGACTGGATCGTATCCATGGGCGGTGGTTCACCGATCGATGCTGCGAAGGCAATGTGGGCATTCTACGAGTACCCGGATACAACATTCGAGGATCTCTGCACACCGTTTAACTTCCCGGAGCTTAGAACAAAAGCAAAATTCGCGGCAATCCCGTCTACATCAGGAACAGCAACAGAGGTTACCGCATTCTCCGTTATCACAAACTATCAGACAGGCGTGAAATATCCGCTGGCTGACTTCAACATCACACCGGATGTCGCCATCGTTGATCCGGACCTTGTATCAGGTCTTCCGGTAAAACAGGTTGCTTACACAGGTATGGATGCCCTGACACACGCGATCGAGGCATATGTATCCACACTGAACGGACCGTTCACAGATCCGCTGGCACTTCAGGCGATCGAGATGGTACTGGATTACCTTCCGGCTTCCTACAACTGCAACATGGAAGCAAGAGAGCAGATGCACTACGCACAGTGCCTTGCAGGTATGGCATTCTCCAACGCGCTGCTCGGTATCGTACACTCCATGGCTCATAAGACAGGCGCTGCGTTCTCTACAGGACACATCCCGCACGGATGCGCGAACGCGATCTACCTTCCGTACGTGATCCAGTACAACGCGAAAGATCCGGTAGCCGCAAAACGCTACGCAGAGATCGCCCGCAGAATGGGACTTCCGGGAACATCTGAGAAAGCTCTCATCAACAGCCTTGTTGAGAAGATCAATGAGTTCAACGTGAAGCTGAACATCCCGAAGACACTGAAAGACTTCGGCATCAACGAGGACGAGTTCAAAGAGAAGATCGCTAAGATCGCAGAGCTGGCAGTAGGCGATGCATGTACAGGATCCAACCCGCGCGCGATCGACCCGGCTACAATGGAAAAACTGTTCACATGTACATATTACGGAACAGAGGTTGATTTCTAAACTGTTTGACACAGTTGAGAGGACAGGCGCATCATTATGATGTACCTGTCCTTATTTATATGGAGTGTATAGTGTCGGTGACAAGGGGCAACACGGCTGCCGGCTTGTTATTTTGAAAAAGGATATGTTATAGTAAATAAAAAAGGCAGGAGAAGTGATGGAGTTTTTATCAGCAAGACAGATTCAAAGTCTGAATGAACTGGAAATGCAGGTGTATCAGTATGTTATGAAACACCAGAACAGTATTCCTTACATGCGCATCCGGGAACTGGCGGCGGAAGCCCACATATCTACGACAACGATTTTACACTTTTGTAAAAAGGTCGGCTGTGAAGGCTACACGCAGTTCCGGTGGAAGATGAAGGAAAGCACGGGCACAGGGAAATCAGACCGTATACCGGATGATCTGGCGGAACTTCAGGCTTTTTTTAATCATATGACTGAGGACAGGTATGAACAGGGGATGGAAAAGGCCGCTTCTTTGATCGCGAGGGCGGAGAGGGTCTTTGTCATCGGAATTGGAAATTCGGGAAATGTAGGAGAGTACGGAGCCAGATATTTTACGAATCTGGGCAAATTCACCCTGTTCGTGTCAGATCCTTTCTATCCAATCAATCTTATGGAATCCACCTCGACTGTAGCGGTGCTGTTATCTGTGTCTGGTGAGACAGAGCAGATCCTTAAGATTGCCAATGAATTAAAACAGCGCAAATGCAGTGTGATCAGTATTACATGTTCAGAGAGGTGCACGCTGGCACAGATTTCGGATATTAATTTATCATATTATATTACAGTACGTCATGGAGAAGGGAAAATAGACTGGACTTCGCAGATACCGGCAGTATATTTACTGGAAAGCCTGGCAAAACGTGTGCATAACAGGCTGGCGGAATAGTGAGTAAAACCAGATGGATAATAAAAACAAGGTGTTTTTTCAGAAAAACAATTTTTTTGAAGAAACACCTGTTTTTTTAGGTGGAAACCATGGTGACAATTGTAAAAATGGATCATATAATAACCTCAACGCCAACACATGTGGGGACATTAAGAAGCAGTCGGAGACGTCCGGAAATGCAGAAAACACAGTTATTTAAAAAGTCAGACAGCGTGTTTTGCGCTGTGGGAGAAGGAGGATATTATGGCTTCATCAAAAGTACGGGATTACGCCAGACTTGCCCGTGATATTAAAGATGCTGTAGGGGAGAGTAACATTATCAGTGCGGCGCACTGTGCTACAAGGCTCCGGCTGGTTCTAAAAGAGACGCCGGCAGAAGAAGTGACAAAAAAGATCTCAGCCATGCCTGCTGTGATTCAGGTTGTGGAAAAAGGCGGTCAATATCAGATCGTCATTGGGACTCATGCCAAGGATGTTTATGAAGAGCTGGCAAAGATCATCCAGATTGACGAGAGTAAGCAGCCGGAGATTAAGCAGGGGATATTTAACCGTATCATTGCAACCATGTCCGCGGTGTTCGCGCCGTTTGTATACATCCTGGCTGCAGCCGGACTGGTGCAGGGGGCGCTCATCATTATCACCCAGTTTGCTCCTGCGTTTGCTGAGACCGGCACATATTCGGTGCTCAGCTTTATCTCCTGGACACCTTTTACATTTCTGCCTGTCATGATCGCAGTTACGGCTTCGAAACATTTTAAGTGCAATACATACATTGCATTGTGGTGCTGTCTGGCTCTGGTTAATCCGGACTGGGCGGGCCTGGCGGCCCGGATCGCGGATGGTGAAAATATCAGGTTCCTGATTTTCGATATGGCGCAGACTACGTATACTTCCACAGTGCTGCCGCCGCTGTTTCTCGTGTGGATCCTGTCCTATCTGGAGAGGTTCCTGGAAAAACGCCTTCCGGATGTTATCAAGGCTCTTGCTGTGCCATTTATCAGTGCGGTGATTATGGTTCCGCTGACGATCCTGGTGATCGGGCCGCTCTCAGACGGAGCTGCTAACGGTATCGCGGTGGCTTATAATTATCTGTATCATACCGTTCCGGCGGTTGCGGCAGTACTTGTAGGAGGCATCTGGGAAGTGTTTGTTATCTTCGGTGTTCACTGGGGTGTCACGCCGATGAATATCGCCAATTTTTCCAATAATGGATGTGATTCCTTCCAGGCGTTTCAGACCTGCGCAGTCGTGGCTCAGGCGGCAGCATGTTTCGGGGTATTCCTGAAGACAAAGAAGAAAGATATTAAGAACGTAGCCTTTTCATCCGGTCTGACAGGAATTTTCGGTATTACGGAACCTGCGATATACGGTATTACGCTTCGTCTGAAGAAACCTTTTATCGCCGGGTGTATCGGCGGAGGAATAGGAGCGGTGATCATCAGCCTTTTCGGCACTATGTACTATGCATATGCCGGGCTTCCGGGTCTTTTGACGACAGTGAATGCGATCAGTGATGAACATCCCTCTTCCTTTGTGGGCATGATGATCGGCGTCCTGGCAACGATCATTATAACGATTGTGCTTGTTATGATCATTGGATGTGATGAGAAAGAGCCGGAAGAAGATATTGAGGCCGGGAGGGACACAGAAGAAACTAATACCACTGCGGATTTGACGAAAGGCACAGGAGCAGAAGAAGTTATCGTTCATTCTCCTTTAAACGGGGAAGTAAAGAAATTATCAGAAGTGAATGATCCGACCTTTTCGCAGGGGCTGCTCGGTCAGGGAGCTGCAGTGGTTCCTTCAGAGGGAAAGCTGTATGCGCCGTTTGACTGCGAGGTGGCTATGGTATTTGACACAAAGCACGCGTTAGCTTTGGTAAATGATGCAGGGATTGAGCTGTTGATCCATATCGGTCTTGATACAGTTTCCCTGAGCGGAAAGTATTTCGAACCGAGAGTAAAAGCCGGGGATAAGGTGAAAAAGGGCGATCTCCTTGTAGAATTTGATTTACATGGGATCCGCGAGGAAGGTTATGATACGGTTACGCCGGTTCTGGTTACGAATGCAGATGATTTCGAGACAATTGCAATGGTTGCGGAAAGCGGAATTTCCACGGCCGGGATGGAACTTTTAAAGGTGAAATAGAAAGATCGGAGGGATATACATGCTGCCGGAAAAATTTTTATGGGGCGGAGCGGTTGCGGCCCATCAGCTGGAGGGGGCCTGGGACGTTGACGGCAGGGGACCAAGTGTGTGTGATGTGATGACCGCCGGAGCTCACGGGGTCCCGCGCCGGATCACAGATGGTGTTATAGCGGGGGAGCGTTACCCGAACCACCGAGGAATAGATTTTTATCATACTTATAAAAACGACATAGCTATGATGGCAGAAATGGGTTTTAAGTGCTTCAGGACCTCTATTTCCTGGAGCCGCATCTTCCCGAGAGGAGATGAACAGGAGCCGAATGAAGCGGGGTTAAGATTTTACGACGATCTTTTTGACGAGCTTCTCAAATACGGAATACAGCCTGTGGTTACATTGAGCCATTTTGAAATGCCTTATTATCTGGCGAAAGAGTATGGAGGATGGGTGAACCGGGAGGTGATCGGCTTTTTCATCCGCTATGCGGTCACAGTGATGACCCGTTATCATCATAAGGTGAAGTACTGGATGACGTTTAATGAAATCAATAACCAGAGTAACACGGATGTGGAGGTATTCGGATGGACGAATTCCGGAATCCGGTTCTCACAATTTGAAAATCCGAAGAAGGCGATGTACCAGGCAGTGCACCACGAACTGCTGGCTTCAGCCCTGGCTGTGAAAAAAGGGCATGAGATCGATCCGGATTTACAGATTGGATGCATGTGTGCATTCGTGCCGTTTTATCCTTATTCCTGCAATCCGGAAGATGTGATGATGGCTCAGGAATCCATGCATGAGAGGTTCTATTTTTCTGATGTCCACTGTCGGGGACATTATGGCGCTTATGCGAAAAAGGAGTGGGAGCGTGAAGGGACCGCCCCCAGGATGCAGCCTGAGGATGAAGAAATACTGGCTCAGGGAAAGGTTGATTATATCGGAATCAGCTACTATATGTCCAATGCGGTCCGTTCTGATGTAAATGATGTAAATACAGATGTGAACGGCGGAAATGCGCATACAGTTCCCAATCCTTATGTAAATACTTCTGACTGGGGATGGCAGATTGATCCTGTTGGGCTGCGCTATACGTTGAATACTCTGTATGAGCGCTATGAACTTCCTGTCTTTATTGTAGAAAACGGATTCGGAGCCATTGACCATTTAAATGCAGATCATACCTGCGATGACAGTTACCGGATTGAATATCTCAAAGCTCATATCCGGGAGATGAAAAAAGCGGTAGAGCTTGATGGGGTAGAAGTTATGGGCTATACACCCTGGGGATGTATTGACGTGGTCTCATTTACTACCGGTGAATTGAGAAAACGATACGGATTCATTTATGTGGACCTCAATGATGATGGGTCCGGGAGCGGAGAACGTTACAAAAAGAAGTCGTTTGAGTGGTATAAAAATGTCATACGGACGAATGGCGAGGAATTATAATTGCAGCGATGGTGCTACGGATGCCTGTGGAGCCTGCGGCCTGGGGAGAAACCTCTGAGGTTCTCCACGGGCTGTATTTGTGTACGGGAGCGAATAAAAACTTGATATTGCACGTTTTTTAGCGTATTATAGTGAAAGAGTGATTTTTTACGAGGAGGAATACCATGTACAAGATAATGAAGGCAGAAAAACTGGCTGACAAGATCTTTCTGATGGACGTGCATGCGCCGCGTGTCGCGAAGCATTGTGAGCCGGGTCAGTTTGTCATTGTAAAGATGGATGAGAAGGGTGAGCGTATCCCGCTGACGATCTGTGATTATGATAGAGAGGCTGGTACTATCACCATCGTCGTTCAGGAAGTAGGAGCTTCCACAACAAAGATGGGAGACCTGAAAGAAGGAGATTATTTCCGTGACTTTACAGGACCGCTCGGATGTGCTTCTGAGTTCGTCCATGAGGATCTGGAGACACTGAAGAATAAGAAGATGCTCTTTGTTGCCGGCGGTGTGGGCGCGGCTCCGGTATATCCGCAGGTGAAATGGCTGCACGAGCACGGTATTGAAGCAGACGTGATCGTGGGCGCGAAGACAAAGGACATGCTAATCCTTGAGGATGAGATGAAGGCTGTTGCCGGAAACTATTATCCGTGCACAGATGACGGTACATACGGACACGCAGGAATGGTCACCACGATGGTGGAGGAGCTTGTCAATAATGGAAATAAGTATGACGTCTGTGTTGCCATCGGACCGATGATCATGATGAAGTTCGTCTGCCTGCTGACAAAGAAGCTGGAGATCCCGACCATCGTCAGCATGAACCCGATCATGGTAGACGGAACGGGAATGTGCGGCGCATGCCGTCTCCAGGTGGGCGACGAGATCAAGTTCGCGTGCGTGGACGGACCGGAATTCGACGGGCATCTGGTAGACTTTGACCAGGCGATGAAGAGAAGCCAGACATATAAGACAGCAGAGGGACGTGCGATGCTCAAGCTCATTGAGGGCGATACACACCACGGCGGCTGTGGACATTGCGGAGGTGACGAATAATGGCAGATGTATTGAAGAAAGTGCCTGTAAGAGAGCAGGACGCGAAGGTACGTGCGACGAACTTCGAGGAGGTTTGCCTCGGATACAATATGGAAGAGGCTATGGAAGAGGCGACAAGATGTATTAACTGCAAGAATCCGAAATGTGTCGCAGGATGTCCGGTATCCATTGATATCCCGGGCTTCATCAGCGAAGTGAAGGCAGGAAATATCGAAGAAGCATATAAGGTGATCGGAAAGTCCAGCGCGCTTCCGGCGATCTGCGGACGTGTCTGCCCGCAGGAGTCCCAGTGTGAGGGTCAGTGTATCCGCGGGATCAAGGGCGAGCCGGTATCTATCGGTAAGCTGGAGAGATTCGTGGCAGATTACGCGCTTGAGCATGATATCAAGCCGGTAGGAGCGGAGACAATGAACGGCCACAAGGTGGCAGTCATCGGTTCCGGCCCGGCAGGACTGACCTGTGCGGGAGATCTGGCGAAGATGGGATATGACGTGACTGTATTCGAGGCGCTCCACGAGCTGGGCGGCGTGCTTGTGTACGGCATTCCGGAGTTCCGTCTTCCGAAGCAGAAGGTTGTCGCGAAAGAGATTGAGAAGGTCAAAGAGCTTGGTGTGAAGTTTGAGACAAATGTTGTCATCGGTAAATCCACAACCATCGATCAGCTCATGGAAGAGGAAGGATTTGAGGCTGTATTCATCGGATCCGGAGCAGGACTTCCAATGTTCATGGGTATCCCGGGCGAGAACGCCAACGGCGTATTCTCTGCCAACGAGTACCTGACAAGAAGCAATCTGATGAAAGCGTTTGACGACAGCTATGATACTCCGATCGTAGCAGGAAAGAAAGTCGCTGTCGTAGGCGGCGGCAACGTTGCCATGGATGCCGCGAGAACAGCACTCCGCCTTGGCGCTGAGGTACATATCGTATACAGAAGAAGTGAAGCGGAGCTTCCTGCCAGAGTGGAAGAGGTCCATCATGCGAAGGAAGAGGGCGTGATCTTTGATCTCCTGACAAACCCGACGAAGATCAATGTGGACGAGAACGGAAACATCACCAGCATGACTGTCATTAAGATGGAGCTCGGTGAGCCGGACGCGTCCGGAAGAAGACGCCCGGTTGAGATCCTGGGATCTGAGTATGATATCGAGGTTGATACAGTCATCATGTCTCTGGGAACATCACCGAACCCGCTTATCTCTTCTACGACGAAGGGACTGGAGACGAACCGCAGGAAGTGTATCGTTGCCGATGAGGACAACGGACAGACTTCCAAGGAAGGTGTGTTTGCGGGCGGCGACGCCGTGACAGGAGCGGCTACGGTCATCCTTGCCATGGGCGCGGGAAAAGCCGGAGCGAAAGGTATCGATGAGTATCTGAATAAGAAATAAATAACAAAATAATGTGCAGCAGGAAGCAACCTTTAATCTCTGGCGGGCGCCGTGACGGAAGGGAGGCTTTCTGCTGTTTTTTTCGCTGGATGACTTTTTTCTTGTTAATCTTCTGATCTCAGGTTATACTGGTATCATTCGGACGAAAACATTTCAGGAGGAATCGATCATGGGCTATAATGTAGCGATAGACGGACCGGCAGGGGCAGGAAAGAGTACCATTGCCAAGCTGGTAGCAAAGGAAAAGGGATATATCTATGTGGATACAGGGGCGATGTACCGTGCCCTTGCCATCCATTTTCTGAACAAAGGCGTGGATGCGGCTGACAGAGACGCAGTGGCAGAGGCCTGCAAAGACGCGGAGGTGACGATCCGCTACGAGGACGGAATCCAGCAGGTGTATTTAAACGGAGAGAATGTGACGGGGATGCTGCGTACAGAAGAGGTGGGAAACATGGCGTCAAAAACCTCCGCAATCCCGACTGTGCGTGAGAAGCTCCTGGAACTCCAGCGTTCTCTTGCCGCGGAAAAAGATGTCATTATGGATGGCAGGGATATTGGAACGAATATCCTTCCGAATGCGGATGTAAAGATCTATCTGACGGCAAGCGTAGAGACAAGGGCAAAGCGCAGATATGACGAACTGAAGGCGAAAGGCGAGGACTGTGATCTGGAAGAGATCTCCCGTGATATCAGGGAGCGCGATGAGCGCGATATGACAAGAGAGATCGCGCCGCTTAAGCAGGCGGAGGACGCGATCCTCGTGGACAGCTCTGACATGACGATTCCGGAAGTTGTCGCGGAGATATGCAGCCACTGTGCATGACCGTACACCGTGCGATCCTCGTGACTGCACGCTGTGTGAAATGAGAAAAGATGTGGAGGGGATCATCATGAAGGTGATAAAGGCAAAGACCGCAGGCTTCTGCTTCGGAGTGAAGCGGGCGGTAGATACGGTCTATGATCAGGTGGATATCTGTGACGGACCGATCTACACATACGGACCGATCATCCACAATGAAGAAGTGGTCAAGGATATGGAAAGCAAGGGCGTAGTGGTGCTGCGATCGGAGGAAGAGCTTGATTCTCTTCAGAAAGGAACAGTCATCATCCGTTCCCACGGCGTGGAGAAACGCATCTATGACAAGCTGGATGAGAAAGGGATCCGCGTTGTTGACGCGACTTGTCCCTTTGTGAAAAAAATACACAATATCGTGCGGAAGGCAAGTGACCAAGGAACGTATATTGTCATTATCGGAAATCCCGATCATCCGGAAGTGGAGGGAATACGGGGATGGGCAGGTGACCGGGTCACTGTCATACAGGATACGGAAGCTGCGCGGAAAATGGATATCGGTAAAAATGAGAAGATATGTGTCGTGTCGCAGACGACATTTAATTACAATAAATTTAAAGATTTAGTTGAAATTATCAAGAAAAAGAGTTATGATGTAAGTGTTTTAAATACAATCTGCAATGCTACAAAAGAGCGCCAGACAGAGGCGGAACGTATTGCGGAGACGGTGGATGCTATGATAGTGATTGGTGACAAACATAGTTCCAATACCCAGAAGTTATTTGAAATCTGCCGGAAGGCATGTAACAATACGTACTATATTCAGACACTTGACGATTTGAATTTGAATCAATTAGGGTCAGTGGAAACAGTAGGTATTACAGCAGGGGCATCCACGCCCAACAATATAATTGAGGAGGTTCAAAATAATGTCAGAATTATCTTTTGAACAGATGTTAGACGAGTCATTTAAAACAATTCATAACGGTGAGGTGGTTGAAGGCACTGTGATCGATGTGAAACCGGATGAGATCATCCTGAATATCGGTTAT
>NHCFC00100__coassemble_1616_pt1 | contig 21196 bp, 10 predicted proteins | sample NHCFC00100__metabat2_high_PE_030 | metagenome-assembled genome bin NHCFC00100 | reverse complement strand
AGGCAAGCTGATCCGCGCCTGAACGAAGTGCTTCATTGTAACTGCCCAGCTGTGAGAATCCATCATTCAGAGCATTGATCCCTTCCATCGCAGCCGGAAACTGACTGCTCACAGACTGATCCAATGCGGACAGGGAAGCCGCAAGCCCGCCTGTGCCGCCGATGGCTGTATTCAGGTCTTGCATCCCTTGATTCAGCGCATCCACTTTTGCAACGAGACTTCCCAGCGACTCCACGGGCAGTGCGTCTTTTGCTGATTCAAGTTCACCCAACTGCATTTTCAGATCGGAAAGCTGTCCGCTTAAGTCTGCCGCAGTCTCTGCAAATGCCGTCATCTCCGACCGGATCTCCCCGGCGGCTGTCTGGATTGCCGTAAAGTCCAGATCCGTAAGATCAGTAGAGACCCTTTCCAGATTTTCTATGCCTTCCAATGCTCCCGCTGCTCCCTGTGCTCCTGACAAAGCGTCAATGGCAGCCTGGATCTGCTGTGCGGCTTCCTGTTCTTCCTCCGTATCACCAAGTGCGTCTTTCTGTGCGGTCAGCACGGCGATCGAATTCCGGATCTGTGTCTCACTTTCAGACGCCGCATTCCTTGCTGTATTGATCTTATCATTGTCAGAATCCACCACACTGTTGACAGCATCGCATGCGCTCTGGATCTCCGCTTTTGCAGTACTGATCTTTTCCAGTTCGCCAGACAGGCTTGTCAGTGAGGCCGAGATATTTTCCAGTGGCTTTTGGATTCCGGATGTCAAAGAGTCACCCATGGTGCCCGCCGCATTGATCAGTTCATTGCCTGACTGCAGCATCACCTCTGCCTGACTCAGTATATTCTGCACACCTTCTGACCCTAGTGCCTGTTTAAGCTGTTCTGTTGCATCTGCCAGCGTCTGGGATGCGGAGCTGATGTCGCCCGTCGTCGCGTCGGACAATGCGGAAACAGCCTCCTGCACCTGTGTCAGCCCTTCTGCAAGTTTGGTCAGATCCTCCGCGCCTGCTGCCAACTGCTCCTCACCCTCCACGTAAGTCACCACTCCCGCAGACAGGGCTTCTGCTCCTGACGCATAATCTGATATCCCCTGCACGATGGAATTCACTCCATTCGTATATTCTGTCACGCTTCCGCCCAGTTCTCCGTCCGGCCCCATATATTTCCGGATAGCGCCGCACAATTCATCCGCGCCGTCCGTATAGCTGTCCACTCCGTCCGCCAGTGTCCCGGCTCCCTCTGATAATTCCTCTGAACCGCTGACAAGCTGAAGCGCCGCATCTTCCAGTTCATCCAGAGAATCCCGAAGCGATTCCAGATCCGCGATATCATTTACATCCAGATCCCCGAACAGGTCGGGAAGTGCCGCCGTATAAGTGGAAGGCATGGTCAGATCCGTCACGTCGGCAGTTATCTCCAGACTTTCCGGAATGCTCAGTTCGGATGCCGCGTCATCGAAATCATTGAGCCCAAGGCTTTCTTTCAGCCCCGGCATAGCGAATCCAAGGACAATATTGCGGTCCCCGTCCGAGAGGATACGGCCGTTATCGATCACGACATTCGAGAATGTCTCATTGGGAAGAATGAGTCCTGTCACCAGGACAAATGGCGTGTATGCCTTTGCTTCCCCGCCTCCTGCCTCTATGACATTCTCCGCACGGTTTGTATAATCAATGCGGATCTTCAGCTGTCCGCTCTTTCCTTTGAGTTCCTCCGGTCCGGTCTCTTTTCCGTCCAGATAATAAGTCAGCTTCACATCCACAGGCAGCTGCTCATCCGACGTCCCCTGATAATAAATATCTTTGCCGGCCGTCTTCCATGTCAGTGTATCGCCATCTGATACAAAGGACTCATCCCCCTTAAGATTCTTAATATCTTCCAGTCTGCTCATGTCCCTGAGATTCTCTTCACTGCCTGCGTTTTTCAGCCAGTCCGAGACTGTCACACTCTCCGGCATTCCCAAGGCATCCGCATTGACATACACAGTCTCGTCCTTTTCTACATCTGCTGATATGCCTTTCCCCGTGTCCTCTGTATCCGCGGCAGCTTCTTCCCTGCAGGCTGTGCCGCTCCCTGCGGCAAATATCTGCACAGGGCACAGCATGACCGACATTCCCACTGCCAGTCCGGCAGTCCATACACGTTTGATCTTCCTGTTTTTGTTCATTATCATCTACATCCTTTCTATGTGTTAACTGTTTGCAGATACCATATCCTGTGTCTTCTGCGCGCTTTCCTTCATGCCTGCCGTAGTCTTACAGATCAGCTTATCCAAGAGCATAAACATCGCCGGGAGCACAAAAATGACCACCAGCATACTGATGACGGCTCCCCTTGCAAGCAGGGTACAGATCGAGCCGATCATATCCACTTTGGAGTAACAGGCCACACCGAATGTTGCCGCGAAGAAACTAAGTCCGCTGCTGACAATAGACGGCATACTTGTACGGTGCGCGATGGCAATGGCTTCTTTCTTTCCACGCCCGCGTACCCGCTCTTTCTGGTAACGGCTGGTCATCAGGATCGCGTAATCCACTGTCGCTCCCAGCTGGATGGTCCCGATGACGATGCTTGCCACAAACGGCAGTTCCGTGCCCATATAATACGGAAGCGCCATATTGACCGCGATAGCGAATTCAATGACCGCCACTAAGATAACCGGCAGTGAAACGGACTTGAACACGAGCATGATGATCAGGAAGATCGCTGCCACAGAGATCAGGTTGACGTTTCTCAGATCGACATCTGTCACATCCTGAAGGTCCTTCATAAGGGGCGCTTCTCCAATGACCATCGCGCTCTCATCGTAAGACTTTACGATCCTGTCAATGGCGCTGATCTGAGCATTCACTTCATCCGTAGCGGAACTGTATTCCGAGCAGACAAATGCAAGCTCATAATTGTCGCTCTGCAGCATCTCCCGGATATCGTCCGGTATCATGGAATCCGGCACCGCGGGTCCCACAAGAGAGTTCATGCTGATGCTCCATTTTACGCCGTCCACAGTGTCAACCTCTTCTAACATCTCCCGTTTCTCAAGGCCGTCCATCTTCTGATCCATGAGGATCATATGCACATTGCTCATGTCGAAATCCTCCGCCAGCTTCTCATTCGCCACATTGCTCGGCAGCGACTCGGGGAGAGACCGGGCGATATTATAATAAATACCTGTATGGTCATTGCCGTATACTGCCGGTATCAGCAGCACAAGGAAGACTGCCAGCCATACCCCGTAATGCTTCGTAATAAACGCGGACGGTCTGTCCATGCTCCGGAACAGAAGCCGGTGGGACGTCTTCTCAATGAGTCCGTCGCACGCAAGAACAAGCGCCGGGAGAAGTGTCACGCAGCAGATCACGCCGATAACAACCCCCTTCGCCATGACAATCCCCATATCGCGCCCCAGAGCGAATGTCATAAAGCACAGCGCGGCGAAACCTGCCACAGTAGTCACCGAGCTCCCCACAACCGACTTGAACGTGTTGGCAATGGCATGCCCCATGGCGCGCTCTTTCTCCCCAGGGAAGCGACGCTTATTCTCCTCATAGCTGTTCAGCAGGAATATGGAATAATCCATCGTCACCCCAAGCTGAAGGATCGCGGTCAGCGCCTTCGTGATGTAAGACGTCTCTCCCAGAAACACATTGCTCCCCAGGTTATATACGATAGCAACGCCGATACTTAAGAGGAACAGAACCGGCACAAGGAACGACGCGGATGTCAGTTCCAGCACGATCAGACAGAGCACCACTGCGATCGTCACATAGATCGGCAGCTCATCCAGGCACAGATCCTTGATATCCGTGACCACACCTGTCATACCGCTGATAAAACACTGCTTATCCGCGATCTGACGCATCTGCGCCACTGCCTCCATCGCCTCGTCTGACGAGGTCGTATTATCAAACAGCGCCAGCATCATTGTGGCGTCTCCATTGAAAAAAGCTTCCCGAAGATCCTGCGGAAGCATTTCCACCGGAAGACTGATATCCGCCACATCGTCATACCAGAGCACATCCTTCACGTGAGGCACCTCACTGAACCTCTCCTCCAGCTTCTGCACATCTTTCAGCTCCATGTCCTCCACTACGACCATCGAAAACGCGCCCATGCCGTATTCATCCACCAGGATGTCCTGTCCCTTAACAGTCTCCAGATGTTCGGGCAGGTAGCTCAGCAGATCGTAATTGATCCTTGTCTTCGCCATCCCGATAAACGACGGGATCAGCAGCAGAGCGCTCACGATCAGTATCAGCACTCTGTGCCTGGCGATCCATTTACCTACTTTGACCAAAATAATCCATCTCCTTTATTCTTCATGTGCTCACAATATATACCAAAAATGACTTTTGGTCAATAATTTAGGCTCAGAAAAATGAACTTTGGTCATTTTGTTGACTTTTACCGGAAAAAAAGCCATAATATAGGAACAATAGTAACATCTCAGGAGGTGGGATTATGAGTAAAGTAGATGATAACAAGAAGCAAAAGAAGCAGGCGCTTTATCAGGCCGCTTTTGAACTGTTTACGGAAAAAGGATTTGCCAAAACCACTATCTCCGAGATCGCGGAGCGCTCCGGTCTGGCAAAGGGTACATTTTATCTGTATTTCCAGGATAAATACGAACTCCGGGATGATCTTGTGGCATACAAGTCAAGCCAGCTTTTGGACAATGCCTATGGGGCACTGGAAAAAGTGCAGTCGGACTCTTTTGAGCAGGAGATGTTTCTTCTGACAGACTATATCATCGCCCGTTTTAAGGACGAGCCCGCTCTGCTGCGTTTTATTTCGAAAAATCTGTCATGGGGAATCTTCAAGAACGCCTTTACAACAGCAGAATATCCTTCCTCCCGCCAGTTTCCCGAACATTACCTGCAGGCTCTTGACCGGCACGGCATAAGCTGCCCTTCACCGGAACTTATGCTCTTTACTCTGGTGGAACTGATCGGGGCTACCTGCCACAGCTGTATCTTATACAATCAGCCGGTGGACATGGATACCTATCTTCCTTATCTTCATCAGGCGCTGAAGGGCATCCTGGATTCCTTCACATCCCAGGCATGATCCACAGGCTCACAGCTTTCTCCCTTCCGCATATATTAATATCACAGGGCGCGTAACATCTGCCCGGAGCCTCACTTGAAGGTTCCGGGCCTTAACGCGCCGTGAAGTCCGCCGCGCGTATGCCCGGCGGCAGAAGGGAGTATCATATGAGTATAAAAGGACTTGATGTAAGTAAATTCCAGGGAGAGGTGGACTGGGAGCGGGTGAAAGCCGCGGGATACCGGTTCGCCATGCTCCGCGCGGGATATGGTTTTAACACAGTAGATGAACAGTTTAAAAGAAATGCTTCTGAATGCAACCGCATCGGGCTTCCCATCGGAGCCTACTGGTTCTGCTACGCAGTTAGCCCGCAGACAGCCGTACAGGAGGCGGACGGTTGTATCAATACAATCTCCGGCTATCGTCTGGAGTATCCGGTCTGCTACGATATCGAGCAGGCATCCGTGGCCTACGCCGCAGGCGAAGGCGTCACCATGACACCGGATCTTGCCAGAAATATCGTGAAGAGCTTCTGTGACCGCATTGAAGCCAAAGGCTATTACGCCATGTTTTACTCAAACAAAAACTTCTTCGACACCTATCTGGGAAGCAGTCTCTCAAAGCGCTACGCCTTCTGGTACGCGCGCTATACGGACAGCTTCGACGGAACAAACTGCGGGATCTGGCAGTACACAAGCCAGGGAAGTGTCCCCGGCATCGGTGGGAATGTGGATCTCGATGAAGGATTTATCGACTATGCGTCCGTCATAAGATCCGCAGGACTGAACCACCTGTCAGGAACAAGCCCCGCCCCAGCGCCGTCTCCGTCCCCGGCGCCGGATTATATCACCTATGTGATCCAGCCCGGAGATACATTAAGCGAGATCGCCCAGCGGTACGGTACAACAGTCAGCGCTCTGGCTTCCTTAAACGGGATCTCCGATCCGAACAAGATCTACGCGGGAAATACACTGAAAGTTCCCGAGAGCGGAAGCAGCGGCGCAAAGTATTATACGATCCGCTCCGGAGATACATTAAGTGAGATTGCTCAGAGATTCGGCACGACAGTCAGCGCTCTGGCTTCCTTAAACGGGATCTCCGATCCAAATAAGATCTATGCAGGGAATACGATACGGATTTCGTAATTAAGATTTTTATAACTTTTTTTCTTTTTCTTTAAGAGTTTAAACATACTTTGGACACATTTGCTGTCTATACTATGTATCAGATAGTTGATAAAACAACTATCTCCCCCCTCATAAAGTATAGACATCCCGGGGGACCGGGATGTCGCACTTTACTCTCATTCCTTTAGATAACTTATAAACACGAAACCCGCTGGCCGAAAGGTCAGCGGGTTTTCGTTGTCTGAGGAATCCTTTCACACGGATCCCCTCACTTTCAATATACACTCAATCTTTCTCACATGTTCGGTGCCGCCCTCTCTGTTCTCAATACGCTGCAGGAGCATCTGCGCGGATGTCTTTCCTAATTCACGCAACGGGAGCGCTACAGATGTTAATTGCGGATCATACGCCTGACAGATCTCTCTGTCATCAAATCCGATCACCCGTATGTCCTTTCCCATCTCAAGCTTATGTTCCCTGGCATAATCATATACTCCGCCTGCCATAAGATCGTTCATGGCAAAGATGCTCCGGACTCCTTTCTCCACCAGCCTTCCGGCGGCTTTATAGCCTGATCTCCGGCTCCAGTCTCCTTCCTCCATCCATTCCGGGTCATAGAGCACTCCTGCTTTGTAAAGCGCTTTATGATAACCCTGCTGCCTCTTCCGCGTGTGATAACTCTCCGCGCTCCCGGTGATGATCCCGATCTTCGTCTGCTCATACTGCAGGAGCTTTTCCACAGCGGCGCACGCGCCCTGTTCATCATCATATATTACCGCAGGGACATTATTCGTATTGATAAAACCGTACACTGACACCATAGGGATCGGAAAACCTTCTGGCACACAGTTGATCTCATGGCAGTGTCCTTCGATATATATGATTCCCGCGACCTGTTTTGCCGCCATGATCCTAAGCTCTTCTCTAACGATATCTTCATAATCGGTGCACATGTAATATTTGTCGCCATGTTTCTGATACAGCCTCATATTGCCAAGGATAAATGTATAGTTGTTCTCGTCCAAAAAAGCATTAATACCGTCTACGACATACGGAATGTGGAACACTGTGAGATCCTCCGCTATGATCCCGATATTTCTGTTATTTTTTTGCTTCAGGTTCTTCGCCATATAGTTTGGAACATAGTTCAGTTCTTTCGCAGCTTCCCATATTTTCTTCTCCGTCTCATCGGAGACCTTTCCCCTGTTATTCATCACATTGGACACCGTAGTGATCGATACGTTACACCTCTTAGCTATTTCTTTTATCGTAGTCATACACTCTCCTCCTTGTATCTTTCCCTCCTTCTGCCAGCGGCGCATCATGTGTGCCGCTGGCAGGAGGAGGGAATCTCCTCCTGTTTTTCTCGAAGCTATTATCTTCTCTTTCTTCTCTTCATAATAGTTCCCGCGATCAGCGCTCCGCTTAGCAGCACTGCCGCAGCCGCCGGGATCATCGATGTGTTATCCCCTGTCTTGACAGCTTCTTTGCCGCCGTCAGTGTCTCCGCCTGGCTTAGACGGATCTGTTGACGGTTTCTGCGTATCCGTTCCCGGATTCGCGCCGGGGCGCTTCTCCAACCCCGCCATTGCTGTTTCAAGCTCCTCGCAGGCCGCATCGACCATCGTCTGGTCTGCCGCCGGATCTCCTGCTATACTCTGCGCTTTTGCCAGAGCTTTCGCGAAAGTGTCCCATGACGCGTCTGTATAATCGCCGCGTCCCAGCTTCTCCGCCTCCGCGATCACCTGGTTCAGTTTATCCTTATCCGCGCCTTCTGATGGCTGTTCCGCCTTCCTAAGCTGTTCTTTTGCTTCCTGCAGCAAGATCACATGCGCATTGACTTCTTCCTGTGTCGCTTCCTCATCATTCAGGATGTTCTCAGCGTCCTGCATTGCTTTGCTGAATATATCCCAGCTCTCTTCTGTGTAGTCCTTTTCCTTGAGCGCGCTGTATTCCTCAAGAAGTGCTTTAAGAGCGCTCTTATCTGTAACCGGTTTCTCCGGCGCAGGCTCAAGATTCTTGATCGCTTCCGCCAGACTCTCTACTGCTTTATCCACATCACTCTGTGATTTCGGATCAGCAAGTACAGCCTGAGCAACCGCCTTCGCGTTGAGGAATTCATCCCATCCGGATACATAGTCCTCCTCGTTCTTCTGCTCCGCCTCAGCCAGAAGGGCCTCAAGCTTCGTCAGATCGATGTCCTCTTTCGCATACTCACCGTATACTTTCCATTCGATGACTCCGCAGCCCTTATTTCCGAACGGATCTCCCGGGAGATCTTCCGGTGTCATCTTCATCCTTACAGCTGTTGTCGTCACCGGATCAAATGTTGTCACATTATACTGGTCAGCAAGTGTTTCCTGTCCCTGTACATTCGGAAGTGTCTTCCACTCGCCGTCTTTTGTAAGATATTCGTACTCAGCCGCCTCAGGCAGGAAGCTTCCCATTTCGTTTCTGAAGTAGTACGCCTCCATGGAAGAGATTGTTACCGGCTTGTCCCACGTATATTGCACCCACGCGTCTTTATCTCTGTCGTTCCAGTTGTGCCATGTTCCGTTGGATGTATCCGCCGAGTTCGCGGGTTCGAATCCATCGTTAAGCGTCTTCACCCCACCGAGATCGTTCAGATAATCCGCGCTTCCGGTCGCTGCCGCGTCCTTTGCGATATTTACTTTTTCTTCCACGCTTACTGTCTCAAGGTCCTCAACTGCCTCTGTCAGATAGCCGTAGATCTCATCTACCGTTCCCTGTCCGGCATTCTTATCATCTCTCACCTGTATCGCGCGCTCAAGGATCTTCTGGAGCGCATTCCAGCTCTCATCCGTATAAACCTTTGGATCAAGCTGAGCGATCTCCTCGATCTTATTGATCAGTTCCGTCTTGTCCGCTTCTGTCTTTGCAGAATTTCCGCTGACTCTCCATTCAACAAGACCTACCCCGTCACCGTCGTTTTCCTGCTTATTGATCGTCATACGCAGTCCGGTCGTTGTCAGCTCGTCGAATTCAACTGTATTAAACATATCCTTTTCCTGCGGATATCCGTTCTTCGCTGCCACTTCCGTCCATTGTCCGTCACTGTTCAGGTACTCAAGCTTATAGGATGCCGGCCACAGGATTCCTCCGTTATCCGTCCAGAAATAGATATCTGTACTGCTGAATGTAACAGCATTGTTCCATATATAGGTCACTGTCTCATGATCTGACACGTTGCCCCAGCTTCCAAAGTGCGGGATCCTTGTTCCGTCCTCTGTTGTGGTGCTGTCTGACGTGCTTCCGTAGATTCCGTCATTTGGAGCTGAAGGTGTCTCCCAACTGGAGATGAAGCTGTAGGAAACAGACGCGAGATATGCCACATTTCCGTCTTTCGGAACAAGATTTCTCATCGCCTCATTGAGATTGAACATCGCTACATTGACATCCGCCTGGACTGCTTCCGCGTTCTTGACAACACTTTCGCCTTCCGCGATCGCTGTTTCCAGCACATCCATTCCGGATTCGATCAAGTCCCCGTTATATCCCTTTGCCGCTGCGATCAATGCTCTTAGTTCTGTCTTGTCAGCTGATACTGTATCCGAATATCCGTATACCTTCCACTCAATCACACCACAGCCCTTTGTCACCGGACTCATGTTCATGCGGATCGCTGTCGTGCTGACCGGTTCAAACGAAGTGTAATTGTACTGGTTTAATTCATTACCACAGCCTGCGGCGCGCACAATGTCCTGCCAATTGCCTTCGTCATCCAGATATTGATAACGGATATCCTTTGGCTGGAAGTTGCCTGATCCGTCTTTGAAGTAATACGCGTCCGTTCCTGTCAGAATCACTTTACCATTCCATGTATACTGTACCCATGCGTCCTCATCCTGCTGTCCGAGCCAGTTATGCCATACATAATGACTTGTATCCGCTGAACTTGCTGGGTCGTATCCGTTATTCAGCGCTTCAACTCCCCCAAGATCCCAGGGAGTGTTGATAATGGCAGAAGCTTCCGCGTCCGGAGCAAGGTTTCTCTCATCTCCCTCGACAACATACACTGTCAGTTTAACCGGGACTTCATATTCCCCTGCCGTCACGACGCCTGATACAAGGAAGCTTCCATTCTTCGCGTAAGAGTCCGCGCTTACGTCCTCCCATTCCACCCTGCCTTCTGTATATAAACCGTCCGCAGTGATTACTTCTGCTTTCTCCGGAAGCGCCGGAGCCTTGCCCTTCTCTGTCACCACACCGTCCAGGCGCTCAACGCCGTCCGCCGCGTCAGACATAGTCACTGACACTGTCGTTTCCGTGGCAAGATCACCGTCTTTTACAACCAGGTTTACCGTATACTCGCCCGGCGCGTTTACTTTGAGCACTGCTTTGCTGCTGTCCGCGTCCGCGATCACCGCGCCGCTGTCTGCCTGATCTTCCGGTATACTCCACTCATAAGACAGTTCTCCGTCATAGAGCGGATCCGCTTTCGCTGTCGCGCTCAGCACCGCTGTTGTTGTATTGAACTCATCCTGCCAAGCTGAAACACCCGTGATCTGCGGAGCTGTCTTTTCCGGAGCGTCGCCTACCGCCACATCGATGATCTTCTCCGTCTCCAGTTCTCCGTCGCTTACTGTCAGCTTCACCTTATACGTTCCCGGGGTGTCGGCTGTCGCCGCTGTTATCGTCCTGTGCTCGGAATCGATCGTCATCTTGGCACCCTCGGGTGTCTCTGCCACTTCCCATGTATAAGCAAGTGTTCCGTCCGGATATCCGTCGTCATACGCTTCCCCTGTCAGATTAAAGGAAACCATTGCCTGGATGCCAGCTTCCGCGTCTTCCGCTTCCGCCTCTGCTTTTGTGATCACAGGAGCAGTATTCTCACCTTTAGATGTACTCTCAAGAACAATCACTGCTTCCGCATCCGACTCCAGGACTACATTAGCTGTCCCTTCTTTATCTTTCACATAGAACTGTCCGGACTCTTTTCCATTGACTTTGATCGTGTACCATCCGTCAGCCAGACCTGCTCCACTTACCTTGATCTGAGAAAGATGCTCCTGCACGGTTCCTGGCACAACATTCAGTTCAAATCGTGTTCCGTCATGATTGATGACAGCCTTTGACACAGAATCCTGCACCATAGTCACATACAGTTTGTGATCGATATCATTGATCCTCTTGCCGAATCCGTCAAGCGGTGTCACTGTATAAGCCTCTCCGCTGCTGCTCACAGTGCTTCCATAACCGTACAGACCGAAGATCGGATCTGTGACCACGTCCGAACTGATGCTGAGCAGTGATCCGTAAAGACCTTCATCACTCTCTCCCGAGAAGTCATTCCATCCGTTGTTCATGACACGTGTTCCGCCGTCATTGACGTTCATCGCGCCATGTCCGCCTTTATACATGGTATAACGCCAGCTTACCGCGCCGATGGAATCCGCGCTGATCTGTCCCATGTTGATGGAATTAAAGTTCGACAGCTTAGCTGCATAATTTACTCTCTGCGCCCATGCGCCAGAATCCGTATCCCATCCGTTATCCTGATATCTCAGATAGTCATCCATGATATAGCCGGCCAGGGATGCTGTGTACTGGAAGTTCCACCAGCTCTCTCCGCCGATAAATACCGGATCCGCATACTGATACCATGTAGGCTGAATTCCTCTCATGGCACGCGTTTTCCACTCTGCCATACTCATCTTGTGGTAAGCCGCAGCTGCATCTGTCTCATCCGGATAATAATTCAGCAGTGCCTTTAATGCAGAATAAGCGCCTTCCTCACCTGTGTTATCATACGCGAATTCTGACCCGTACGGATATCTTGCGTAGTTGAGCATCGCGTTGCCTTTATCCTTAGCAAAATGCTCCTGCAGATTGTCTGCCTCTTCCGTCATCCCTTCACTGCGAAGAGCCTCGATCATATCCGGCACCTGCTGTTCACCATAGTACCCGATTACGCCGGCATCCACGTTATTGAGATAAATGCCGTATGCTTTATCAAGATACCAAAGTGCTGTCTCTCTGTAATCGATGAGATCAGGATATGCTTTCTGGATCCTGTACATATTGAAGAATCCGGTCGCCTCCATCATCTGCGAATATGTCCTTGTATATGGAGCCTCACTGTCAGAATAAATACTGGATGCACTCAGATAGTTCGCCACTGTATATGTATCTTGTGTATTTTTCATGTAGCTGTCCCACATATAGTCGATCAGATATTTTTCAATAGACTGCACTTCCTCCGCGTCAGGATCAAGATAATTTTTCATTGTCATGAAGTTGATATTATCATGTCCCCAGTCATCTCCCCAGTGATTCTTGGCATTACTGTCTGCCCCGCTTGAGAGATACCAGTCATTGTACATTCCATAAGTCGCGCTGTCAGGATCATTATCCTGCTGCTGGTCCGTCATGAACTGAGCGTGCGTCTCTACGGCGTCATCAAGCTCTGACAGCACATTGAATTCGTACTGAGTAAATTTCTCTTCCCATGTTCCTTCTGCTGTCTGAAGCTTATAGTTTACCCTGACACTGTTGTTCCCGATGCATCCGAATGTCAGATCATAAACATGATGTGATTCTCCGTCTACAACTTTTGTCTCTGCCAGTGTACACGACTCTGTGTAGCCTGAGTTTGCTCCATGCTCTCCCTGACCTCCCCGGGAGTTGTTCACAAGTCCGTCTCCCTGCACAGGAATATGTTCCTCATCAAAAGGATCATTCTCATGCACGCACTGGATGTCCACCTCTACATCTTTGATCTTTGTCTCATCATAATGAAGATCCAGTTTTGTCGGCATATTCAGCGCTGTCTGGAATCCCGGAACGGCGATCGCGTCGATCATTCCGGAATTATAAAGGACAGAACGCATATTAGACTCTCTTTCTTCCATGGAGTCTGACTTATTATTTTCGCTTTCCGCGCTGTCCTGCGGTGTGTTATCCCCGGCGCGTATCGCTGAGAACTTAAACTGATACGTCTGGCTCTCGCCCGGATCAAGCACAAGACTCGTCGCGTCTGTATAGTATCCGCGGCCGGTCTGCTGGATGTCCTTCGAGTGGACATAATACACACTCAGTCCCGGCTGCCATCCGCCGGAATCACTTGTCCAGTTCTTGAAGGTATCATCCGCCCTCTCTCCGGTCACTCCATTATTATTTCCTACCCAGTTATCCACATACTCAATCCTCGCTCCGCTTTCCGGAACCGGCGTGAATAAGATGTAATTTCCCTCACCGCTGCACCGGATCGCGTATGCGTAGCCGCTGTCAGCTCCCGCGAATGTATGCGCCGTGACTCTCTCGTTGTATACGCTGTCTACACTTGTATACTTGTTGTTCCACGGCATCGGAAGTCCGACATCACCGAATTCCAGGTATTGGTCACTTGTATTGGATATTGTTATATTCCACAGCAGGGAACCGTCCTCTGTCTCCATATCAAAAACAGATTCTACGTCAAACCCTCGCATGATCCTGTCATCCGCAATCCCGGTATCTGTAAGTTCCTGCCCCTTGAAATCAACTTCTACCTTTTTGTCACTGACTACGTTTTTATCAATATAAGGGTTATCCTCCAGATTCTCTGTCGCGTCAGAGTATGTGGTGGAACCTCCCGCTGCCAGTGTCTTGTTCGTGTCTACTTCCACAAATCCCGTATTATCTTCCGGAAAACTGCCGTCCGCGCTGGCGCGGTAAGAGAAAATCATCTCTCCCATCCACTGATGCTGGACATCATTTTGCGGACTCGTGTCATTCGGCAGCACAAAATTGACATCCTCCCCAAAACTGTTTTGCCGATTGTTCAGGATATTCATCGTGGATATCTGCCCCAGATCTCCTATCTGAACACTCAGGCTGTCATTCGCAATTACCCCTTCCCCCATATTCAAGGGTTCAGCCGCCTCTACGGTAACGCTGTTCGGCAGATATGCCAGTGGAATTGCCAGCGTCATCGCAGTGGCTACTCCGGCGGAAATGATCTTCCGTCGGAAGCACTTTGTTCTTTTCATAACCTTCTCCTTTCTTTATTTTTATATAAATAAGGTTTTAAAAAAACCGCTCCGACGAATAACTTCTTATCCTCCGGAACGGCTTTCGTCCTTTATTTATATACCTGAATTACTGACCAAGCTCATTCTTAAGATCTGTCTCAGCCTGATCCAGAGCCGTCTTTACATCCGTACCATTTTCAAAAATGTCATTCAAAGTAACGGTTGTAAACATGTTGTTGATAGACGGATATGCTGCTGATGCATGAGACTCAAGGCCTGCGATACCATCTTCGATCTCTTTGAGAACATCGAACGGATTGTTCTGGAAGTACTGGATGTACTGATTATCCGGGTTATCTGTGATCTCTTCATTATCCCAAACCGCTTTATTGCACGGATCGAATCCTAACATATCCCAGATCTCCGCAGCGCCATCATCAGAAAGTTTCGCGTATGCGAGAAACTCTGCCGCAAGCTCTGCATTGTCTTTGTCCGCTACAACGGCTGTTCCTGTTCCGCCGCCGCCGACAGATTTTACTTCCGCGCCTTCTTCCATCACCGGCGCTGCCGCGATCGCAATCTTACCTGAAAGTTCCGGCATATAGCTTGTATATCTTGACATCTGCCACATCGGCATGATCGCACATGCAAAGTCTCCGCTGTTAAACGCGCCGTAAGCTTCTTCCTTATCCGGGTTACCTCCCGGCACTGTTCCGATTGCCTTCGCGTCATAGAGATCTTTCAAAAGAGTCATGGTCTCTACCATTTCATCACTGTTGACTGTTACATTTCCATCGGCATCTGTATACTCACCGCCGAGTTCTGCGAGAATGAGATTCTCTGTCCAAAGAGCGCTTGTATCGGCTGTTCCGAGATATTTCCCTGTTGCCTCATAATATTTGCTTCCTGCCTCTTTGAAATCATCCCATGTCTTGATCGTTGTATAGTCGATTCCGGCACCTTCCAGAAGCTCTGTATTATAAAAAGCGACTGTAGCGCCCACATGTGTCGGCAGTCCGTAGAGCTTGCCGTCCTTGCTGTACAGATCCAGTCTGGACTGAACGATATTGCCTGATGCTGTATACTCCTTTGCGGAATCAGTCAGATCCATGAGCGCCGGAGTTCCCTGTGTGAAGTTCGCGAATTTCCCCTGCTCGATATCAACGAAATCTGGTGTGCCTTCACCCGAGTTCAGCGCGATCTGGAGCTTATTGTGCATATCATCATAGGGCATGACATTTACATTGATGCTTACCTCTTTATCCGGGTTTGCCTCGTTCCATTTCTCTGCCATCGTCTCATAGAAGTCACCGTGGATCTCTGTAAATGTCCAGAACTCTAATTCTGTTGCTCCCTCAGCAGTCTTCGCGCTTTCCCCGGAATCATCTTTTTTATCACTTCCGGAAGAGCCGCAGCCTGCGAGAAGACCTGCCGCCATTGTCGCGCTAAGTAACAGCGCTATGATTTTTTTCTTGTTCATTTTACTTCCTCCCTTATTCTTTGATTCGTTTTATTAAACGTTTTACTTTATATCCAAATATATAACACGAAATATATGCCTTGTAAACATATATTTCTATTTTTAAGTTATTTTTAGATAGTTATTACAGTTTTTTTCATCTCTTTTTATGCATATTGCATATATTTTTCTTTTGTGATACGTTTTATCATTTTCAGGCTTTTTTCAGTCTGATCACGTTCCATGAAGCTTTTTTAAGCAGCACTTCGGATTCCATCTCAGAGACTGGCAGCTGTACCGACACTGGGAATACCTTCTCCTGCTCCGCGCTGTTTTCCGCTTTCAGGTCATCATTGGAAAGGATGATCTGTTCACTCAGCTTATACCCTTCAAAGCTCCTCATATCCACTGTGAGCGCGATATCCTCATCCAGGTTTCTGTTTACCGCGAATATGGCTGCCTCTTCTTTCTCCTCATTGAAGACAGCCACACTCACAATGTCCGTCACCTCGCCATGCTCCAGTGTCGGATGTTTTGGACTGTCTACAAGAGGCTTTAGCACTGTACCTCTTCCGTATCTGGAAGCATGGAGGAACGGATAATAGATCGTCTGCCGCCATGCCTTCCCGTTTTCCTCTGTCATCACCGGAGCAATCACGTTCACCAGCTGCGCGAGGCAGGCGATCTTCACTCTGTCCGCATGCTGCAGCAGCGTGATCATCATTAGGCCGACCATGAGGGCGTCTTCGAAGTTATAATGATCCTCCAGAAGCGGCGGCGCCACCTGCCACGGATGGTTCGTCGTGATATCTTCCTCTTCCGCCTTGGAATGGAACCACACATTCCACTCATCAAAACTCAAATTGATCGTTTTTTTGCTGCGCTTTTTCGCCTTGACAAAATCGCACGCAGCCGTCACTGTACGGATGAACGCGTCCATATCGTCAGATTTTGCGAGATAATCACTGCTGTCATTATTCAGATTCCCGTAATATTGATGGAGAGAGATATAATCCACGTAATCATAGTCGTACTCAAGAGTCGTTGCCTCCCACTGCGGGAATGTCGGCATCTCCATGAAAGAGCTTCCGCATGACACCAGCTCGATCGTGGGATCGATCAGTTTCATCGCTTTCGCTGTCTCCTGCGCGATCCGTCCATACTCGTGCATGGTCTTTTTCCCGAGCTGCCATTCCCCGTCCATCTCATTTCCCAGGCACCACAGCTTAATGCCATAAGGGTCCTTTATACCGTGTCTGATGCGCATATCGCTGTATTTTGTTCCGCCCGGATGATTACAGTACTCCAGCAGATTACATGCGTCCGCTGTCCCTCTTGTTCCCAGATTGACTGCCATCATCGTGTCAGCGCCGATCTTTTTCGTCCACTTCGCAAACTCACCCAGGCCGAACGTGTTCGGCTCCAGGCTGCGCCACGCGAGCTCCAGTCGCGCCGGCCTCTCTTCGACCGGTCCTACACTGTCCTCCCAGAAAAAGTTGGAGACAAAATTCCCACCCGGATAGCGGATGACCGGAACATCCAGTTCTTTTACAAGTTCTATCACATCTCTGCGGAAACCATCCTGATCTGCTAAGGGATGTCCCGGCTGATAGATCCCGCCATATACGGCTCGTCCGAGATGCTCGATAAATGAGCCATAGATCCTTTTATCCACCTCTGATATCCTGAATGCTTTATCAATGATTATTTTTGCTTTTTTCATATGCGATACCTCCAAGTTTTCTATATCATTTATCCTTTCACCGCACCCGCTGTCATTCCTTCGATAAAGTATTTCTGGAAGCAAAGGAAGAGGATCAGGATCGGCAGTACGGAAAAGAATGATCCGACGATCAGCAGATCATAGTTATTGCCGTAAGGTGTGATCAGAGTGTTCAATCCGATCGGCAGCGTGTACTTATCGCTGGAACGCAGCACGAGCAGGGGCCACAAAAAGTTATTCCAGCTGTTCATTCCGTTTAAAATAGCCATAGCCGCGAAAGACGGCTTCATGATCGGCATGATCAGGCGGAAAAATATCCCGTATTCTGTCGCCCCGTCTATACGCCCCGCCTCTATGATCTCCTTCGGCATTCCCGTCAGATACTGACGGAAAAAGAAGATCGTCGCGGCATTCGCAAGGAACGGGAGCAGGATCGCCGCATAGGAGTCAGAGAGTCCCATATCGTTGATCTGTACATATAGAGGGAGCATCAGCATTTCAAACGGAACGGACATGATCAGCAGTACGCATACAAAAAAGAAATTCTTGAAACGGAATTCATATGCTGAGAATCCGTACGCCACAAAAGCACTGATCATAAGCGTCCCGACCACCTGCAGTACTGTAAGGAACAGACTGTTAAAGAACCACTTAAAATAATCTCCCGAATCCGTAAACAGCATGACATAATTGTCAAAATTCGCCGCCGAAAGATCGATCTTCAGATTCAGTCCGTATCGTATCAGCATGCTTCCCTCCTGAAACGTCCCGGCAAAAACAGCCCAGAACGGAACAAGGATCACCAAAGTCAGGAACACGAACAGCAGTGTCATAAATACTTTAAGGACAGGATTTTTCTTATTCTGTTTCGGTATCTCCAAAACAGCTGTTTTCTTACTACTCATCTTACTTTTTATCCTCCTTCTTAAATGTTCCCGTAACCACCAGTTGCGTGATATTGATGATCAGTACCAGCGCCAGAAGCACCACACCTACTGCGCATGCGTATCCCATATCGTTCTTCTCGATTCCCTGGCGATACAGATATCCCACGATCGTCAGACCGATATTATTCGGCGAATTGTTTCCTGAGTACAGCATGTAACTCTCATTAAACATTGCCAGACCGCCGTATATACTGATCGTCAGCACGTAAACAATCGTCGGTTTGAGCTGCGGGACTGTTATATGCACAAACTTCTGCCATGTACTCGCGCCGTCAATAGACGCTGCCTCATAATAGTCCTCCGGTATACTCTGCAGTCCGGAAAGGAAATACATCGTATTCACGCCCCACCAGCGCCAACATGCCAGCGAAAGAAGAGCTACGAATCCCGGAACAGCTTCCTTCAGCCATTTCACTGGTCCGTGTCCGAACGCTCCGATCAGCTGGTTCATCAGCGCCGTGTCCATCTCGCCGAACATCAGCCGGAAGATCGTACCTGCTACGACAACGGAGGTCAGTGCCGGGATAAACATTGCTGACTTAAACACTCCGGTCAGCTTCCCGTTCACGATCTTAGAATTGATCAGGCAGGCGAACAGCATGGGAATCGGGATCAGAAGGATCAGTGTAAATATCATGTACTTAAAGCTGTTCAAAACCGCGATCTTAAAGACACGGTCGCCCAGCAGCCTTGTGAAATTATCCAGGCCGATAAACGTCTCCTGACCCGGAAGGATCTTCTGCGTGCTCATCACTCCTGATTTCACGAGCGGAACGATCCAGAAAACAGCAAACGTCAGAACAAATGGCAGGATAAACATATACGGCGCCGCTTTTTTGGAATATAGAAATTTTTTCATCTTCCTTTTTCTCCTATCTCATATACTTTCTTTGATCCAGACAACCATCTCTCCTGCTTTTCGGTTTCCCCAATAGCAGTACGGAACGGCGGTTATCTCAGTTTCAACAAACACGGGAGCCCTGTCGCTGTATAAAGTCTTATCTCCCCACCCTTCCTGCGCGATCTTTCTGCCCAAAAGGCAGAGCACCTGACTTCCTCCAAACAGCTCTTCATCCCGATATATCTTAAGCTCCTGATCTGTATTGACAAAAACAGCAGCCAGATTGTCCCCATTGTCCGCTTCCTCGATGCAATATACAAGCGGCCCCTTCACAAGAGCGACCTTTCCGCTGTCAGCCCGCACTTTCGGATTCGCGTGGACAAAGGACGCCGGAGCGTCAAAGCAGATATCGATTACATCGTCTTTAAAGGTTCCTTTCAGCACGGCATAAGAATTGACCACCTCAATCTCCGCCTGCTCACCGCCGCGGCTGATCCTGAAATTCTTTGCATACGCCGGGATGCGGAAAGCGAATGACACAAAAGCCTTCTGCTCACCCTTTATCTCGAAACGGATCTTGTTCTCCCACGGGAAGTCCCCAGTGAGCTTTAACCGGAAAGGCACTCCGTTGATTGTAGTCTCCGCTGTATTTGATATAAACAGATTAATGTATATCTGATCTTCTTCCTGGAAATAAACATACTGTCCGAGCGATGCCAGCGTCCTCGTTATATTCGGAGGGCAGCACGCCACACCGAACCACGTCTGTCTCACCGGCTTCACATGTTCCCTGGATGTTCTCGGAATACAGTTATCCGGCCATACTTCAAGCGGATTCACATAGAAAAAGCTCTTTCCATCCATGGCGATCCCTGAAAGAACTGTATTATACAGTGCTCTTTCCACCACATCCATATAGGAAGCGTCTTTTGTGATATCCGCCATGCGCTTCCCGAACATCGCCAGCCCGATGCTGGCACACGTTTCCGAATAATTGCAGTCGTTAGGAAGATCATAGTCCGTTGTAAAACGTTCCAGCAGACCGGAAGATCCTATACTCCCCGTGATGTACATCCGCTTATACACCATATCGTCCCACAGTGTCCTGCACGCCTCAAGGAGACTTTCGTCGCCGCACTCACAGGCAAGATCCGCCATCGCGGTATACATATAGACCGCGCGCACCGCGTGTCCTTCTGCCGTCTTCTGCTCTCTGACGGGAAGATGTGACTGCGAATATTTCGTGTCGTATCCGGCAAACTCCGGGAAGATCCTTTTAAATGTCGCGCTTCTTTCCTCTTTTAAGAAATAATTCTCTCCCCCGCCGCGCACGTCAATAAAATATTTTGCCGTCTCGAGATATCTCCTCTCCCCGGTCGTCCGATACAGTTTCACCAGGGCCAGTTCTATCTCCTGATGCCCCGGGTATCCGTGTATCTGTCCCTCTTCAGGTCCGAAGGTCCTGCATATGAGATCCGCGAAGCGGCACACGATATCCAGCATCTTTCTTTTTCCGGTCGCCTCATAATACGCGACAGCAGCTTCGATCATATGTCCCGCAGTATAAAGCTCGTGCCCCTCCGTGAGATTGGTCCAGCGCATCCCCGGCTCTTTGATCGTATAATATGTATTCAGATAGCCGTCCGGCTGCTGCGCCCTTCCGATCAGTTCGATCGTTTCATCCGCCAGTGCTTCCAGCTTTTCGTCCCTTTCCGCCGAGAGCGCGAATCCTACCGCCTCCAGCCATTTTGCCACGTCGGTATCCTGAAAGACCGCGCCGTGATATTCTCCTTGCTTTTCTCCTGCCGCAATGCGGAAGTTCTCGATGCAGTGACTTGTCTCCACACCGTCCACTCTGTCATTTAAAATATCCCACTGATACGGGATGATCACCTCTTTTACAAGCTTTACATACTTATTCCAGAAATTATCATCGATCCGGATATTACTTAAAGGTATACTTGAATTTGCCTTCTTTCTCATGTCTTCCCTTTCTTTATTAAACGTTTAACAATTTTCTTAAAAAAAATAGAAATTTAAACCGGAAAACTAAACGTGAGATTTAAATTTCCGTATTTCTTACTTTTTTATATCAT
>NHCFC00100__coassemble_1603_pt1 | contig 21981 bp, 19 predicted proteins | sample NHCFC00100__metabat2_high_PE_030 | metagenome-assembled genome bin NHCFC00100 | reverse complement strand
CCGTACCGATTTACCACATTACAGGGCTTGTTGCGCTTTTGGGGCTGTTTGTCTACACAGGCGGCACAATCTATCTTCACAAACGTTATGATTCCCGGAGGATACTGGAAGAAATTACAAGAAACAGGATTACATTTTTACATGGAGCGCCGACTGTTCTGGCTCTTCTCCTTGAGTGTCAGGAAGAGTTCCCCAAACTTGAAAGTATCCGCACACTGGCTTGCGGCGGCGGTTACATGCCCATAGAGACGATGAAAAAGCTGCATCAGTGGATGCCCAAAATGAAATTTCAGAGTGTATACGGTATGACAGAGACCTCCTCTCCGGGGACAATATTTCCTTATGACGCGGCTACCAGTATCTACGCGGGCGCCCAAGGAAGGCCGATCCCAGGACTCTGTGTAAAGATTTTAGATGAACATCAAAGAGAACTGCCAGATGGAGAAACTGGCGTTATCTATCTAAGAGGGGCTAACATTTGTGAATATTATTATAAATTGCAGACATCGCTGATTACGAAAGACGGGTGGCTCAATACCGGAGACATGGGATATATAAACGAAGACTCCTATGTATATATAGTGGATCGCAGGAAGGATATGATCAACCGGGGCGGTGAAAAGATCTGGTGTATTGATGTAGAGGAAGAGATCCGTTCCCTGAAGGGAGTAAAAGACGCGGCAGTGGTTGGAATACCAAGTAAAAAATATGGAGAAGCAGCAGCTGCCGCCATCGTGCCGGAAGCAGACGCACATCTTACAGAAACAGATGTAAAAGAGCTGCTAAAGTGTCGGATGGCACGGTATAAGATACCAGAAGAGGTCATATTTCTGGAGGCACTCCCCAGAACACCTGGGCTAAAGACGGATAAGAGAAAAATTCAGAGGCTCTTTAATAAAAAGGGAGGACAGAAATTATGCTGAAAGCAAATTTTATCACTGCGAAGGAGGCGGCTCAGAGAGTAAAAGACCATTCTACGGTGTGTACGATTGCAATGACGCTTGTCAGCGCCAGTGAATCAATTTTAAAAGAATTGGAGAATAACTTTTTGGAAAAAGGACATCCTGCGGACCTGACATTACTGCATTCCTGCGGTCAAAGTGACCGCAAAGACGGAATCCAGCATCTGGCGCATGAAGGTATGGTGAAACGGATCATTGGTTCACATTGGGGACTGCAGCCCCGGTGGATGGAGATGATCGCGAATAATCAAGTGGAAGCGTACTGTCTGCCCCAGGGACAGATCGCCCAGTTATATCGAAGTATGGCCTGCGGTCTGCCTGGTAAGATGTCAAAGGTTGGATTGGGGACATTCATTGATCCCCGCATCGAAGGCGGAAGGATGAACGAGAGAACGAAAGCGCTGCCGGATATTGTAGAACTCCTGAAATACAAAGATGAGGAGTATATGTTTTATAAAGAGATTCCTATTGATGTGTGCATTATACGAGGGACAGAGTGCGATGAAATGGGAAATCTGACAACTACAGAAGAGGCCATGAAATTGGAGGTGCTGCCAGCTGTGCTCGCGGCAAAGCGCTATGGCGGCAGAGTCATTGCACAAGTAAAGCGGGTTGTACAGAATGGGACATTGAATCCGAAAGAAGTGACAGTGCCCGGAGTCTTTATTGACGATATTGTAGTATGCGAGAATCCTGTAACAGATCACCGCCAGACCTCTTCCTGGTATTTTGATCCGTCATACTGCGGCCAGGCAAGGATACCACAGGAAAATATTGATCCGGCTCCATTTAACGAAAGGAAATTTATCGCCAGAAGAGGAGCGCTGGAACTGTACCATGGCGCTGTAGTTAATCTGGGAACCGGGATTCCCAACGATATGGTGGGAAAGGTTTGTAATGAAGAAGGAGTATCCGACGATATCATGATCACGGTAGAGTCAGGAATTTATGGCGGTGTACAGGCAGGGGGGATTGATTTTGGAATTGGGCAGAATCTATACGCGATGATCGGGCACCATGAGCAAATGGACTACTATAATGGCGCCGGGGTGGATATCACCTTTATGGGGCTTGGTGAACTGGGAGAGGATGGAAGCGTCAATTCTACCAAGATGGGGGAAAGATGTACCGGCGCCGGCGGGTTCATTGATATCACGCAGAATGCAAAAAAAGTAGTTTTTCTCGGAACCTTTACGGCAAGAGGCGCGAGATATGAATTCTCAGACGGAAAACTTAAGATCTTGCAGGATGGAGAAATATCGAAGATGGTGAAACATGTCGCACAATTATCCTTTAATGGAGAGATGGCAAGAAAGAAAAACCAAGAGGTTATGATCGTGACAGAGCGGGCGGTATTTCGTCTTGTGCCAGAAGGAGTAATGCTTATAGAGATTGCGCCTGGCGTGGATTTAGAGACGCAGGTGCTTGATAAAATGGAATTTCAACCAATTATAAGCCCAGACCTAAAGTTGATGGACAGCCGTCTTTTTACTGAAGACGGACCGTTTGGCCTGGAATTGAAAGAAAAAGGAGGAAAATAGCATTGAAGATAGCAGTGGTCGGAGCCGGTCAGATGGGAAGCGGAATTGCTCAGGCATGCGCAAGTTCTGGGTATGAAGTGATGAATATTGACGCATTCCAGCCGGCAATTGAGAAGGCGAAAGCAAATTTAGAAAAACTCTTTACAAAAAAAATTGCAAAGGGAAGCATGACGGATGAACAGAAAAATGAGATTTTGGGAAAAATTACTTATTCCAGCCGAATAGAGGATGTGGAAGACGCATCAATTATTATCGAGGCTGTTCCAGAGAAAATCGAATTGAAAAAGTCAGTGTTTCAAACGATAGATAAGGCGGCTGATGAAAAGGCTGTGATTGTATCAAATACGTCTGGACTGAGTATTTCTGAGATGGCCGCTGTGACGAACCGGCCGCATAAGGTGATGGGGGTACATTTCTTTTACCCGGCTCCCGTGATGAAATTGGTAGAACTCGTGCGTGGTCTGGCGACAGATGATGATACTTACCATAAAGTGAAAGACTTCGTTACCAGTATTGGAAAGACTGTTGTGGATGCGCCGGAGTATCCGGGATTCATCGTCAACCGCATTCTTGTACCAATGCAGAACGAAGCGGCGTACATGGTAATGGAAGGATGCAGGCCGGAAGATGTGGATACAGCTATGAAACTGGGCGCTAATCATCCGATGGGACCGCTGGAGCTGACAGATTTTGTAGGAGTTGACGTAATGCTGGCAACAATGACTGGGCTTTATAACGGATTTCATGACAGCAAGTACCGCCCGTGTCCATTGCTGGAGACGATGGTGAAAGCGGGAAGGCTGGGCCGCAAGACGGGCAGAGGGTTCTATGAGTATAACAAGTAAGAGGTGTTGTAAACAGTGAAGGGCCAGAACCATTAGAGAAGAATTGGCTTACAAACTGCTCTTACGGAAGAAAAAATAAAAAGGAGAACAGGACAATGAAAAATGTAGTGATTGTAAGTGGAGTAAGACTTCCGGTAGGAAGCTATGGAGGAAGCTTAAAGACTGTGTCTGCCATTGACATGGGGGCATTGGTGGTTGCAGAGGCCGTGAAGCGCGCAGGCATCCAGCCGTCTGATGTAGACGAAGTGGTGATTGGACAGGTCGGAGAGGTAGCAGAGAATGGATTCGTTGCCCGCGCGATCAGTTTAAAGGCAGGCATGCCCAAAGAGACAACGGCATTTTCCGTAAACAGGCAGTGCGGTTCAGGACTTCAGTCCATTGTAGAGGCTGTGATGGAGATTCAGACCGGACAGGCAGACGTTGTTGTAGCAGGCGGCGCGGAAAATATCTCCCAGCTTCCCTATTATGTAAAAGACGCACGTTGGGGAGCAAGAATGGGGCACAAAACTTTTGAGGACGGTGTCATTGATATTCTGACGTGGCCGCTGGACGGGAACCATAATGGTGTGACTGCGGAGAACGTGGCAAGGAAATATCATGTGTCAAGGGAAGAGCAGGACGCTTTCGCGCTCGAGAGCCACAGACGTGCGTGTCAGGCAATCAAAGAGGGAAAATTCAAAGATGAGATCCTTCCGGTGGAACTAAAAGACCGCAAAGGAAATGTAACTGTATTTGATACAGATGAAGGCCCAAGAGATGGTCAGACAATGGAGAAACTTGCAAAATTGAAACCCTGCTTTTTAAGAGATGAAGCGGCCACTGTAACAGCGGGAAATTCCTCCAGCTTAAACGACGGCGCGGCTGCAGTTGTCGTGATGTCCGAGGAGAAAGCGGCTGAACTTGGGGTCACTCCTAAGTTAAAAATCGAAGGCTATGCGGTCGCAGGATTTGACGCTGAACTAATGGGATATTCCCCTAAATTCTCCAGTGAGAAGCTGGCTGAGAAACTCTGCCTTGATCTGAAAGCTATCGATATGTTTGAGATTAATGAGGCTTTTGCAAGCCAGGCATATGCGGTACGCCGCGACTTAGGACTGGATCCGGAGAAAGTGAATATCTATGGCGGCGGAATCTCTATCGGACACCCCATCGGGGCGACAGGAACGATTCTAACTGTCAAAGTACTGTACGAGCTGATGAGGACTGACAAGAAAGATGCAATGATCAGTATGTGTATTGGAGGCGGGCAAGGAATTTCTATGTACTTTACCAAGTATGTATAGAAAGAAAATTGAGTATAGGTCGATATATATTATGGAACGCTGAATCTCGGCGTTCCTTTTTTGCACCAATAATGCTATAATAGAACGGTTGGTTTTTTGGTGAGGTGAGAGTACAAGAGATGAAAAAGACAAATGATTTCGGCAGGGACCCGATCCCGCGCCTTGTATTAAAGATATCAATCCCGTTCATGTTCGCGCAGTTTGTGAATGTGCTTTACAGTATCGTGGACAGGATCTACATAGGGAACATCCCGGTGATCGGCGCGGATTCCCTGGCAGGAGCGGGGGTCTGCGCACCCATCATCACGCTGTTATCCTCTTTTGGGACACTGATCGGTATCGGAGGCTCCGTCCTTTTCTCTGTACGTCTGGGAGCGGGAGATAAGAAGGGGGCGAAGAATATCCTGGCGAACAGCTTTTCCATGCTCCTTATTTTTTCCGCGGTCCTTACCGTACTGTTCCTGCTGGTGAAGGGGTATCTGCTGAACTGGTTCGGCGCCAGCGCAGTGACATTCCCTTACGCGAATTCCTACATGACCATCTACACACTGGGGACCTTTTTTGCCCTTGTGTCTATGGGGATGAACTATTTTATCACGGCGCAGGGATTCCCGGGACTGGGGATGGCGACGACGCTGATCGGAGCGGTGGTGAATATTGTCCTGGATCCTGTGTTTATCTTTGTATTGGATATGGATATCGCAGGTGCGGCAGTCGCGACCGTAATTGCGCAGATGTCATCCTGCATCTTTGTGCTCTGCACATTGAGGAGCAGGAAGATGCAGGTTGAACTCGGACTTGTGAAACCGGAGCGGGAGATCGGAATGCGTATCATGAAGATCGGATTTTCGCCTTTTCTTATCTTGGCGTCAGATAGTATCATCATCATTGCGCTCAATGCCGTGCTCCAGCATTACGGCGGAGAATCACAGGGGGATACGCTGATCACCGCGGCGACTATTGTGCAGAGCTATATGCTTCTTATCACTTCCCCTATGCTTGGGGTGACAGGAGGATCGCAGCCGCTCATCAGCTACAATTACGGCGCAAACCGGCCGGACCGCATCAGGAAGACGGTATTCTGCGTGCTCTTGCTGTGCATCGCGTTTACTTCACTTATGTTCCTTATCTCCCGTGCAGCACCTCAGTATTTCGTGCGGATTTTTACAGACAATCCACAGTACAGAGAGCTGTCTGTGTGGGGGATCAAGGCATTTACACTGATGATCATACCGCTGAGTTTCCAGTATGTGATCGTGGATGGGCTGACTGCCCTGGGAATGACGCGGCTTTCGCTGAGTCTGTCGGTGATAAGAAAGACGATCTATTTTTCTGCTACATGCCTTTTGCCGCTGTTCTTTGCGGCAAAGACAGCGTTTTACGCAGAACCGGCAGCAGATCTGGCGTCCGCATGTATATCAAGTGTGGTATTTATCTTTATTTACAGGAAATATCTGCGGGGAGAAGGCAGGTTAAAGGATATTAGAATATAATACAAGGCAGGATGTGCGGGATTGCGCTCCAAACGGATGGCTTGGGGAACAGGGGCATGTCCGGTCAAAAGGAAAATGCGGCCGGTTACGACCGCATTTTTTCTATCTGTTTCTGAAGAAGACTTCCCACGGCGTCTGAGAGACTTCGGATGTTTTCGATGCGCACGAAGTCCTCGCCGTAGATTCTCCTCGCGGCGTGGGTATTCCCGTCCTCCCCGCTTAAGACTGCCATGACATGGATCCCGGATTTCTGCAGGGCACGCACTTCTTTGGCTGTATCTTCTATACCTGCGTCCCCGGAGTAATCCCTGCTTAAGTGGTGTCCGTCCTTCCCGTCAGGAGGCATCCTTCTGTCATCGTTGGGACTGGCGTCAGTCAGCACGATGAGGAGGCGTTTCTTCGCGGGGGAATCTTCCATCAGACGGCGCGCTGCCCGCAGGGCAAGACCGTCGCGATTCCAGCCGGCGGCGAAATAATCAAAGATGTTTTCCTCCTCATCTGAGTCCTTGTATGAGCAGTGGAGGCGCATAACGGTATGGCCTCTGAGGCTTAAGAAGGAGAAGATCTGCACCGGGATGCGGCAGAGGCGCAGACTTTTGGCGATGACATATGCCTGTGAAGCGATTGTCTCCTGACTCTGCAGCCGGGACGCGGACGCGTCCAGCATAAGATCTACGGAAAAGTCAGGCTGTTCTTCCTGGAAGGTGTCGGTGAAGATGCGCTCGTCGTCCAGCCGGACAGCCCGCCAGATCTGCGCCGGCGCCAGTGTACCGGCGCGGCTTAATATGCGGGATGGCTGGGGGTAGACGAGCAAAGCGTTTCTAAGCTGTTCTGCCAGCCTTGTGATGCTGTTCTGATAGAAGTGCAGCCTGTCCTGATAATGAGAGCGATTGCGGTCTGCCTGTATCTGCGCGCCTTGTATGGTACGGCGCGCGAGAGGATCGCTTGTTTCCGGTGCGGAATATCTGCCGGAGGCATAGTACAGATGGCAGCTGCTGTGATGTCCGGTGCAGAAGGCTTCCTCGATCCTTCTATTTTCCTCCCGCCCGAACAAGGGCAGGCCAAAGCAGCTCTCTATATAGAGACGGTCATTTTCTTCCTGAGCCGCTGAGATGGGACCTGCGGCGCGGGATTTCCTCGCGGTGATGATGCCGTTCCCGGAGCTGTCCCTGGCGAAAGTCAGATCCTCCGCGCGAATGACGCGGTGGGGGAGAGATTTTTTCATAAAGCTGTCCGCGGTCCTGTGAAGTCTTGTGAGAATGGAAAGCGGGAGTGTGCTCTGCCCCAGCCGGAAATAGCGTCGGAATACATCTGTGGCATGATCTGATATCTGACGGGCATCCCATTCTGCGCTAAAAGAAAGTTCATCAAAAAGTTTCCTCTCCCATGGATTTACAAGACCAGGTTCTCTTCCGAGCACGGTACGCCAGCGGGCGGACTGGAGAGAGTAGACGAGGCTGTTCTGAGCCATCCACTGCTGGCGGGACTTGTTCAGCTGCTGCTCAAAAAAGTGCTCCGCGCAGGCGCGGCGCATTTCCGAGAGGACAGGGCGCTCCTGTACTTCCCTTAGATAGGCGCAGTTTTCCAGTCCGATCCAGAGCAGTCCGTCCAGTGTTTCTTTCAAAAGGGCGTTTTCGATCATGTCAAACAGTTCGTTCATGATATCCTGATCATACCATTTGTGCACGTACCCGATGATGGAATTGAGATAAAAGTCCGGCAGGGAATCCTGCGTGAACGCCAGAAAGACCGGCTCGAATCCGTATTCGCCGGCAGCGGTCCATACCATATTCAAAGCCCGGCGGCGGGCGGAAAGGCTGTGGTCAGTGTCAGTCATGGTCTTACTCCTTTTGAGGTCGATACATTCATAGAAAAACTGCGCGGGCAGGCATCAGTTGAACAGGGAAGCGGCTTCCGTCTTTTGTGATATCCTTGAGGAAATGATATCCCGCACAAGTGATTGTTCGTAGCTGTCAAATGTCTTATTGGTGATCCCCATATCCAGCGCCAGATATGGGGACAGACCGCCACGTATGAGGCGGATGGCGTCCAGAAGTCCGCGCAGGTCCAGTACCTTGGGCGTAAGTTCGCCGCCGCTGCATTTTTTCTCAATATCCATAAAAAGACCGGAGAACTGGCCTGCGAAAGTTCTTTTCATATCAGGGAATTCCCTGCGAAGCAGCTTCTCCAGATTCTCTCTTGTGATCTCCGGCATGTGGATGACCATGAAGCGGGAGGCCAGGGCTTCGTTCAGTTCCCGTGTCCCCGCGTAGCCGTAGTTCATCGTGGCGATAAAGCGGGCAGCGCCGTGTACGGTGACTGTGTCGTATCCGGGGACATTGATGACGCGGCGGAAATCCAGCGCCGAATGAAGGACCGCCAGTGCTTCGTTGCGCGCCATATTGATCTCGTCCAGGATACAGAAACCGCCCGAAGAGGCGCTCTGATACACTGGGCCGGGGCGGAACATGACCTGTCCGTCCCGGAATGTATCTGTGCCGATCATAAAAGAGGCGTCCATATTGATATGGAAGGACACATTATAGGAGGGGCGCCCGAAGAGCGCGGCGAGATTCTCCGCCAGCACATTCTTTCCTGTTGCCTTGGAGCCGGCAAGAAGAAGGTTCTCTTTGCAGAGCAGGGCTTCCGCCGCCTGTTCCCAGACATCTTTTCCGTAGTACATGTAACGGGGCCGGGCATTTTCAGATGTCCTGTCAGAGGGGTATTTTTTTCGGAAATCTTCAATTCCTTTTATAATGTGTTCATTTACCTGTTCTTCTCTTAAAAAATCAAGCATGTATCTGTACCTCATATTTTCTCCGTAAAATGTAATAACAGTATATCACCAGAAAAAGGAATAGGAAACAATCTCTTGAAAGAAGGTGGGGAAAGTAATTATAATGGGGAAAGAACAAGAAAAGGTCAGGAAAGGGATACTACATGATCAAGGTGATAGCAAGTGATATGGATGGGACACTTCTCGGGGATGATCACAGGATTGCCCCGGAAACTCTCGAGGCAATAAAGGAGGCCCAGAAGGCAGGGATACGTTTTATGATCGCTACCGGGCGCAACTTCCGGGGAGCGATGGCAGAGCTTAAGGATACAGGACTGATATGTGACTATGTTGTGGGCAGCGGTGCCGAGCTGCGGGATCCAAAGCAGAATGTAATAGAGACAAGAGCGCTGGACAGAGATACATGCCGGAGAGTGTATGAGAAGATAAAAGGATTTCCGGTGTCAGTGATCTTCTGTACGGACGGGTATGATTACCGTGTAGGGACACCGGAGGAGGTTGAGGAGAGTCTGATGGTGGAGCTTCAGCTTTTCCATGAGAATATGACCAGGGAAGAGATCCTGGGTACAGCGGTGTACCGCAGGATCAAGGAGAACTCGAAAGTTGTTTCAGGACTTGAAGAGATGGAACAAACAGGGATTCCGGTATATAAGATCTTTCTTTTTTCGGAGGATACGGATATGCTGGTGAAGATAGATGCCGCTCTGGCCGGTGATCCGGATATCGCTGTGGCGTCGTCTTTCCCGACCAATCTGGAGATCACGGATGTGCGTGCGCAGAAAGGTCCGGTACTTAAGGATTATATTGAAGGGCTGGGGTACACTATGGATGAAGTTATGGTATTCGGGGACAGCTTAAATGACTTGTCTATGCTGTCTATGGACTTTGGGGCAACCGTGGCGATGGCGAATGCGTCGCCGGAGGTCAAGGCTGTGTCGAAATATGTGACAAAGTCCAATAATGAGCACGGTGTGGCTTACGCCATCAGAGAATTGCTTAAGTATCAGAAGGAAATGTAGCGGCTTTTCCTCTGAATGGTACAGAATGAAGAATGGCCGCGGAAGTGAAAGGACAGGAAAACATTGAGGATACATTACAGAGAGACAAGAGGCGGTGCCGAGATCGTGCGCTGCTTCGGTACAGACCCGCATGTGGAGCTTCCCGGTGAGATACAGGGGATGCCTGTTGTGTGTGCGGCAGACTATGCGTTTTCCTCAAGGAAGGACAAGGAAGAGGGAGATGTCCTTGTCTGTGAGACTGAGGAAGACCGCCTGTTCCGGCAGCAGGAGCATCTTCTTGCCGGAGAGGATGTGGAGAGCGTTGTGTTTCCAGACAGCATGGAGAGAATCGGGCGTTATATTTTCTACGGCTGCAAGAACCTGAAATCGCTGCATTTTTCAGACAGTCTGAGAGATGTGGGAAGCGGCGCTTTTACCGGATGCAAGGCGCTTCGGCGGCTGGATGTGCGCCTGTTAAGAGGAGAGAGGTCCTGCGTGCCGGATATCCTGGGAGATCTGTGGCAGAGGATCGATGTGGTGTTTTTGAGGGGATCGGATGAAGCAAGGCTCGTCTTTCCGGAGCATTACGAGGAAGCTGTGGAGAATACACCGGCGAGGATATTATTTACACAGCACCATGGATCAGGCAACAATTACCGTCAGTGTTTCTATAATAAAGAGGTGGATTACAGAAAATATGATGACTTGTTCTTTGTGGCGAGAGCCTGGGACGATCCGGAGGTGCTCTCTGATCTGATCTTCTCAAGACTTTTGTATCCTGTGGAACTGACGCCTGGAGCGAAGAAGTCTTATGAAGCTTATGTAAAAGAACATGGCGCTAACATCAGTTCACACCTGGCAAAGACAGAGAATACAGCGGCGCTGCGGATGATGTCTAAGAGCGCTCTTTGGACAGAACAGTCACTTGGCGTGGCGGTGGAGTGTGCGGCGCGGGCCGGGAAAATGGAAGTGCTTTCGTTTCTTATGAATGAAAAGCACAGACTTTTCCCTGCGAAGAGAGGGAAATATGAATTATAGCGGTACAATGGAAACAACAGAAACACCAGATACAGCAGAAGCGGCAGCGGCAATGGAACGGATAGGCAGGCAGATCTTGTCTGTCTGCCGGGACGAGCTGTATTTTTCCATGCGGTTCATGGATGTGGCGTTGAGCAGCTTTGTGTACCGGATGAATACAAAAATCAGCCCCTTTGGGACAGACGGGAACACGATGTATTTTCATCCGCGTGAGCTTGGCGGCCTGTATAAGGAGAACAGGATCCTTGCCAACCGCGGGTATCTTCATATGGTGCTGCACTGTGTGTTCCGGCACATCGTGAAGCGGGTGCCGGAGAGGGCTGTAAGCGGTCAGAACAGCGGAAGAGAAGAAAAAGGCGTTCAGATACTGGGAGAAGCAGAGGGAAGCTGTAAAGACAGGGAGAAGAGATACTGGGATCTAAGCTGTGACATCGCCGCAGAGCATATCATCGACGGGTGTGACCTGCGTCCGGTGCGCTGGTCCAGGAGCCTCTTAAGAAGAGAGACTTACCGGAAACTGGAGGGAACAGGACATGTGCTAAGTGCAGAGAGGGTCTTTTCTGAACTGTTAAAATGGGAGCTTACAGAGAAAGAGATGGTCATGCTCGAGGAAGAGTTCTATGTGGATGACCACAGGTACTGGGAGAGCAGGGATGACAATCGTCCGCCGAATGAACAGCTTAACAATAAATGGAAAGACATTGACGAGAAGATGGAGACCGATATGGAGACATTTTCAAAAGAAGCGTCAGAGCAGAGCGGACATCTGTTGGGAGAGCTCAGGGCAGAGAACAGGGACCGCCACGATTACCGTGAGTTTTTAAGGAAATTCTCTGTGTTCCGGGAAGAACTTAAGCCGGATCCCGATACATTTGATTATGGTTTTTACAGTTATGGGCTGTCCTTATACGGCAATCTTCCCCTGATCGAGCCGCAGGAGACGAGAGAAGTGCGAAAGATCGAGGAGTTCGCCGTTGTGCTCGATACATCCATGTCCTGTTCGGGAGAACTGGTGCGCAGGTTTCTGGAGGAGACATACAGTGTGCTTCGGGAAAATGAAAGCTTCTTTCATAAGGTGAATATCCATATCATCCAATGCGATGAAAAGGTGCATCAGGATGTGAAGGTTACATCAGAAGAAGAACTTCACGATTATATGGATCATGTTCAGCTGTACGGCGAGGGAGGAACGGACTTCCGGCCGGCATTTGAATATGTGGATGAACTGATCAGGAGAGGAGAGTTTACGAACCTGAAGGGACTGCTCTATTTTACGGACGGATATGGAATATATCCTGATAAGATGCCTTTATACAGGACTGCGTTTATATTTCTTGAGGATGATTACAGAGATGCGGACGTGCCGCCATGGGCGATCAGGCTGATCCTGCGGGAAGAGGATATCCGGGGAAGGAAAGATAAAGGAGGAAAGCAGGTTGGATATTAAGCGTGCGAAACAAGAGATTAAAGATGCTGTGGAGGCATATCTTTTAAAGGATGCGTTCGGGGAATATAAGATCCCTGTCATCCGCCAGCGCCCGGTGCTCCTTATGGGACCGCCGGGGATCGGAAAGACGCAGGTCATGGAGCAGATCGCGAAAGAACTGAAGATCGCTCTCGTGGCATATACGATCACACACCATACCCGTCAGAGCGCGGTGGGCCTGCCTTTTATCAGGGAGAAAGAATACGGAGGAAAGCCGTACTCTGTGACAGAGTATACGATGAGTGAGATCATTGCCTCTGTATATGAAAAGATGGAGCAGACAGGGATAAAGGAGGGAATCCTCTTTATCGATGAGATCAACTGTGTATCTGAGACGCTGGCTCCTGCCATGCTCCAGTTTCTTCAGGGAAAGACATTCGGTACACACAAGGTTCCTGACGGATGGATCATCGTGGCAGCGGGCAATCCGCCGGAATACAACAAGTCTGTCCGGGAGTTTGACGTGGTGACCCTGGACCGGCTGAAGAAGATTGATGTAGAGGCAGACTTCCCGGTGTGGAAGGAGTATGCTTACCGGCAGGGCATCCATCCGGCAGTTATCTCTTATCTGGAACTGCGCAGGGAGAACTTTTACCGTATGGAAAATACAGTGGACGGGAAGCTCTTTGCCACAGCAAGAGGATGGGAAGATCTTTCCCAGATCATACAGGTATACCAGGAGTTGGGAAAAACCGTGGACAGAGATGTAGTGTACCAGTATATCCAGCACAGGACCGTAGCAAAGGATTTTGCCAATTATCTGGAACTTTACTATAAATACAGGTCAGATTATAAGGTGGAGGATCTTCTGGGAGGAAAATGGGACGCCGTCACGCTCCAGAAGATACGAAGCGCATCCTTTGACGAGCATCTGAGTATCATCAGTCTTTTGAATGGGAGGCTTGGCGGGATGTTCCGGGAGTGCTGCAGTCAGGATCAGTATGTGGCGAAGCTGTATGAGTATATTGTCCGTTACCGTGACGGCCAGCCGTCTTTGATGCTGGAGGATGTGCGTGAGGCGGCAGAACGGGAACTGGAAACGCAGAAAAGATCAGAGCTGCTGACGAAAGAAGAGGAGAAGATCCTGATGCGTGTGACTGATGCCCTGGCGCGGTTCGCGTCAGAACTTAAAGGAGAGCTCTTTGCAGAGGATGAGGCATTTGACCGGGTGAGAGAATTGTTCCGAAGGGAGAAAGAAGAACTGGATACATTGACAGAACACACGGAACGGATGTTGGAAAACGCTTTTTTGTTCCTCGAAGATGCTTTCGGGGAGAGTCAGGAGATGGTGGCTTTCGTTACAGAGCTCAATGCAAATTATTACAGCGTGTGGTTCATCAGCGAGAATGGGTGCGATCTGTATTACAGATACAATAAGGGACTTCTTTTTGATGAGAGGCGCCACGATGTCATAAGACAGATGGATGAGGTGGAATCCATGCTCAATGCGGGAATACGCTGAGTTTTGCAATCCGGTCGGTAAAGTGTTATACTATCTGTAATTATGACGATAAAGCTGGGAAAAGAAAGTGAGGTTATGGAGATGGATGTAAGACAGAGAAGAAATGAAGCGCTCGGAAAGCGTGTTGTAAAAGCATTAGAATCCAGAAATATGGAAGCTTATTACGCGGCGACGAAGGAAGAAGCCGTAAAAAAGGCGCTGGAACTGATCCCTGAAGGCAGCAGCATTAATATGGGCGGAGCTATGTCTGTACATGAGGTCGGGCTTTTTGATGCGGTCTGTTCAGGAAACTATGAGTTTTATGACAGAGATAAGGCAGCAACGCCGGAGGAGAGGCAGGAGATCGCGCGGAAAGCATTTTTCTGTGACTGGTTCTTAGGTAGTGTCAATGCCATGAGTGAGGACGGCGTGTTCGTAAACATTGATGGAAACGCGAATCGCGTCGCGGCATATGCTTTTGGTCCGAAAAATGTTCTTCTCATTGTGGGAATGAACAAGATCGTTAAGACAGAAGAGGACGCCATGAGCAGAGCAAGAAATGAGGCGGCTCCCATTAACGCGCAGAGGTTCGGGATCGATACTCCGTGTATAAAGAACGGAAGCTGTTTTGACTGTAAAAGCCCGGATTGCATATGCTGTCAGATCATGATCACAAGATTCAGCAAAGTACCGAAGAGATTCAAGATCATTCTTGTGGATGAGGATCTCGGATTCTAAAATACGAAAAGGAGAACAGTTCGGATGGACAGAAAAAGAAGACACACAGCCAGGCGGGCGCAAGGGAAAGGCAGGAGAAGAAAAAGGCAGAAAAAGGCTGCATTTGATGTACTGTCGGGAGCTGTGCTCATTGTTGCGGTCTGTGTGTTTGTTTTTTCCCTGTATCAGCTTGTACTGACTCTGGAACCTTATTTTTCCGGAGGTAAGGAATATAGAGAGATCAAAGATCTGGCGATCACGGCGGATGAGGACGGGAGCGGCTTCCGTATAGACTTTGACGCGTTATTAAAAGAAAACCGGGATACAGTGGCGTGGATCAGATTTGACGAGCCGGCGATCATCAGCTATCCCGTAGTAAAGGGTACGGATAATGAAGAATACCTGACGAGGACATTCTCCGCGAATGACAATAAGCTCGGAGCGATCTTTATGAACGCAGATAACAGCGCGGAGTTTTCAGACAGGAATACCATCATATACGGACATCATCTGAATACAGGCGGCGAGATGTTCTCCGAGCTTCTGAAGTACAAGGATGAGTCGTTTTGCAAAGAGAATCCGTGCTTCTATATCTATACACCGGATGGGAGTGTGCGCACATATACAATATTCGCGGCAGGGGTAGTATCTGATGTGGCAGAGCAGTATACGACCGGATTCGGATCGGATGAGGACTTTGAGAAATACATAGAAGTCTGCCGCGGGGACGCTGATTACGCGGTGGACGTAGAGGTGAACGCGCAGTCTAAGATTGTTACGCTGTCTACCTGCACGAATGTAAGAGATGATGAACGTTACATCGTACAGGGTGTGCTGACGGCGACAGACTGAGCGGTTTTGTCAATGGCAGAAAACTATAGCTGATATACGGATGATGTGCAGAGGGGCAAGAGAAAGGAACCGGGAAGATGGCAGACAGATTCGATGTGGGTGATATCATCACAATGAAAAAACCGCATCCATGCGGGAGTAAAGACTGGGAGGTCCTGCGCGTAGGCGCGGATTTCCGACTGAAATGCGCAGGGTGCGGACATCAGATCATGGTCCCGCGCAGACTGGTTGAAAAAAACACAAGAAACATCGTAAAAAAAGCTTGAAACATCTGCTCCCTTATGGTAATATGTATAACCGTGACATACTCTCGGAAACAATTCCGCAGAGATCATAATTCCTTGTTCCCGGAATGAACCGGGGGCCAGAGACCATAAGGAGGTATAAGAGCATGAACAAGTATGAATTAGCTGTTGTTGTGAGCGCTAAACTCGAAGACGAAGCGAGAGCGGACGTGATCGAGAAAGTAAAAGCTCTTATCACACGTTTCGGCGGCAACGTGACAGACGTGGATGAGTGGGGCAAGAGAAGATTCGCTTACGAGATCCAGAAGATGAGTGAAGGATATTACTACTTCGTACACTTCGAGGCTGAGTCTACTGTTCCGGGTGAAGTGGAACAGCGTATCCGCATTATGGACAACGTACTCAGATATTTATGCGTGAAACAGGAAGCATAAGCGGAAAGAGGTATATATGAACAAAGCAGTTTTGGTAGGACGGTTGACAAGAGATCCTGAAGTGAGATATTCACAGGGCGAGAACGCCACGGCAGTCGCGAGATACACAGTTGCCGTTGACCGCAGATTCAAGAGGGACAATGAGCCGACGGCAGATTTTATTCCGTGTGTCGTGTTCGGACGTTCAGCAGAGTTTGCGGAGAAATATTTCCGCCAGGGAATGAGAGTTTCTGTTTCCGGTCGTATCCAGACCGGAAGTTACACGAACAAGGATGGCATGAAGGTATATACGACGGAAGTGATCGTGGAAGAGCAGGAATTCGCGGAGAGCAGAGCTGAGAGCGAGGCAAACAGAGGCTCTTATCAGCAGAGTGCTCCGGCACCGGCACCGAGCGCGCCGGCTGGAGACGGATTTATGAATATCCCGGATGGCATTGATGAGGAGTTACCGTTCAACTGACCGGAAACACTTAATGAGGGCAAGTCGCAGACGAAGCGCGAATTTAGTGTGAGGTCGTTCCATTTCTTTGGCGAGGTGTTTTCGAGCTTAGGAAATGGAACTTCATTGTGAAGAAAGGAGAAACCATCATGGCTTTTGAAAAGGGAAGCAGACCGGAGGGCGGCTTCAAGAGAAGAGGCCCGGCTCGCAGAAGAAAAAAAGTATGCGTGTTCTGCGGTAAAGAGAATAACGAAATCGATTACAAGGACGTTGCAAAGTTAAAGAAATATGTTTCCGAGAGAGGTAAGATCCTCCCGAGAAGAATCACAGGAAACTGTGCAAAGCACCAGAGAGCGCTTACAGTAGCGATCAAGAGAGCAAGACATATTTCCCTGATGCCGTACGTTCAGGACTAATTGAGAAAAGCAAAGGCTGATCCGAGAGGGTCAGCTTTTTTTTAATATTTGAGCCATTTAATTCAGAAACATTTTTCTTGTGACAACGTCCGGAAGCGGTGAAGATTTTGAAATTGAATTAAATGGCTGAATGATTTTGGGAATATAATAGCTATATTGACAATCATATATGTAAAATATATAATCTGTTTATAAGAGTTGAGAAGATATTCAAGAATCAACTATTGTTCGTGCATTTTGTCATATGCTGCAGGGCTGGCTCTGCAGCATATCTTTAAGGGGGGCTTATCATGAAAAAGAATCCGCTGGTTTTCCTGATTATTACAGTTGTTCTGTTTATTTCCGGGTGCTCTTCAGCATCAGAAGAGCTGCCGGATACATATGTGGAGGGAAGTGATTTCCAGTATATGTATTTGGGGATATCGGATTTCCCGTTAGTCCAGAAAGGAGAGGAAGGCTATTATTTTCTCTGGAATAATTTTATCTACTATTATGACGAGAGACAGGAGATCATCGTTCCCCTTTGCAGCAAAGCGGACTGTCTCCATGATCAGGAGACTGATCAGGAGAAGCTGGAGGCATGCAATGCATATATTGATTGTCTTGTAGATACCGGCATTGCATATTCTGACGGGAATATCTATTGCGTTGAGATGGGAACAGGCAGGGAACCCTCTGTTCTGTACCGTGTGTCATCTGACGGATCCGGAAAGGAAAAATTGTATGAGTGGAAAGAGGAAGGTCGACAGCTTGTCCATTGGATCGTTCACAGAGACGTGCTTTATTATACGGTAAACTCTTATTCCGTAAATGATGAGGAAATCGAAGATTATTATGCCTTTTGCTGCATCCCTCTTAGCGGGCGGGGTAAACTGAAAGAAAAGCAGATCTATGAGCCGGAAAGCGGTGTGGATATAGTGGCATTCGGGACTCCCACTGCCTACGGGAACCACATTTATTTTTCGCTTATCGGAAACCGTGAAGGCTGGGACGGATCCGATGAGACCGGGCTTGACTATATTTACAACAAGACGTTTGTATATGACATCCGAACCGATGAGATCGCGGAGATCACGATCCCCGATCAGGCTGCATCAGAGACGATCGGCGGGGTCGCATTCTGGAAAGACAAGATCATCTTTACTCCTTTTGACGGGAAAAGGGGCTATCTGGCGGACGGAGACTGGTATATCGCGGAGCTGGACGGATCGGATCCGCAGATTTTGCTGACAACGAAGCAGGGATATAACTTGTTCAGCGACGGAAAGTACCTGTACCTGTCTAACGCGAATATGAACCAGCTTGGGAAAGATGAAAGTCCGAAGCTGTATCGTGTTTATGATGAGGACATGGAAGAAATAGATACCTTTACCACAGATGATTTGACGCCTGCTGATTTTGCCATTGGTAATCCGGAGAAGTGCTATCGGGTATATTATACGGATGACGGAGAGTTCGGCTTGACCTGTTGGGACAAAAGCGTGATCGGAAGTCTGAACGGCGCAGAGATCCGGTTTGTGGATATCCCGTATAGCACAGCGGCGAAAGAGTAACAGATAAGGAGAACAGCGTATGAGATGTCTAAAGTATGAATTCCGGAAGATAGGGAAAAAGCGGACATTTCTCGCCCTGACAGTGCTTCTTCTGGCTGCGAACCTTCTTGCGGTCTTTATGACAGAGCGAAACACGTCTTCGTTCACACTTGTCTTCGAACAGCGGGAGAATTATGAGGCGTTTCTTGCGGGAAATACATCGGCTGATATCAACGGTTATTACAGTCAGGAGGCAGAATCGCAGAAAGTATACCAGGACTCTTATCCGGAATTTATCACAGGTATGACAAAGCGTGTAGAACAGATGGCAGGGTTGTCGATCTTTGCGGACAAGGATACCTTTGCTTACCGGAATATGCTCCGTACATGTGAGGATTATGAGAAGTTTTCCGACGCTGTGCTTAAGGAGGATAATTGCTTCGGTATACGCGCATTTGCGCGGTATCAGACAGGTGTGCTGTTCATGCTCGTCTTTCTCGCGGTGCTGACATACTATGTCATATTTTTTGAGCGGGATAAGAATCTCCTCCTGCTGGTGAAGGGGACAAGGAAGGGACATGCTCCGACTGCCGGATCCAAGCTCGCGGTGATGGTTCTGGTGGCAGTGGCGTATACGATCCTTCAGGAAATACTTGTGATCCTGCTGACAGGTTTCCTCTATGGGTATGGAGATCCCGGACGGCTGCTGCAGTCTGTGCCGGAATTTCGCAACTGCACATATTTTCTGACAGTGGGAGAAGGGCTGTTTGCCATTGTGGCGATCCGGTCAGCGGTGGCGGTGGTGTTTGCGTGTGTTTTCTTCTGTGTGGCTATGTGCGTTAAGAATGAGATGGCGGCGAGCGTGCTGTCTGTGGGAACTGCCGGTATCCTGTTTTTTGTGAGCCGGGCGTTTTCAGTCAATGGTCCTTTTGACTGGCTGGCATGTGTGAATCCGTTCTATTGCTGGGATATGAAGAGCATGCTCGGAGAATATCATAACCTGAATGTTATGGGAATGCCGGTATATAAAGACTTCTGCACGTCTGTAGCAGCAGTTATACTTGTGGCTGTTCTGTCTGCTGCAGGGATCTTCGTGTACTGTAGGACATGTCAGACACGTTCGGGAAGCCGGCTTGACGATATCATGCAGAAAGTGCGGAAGGCAGCGGCATTTTTCAATCAGCGGACCAGTCTTTTATACTATGAATTCTATAAGATGCTGATCCAGCAGAAAAAACTGATCCTTCTGGCCGTGATCATTATCCTTGGGATCCGCGAGTCCGCGGCAGTGCTTGGTACACAGTACTATCCGACGGTCGAGGAGGTCTCGTATCATTACTATATCGGGCGGTATGAAGGGAGGATCACAGAGGATACCCTTCAGGATATCAGTGAGGAGGAAGATTATCTGAACGGGCTGGCAGAAGAAATCGCTGCTCTGGGGGACAACCCGACGGGGGATGCGTATGCCAGAAGAGCGCTTTTGGAAGCAGAGCTGATGAAGAAGGAACCGGGATTTACCCAGGTGCAGATGCAGGTTGATGGATTGCGGGAGAAGGATGGGAAACTGTTCGATAAGTATCTGGTGGATGAACTGGCTTACAATGAGCGGTGGAATGATACGCAGGGAGATGTCATCACCTGGCTGATCGGAGCGATTATTCTGATCATTTTACTGGGCGGGCTCAATACGATGGATGAGAAGCGTAAAATGACAGGCCTTTTGCGGTCTGCCAGATTGGGAAGAAAGAAGCTGGAAAGAAGCAGGACAGTCTGTGCTGTGATATGTACGGTGATCGTATATGGATGTATGGAGATCCCATTATTCCTGGAATACTGCCGTGCGGGATTATTTCATGTTTTTGCCCAGCGGCTTACAGATTTTACGGTGCGGTCCTTTCATGTACCGCTCACAGTCGGGGTATTTGTGACGGCAGTGTTCATCTTTAAGGCGGTGGCGTATCTGGCCGTATGTATTGCAGAGCTTAAGATATCGAAGCTCCTGAAGAGCGAGATGCCTGTTCTGCTTATATGCTCCGGTGCTGTTGGTGTCGTGGCAGTGATCCTGTACCGGCTTGCAGTGGATATTGAGATGCTTTTGATCTATATTTTATAGGAGTCTTTGGGAGGCGTGAGATGGAATTAAGACTGAAGAATATACAAAAGAGCTATAATAAAGGGAAAACATATGCGGTCAAAGACTTTAATATGACATTTACATCCGGCGTTTACGGTCTTCTGGGACCGAACGGCGCGGGGAAAAGCACGCTGATGAATATGATCACAGATAATCTGAAAGCCGACAGAGGGGTGATCCTTCTGGATGGGAAGGAAATCCATAGTCTCGGCGCGGACTACAGAGGGCTGCTGGGATATATGCCGCAGCAGCAGGGCTTGTATGATGACTTCACGGGGGAACAGTTCCTCTGGTATATGGCGGCGCTGAAAGGATTGAAGAAAAAAGAAGCGAAAGAAGTGATCGAGAGAATGCTGGAGCTCGTGAATCTGCAGGATGCCAGATATAAGAAGCTGAACTCCTACTCCGGCGGGATGAAACAGCGTATCCTGATCGCGCAGGCGCTTCTGAATGATCCGAAGATCCTGGTCATGGATGAACCGACGGCAGGGCTTGATCCGAAAGAACGGATCCGGATCCGCAACTTCATCAGCGAAATATCAAAAGATAAGATCGTCCTGCTGGCGACGCATGTGGTTTCTGATGTGGAATATATCTCAAAAGAGATTCTTGTCATGAAGGAAGGAAAGGTCATCCGGCACGGGACACCGGGGGAACTTCTGAAAGATATGGAGCATATGGTGTTCGAAGTGATGGTGGATGAAAAGGAGCAGGAATATTATGAAAAGAGCGGATATAAGATTGCCAATATCATGCTGACTCCGGGGAAAACCTGTATGCGTATCGTATCCGATACAATGCCGGATACAGGGACGGTGACAGAGGCAAGACCGAACTTGGAAGATCTGTACCTGTATTTGATCGGATAAGGGGCGCGACTTGCGGTACGCAGCCCCTTGTATAGCAGTGCGGGAATCTTTTAATCATTGTTCTCAGACACTTCGTCCGGGGCAGTCACAGGGTCCTCAGATACCTCGCCCGGGTCAATAGTGATTTCCTCTAAGCTTGGCATTTCATATATAAATTCACAGTACATTTTGTACCATAGAGTACAGTAGAAGATCCCAGCCGCTAAAACAACTGCGAAAATACCTCCGCACAGAGTGTGCAGAAGCTTCTTCTTATGGATCTGATAGTACAGATCAATGCTTCCTGAATCACCTATGTAATCGCACAAGATGTCCTCCGGCTTTCCGAAAAAAAGAGTGACGTCTTCATAAGAACAATCAGGATGAAGTCTTGAATATTCAATCAACTGTTTTTTGACGTCGAGAAGGAACTTTGATTCTCTGAAAGATGAGGAAGGAAAGAGTGTTTTGAGCACT